>WNFA01000815.1_pt1 | contig 25165 bp, 20 predicted proteins | sample 5400481 | NCBI WGS metagenome assembly WNFA01 (sample SAMN13153340, study PRJNA577476) | soil metagenome | isolation source: 120 cm saprolite under Douglas fir tree site 2 hole 1 replicate 2 | place: USA:California | collected 2015-04-18 | reverse complement strand
CCCCGGGCGCACCCCAGATCACGACGCAGCAGCAGCTTACGGCCCGCGTGACCTTCGAGGACGACCGTCCCGTGCCCCCCAACGTTCGCGTTGAGTTATTGAGCGCTTACGGGAGCAGCGTGGATAGCCGTGTAACTGATACTTCCGGTACAGTCCGTTTCAGTCGTTTGGATCCCGCAAAATACAAACTGCGTGTTTCCGGCACCGGAATCGTTACCACCGAAAGTCGTGAGATCGACATGACCACTTCCGGCCCCAATGTTACGGAATACGTGCGCGTGCGGAGAGAACCTTCATTGACCCTCGACGCCGGGGAGATCCCCACCGTAGACACGAGCATTCCGCCCGAGGCCAGGAAAGAATTCGATAAAGCCTCCGACAAGATGGAACAGAAGAACTGGACCGAAGCCAAGACTCACCTGGACCGGGCGATCTCGATCTACCCCAAATATGCTCTTGCCCATAACAACCTCGCCATGGTCTACGCAAATCTGAACCAGGGCGAAAAGGCGGTGGAATCATTCCGCACGGCCGCCGAGTTAGACGAGCACATTCAGCAGGCGAATCTATACCTTGGCCACTTTTACTACGACAACAAGAATTACAAGCAGGCCGAACCCTACCTGCTTCGAGCGACTGGCAGTGAGCCTCGAAACCCGCAACTTCTATTGGCGCTCGCCAACACGCAGATGCAAAACGGCGAAGCCGATCAGGCATTGGCCAGCGCGCAGAAAGTGCATTACCTGCCTGACCACAAAAAGTTTGCCATGGCTCACCTGATCGCCGCCCAGGTCCTGAGCGACCGGGGCGACAACCAGCACTCTCGGGACGAACTTCAGCTGTTCCTGCGCGAGGCCCCCGACTCGCCCATGGCGCCCCGCGTCAAAGAAGCGCTGGCCAAAGCTAACACTGGTTCTAAGTAACTTGCCGACGGCCGGGAGCGAACGGCGCATCCCCGTGTTTCATAGCCTTTTGTCCAAACCCAGGGACTGAGCCTGCCTTTGGCATCCACAAGGCCGCAGCGTCCCGTCCATTCCGCCTCTGCCAGAATGCTCCCTTCGTCGCCGCGAAGGCGTGGTAACAGGACTTTACGCAAGCGACTTCATTGACGGGAAGTAGGCCTTCCTAGAGGATCGCCTGCACTAGACCCGGATACCAATTGTTCCTGCTGAAGTCGGTTCCGGTCGATACGTCGGAACTGCCCAAACATCCAAAGGAAGAAGAAGCCCCCCGCTACCAGGTTGAAGATTGCTCCCCAAGGACCTCTGGGCGGCAATAGCTTTGTTAACCACAGGACGCCAACGGATGTGGCGAGCAAGGACAGCCAGAAGCTCCATTTCTTCCACCCAACGCGCTCCTCCCATACCTGCGTGCCTACGAAAATAACGAGCGCGCCCGCGAGAAACACCGATATGGCGATGGGCCATCTTTGTTCGTGGAGTCTGTACGGTTCAGGAATAAAAAGCCAATCGGCCAATAAGTAAGCGGCAATTATCACTGCGAAGCAATCAAAGGCGATCAGCCTCTTGCGAGACTGCTCCCGGCGCATTCGTCGATTCGTGGCATGAAACGTCTGACGAATTTGCTCACGAACGCGTCGGTCCTGCTTTCGCAGGGTACGCTTGTCCGGCTTTGCCACGTAATTCGGAGATGGGGGTGGAAAATCCCTCATAACCCATACCCAAAACGGAGCGAACAAATCACCAGGCCACGAAGAGAAGCGTAACGCCAGAAACAGCAGCGCCAGCGCTGCGATACCGAAGCCTTTGAGAACTTCGACTCCCTCGGGGTGAAGGGCTAATTGGAGCACTTGTGTCGCCTGGTAGCCGGGCATATCGTAGGCCAGAACTGGTTAGGAAATCAAAAACGGCGGATTATAAGCCACCCGCTAAGGCTCTGACGTCTTACGGCCGGCCGTAGCGTCCCATCCATTCCGCCTGGGCCAGGATGTGGCCCTTCATCGCAGCTTCCAGATCTTTCCTGGTCGCGCCGTCCTTGAGGGTCAGTTTTTCATCCAGCGCGAACAGTTTGAAATAGTAGCGATGCGGTTTACCCGGCGGCGGACATGGGCCGTTGTAGCCGGTCTTGCGGAAGTCGTTCATCCCCTCCTGCGAGCCGCCGGGCAGACGCGCGGACTTGCTCAATCCTTCGGCCAGGCTGCGAGTCTCCGGCGGCAAGTTCCACAGCACCCAGTGATTCCAGTTCCCCACCGGCGCGTCGGGATCGTCGGCGAGGAGCGCGAAGCTCTTGGTACCCGCGGGGGATTCGTTCCAGGAAAGTTGCGGTGACACGTCAGCTCCGTCACAAGTAAATATCTTCGGGATTTCGCCGCCATTGGGAAAGCTCGAGCTGGAAATTGTCAGCGACACGTTGTTTCCTCCACTTCGAGCAGCACCCCGTGAAGAGGAGCGGTGAGGGACGGCAAACACCGAAGCCACCTGCGCCGCAATGACAATTACAACGAGGATGCCGCGCAACGCGAAGGGCGCGCTGCTGAAAGAGCCTCGCCCGCAGCAAGTCGGCGGTCCATCGGTTTGTCGGCGTGAATGCAACTTGTCCCCCGGCGGGGATTAATTCGTCGAGATGGTGAAGTTCACCGTGATCTTCGCCTGCGTCTCAACCGCCTCGTTGCCCTGAAGGTGCGGCTTGAAGTGCCACTGCCGGACCGCGGCCTGCGCTGCGCTGGCCAGAATCGGCGGACCGCTGATCACGTGCAGATCCTGGATGATTCCGTCTTTGCCAATCAGCGCCTGCAGGATCACCGACCCCTGCACTTGTATCTGCCGCGCCAGCAGCGGGTAGCCCGGACTTACCGGGTGGTTCACAACATTGGCAGTGTCCACCGACATCTGTACCCGATCGGCCGCGTTGCTGGTCACGCTGGCTGCGGTTTGCGCGGCACTCGTCGACCCAGCTCCAGCTTCGGGGGCAGTCCGTGGCGGAGAACCTGGCTGCAAATCAACGCGCACGGAATTGCTGCCTGGATGCACGGTGCGGTGCGTATCACCGGCAATGACCTCGACCTCAAGCGGAGGCAGCACGGTGCGATCGGCAGTGGCCGTCGCGCCAACCGGGGCGGACGGAGCGGAAGCAGGTGCTGCGTTTTCAGTCTTGCTACTCGCACCATGAAGCTTCGATTTCGCCGCCGGCGAAGATGCTTTCGCCACCGTGGGCAACGCAGTTTTCTGCGCGGGAGCGGTCGCGGAGGGCGCGGTTTGGATCGGCTGTTCGGAGTCCGCTTCCTGGTCGGCATCCGGAAACCAGAAGTCACGATTGCGGTACAGGACGAAGCCCAGAGCCACCAGCAGCATGGCCAGCGCAACCACCATGAGACGGCGCTGCTTGGCATCGTAAGGAACTGGCCGCTGCGGCTCTCGCACGACGATGCGCTCGGTTTTTGGAACCAGTGGTTTTAGCTCAAGCATGTGGAGATCTGGGATCGCTCCTGGGAAGAACTTGTGCGCTTAGTATGCCTCGAAAACCCTTGGAAGGCCAGCAAAAGCGTATGCTCTGGCACTTCCGTGCCATAGTACGCCCAAGGCAGTTTAGTGGTGTATATTCCATCGTCAACGAAACTTTGTGAGATCTGGGAAATCCCATGCAGCAGGCATCGCGGCCGGGCATTCCTCCACAGTGCTGAAGGTCCAGAACAATGAAGCCCAAGATCGTTGACTCGAAGATCGTTGACTCGAAGACCGTTAAATCGAAGATCGACGAGCGGAAGTTCAGGCAGGTGAACCGGCGCGAACTGCTCAAGCTCACACCGATTATCGCGCTGGGAGCATTCGCCATCCCCGGCTTGCGGAAACCGCTGTTGAAGCAGGGCCTCGGCTTCAGCGACTGGGCTTCGGCCCGGCTGTTTCGCTCCGGACACCTCGCAACCACCTTCGCCGATTCCGATCTGACTCCTCCTGAGAAGTTCCCCATCAACGGCTATGACGTCGATGATCCGGGCGTGATCCTCGAAAACTGGACGTTGACCGTCAGCGGCGCAGTACGGAAGCCGGGCGAATACACTCTGGCGCAAATCCAGGCTCTGCCGCGAACCCGGCAAAACACGCGCCACGTCTGCGTCGAAGGCTGGGACGTGATTGGACGCTTTGGCGGCGCGCGTTTGTCCGACTTTCTCAACCTGATCGGCGCAGACCCGTCCGCGCCTTTCATCACCGTGGGCTGCGCGGACGATTACTACGAGTCGCTGGACATGGCGACAGCCCGGCATCCGCAGACGCTGTTGTGCTACGAAATGTACGACCGTCCGCTCACACGCGAACACGGCGCGCCGCTGCGTCTGAATGTCCCGACGAAAATTGGCTACAAGCAGGCCAAGTACCTGACGGATCTGAAAGTCACGCACGTGCTGGAAAAAGTCGGCTACTGGGAAGATCAGGGATATTCGTGGTTCTACGGACTGTGAAGAGCGGTTTGCTTAACCTTCGTGCACCTTAGTGTCCTTGGTGGTTGATCAGGATCTTGAAAACCACCAATGCTGGCTTTGAAAGGGCGCGGCTTTCAGCCGCGCCGCCAACGTTCCAAGCAAACAGGCGGCTTTAGCCGCTGAGGCGATACAGACATGAGCGGTGCCGCAGTCGAAATCATCCGCACGAAGGACAAGGACGAAGAAACCGAAACGGTCGCCCACGCAGTCTACGAACATCCTTTGCCCGTCCGTCTCTGCCACTGGCTGAATGCGATCTCACTCTTCGTCATGGTGGGCAGTGGCCTGCAGATTTTCCGGGCCTTCCCCAGCTTTGGCGCCAAGATTCCGCAGAAAGACCTGCTGCACTGGCCGAAAACCCTCGCCGTCGGCGGCTGGCTGGGCGGAGGTCTGCAGTGGCACCTCACCTTCATGTGGATTTATATCGCGACTGGACTGGTCTATCTCGGCTACGAACTTTTCAGCGGGAACTACCGCCAGGTCTTATTCACGCACCGCGACATCCCCGGCGTCTGGCCGATGGTGAAGCACTATTTCTTTTTCGGACCGAAGCCGCCGGTGCGCGAAGCCTACAACCCGCTGCAGAAACATGCGTACACGACCGTGGTTATGCTCGGTGTGCTTTCCGTGCTCACCGGGCTCGCCATCTGGAAGCCAATCCAGTTTTCGTGGCTGGCCTGGATGATGGGCGGCTTCCACTGGGCGCGGTTGTGGCATTTTCTGATCATGTGGGCGATGCTGCTTTTTGTCTTCGGACACCTGGTCATGGTGGTTCTGCACGGCTGGAACAATTTCGTTTCCATGCTGACCGGCTGGAAGAAAGATCCGGAATACTGATCGTCGCGCAATCGAGCAAGTCACGATGTCGGAACCAGAAATGATCGTGAACAACCCGGAGGCGGCGGTCAGCGACCGCGAGCAGGACTTGATTGCGCGCGTGCAGCGTGGCCAGCGCGAATTGTTCTATGAACTGGTTCGTCCGTACGAGCGCCGGGTCTACGCCGCTGCTCTGGCCATTCTGCGCAACGACGCTGACGCCGAGGATGTAGCACAGGAGGCGATGTTGAAGGCATTAGCCAAGATCAGCCAGTTCCGCGCGGAGTCGCGGTTCAGCACCTGGCTGATCCAGATCACGGTGAACGAGGCGCTGATGCGCCGTCGCAGGGAGCGAACCAGGCGCATGGAAGCCATCGAAGACAATCGCGATGAGGAAGGCGCATACACGCCTCGGGATTTTGCCGACTGGCGGGAGATTCCGTCGGAAACATTGGAGCGCAAGGAAGTGCGCCAGCGGCTGGCGCAGGCCCTGGCGTTGCTCGACCGGAAATACCGCGAGGTGTTTGTGCTGCGCGACATGGAACAGCTGAACATTCAGGAGACGGCGGAGGCGCTCGGAATCTCGGTGGCCTCGGTGAAGACGCGGCTGCTGCGCGCCCGCCTCATGTTGCGCGATCTGCTGGCCGCGGGCTGGGAACAGGGCTGGTTCAGCCGCCTGCCCTTCGAGAAGGGAACAAAGCCATGGTAGTCAATTGCGAACAGGTCTGGCTCGAGGTTTCGAATTACATCGACGGCGAGGTGGAGGCAGGTTTGCGTTCGGCCATGGATGAGCACTTCCAAACCTGCGCTCGTTGCAGGTCGGTGCTCGAGGGAACACGCAATGTGGTCGGGCTTTATGGGGACGAGCGCATGCTGGAAGTACCAGCGGGTTTCAGCGGCCGCCTGCAGAAAAAACTGGCGCGGCCGGAGCGGACTGCGCGATCCGGATGGTCCGGCTGGTCGGCGTGGCTTATCCCAGTCGCCGCACTGGCGCTGATAGCCGGCGGCTTGGAGCTGGTGAGTTCAGGGACCGTCAGTCGCCCGCCCGAACTGAAATCGGAACATGCGCAGCCCGGTCAGAACATTCCTGCCGACCTGCCCGTGGTGGTCTCGGCAGACGCCAGATTGTTTCACGTGGCGGGATGCGAGTTTATCCATAACAAAAACAAAGAGAGAATGTTGACCGCGAAACAAGCCATGGACGAAGGCTATCTGCCCTGCGCGCGCTGCCTGCGCAAGTATCTGAATACTGCGGGAAAGCATTCGCCGGCGCCGGTGGTTTCGGAAATCGGGCCTGGGTTCGAGACGGAAGACGAAGAAGGGCATCGCCACGGGGACTGAGTATCAGCTGAGCTCGGGGATGTACATACAATTCCCTGTAAGCCACTGATTCCGGGTTCGACTGTGGTCCAGCCTAGCGAAATATATCTTATAGTTATAAATTTACAAGGCTTATGTTGTTGAATTGCAAGGGCCACTTTTGGAGCCGTGAGGCAAATCGATTTGCCTTGCCCCTGGAGCGAGTTCTCAAAATCAGAGACCTCCGCCATGGGTCGGGCAGCTCTCCTGCCTCTGAGCGCCTGCAAACAGGGCTGGCGGGGCATCGCAGCGGACGGTCGAACCCTGTCGGGTGACCGCGGACGCCGGAATCGTGATTCTGTAGCGCCGGCCTCTGGCCGGCTGTCGCGTGGGCGTCCCGCCCACGCTGTGAGGGCGGGACGCCCTCACGACAGCCGCCGGGGCGGCGGCGCTACAACTGTTGGCTATTGGCCCGCGGCTCAAAATCCGATGACGAGTTAGTTGTTCTTCATCTCATCGTGTTTCATGTCATCGTGCTTCATGTCGTCCTTTTTCATCTTGTCTTTCTTGGCGGCTTTCTTCTTCTTGCTCTTCTTCATGTCGTCTTTCTTCATCTGATCTTTCGACATGTCGTCGTGCTTCATCTGATCCTGCTTGGTCTCGTCCTGCTTCATGGTGTCCTGGCCGGAGGACTGCGCGAAGGCAGCCATCGAAGCGGCCAGCACACAGGCGAGCGTCAAACTGCTGAAAGTCTTCTTCATACGTTGCTCCTGTAGAAAATCTCGATTTGAGTTGGCAGGTTTGCACCTGCAGGCTCACATGGGATGAGGGAGCCGGTGGGAAGTTACAAACCTCGGCAAAGTTATTGGGGACCTGGATCTTCGACCTGTCCCACCTCTTGTACTGACATGAACCTTGGTGTGGATTGACCTTAAGGCAAGTTGGGTCATAATCGCAGTGTCCGAACTTGCTTTTGCCGCCGCGGAGACAATCCACCATGAAACGCCTCGTCCTGGGCTTCAGCCTCAGCCTGCTTCTACTTCTCAAAACTTCAACCAACGCGCAAGACAACAAAGCTGCCAGCGATGATTCGTCCGCCGTGCGTGCCACGGTGACGAACTACATCGAGGCGTACTATACCGGCGATGCTCACCGCATGGAGCAGACCCTGCACCCTCACTACCTGAAACACATGATTCACGGAACGATCCCGATGCGGGAGAAAACCGGAGTGGAGATGGTGCGCGAGGTTCGCACGCATGGTCCGGCTGAAATTCCGCAGGCGCAGCGCACCGAGCAAGTAAGTGTGCTGGACGTCGCGGGAGACATCGCGTCGGCCAAGCTCGTCACCCCGGGCTGGGTCGATTACGTGACGCTCTCCAAAACGAACGGCGAATGGAAGATTTTGTCGGTAGTGCAGCTAATCGAGAACTGAGCTCGACCAGAAGACTCAGCAGGCGAGTTGGCCGCGCGACACCTTTATTCCGGTGAGGTTGCCGAGCGCGGTGACTGCGACCGACTCGGGCTGGAAGAACTCATTGGCCAGAGTCTGAAGATCTTCGACGGTGACGGCTTCGATCTTTTCGATCAACTCGTCGAGATCGTAGAAGCGGTCGAAATACATCTCTTGCCTCGCCAAGTTCGACATGCGGGCGGTGCTCGACTCCAGCGATAACATCAGGCTGCCCTTGAGCTGGTCTTTCGAGCGGCGAAGCTCTTCTTCAGGCACAGTCTCGCATTTCAGCTTGCGGAACTCTTCGACCACAGAGTGTACGACTTTCACCGCAGACTCGCGCGAGGTACCGGCGTAGACGGCGAGGCATCCGGTGTCGCGATAGGGGTTCAGGTCGCTGTAGATGGAATAAGCCAACCCCTGGCGCTCGCGGATGTTCTGGAACAAGCGCGAGCTCATGCCTCCGCCGAGCAGCGTGTTGAGAATGTAGCCGGCGTGACGTTTCTCGTGCGCGATGGGATGCGAGGGCACGCCGATGCACAGCTGCACCTGTTCGAGCGCCTTCTTGTTGCGCAGGATGATGCGGGAGACAATTTTCGGCGCCGACGAGTGGAAGCCGTTCTTCCTGGGCTTCATCTGCTCGAAGTGCTTGCTCACCAGTTCGACGAAGCGATCGTGATCGAGATTGCCGGCGGCCGATACGATGATGTTGCCGGGGGCAAAGCGGTGGGCGTAGGCATCGAACACCGCGTTTCGTTCAAAGCGCTTGACGGTCTCCTTGGTGCCCAGGATCGGCTTGCCCAGCGGGTGATCCTTCCAGAAATTCTGGGTGAAGATTTCGTGGACGAGGTAGTCGGGATTGTCCTCGTCCATTTTGATCTCTTCGAGAATCACGCCGCGTTCGCGGGAGATGTCGGCGGCATCGAATACGGGATTGAGCACCAGGTCGCTCAGAATGTCGAGGGCGATGGGAACGTGTTCGTCGAGAACCTTCACGTTGAAGCAGATACACTCTTTGGCGGTGAAGGCGTCCATGTTGCCGCCGATGGAATCCACCTGGCGGGCAATCTCTTCGGCGGTGCGGTGCTTGGTCCCCTTGAAGACCATGTGCTCGATGAAATGGGAGATGCCGTTGGATTCGGGGTCTTCGTCGCGCGATCCGGTTTGAAGCCAGATGCCGATCGAGGCGGAGCGGATGTGCTGCATCTGCTCGGTGATCACGGTGAGGCCGTGAGGCAGCACCTGACGACGAATGTTGCGCACTTCTTTCACCATGAATGCTTCTCTTGTACGGAGCCGGGTTGAGAAACCCGGTGAAACCGATCGCGAGGGACGTTACTATTCTGACATAGGGTGGCGGGGTGTGCGAAAATAGTTAGTCATTTAGAATCAGCAAGTTGACGGATATTTCGCTTTCGGCGCCTGTTCACAAGTAGCTGGCTGCACGGGCTTTGGTCTCGCACCATACCTGAGCAGCCCGAGATTCCTGGTTGGAAGGATTCAATGCTAAAACGGTCTGAAACGCTGCTGGGCCTGGATCGCGCGGAATGTGCCGTGCTGGTGGATGAAGCGGGCGAGCCCGCCTACCGCGCTCAGCAGATTATGGAAGGGGTCTACCGCCAGCGGGCGGAATCGGTTGAAGAGATCTCGACCCTGCCCCTGCCCTTGCGCCGGAAACTGTCAGAGCAAGGCTTGTCGATTGGGTGGCCGGTGGTCGAGAAGAAGTTTGTGTCGCAAGACGGGACTGTGCGGTATCTCATCGCTTTTGCCGATGGGCAGAGCATTGAGACCGTGTGGATGCCCTCGGGGGATGGAGGTGAGGCTGGCGACGGGACCGAAGCCGGGGACTCTGAGGAACTGTTTGCCGGGAACTCCGTCCCAAGTCCCTCAGCGGCTAAAGCCGCGGCTGATTTTGGCGCACTTACGGCGCGGCTTAAAGCCGCGCCCTTTCAAGGCAACATCGAAGATCGAGGCGGGGTCAACGTTCGAGGCGAGGTCAACGTTCAAGGCGGGGTCAACGTTCGAGGCGAGGTCGGCGATCGTGGTGAGGTCGGCGATCAAGGCGAGGACGACGATCGAATTTCTCCGCAGTCTGTTAGGGCCCTTGCTGCAGGGGATGAGTCTGGCGCAGCGTTAAAGCGGGGCGCCACTCAAAATCAGTGGGTCCAATATCAGCGGGCGACGATATGCGTATCCAGCCAGGTGGGTTGCGCGGTGGACTGCCAGTTCTGCCTGACTGCCCTGCTGGGGGTAAAGCGCAATTTGAGTGCGGGGGAGATCGTGGGCCAGGTCTGCGCGGTGCTGAAGGATCAGAAGGTTGCGCCGCCCCAGGATCGCATCAATCTGGTGTTCATGGGAATGGGGGAGCCTTTCCTCAACTACGACAATTTCATCAAGGCAGTGCGGCTGCTGGTCGAGGAAGTTGGCATCGCAGAGTCGCGGATGACGGTTTCGACCGCGGGAATTGTGCCGCGCATTCATGATTTCGGGCTGGAGGCTATCCGGCCGAAGCTGGCAATTTCTCTCAATGCTTCGAATGACGAGCTGCGGGAGCGGCTGATGCCGCTGAACCGGAAGTGGAATCTGGAAAAGCTGCTGGCGGCGGCGCGCGACTTTCCGCTGCGCAATCGCGAGCGGATTACGTTCGAGTATGTGCTGCTGCGCGAAGTGAACGACTCGCGGCAGAATGCGGCAGAAGTGGTCGAGTTGCTGCGCGGGATGCGGGCGAAAGTAAATCTGATCGCGCTGAATCCGGGACCGGGAATTGACTTTCAGACTCCGGCAGAAGATCGCGTGGCGGCGTTTCAGAAGGTTCTGGTGAAGGCTGGAATCCCAACGTTTGTGCGGCGGCCGCGCGGTCGCGATATCTACGCAGCCTGCGGACAACTCAAGCGGACGGTTGAGATTTTACCAGCAGAGGCGCCGGCGACGACATAGTGCCGGATACGGGGTTGGAACGCGCGGCGGGCAGTTCGATGCGAACCACCATTCCGCCATCCTCGCGAGGCTCACAGAGAATCCGCCCACGATGTTCCTGCACGATGCCCTGGCAGGCGCTTAGTCCGAGGACATCCGTAGTCTGTTCGGCCGCCTTGTCTGGTGCAAGCGGCGAGTCTTCCGAAACTTGAAAGACGGAAGCGTCCACGTGGCGGTGGGTGCTGACGATGAGGGTGCGGCCAGCGCGCTGGCTCATATGGTGGAATGCGCTGGTGAGGACTTGCAAACACATCTGCAGTAACTGATTGGAATCGCCGGAAACCCTGGGAAGATCGCCTTCGAGTTCCATGCGGACTTCGATCTTCAGCGCCTGATAGTGCGGCTGGCTCAGTTTCACGGCGGTGCCAACCAGGGCGTTGAGATCCACGAGGGTCTTGGAGGTCGGGCCCTGCTTGGCAAAGCTGAGCAGGCTGGCGACCAGAGACTTGGTGCGGCGGACATGCTGTCCGATGCGGGTGGCCAGCGCGTGCTGTTCCGGGCCGAGTTGCGTGCTCAAGAGCAGGTCGGAATAGCCGAGCATCGCGGTGATGGGGTTGTTCAGTTCATGGGCGGCGCCGCCGACGAGTTGTCCGATCGATGCGAGTTTTTCGGAATGGACAATCTGCGATTGCAGGACCTTCAGATTGTCAAAAGACTCTTGAGAATGATTCAAGAGCCGCACCAGTTCGCTGTCGAGGATGCGCTGGCGGATAAAGACCATGCTACCCATGATCAATGCGGTGAGCAGAGTCAGGGTGAGCCGCACAGAGCGAATGCTCTCCGGTACGCTGATATCGGACACGGCCCATACAGCGATGACGGGAAGGGAGAAGGCGGCGATCATGCTTCCACGGGCGACCCACACTCCGTAGGCCGTAGATACCGTCCTGCTCTCCGGCTGCGGTTGGGCGGCCTGGGTCCAGAGACCGATGAGGGTAATCCAGGCCATGGAGGCGGCGAGCGGGATGTCGTAGAGGCTGCCGCTGTAATAGACGTTTCGCGCGATGGCCCAATTGGCCACATAGGAACTGGCGGAGTAAAGCAGGCTCGCGCCGAACAAGTTTGCATAAAAGATTCGCCAGGCGCCTTTACTGCCAGCCCAGCAAATGGCCACTGCGACCAGGAACATCAATTTCTCCGCGAGATATACGGCGTTCAGGTTGCGACTGTAGGTGGGTTGATCGGTGACGGCGTATTGCCACGGCATCACGATGAGCACATAGAGATAAACCCACCAGACAATGAGCAGGGCGAAATCCAGGCGGCTGATACGCGCGGCGTATTCGTCGCTGGGCACGTGCGGACGCAGGGCTAACGCCGCGATCAGGGGAACAATGTGCAGGAAAAGAACAATGTCTCCACCGAAGGGATCAGGCACGTCACTGCGCAGGAAAACTTCGAAGTACGTCCAGAACAACTGATAGACAAACCAGAAGGCGATGCCGAGGGCCATCATGACCCAGAACAGGCGCATGCGGCCTTCCGAGCGCAGGGCGTGCGGCACGAAGCAAATGGTTCCGGAGAGCAGCAGCACGCATTGAATGATGTCGCTGAATGCGGTGAGGCGAAAGGATTGAGGCAGTACGAGAGCGGCCACGACCAGTGCGGCCAGGCATCCGACGATGCTGATCGACCAAAACTTTGCGCGGGTGGCCAAGACAGTCCTCGCAGGCATTTTAGATGGAAGGAGGAAAGAGTCGTGGTTACTGTAGTAACCTCTGGAGCAGGCCAGATAAGGATGCGTACCAAGCGCGCGTTTTTGCAATTTCGCAAAGAACGCGAAATTGTTCGCGCGGCACGCTCAGATCCTTCGGACGCAAAAGAGGCGTCCTCAGGATGACACGCGCGTTTGATTCGAGACGCGAAAAGTTTCGCTTGCTATGGACCTTTCTTATCAATAATATGCGGCACAACCGCCACTTCCGCGGAGAATAGATCGAGTGCACGTTCGCGCGGACCGTTATCGACATTCCTGGAGACTGCGAGCCCCGGTTGATCCTGACGAAACCCGCAGGATCGAGCGTTGGCTGGCCACTGCCCGGGTGTTCCTGGCCATCTCGGCCCTGGTCGCGATCCGCATGGATCCCACGGAACTGGGGCATTCGTGGGCGGCTTACGGGCTCTTCGTCTTCTATTTGGCCAATGGCATTCTGATCATGATGCTGCTGCGCCGGCGGCAGCAATCGACGGCTTCTTTCCGTTTGCTGGTTCACGCGGCCGACGTAGCATGGCCGGCGCTGATTTCGATCTTTGCCGAGGGGCCGCGGAGTCCATTCATCCTGTTCTTCATTTTCGTTTTGGCGGCGGCGGCCCACCGCTGGGGTCTGTGGGAAACGCTGGGCACGGCGGCGGCGGAAGTGAGTCTGCTGTGGGTGGAGAGTTCTGTTTTACGCAGTCTGCCTCTAGGACCGGGTGGGGCCCTTCCCTGGCGCATCTTCGAGGGCTTGCGGGTGAATGTCACCGAGTTTGAGCCGCAGCGGTTGTTCATGCTCTCGGTTTACCTGCTGGTGATGGGACTGTTGCTGGGCTACCTGGCCGAACAGCAGAAGCACCTCAGAGCTGAAAAAGCCGTGATCACACGAACCCTGGCCAAGGTGCGCGTAGAAGCCGGGTTGACGGGCACGCTGCAGCAGATTCTCTGGGAACTGCTCAGCATGTACGGCGCGTCGCGAGTGCTGGTAGTTTCGCAGGAGCACCACAGCCACAGAGTTTTCCTGGGAGAGCTGCGCAATGAGTCGTCGGAGTTCCGGTGGCTGGACTCGGAGCCGAGCGAGGGGAGCACCTATCTTTACGACTTTCCAGGTGACGTGTGTCACGCGGTGAACGACGGGGGCCGCTGGTCGACTCTGGCGCTGGACAGGGAAGGCAATGCGATTGTGGTTCCGAGCACGGAAGCGCTGGCGCGGCTGAACCAGGCGCAGCCCTTTCGTTCCCTGATTGCGGTTTCCTTTCTGATTGGAAATGAGTGGAGAGGCCGCGTCTTTCTGTTTGATCCGGTAAGGCAGGGCGAAAAACAGGAGGAACTCCGCTTTATGCAGGACGTGGTCCGCCAGATTGGTCCCGCGGTGTACAACGTGTACCTGCTGCATCGGCTGCGGCGCCGGGCGGGAGCGGCGGAGCGGGCGCGCTTCGCGCGGGAGCTGCATGACGGCGCGGTGCAGTCGCTGATCGCGGTGGAAATGCAGGTGGACGTGCTGCGGCGGCAGGCGGCGGAGGACAGCACGATCGGCAGCGAACTGGGACGCATTCAAGGCTTGCTGCGCGAGGAAGTCCTGACCCTTCGGGAACTGATGCAGCAGATGAAATCGATCGACGTGGACGCGAACCGCCTGATCGGGGTTCTGAACGATACGGTGGAGCGGTTCCAGCGGGAGACGGGAATCGCGGCGCGCTTCGTCACCGACGTTGACGACCTGGACATGCCGCCGAGAGTTTGCCGGGAACTGGTCCGCATTGTGCAGGAAGGATTGGTGAATGTGCGCAAGCACAGCCAGGCCCATCACGCGCTGGTTCGTTTGGGGTCGACCTATGCGCAGTGGAACCTCAGCCTGGAGGACGATGGCAAGGGATTTCCCTTCTCTGGCCGCTTCACGCAGGAACAACTCGATGAGATCGGCAAAGGACCTATGATCATTAAGGAACGTGTACGTTTGATCGCTGGGCAACTCACGGTAGAATCGAATCCCGGACAAGGAACTCGTCTCGAGATTACTGTGCCTCGCAACGGGGACGTGCCGAATGCATTTTAAGAAACCGCAAACCGTGCGCATCGTGATTGCCGATGACCATCCGATTTTTCGCGATGGCTTGCGGCGGCTGCTGGAGGCGGAGCCGGACCTGAAGGTTCTGGGCGAGGCTTCCGACGGCGCAGAGGCAGTCAAACTGGCGCGGCAGTTGAAGCCGGACATCCTTCTTTTGGACCTGGCCATGCCGAAGCATCCCGGGCTGGAGGCTCTGCGGGAGTTGAGTGTGGGTTCGAATTCGGCGCCGGTGCGGGTGATCCTGCTGACCGCGGCGGCGGAAAAGTCGCAGATCGTCGAAGCATTGCAACTGGGGGCGCGCGGTGTGGTGCTGAAGGACTCAGCGACGCAACTTCTGTTGAAGGCGATTCATACGGTAATGTCGGGTGAGTACTGGGTAGGGAGAGAGAGCGTGTCGAACCTGGTGCAATACCTCCGCACATTGATGCAATCGTCGAGCGACGAGGCGCGGCAGCGAAAATTCGGACTTACGCCGCGGGAGTTGGAGATTGTCTCCGCCGTGGTGGCCGGCTATTCCAACAAGGAAATTGCCGAGTACTTCAAGATCAGTGAAGACACGGTCAAGCATCATCTTAGTAACATCTTTGACAAACTGGGAGTCTCGACGAGGCTGGAACTGGCTCTGTTTGCGGTCAATCAGGCGCTGCCACTGAAGAGTATCGCTTGATGCAAGGTGACTGCCCGGGTTACGCCGGATTGTATTTGTGGCACCTTTGTGCTATTGGCTGGGTCGAGGCCGGCGGCTAGGATTGTCCCTAAGGACCAGCCTCGGGAACAGTGAAGTAGGTGTACGTATTCGGCATCCCTCTGTTCATTTGGTTAGGGGTGCGGTCAGTTGTACAAGGAGAAAGCGAGGAGCCCGTGGCAAAACTTCTACAGCAGCTATGGACGGATGAACGTGGTCAGGACATCGCGGAATACGCGGTGATGCTGGCAGTGATTCTGGTCATCGTCGTGGGCACGATCCGACTCATCGGTTCGAATGCCAACAATGTGTTTTCGCAGGTTGGCAGCGCTATCCAGTAGCAGAGATAGAGATATATCGAGAAAAGCTAATCCGTCGTTAGATGTCGGACAGCGCGCCGCCTGGCGTGTTAAGGGTTAGCGTCGCAAAATTCCCTGGCGGAAAAATTTCTCGCCCAAAAACATTAGTCCACGGCCAATAGTTGTAGCGCCGCCGTCTCGGCGGCTGTCCGGCGGGCGTCCTCGCCCGCCCCACCCGGGCCGAAGAAGACCTCGAAAGGTTTAGCGCAGGCTCTAGCTCGCGCCAGCGTGGGCGCGACACGCCCACGCGACAGCCGGCCGGAGGCCGGCGCTACAGATTCCTCCACCCCGCTATTTCGGGGTGGAAGCCGGTGTCGGAGCGGTGGAGGCAACTTTCTCCGTGCCTCCGATGGAGAGCCGCGTCAGATATGGGAAGAAGGGTGTAAGTTCGAAGGGTATCTTCTCGCGCGCGGAGGTCAGGGCGACAGGCTTGGCTTTGGCAAGTTCTACCTGATCACTCCAGGGGTCGACTTTAAGGCGGCCGCCAAGCGGCAGCGCGGCGATCTGGTCAAGACGATTCACGTCGAGTGCCGGAGCGTTCGCCAGGAGGGCCGACATGCGAAGGTTCTTGTCCGAAGCCAGACCGTTGCCCAGATGGGGTGAGATCAGATTGGGCAGAACCGGGGCGCGCTCCTGCAAGGCGCGCAGAAAAAGCCCCGCGCTTCCCAGTTTGTCTTTGTAGGGAGAATTCTTCAGAAGCTCCAGCGCCTTGGTATCGGCGGCCTGTTCGTCGGCGGCACTGCGGCGAAATGCGAGCCGCTGGAAGGATTCTTCATCGGGGAAGAACATGCGGTCGTTAAAAGCCAGCTTGGTATCCAGCCGGTGGCCCAGCACGATGTGGCTCAACTCGTGTGACAGGACCATGGCCAGCGAGGCCTCGTCGGGAAGCACATCGAGCAGGCCGCGGCTTACGACGATGGTGTGACCGATGGTGAACGACTCGAGCGGAGCGGTCAACAAGATCCGGCAATGGACATCGGACTGGAGATCGATATTATTCGTAACCAGCAGGTTGTTGACCACGGTCAACAGGACCTTGTCGACTTCTCCGGCCGGGGCAAGCAGGCCGATCTTGAGCATGCGGTCGACGACATTCTCCTCCGCCTGCCTTTCCCACATGCGTGAGGCAACAATGGGACTGGCGTCAGCGGCCGCTTCGCTCTGGTCTTTGATCGACTGCGGTGAGTCGACCAGGATCTGGGTGAACTCTTCGTTCTTGCCCAGTCCGTGCAGGTCATATCCCCAGAGCCGGGTTTGGGCCTTGAAATGAAGGCCCTTGGCCAGACCGGTTTTCAGATTCGACTCTTCGCTGTAGATGTAAGCGGGCAGCCATGTGCCGGGACGCAAATTAAGGCGCCAGCTGTCGAAGTGCAGGTAGGCGCCCATCTTGGGCTGCGGGTAGTAGGTACCGTTGAAACGCACGATGTTGTAGTCCTGGTCCTCTACCCAGATCCGTCCCAGAAAGCGTCCCGGGGGCGCGCCCTTCTTGGGCTGGACATCAATGACCAGGCAGCGAAGCTCGCCAAGAAACTCGCGGCGCACGAAGGAGAAATCGTAGTACTTCCGCTGGAAGTCAGTGTCGAGGACGACCATCTGGGCAAAGCCGAGTGGCAGGAAGTGCATGGCATAGATGCCAGTCAGATGGCTCACCATGCGGTGCCCAAAGCCGGGCTGGCCGGTGAAGGAAGTGTCCTCGGGCCCGTCGCTCATGTCGAGGCGTCCCAGAAAGTACTGATCCTTGGTGGGCTGAGTGACACCCTCCTTGTCGTCTTTCAGGTACTGGAGGTAAGTCTCGACCATGGGGCGCATGTGGCGCATCTGGGCGAGGAAAAGGTGTTCGCGCTGCACGACGCGGTCAACGACGTCATTCAGCGACGCCGCCGCGGGTTGCGAAGGTTGGGCCGGAGGAGCTTCCTTCCTGGGAGTTTCAGGAGTTGCTGTGGGCGGGGCGGAGGCTGGCTGCGATTCAGCAGAAGGCGGTTGCGACTGGTCAAGAGCCTGGGGAGCCGGGGCGGGTTGCGTCGCGGAAGCCGGATCCTGTGCCGCAGCCGGAAAGACGGATGCGAACAGGAACAGGGAGAGGAAAGTCGATTGGACAATTCGCATAAACACCTTCTGGACCCCTAAGCGATCTGGAAAATGATGTGCAACACCGCAGTGGAGTCAGCGGGTTGGCCGTCCTGCAATGCCGGTTTGAAGCGAATCTGCTCGGCGGCTTTCACCGCGGCATCGTCGAGGCCGTGACCGAGGCCACGAACGACCCGCACGACCTTGAGCTTACCGGATGATTCCAACACGACTTCGAGAAGAACTTCGCCCTCGACCTTTAACTTGCGGGCTTCTTCGGTGTAGACGGGTAAGGGTTTGGAAAGGATTTCCGCGGGGACGATCTTCATCGCGGCTTCCGCCTGACGGGCATGGACTGTGGGCGGGGCGGGAACGTCGGCGCTCTGGAAACCGGCCTGCCGAACCGTACCGCGCGGCCGGGCACCGTCGCCGATGGCCACTCCGTTGCCGAATCCCGCACTGGCAACCACTCCACGCGCGCCGTTGGCGCCGCCAGTTCCGTTTCCATAGCCAGGTCCGGAGGGAAGATCAAAGGAGCCTTGGGCTGCGATATTGATGGCTTTGCCCTTGCCTTCTTTTGCGGGGACACCGTTGGGGTCGCCGAAGCCTCCGGTCTGAACCTTGTCGGGCGCCTTGGCGATCGTCGGGGTCGCGGAGCTGCCGGTAGAAAAGACGTTAGTCCTCACTAACTGTTTAGGAATGACGGGACCGGCTGCCGGCAGCGGATCCAGTTTCTTTGCAGGGATCCTTACTTCGGGCACGGGGGCATCCGCAACCGCCCTAGGCTTCGGGGTCGGAGCGGGCAGCCGCAGAGCCTCCGGCGGAGGGTCCAGGTGAGCCAGAAGAACGGGCTTCTGCACAATTCTTACAGGTGGTTGTGGCTGATGATTCACCGGCGCCGGTGTTGGAACCAGAGCAATCGCGTTCTGGTGGCGGGGCGGGTCGAGAAGTTGAGGGTGTAAAACAGGAATCCAGAGAAGAATGGCGATGGCCACGGCCTCGGTTCCCATGCTGCAAATGAAGCCAGTCCAGGGCTTCCGCATCTCCGGCAGCATGGAGAACGGCCCCTGTGGAGCGGCAGAAAGTTCCATAAAGATGTCCTGTCGTTCTAGACTGTGAACCCTAGCTACAACGTGAAGTTTTCCGAGGATTCTGACAAAACTGGGTACCTGGGAGTCAGTTTCCGGGGAAAACCAAGTGTACTACCCCGCTACTAAATCTGCACGACAAAGGCCACAGCGCGGTGCAAAAATTGGCCTAGTAAACTCCATTACCTCAATGGCTTGCAATCCGTAACGTACCGTAGGAGGGTGGAGATCAGCCCCTAACCGCAAAAAACTACACCTTAGTAGAGAGAATTGCTGCCATAGGTTGCTTGGAAGGCGGGGTAGCGACGGAGATTCCCCGGTTTTTGTCGTCTCAGGGCTTAAAACCTTTGGGGAGCTCAGAAAGGAGCCTGCCGGGTGCGGGCCTGCGAGTTTCATTGCTTTATGAGTGAGAAGAATGCGATCGGCGGAGGACGCCCGGCCCGATTTCGTGGCAAGCTGGGGATATGCCGTCGCCTTGTTGTTCCAATGAATGAAATTCTTGGCTTTCGATCATCTTCGGAGTTTAGCAAGTGGCTGAGGGCGAATCATCGCCAATCGGATGGAATCTGGTTGCGCATTTTCAAGAAGGGCTCGGGAGAGGCTTCCATCACCTACGCCGAGGCGCTGGATGAGGCGCTCTGCTTGGGCTGGATCGATGGTCAGAAGCGGCCTTACGATGAGTCTTCGTGGCTGCAAAGATTTACGCGAAGACGTCCCAAGAGTGGCTGGTCGAAACGCAACACCGAACACGCGGAAAGGCTGATCCGGGCAGGTCGTATGAAGCCGGCGGGTCAGGCGGAGATTGATGCTGCGAGGAAGGATGGTCGATGGAGTGCGGCTTACGACTCTCCAAGCAACGCTACGTTTCCTGAGGATTTTTTGGCCGCACTGGGTAGAAACAAGAAAGCGAAAGCATTTTTCGAGTCGCTGAACAAGGCTAACCGCTATGCGATTGCCTATCGGTTGCAGACGGCGAAGAAGCCGGAAACCAGGCAGCGGCGGATGGAAATGATTCTTGGCATGCTGGGCAGGGGTGAGGCGTTTCACTAGCTTGACGGACCGTTCATTCTTCTTGGACGCCTAATCGGGGCGATACTCGCCAGATCCCTTCGACTTCGCTCAGGGCAGGCTCTTCGCTCCGACTGAAGAACGGCTGCGCGAAGGATGAGGCCGCGGATACGTAGGATTAAGAAAGGCGTTCGTTTCCACGGAGTGAAGTCGAAAGAATGCAGCTATTGAAACGAATTAATAGACGTGTTATCCATTGCTGCTGGCTGGATTTCTCCGGCTGTCATCATGCAATTGCGGTTTTAAGGTGGGTGCAGGTGCGGACATAAAGGGAGCCCTATGAATTCACGCACGAGATGGACGTTTGCCCTTCTGGTCTCATTCTTTTTGATTACGACATTTTTGTGCGCAGACGGCCCGGCTCAAGCCAAACCCTTGTCGGCGGCTACGGCGGAGAGCAAGTTGGCGTTGCGCGAGGGTTGGGCTCTGCAGACGTCGCTGAAAGTTCAAGCTAAAGGAGAGGCCATCTCCACGGCGCAGTTCGCTCCTGCAGGGTGGTACCACGAGGTCACAGTTCCGACGACCGTTGTGGCGGCGCTGGTGAAGAACAAGACGCTTTCGGATCCTTTTTTTGGAATGAATATCCGGCAATTTCCAGGGGTAACTTACCCGATCGGTGGGAACTTCTCGAATATCGCCATGCAGCCGGACAGTCCCTATGCTCCGTCGTGGTGGTACCGGAAGACGTTTGCGGCTCCGGCTTCTTATAAGGGCAAGACGGTGTGGCTGAAGTTCAATGGCATCAATTACCGCGCCAACATCTGGTTGAACGGAAAGCAGATTGCCAACTCCGATAACGTTGCGGGGGCGTGGCGCACTTACGAATTCAATGTGACGGATGCGGTGAAGCTGGGAGCGGAAAATGTTCTGGCGGTCCAGGTGTGGGCTCCTACGGAGCATGACCTGGCGATCACGTTTGTGGACTGGAATCCGGCGCCTCCGGACAAGAACATGGGGCTGTGGCGCGAAGTTTATCTGACGACCAGTGGGCCGGTTGCGTTGCGGTATCCAACGGTGGTTTCGAAGCTGAATCCGCCGGCGAATGATCGGGCGGAGTTGACGGTTACAGCGCAGGTGAAGAACGGCACGAACCAGCCGGTGAAGGGCAAGCTCAAGGGTCAGATCGAAACCGTGAGCTTCGAGCAGGATGTCGAACTTGGTCCGAACGAAACCAAGGATGTGACCTTCACGGCGGATCAGTTCTCGCAGCTGGTGTTCTCTGGTCCGCGGCTGTGGTGGCCGGCGCAGATGGGGAAGCCGAATCTGTATCCGTTGACCATGGCTTTTGAGGTGAATGGCGCGATCAGCGGCCACTCCTCAAGCCACTTCGGGATTCGCGAAATCACCTCGGAGCTCAATTCGGTTGGTGGGCGGGTGTTCCGTGTCAATGGAAAGAATATTTTGATTCGCGGCGGCGGCTGGACTCCGGACATGATGCTGCGGGAGAACTCGCAGCGGCTGCAGGATGAGCTTCGCTACGTCCGCGATATGGGGCTGAATACGGTCCGACTGGAAGGCAAGCTGGAGACGCAGGAATTCTTTGATCTGGCCGACCGGCAGGGAATTCTGATCATGGCGGGCTGGTGTTGCTGCGATTTCTGGGAGCGCTGGCCGCGCTGGCAGGCGGCGGACTTTGAAATTGCGAAGCAGTCGCTACGCGATCAGATTTACCGGCTGCGCAGCCATCCGGCGCTGGTGATGTGGCTGAACGGGAGTGACAATCCTCCGCCGCCGGACGTGGAGCAGATGTATCTCGACATTGAGAAGCAGTTGCTGTGGCCGAACCCGGTGGTGTCGTCGGCGACGGGCAAGCCGACCAGCTTGACGGGAGACAGCGGCGCCAAGATGTCAGGGCCGTATGAATATGTTGCGCCCGGTTACTGGCAGCAGGATATTCCGCAGGGCCAGCCGGGGCGCAAGCTCTGTAATCCGGGAGGGTGCGGGGGAGCTTACGGGTTCAACACCGAGACCAGCATGGGACCGGCGGTGCCTCCGGTGGAGAGCATTCGGGCCATGGTGGGGAAGGATCATCTGTGGCCGGTCGACGATGTTTGGAACTTTCATGCGGGGGGTGGAGAATTCAAGACGATCGGGGTCTTCACTGACGCTTTGAACAATCGCTATGGTAAGTCGGAAAACGTCGAAGACTTCGCTCGAAAGTCGCAGATGCAGACTTACGAAGGCGTGCGGGCGATGTATGAGGCTTACAGCCGTAACAAGTATCAGTCGACAGGCGTGATTCAGTGGATGCTGAACAATGCGTGGCCGTCGATGATCTGGCATTTGTACGACTACTATCTGCGTCCGGCGGGCGGCTATTTTGGGGCGAAGCGGGCTATGGAGGCGCTGCATCCGATTTACGGCTATGACGATCACTCGATCTGGGTGGTGAGCAGCCAGTATGAGGACGCGAAGGGGCTGAAACTCACGACGAAAATCTACAACCTCGACGCGACGGAGAAGTTCTCGCAGGAGAGTCCGGTGGATGCTCCGGCTGACAGCACGGCGAAGATCTTCACGCTGCCGGATGTTTCGGGGCTGAGCGGCACTTACTTCCTGGCACTGCGGCTGGAAGACTCCGCGGGCAAACTTGTGGGCTCGAACTTCTACTGGCTCTCGACGAAGCCAGAGACGATTGACTGGCCGAAGTCGACCTGGTTCACGACGCCGACCGAATCGTACGCGGACTACAATGCGCTTTCGCAGTTGCCCAAGGTGAAGCTGAAGGTAACGGATCGCAGCGAGCACAGGCTCGATCAGGAAGTGACGCACGTCACGCTGGAGAATCCGAGCAAGAATCTGGCATTCTTTGTGCGCTTGAAGGTGAACAAGGGTGCGAAGGGCGAGGAAATTCTGCCGGTGATCTGGGAGGACAATTACATTTCGCTGCTCCCGGGCGAGAAGCGGGAAGTCAGGGCGACTTATCGGGTCAGCGAATTGGGTGCGGCTAAGCCGGTGGTGGAAGTCAGCGGGTGGAACGTGGAATAGTCGGGATACGTCATCTTACGGTTGACGGGAAAACACAATCGCAGAGGACGCTGAGAAATGCCGCAGAGTACGCGGAGAGGAGCTTAGTTGCAGAAAGTGTACTCGCTGCATGGGGACCAACCCGGCTTGAAAGTCACGACCAGACCTTGGTCACTCTCCTTCGGGCGGTAGGTCGAAGTTCACAAGGTCGCCGCGGAAGCCTCGCGTTTTCCAAGCTCCAAAGGCGATGCCAACCGCCATCCAGATGCCGCCAACGAGCCACGCCTTCCAGCTCAGGTTTTTCCAAAGGAAGAAACAAATCGTGAATCCGGCGAGTGGAGGCGCCCACACGGCAAGGACGGCCAATAGAACTCCCGCCGCAACTAACAACATCCAATTCGAACTTGGCCAGATAACCATTACGATGACCAACGCGGTCACCAGCAGCGGCGGCAGCGGGCTGTTTCCCCCTTCGCGCACATGGTACCGTACGAACGCGGCCATGTTTACGCCCATAAAGGCGATGAGCGCTCCAAAATTGAGCATCTCGGCCCCCAATCCGTAGCTGAACAGGCCGAAACTCACCAGCAACGCCCCGGCAAGGGCTATTCCTCCGACAAAGAGAACGTTATTGCGAGGCACGTGCCGCTTGGAATCGACAATTCCGAAGAACGATTGCGGCAACGCGTTACTGCGTCCCATACCGTAGAGCAAACGGGCCGCGCCGATCTGCGCTCCCATTCCCGAACCGAAATTCGCGACAAGCAGCGTGAAGCCGAGGATCGCGAACATAGGTTTCCAAGCACGACCGGCAACGAACGTAAAGGCGGTATCGCTGTTGGGAAAGGGCTCAGTGGCGGGCCACACTAGTTGTGCGGCGTAGACCTCCAGAGCTGAAAGAATGCCGATAACGAGACACGTTAGAACCGTAGCCAACAGGATGTTGCGCCGCGGATTCTCTGCTTCCTCTGAGAGCGTGGAAATACCATCGAAGCCAATGTAGCTGAGCACCGCGATCGAAGTCGCGGCCAGCACAGCCTTCGAATTCCAGAGCTGGGGATCGAAAAATGGACGCGTGAAGAACGACGCACCGCCGTGCGGGTGCCCCGCAATATAACGGACCGCTACCATGAAGAACACAGCTACCACCGCGCCCATGCCTACTGCCAGAGCTGTGTTGACGCGAGCCGAAGTCTTGATTCCTTGAATGTTCAGAAAAGTGAAGACCGCTCCAAAGAAAATTGCCCAACCCCAGTAAGGAATTCCGGGTGCGAAGACATAGGCCTGCTGGCTGCACCAGATGATGCAAATCATGGGGTTGAGCATGTAGTCCATTACCATGCTCCATCCCGTTACATAGCCGAGCGCAGGATTGATCTCTTGCCCCACATAGGTAAACGCAGAGCCAGCGCTGGGATATGCCCGCGCCATGCGGCCGTAGCTGAACGCTGTAAACAGCATGGCCACCATCGCGATGAGAAGAGTAGTGACGACATGTCCGCGTCCGCGATCGCTGAGCACGCCGAAGACCGACATGGGAGCAACCGGCTGAATCACGATTACCCCGTACAAGATCAAGTCCCAGAGCGTGAGCGTGCGTCGGAGTCTTGGAGCGGAGGAGACGGTGGCGGTTGAGGTGGTTTCCATGGGTCGGGCTATTGGATTATGGGAGGGGCGAAATTGTCAAATATTAAAACGATTCTGTAGGGAGCTTCTGCCCCGTTAAGAGATGTCATCCCGGTGAGAGCGCAGCTCTCGGAGGGACCTTACGAGCGGAGATAGTGGCAATGCGGCTGCAACGTTTGTTGTGCTGTATGGGTCGTAGGTGGTCCGATCCACAACATCAACGCTGTCGATCGACGTAGGGTCCCTCAACCCGGCTTCGCCGGCTTTCGGGATGACATCGCGTTTGGGATCAGCTTCCGCACCGCTAGGCTTTTACTTCGCTCTGTAGTCGAACCAGTATCCGGGCTGCTCGTTTCCTGACATGTGGCGCGTGTTGTATTCGAGAAGGTAGTTCACGTGGGCGTCGTCGAGCGGGAATGACTTCTTTGGAGCATAGGGATACTCGCCCATGCTTAGAAACGGGAGCGGGGCTACGTAGTTCCCTTCTGCGGCGTAGAAGTCCATGTCTTTCTCGTAGCCGTTGGCGGCGAAGAAATAATCGCGCACCCAGCCTTGGGGCAGC
>WNFA01002464.1_pt1 | contig 25189 bp, 16 predicted proteins | sample 5400481 | NCBI WGS metagenome assembly WNFA01 (sample SAMN13153340, study PRJNA577476) | soil metagenome | isolation source: 120 cm saprolite under Douglas fir tree site 2 hole 1 replicate 2 | place: USA:California | collected 2015-04-18 | reverse complement strand
TCATTACTGGTACATGTGCGTGAATGGCAATAATGACCAGTATATACGAGAAAAACGCAGTGAGAAATGCTGTTACCATGAGTTGGTTGCGGGCACGTACCAGTCCATCCCAGCGTTCATTGGTAAATTTATGGAGCGCGGCTTTAACTATACGTATATTGGCTCTTGCCTCATGTTCGCGTTGTTGAGAAACTTGTCCGTTGATTGCTGTAGATGGACCAGAACGATTTGGGTCTGAACTCACTGTATCCGTAGCATTGGCTGGACTCAATGTGTCGATAGCTTCCTTTAGAGGTGTATATAAGGCTTTACTCTCAGAAACCTGAGAGTTTTTAAGGCGTAATTCTTCATACTTCGCACTCTCGATTACTGTCTCGCAAGGCAAAACGTCAATTATAGCTTCGTCCGCTTCATTTACTCGATCCCACAAGCTGACATAACCTGTGCTCAACCAATGCCAACCCTGGCTGCATAACCTGGTGTTGATATAATCGACAGCAGCTTCTACATCTGAAATCACGATATCTCTGGCTTTTTTATGTTCTAGAGCGTTATCTTGAGTCGCCTCATCCTTTTCCTTTTTATGTTCTAGAGCGTTATCTTGAGTCGCCTCATCCTTTTCCTTTACAACCTTGAGCCGAATCTCCAAGGCTTTAACTGCTCCTTTAAGGCCCTCGTAATCAGACGGCCTTGCATCTTCGGCAGTGGCAAAGCGCATACAAGGTATGGCAAGAAGTAACCAGAGAACAAGAGTGATGATGAGACCAAGAATTATCACTATATTACTTGGTCCTAGCCAGTTAAAAAATGCTACTGCAGGTTGAGGTGAAGGCGAGAGGTAGGCTATTATGGTAATAAGCGCAGCAAGGAAAGGAAGTGGAATGATCGCCGCTACGAGTACAAGCGCGCCAAAGTAACGATTACTTCTTGCAGCCATGTTTGTAACCTCCTTTATCCTGCCCAAACACGTTGTCGGGCATAGGACGTTTCGCCAGTAATTAGGGTTCCACACTTATTGATGTTTAGGCTCTTTTGACATCGAGGAGAGCTTCTACCCACTTAGTCACTATTAAAACGATAAGAAGAAGAACTTTTAGGATATGGATTTCTAAAATCAAGTTCCTGAATTAGTGGGGATAGAACAAGGGGTGTTGCGAACATGACAATAATTCATCCAAATAGTGCCTACCCGTACATCTCAAGCCTGGGAAAGCACTGGATCTCTACCTTTTCGGGCCGAATTGCCTTCTTTTCGGTTCGGTCATGTATTCAAATGTACTTACAGGACTAGTAGTAAGTCCAGATGGGTTCGTAAGGTAGAAATGTAGTGACACCCCTCGCGGGTGTCAGGCCCCACCGCAACATGCAAACTGGACTGACCACTAGTACTCTCTCGTGATAGTTGAAAGTTTTCACTCCCTCAAGTATAGTAGAACGCATCCAAAAACAGAAAGCGGAATTTTTTAAAGAAAGAAGAAACATATTATGAATCATCAAGTGACCTCATCACCCGATTTCAGGATTCGTCCGCTTCAAACCTCTACGGAGATCGAGGGATTCTTCCGTCTGAATGCACAGATCTTTCGACCTGACGAGGATACTGGTCTCGTCACCGGTCAGCGCCGCCGCTTTATTATGGAGGACCCAGATTTTAGTCCCAGCCAACTGCGTGGAGCATTCTTGGGAAAGACCTATCTGGGTGGGTATGCTCTCCTCGAACGCTGGCTGTGTCTAGGACCTGCCAGGTTACACACTGGCTGCATTAGCGGAGTGGTCACACATCCAGACTACCGCCACCAGGGGATCGCGACAGCCCTGATGCAGGATGCAATTAGCTATGCTCAGAGCCAGCAATATGCACTGCTATTCCTACATGGTCTGCCAAACTTTTATTACCAGTTTGGCTACACTGATGTTCTCGAGGATATTCCCTGGCATTATATCGATCGCGAGCAAATCCCGGGGCAGTCCTCTGAGACAGAGGCATACACGATCCATTTTGCCAATATTAGTGACGCTCCAGCCCTACTGGCACTTTATCAGCACCACTTCAGTGACTATCTCGGCAGCTTTGCGCCAACTCGTACACGCCAACGGCAAGAGCACTTACTTCGCAACTGGATCGAGGTGACCGAAACAAAGCCTCTATTAGCCCTCAGTCCTGAGCATGAACTCCACGGCTATCTTATGCTCTCTCGACGACGGAACAGGTTGTATGCCTACGAGGCAGCGGCCGCTACCTGGCCCGCGACGCTGGGCTTACTCCGGTACCATTCACACCTGCTGGATGCAGAAACAGATCCGCCTCGCGAACTATGGTGGCCTCTCCCTCCGACCGATTCAACATTTTATTTGTTAGCTGATCATCTCCCTGTGCGAAGTGAGCTGATTTCCTATCCTAATAGTGGCTGGATGGCTCGTCCGGCTCACCTGCCAACCCTGCTCCAGTCATTGCTTCCTCTCTGGCAGAAGTACTGGCTGCAGCGACCAGTTCAATGTAACTGGTCGGGTACCCTGATACTCAGCATTGATGATTACTCGTGTTTTCTAGAGATTGAATCAGCGGGCATCCGCTTTGTTGACAGGGCATCCTCCACTCCCCAACAAGTCGTCTTAAGCCGGCAGGCATTTACCCAGCTCATCTTTGGCTTCCGCCCGATCTCCTGGGTCTTTTCTCAACCAGGACAACAGATACCTGTTGAGTTCACTCCATTGCTTAATGTACTCTTTCCACATAGTCAAGGTTGGGTTGCTGGTTCAGATTTCTTTTGAATCGGCAAGAGCCGCTAGTATATGAGTGGCGAAGGGCCAGCCACTCCTGGCGAGGCATCTTCTAAGTACTCCCAGGCTTCGTCCCCCACGCGGTAACCAGGGGCCAGGTCACGCGAAAGTCAGGCTGCTGCATCTCGATCAACGCTTGCTCGCGTAAGGCGTCATAATCCTCCGAGGCGCATCCCATTTTTTGCAGAAACGGCAGCATCGTTTGGTACCCAAACCTGGCATTTTCGTAAAAGTTCTGCCCTCCCACCGTTCCGGCAATAAATTCCAGCGTATAGTCTTTAGTCTGCACCTGCCGGCACCCACTCTCGGAGAGCAGGCGAGGAAGCTCGCGTGCCATCCCCGCATGCTCGGTCAAGTGGTGGCCAGAGCGATAGAGAGCGCAGAAACTCATTTGGATAATGCGATTACAGGTGGCGCTAGTACTCTGTACTGTCACACCGTCTGTGAGGCGGACAATCCCACCCGGGCAGGTTACACGGAGCAGCTCGCTCAGCAGCCTGGGCCAGTCCGTCACCAGCAGAAAACTTGACCCCAAGCGCATATTGACCAGGTCAAAGGAGGCATTGGGAAACTCGAGCGGGTGCAGCGCATCCATCACCAGAAACTCGACCCCGTCGGTGAGCTTTCGTGCTTGCGCCTCGGCTCGCGCGTACTCGATCATCCTCCAACTGATATCAATCCCCGTAAGCTCCATGTGATGATAGCGATCGGCGGCTTCCAGAATCCAGCCACCAGAGCCGCAGCCGATATCAAGCACGCGATGCAGCGAGGCAGGATTAGCTTGCTCGGTGAGCGGACCGCCCATACCGGTGGTCATTAAGCTATCCTGAATCATGAGGCGGATCATCTCCGGGTTACTGCTGCGGTCCTCGACCACATACTGGCTGGGATTATCCTGGCCGCGTGGATCAATGTGCTCGGGCATAGTTAACGTCTCCTTCTATCGTGTCGCTCTGCATCTTTACTTCTTCATGCTGGTTTCGTCCCCCACGCAGTGAGAAAGTCCCAGGTCGCGTGAAAATCTTTCTGTTGCATCTCGATCAGGGCCTGTTCATAGATGGCATCATAGTCCTCTGGGGCGCAATCCCATTTGCGTAGGAAAGGCAGAAGCGTTTGAAAGAGATACATGGAATCCTGAGCAAAGTTCTGTGCCGCCACTGTTCCTGCAGGGTATTCAAGCGTATACGCTTTGGTATGCACACTTTGGAAGCCGCTCTCGGAGAGCAATTGGGCCAAAATGGATGTAATTCCCCATTGCTCTGAACTGGTGCTCTGGCCCGCTTTGTAGCCAGCGCTGAACATCATCTGACCGAGGCGTGTAAGAGCAGGACTGCTGTTCTGGATATTCCCGCCCTCCGTGACGTGGACGGTCCCACCTGGACGTGTCACGCGCAGCATTTCCTGGAGGAGCCTGGGCCAGTCCTTTATCAACATAAAACTGGAAGCAAGGCGCGCATTGACCAGATCAAATGAGCTATCAGGGAAGTCAAGGAGGCGAAGGGCATCCATTACGAGGAACTCGACGCGATCACTGAGCTTTTGGGCTTGTGCCTCGGCGCGGGCATACTCGATCATTCTCCAACTGATGTCGATCCCTTTAAGCTCCATATGTGGATAGCGAAAGGCCGTTTCCAGCAACCAGCCACCTGGCCCACAGCCAATATCGAGCACGCGATGTAACGCCGCAGGATCAGGTTGCTCCGATAGTGGCCCGCCCACGCCTTCGGTAATGGTACGATCTTGGATCATGAGACGGATCATCTCCGGGTTACTGCTGCGGTCTTCGACAAAATAATTACTCGGGTTATCCTGGCCGCGTGGATCAATGTGTTCGGGCATTGTTAGCGTCTCCTTCTATCGTGTCGTTCTGCATCTCTACTTCCTCATGTTGGCTTCGTGCCCCACGCGGTGAGTATTTCCCAGGTCGCACGGAAATCGGGCTGCTGCATCTCGATCAGCGCTTGCTCGCGTAAGGCGTCATAATCCTCCGAGGCGCATCCCATTTTTTGCAGAAACGGCAGCATCGTTTGGAACCCGAACATCATGTTCTGATAAAAGTTCTGCCCCCCCACCGTTCCGGCAACGAGCTCCAGCGTATAGTCTTTGGCTTGCACCTGCTGGCAGCCACTTTCGGAGAGCAGATGAGGAAGTTCATGCGTTACACCCATTTTCTCTTCTGTCAGGCTGTGGCCAGAGCGATAGGTAGCGCAGAGACCCATTTGGAAAATGCGGTTAAAGACGGGACTAGTGGTCTGGATCATCCCGCTCTCTGTTACGCGGACGACTCCACCCGGGCACGTCACGCGCAATAACTGGCCCAGCAACCTGGGCCAGTCCGTCACCAGCAGAAAACTTCCACCGAAGCGCATATTGACTAGGTCAAAAGAGGCATCAGGAAACTTGAGCGGGTGCAGCGCGTCCATCACCAGAAACTCGACTCCATCGGTGAGCTTTCGTGCCTGCGCCTCGGCACGAGCATATTCAATCATGCGCCAACTAATGTCGATCCCCACCAGCCCCATGTGCGGGTACAGCCTGGCAGCTTCGAGAACCCAACCTCCAGGGCCGCACCCGATATCGAGCACGCGATGCAGCGAAGCAGGATCGGCTTGCTCTGAGAGTGGACCACCCATGCCCATAGTAAATAAATTATCTTGAATCATGAGCCGGATCATCTCGGGGTTACTGCTGCGGTCTTCAACGACATACTGGCTGGGGTTATCCTGGCCGCGTGGATCAATGTGTTCTGGCATTGTTAGGGTCTCCTTTGCTGGTTGAGGCTGAGTGTTAGCGCCAAAAGTTCCTCTTCAATCTCTTGCCACGCGGCTCGCTCTGCCTCTAAGCGAGTGAGCGCGAGGTCACCTTGCAGCAGCGTCATCACCCGCTGTTGAAAGCCCGCGATGCGGTCGTGTTGAATCGACTCCTCCGGCATCGGGCGCAGCCGGATGCGCTCCGGGGCATAGAATGCCTCCATCTCAAAGGCCATGCTCAGCAAATACGCGTAGATCTGCAGCAGGTATTGCAGCCGCTGGGAGAAATAGTCCGGCTGCGGACTGGACACCAGGAAGCAGCCTGCCACATAGCCCCCGCGCTGGATGGGGTAGGCGGCCGCACTCCTCTCATCCTTGCTTCTGCGCACCGGCAAGCGCTGCTCCTCGTCTGTGTTCTGCACGATACTGGCCTGGCACAGGCTGGCACTGTAGCCCGATAGCGACTCGGCCCCCAGAAAGATGGTGTCGCCAGGACTGGTCAGCAACGACTGGTAGGTCGTCATCTTCATGACTTCGCGCAGGCTCCGCACGGGGAAATCGGCTGAGGTGGGAGGAGAACATTGCGCGATGGTCAACTGGACGCCGAGGTGCTCGGGGTCAACCGTGGATTGCAGTTGCAGGAAAATCAGGTTGACGATGGAGGCAAAATGGAGATTTCTGGGTGTATTGGCGTTCGTCTCCAGCAGGCGCACCCAGAAGTCCATCGGCAGGTCTTCGATCAGCCTGGTGGCGGGATCGATGAGCGGTGCCTCGAAATCCGGCAGTGCCTTGTGAATGGCGGCCAGCAGCGCGTCTCGATGCTCAGGCAGCGCTGCCAGCAAGCTCAATAGTCGCTTGCGGTCTGGTTCCTCCGTTTCGCCGCTGATCCACCGCGACAGGGTACGCGGTGCAATGTCCGTTCGCTGCTCGATGCGTTTTCTTGCCTGGGGGTCTTGTAGCCGCTCTTTTACAAGCGTACGGAATGGACCCCAGTCTTGCTCCGCCATAGTATCCTCACATATGTGCTCTCCAACCTCTCACGAGGTTACTGGCGATGTACATCGATTCTCTGTTTTGAACACTACATATTGTAGCACAACGTAGTCTAAAGTCAAAGACATTGTAGGAGATATGTCATCGTCCAGACGATGGCTTGACAACGAGAGATAGGATTGTTACAATCAGCATAGAACCGATGAAGTTATCTGAAAGGCAGAGTCGTCAATGAGCGATGACACTGCTCACATTCCTCCAGAAGGAAGACGGGTGCATATGATGAGACCAGGCAGGCAAGAGGTATCCACCTTTTTAATTGACCCGGAGAACGGTGCGGAAATGGTGCGCCTCACCAACCAGCACAGGCTGCTGACCCAATACATGGGCGGCATCTTCCCCCAGGACCTAGATACCGCACCCCTCCAGCATGTGCTCGACCTGGCCTGTGGCCCCGGCGACTGGGTGCAAGACGTGGCTTTTGAGCGCCAGGACATCGATGTCATTGGCATTGATAGCAGCCGGTCGCTGATCACCCATGCGCTTGCCATGGCGAGCGTACAAGGCCTGGATAATGCTTTCTTCCAGGTCATGGATATCCGCAAGCCGCTCGACTTCGATGACGACTCCTTTGATTTGATTCAAGCCCGTTTGCTCACTTCCGTCCTCTCGCCTGCTGAGTGGCCAGGCCTGCTCGCAGAATGCCGGCGTATCCTGCGGCCTGGTGGCATCATGCGCCTCGTCGAAGCCGAATGGCCTGAGACTAACAGTCCAGCCATCCAGCACCTTGGCAGGATTGTCATCCAGGCGCTGCGGCAGGTCGGTCGAAGCTACAGCCCCGATGGGCAGCAGCCAGGGACGCTAGCGATACTCGTGCCATTGTTGCGCGATGCAGGGCTTACACAGGTGCGAGACCGGACGTATGAGGTCCCCTTTACGACCGGCCTGATAGGACCGCACCCGATCATGGAGCTGCTGCGCATAGAGTTGTACCTGATGGAACCAGCCTTGCTCAGGTGGGAAGTGGTCACGCACTCGGAGTTTGAGGCGCTTATCATGCAGATGGAGTTAGAGACATTCAGCGATAGCTTTCGCGGGATGTTGCGCATAGGAGAGACAATGGGTGAGAAGGTGCAGTGACCTCGTCAACGGTTCCATAGCACAAAAATTGGGCGCGGTGCTGTGCACCGCGCCCAACGATTTCCACGCTTACAACACTTAATCCAGGTAATCCTTCAGCTTACGGCTGCGGCTGGGGTGACGAAGCTTGCGCAAGGCCTTGGCTTCGATTTGACGGATGCGTTCGCGCGTAACATGGAACTCTTTGCCCACTTCTTCCAACGTGCGGCTGCGGCCATCATCCAGGCCGAAACGCAGTTGGAGTACTTTGCGCTCACGCTCGGTCAAGCTGTCAAGCACATCCTCCACCTGCTCCTTGAGCAGTTGATGACTGGCAGCATCAGCGGGAGCGAGGGCGGTGTGATCCTCAATGAAGTCACCCAGGTGGCTGTCGTCTTCCTCGCCGATCGGCGTCTCCAAGCTCACCGGCTCCTGGCTGACCTTGATGATCTCGCGCACCTTCTCAGGGCTGATCTCCATCTGCTCGGCGATCTCCTCGGACGTGGGTTCACGCCCCAGGTCCTGCAGCAAACGACGGCTGATACGAATCAAGCGATTGATCGTCTCCACCATGTGTACGGGGATACGAATCGTGCGCGCCTGGTCGGCGATAGCGCGAGTGATCGCCTGGCGAATCCACCACGTAGCATACGTGCTGAACTTGTACCCCTTCGTGTAGTCGAATTTCTCGACAGCACGAATCAAGCCGATGTTGCCCTCCTGGATCAGATCCAGCAGGCTCATCCCCCGGCCAATATACTTTTTCGCCACACTGACGACGAGGCGCAAGTTGGCCTCGGTCAGCCGGCGCTGGGCTTCTTCGCCATCCTCAATGATCCGATAGTCGCGGCTTATCGCCGGCTTGAACTGCTCATCCTTGCCACGCTCCATCCGTCGTGCCAGCTTCACCTCCTCCTCGGCAGTAAGCAAAGGGACACGTCCGATCTCGCGGAGGTACATGCGGACAGGATCGTCCAGGCTACTCTCAAGGTCGGCAACGATGATACCAAAGCCATCGTGCAAATCGTCCCACTTCGTGCGAGCCATGGCCTCGACATCTGCCTCATCTTCAGGTCCAGGCTCCCAGTCTACCGGTGGCTCTTTGGTTGGATCGAGGGCGTCCATAACTTCTTCGTCCTGCAACTTAAACAGGTCATAAGGCCCAGCATCATCGACAGGGCTTACAAAGCTCCCTCCCGTGGCAGCATGGGCGTCAGTACCTATAGTGTCAATACCAAAAACTTCGTCTTTACCGCCCAAGATGGACGCATCAAACGATCCAACAGAAAACATCGCATCATTCAAAGGTTCCGTGTTTACGCGATCATTGTCAACTAATTCGAGCACTTCTTGCTCCTGATTCACCATTCTCTCGTCCCCCTTCAGAAAACAGGCGCTAAGAATATACGCATAAAAATGATAAACCCTGTCTCCTGATCCTAATTGCTTCATATCCATTCCACCAGCTGCAACTCAGGAGGAATGAAAGGAAGTTTAATAAAGATGATTTCATAATGCTCCATGTTTGGACTGAACAAGCAAGCATGTGTAGAAGCTTTAGCCCTGCAAATGCATTGCCGAATCGATTGTCCGTAACTGCCGGTGAATTTCCAATGATTGCTGCTGAAGCTGTCGCACAGTTGCACTCTCCCCAGCTTCGGTTGCACCTCGTATGAGGTACTGTAGTTCCGTATTCGATTGTAATAAACGTGTACGCTTGAGCCGGGTGGCACACTGGACTGCTGCTTTAACCAGCCCCGCCCCATCTAAGGGAGATCCCGACTCAATACTCTCCCGCGCTCTAGCTACTGTTTCCAGCAGCGCAGAAGGCACAAACTGCTCAATGGATTGAAATAAGGGGGAAGAATCACGTTGATAGACCGAGTTGAAAATGTGGTACAACTCTCGCGTGTCTGTCCCTGCAAAGTCACCATCGTTTATTATACCACAAACATGAGACCACAACCCAGGATTCTGCAAGAGTAGCCCAATCAGGTAGTCCTCCCATTTTATCCTATCTTTAATACGTTTGTCAAGTCCAAATGTTCGTGATTCCTGCCTCCGCTGATCCTTTGCCTGGGAAATCCCTCCTACTTCCTCAGGACCATTCATCTTCGCGGATTCTTCGCCAGCGCCAGGTTGCTCTCCACCTGGCGACATCTCCCCCGGCACTGTGACACTTCCACTTGAGCGATATTGACCTGTATGATCCGAAAATTTCGCAATGACACCGTTAGACTTCTGCCCGCGCAGCATGCGCTGCAGTTCATCGTTTAGACTGCGTTCCTCAATACTGATCATCGTTGCCAGTTTCCGTAGATAGGCGTCTCGCTTGACACGGTCTGAAATCGAGCCGATCACAGGAAGTAGACGTTTTGCTGCCTCAGTTTTATCCGCCGGTTCGCGTAAATTTAAACCCGCAGTCCTCGCGACAAAGTAGTAGTCAATCAATGGAAGTGGATGTGCAACCGCGTAAGTCCACGCGACAAAGTCGCGCCGGATCACCTCGTCCGGGTCTTCGCCAGCAGGTAGCTGTAGCACGTTGATTTCTGCATCTACCACCTCTTCCAGGCGGATCATACCGCGTGGTTCATTGCGCCGGTATCCTTTGGAAGCTGCCGAACGGTTATTCGCTACCACCGGTACTGGTACTACGGTACGATCAAAAGCTTTCAATGCTTCCTGGATACCATGCTCAGTCGCGGCCACTCCCGCCGCATCAGGGTCCAAAGCGAGTGTCACTTGCTTTGTAAGTTTTTTAATTTGTTGAATGTGCTTTTCGGTGATAGCACTGCCTATACATGCTACCGTTTGTTTTGTGCCGTATTGATGAGCTATAACCGCATCCACGTATCCTTCAACAATAACGACCTGTTTTGCAAGTTTTATGGCATCACGCGCCATATCGAGGGCATACAACACGCTGTTTTTCTCAAACAAGAGCGTTTGAGGTGAGTTCAGGTACTTCGGCTGGCCATCACCCAGAGCGCGTCCCCCGAAGCCTATCACCCGACCTCGCATATCCCGGATGGGAAAGATGATACGTCCTCGAAAGTAATCATAGACCCCGCCACCTTGCTCCTCCCCTGATACCCTTACACTTGACCCTACCTTTGCCATCTCGCGTGTACGCGCCAAACCGCCGTCGACCAACTCCTGTTCGGTATAACCTTGTCCAAGCAGGTAGCGACTCAAAGCGTCCCAGTGGTCAGGGGCATAACCGAGACTAAAAGCAATAACCGACTCAGACGAGACCCCACGGCTCTGTAAATAAGCGCGGGCCTCCGCTGCCTCTTTTGAGCGCAGTAACATTTGATGGAACCACAACACTGCATCTTCGTTGAGTTTTCGTAACCGCTCCTTGAGCGCATTCGTCTCACGCTCCCGCTCGGGGTTCGGACTGCTATACGCTTCAAGCGAGACACCGGCCTTCTCCGCCAGATAACGCAAAGCCTCCGGGAAATCTACTCCCTGTTGCTTCTCAACGAAAGTAAAGACGTCTCCACCCTCCTGGCAGCCGAAGCAACGCCAGGTTTGCGACTCCGGAAAGACATGGAACGATGGCGTACGCTCATTATGAAACGGGCAATGCCCCTGCAAAGATTTGCCCGATTTCCGTAAAGCGACTACCAAACCGACCTCATCCACCACGTCTATTTTTGCTTTGATTGTATCGATAAGTGATGCCATAATGAGTCCTTCAGCAAAACGTGGCTAGTGAAATCGCTTCGTTTATCTCACACCACATATAACGAGCGATACGGCAGAAAGTCGCGCTACTCTACATAATTATACGAAGTTACGGTAAGATTTATTCCAAATGTACTACCTTTCCGACCGGCTGGGCGAAGCCAGGACGCAGTACTTCCTTTGGTCTTGCCTGACGGACGCAGTCCGTAGTGCCCTTCGTTCTGCCTGACCGACGCAGTCGGTAGACGCGCCAGCGTCGTTGGCAGAACGGGTAAGAACCGACGCAGTCGCGTCAAGAACGGTTCGGGGAACCGTTACAAGCAAGACCCATTGCAAGGCACGTTGCAGGCTCGCATTCCAAGATACTACTACTACGGCTTTTTCAGCCAGCATATCACCGGGGAAGAGTTATAAGCTCCCGAGCCATCGTATTACGCTTACTTGCTTCGCCCAGGCTACTTAAATGACCTGTGCAAAAACAGAAACGCACCCATCATTCAATAGTAACTTATCCACTTTGTCCACAGCCCCTATATACTATGATTCCTCTTTTTAATAATTATTAAAATATCATCATAGTAGTAATAGGCCCTGTGGATAAGTGGATAAGCTTGCAAAAAATCTCCCGAGATTGCTTTGCTACATGTTACTATCAGCCTGCAGAGCCGCGGTACAGCCTGTGGACATCTTATCCACAGGCTGTACCGCGGTGGATAGCGTGGGGACAAGCATGCAGCTGCGGTGGATAATCTCATGAGTAATGGGGATAACCATGCAGGAGCAATTCAAGGATCGAGCAGTATGGGGATAACTTATCCACCGGGCATAGGGATAACTTTTAAGCTTATCTCCCTGTTGGTAAGTCATCCACCTCGAATGTGGACAAAAACCCATTGTACCGTTTGATGGTAGAGCATGTGGAAAGTTTATCCACAGCAATTGTGGATAAGATTTTGAGGTCGCAGTTATGGATAAGTCTGGATAAGTTGCTCGCGATCTTTTCCAGAAGAAAACAGGGGAGAAATAATCAAGGACTTATGCACAATTCTGAGAGGTTGTCCACAAATTTAGCCGATTTATCCACTTTTTTTGGCTTCTTAACCGTTCTTTAATAGATCGTCCCCTCCTGTTCTTGTCCCCTTGACAATTACCGGTATGGCCTACTATGAGCAGGATATGGAAAACTTATGCACTGCAAATGTGGAAAACCAGGTGGTTAATAGCGGAATGTGGAGAATGTGGAAAACTTATGCACCAGGTTTGTGGAAAACTGGGAGATCAGCGCTTACTTGTGGAAGATGTGGAAAACTTATCCACTTTTGGCGTGGATATCTCATCAAGCCACGAGATTTGCGCCGGTGCGCATGAAATGTCCCTGCTGCCAAGTTATCCACATCCGATGTGGATAACTTGGTGGAAAAATGTGCAGAAGTGGCAAGGATGTACTTAAACTAAGAGCGCACGATCTTGATATCTAACTCCCAGGTGCGCTAAAAGGTTATACACACGCAGGATTTCCCCGATGCTGAGGGCTGATGCAGGTATGCTTCTGGCGCCTGGTGCGTCGCTTTCGTATGCACCTGCAAGCATTCCCAGCACATCCTGGCTGAGTTCTTTGCGCAATGGCTCAAGTAACTGGAGTCCCTTTCGCAGTACGCGCTCCAGGTGTGAATTTTTATGCTGGAGCGCATCCGTAGAGGAAGTCGATGCTTCCACGCAGAGCAAGGCATCGATGTACGGCCCGATCAGCCAGGGCCATGAGTTGCCCTGGTGTAAGGCGCGTTGCTGGTCCTCCAGTTTTTCCTGGAAATGACCCTGATATCCTGCCTCAGAAGGAGCCAGGGTACGCAATCCATGGGGTGTGACGAGTTGCCGGTTAATAAGCTCCAACACCTCTGTTCGATGCTTTTCATCCAAAACAGGATAGCGTAAAGAAAATGCCAGCAACTGGTTCGGTCGGATGCTGGGATCATCCCCATCCTGCCCATCTACCACATCATACAGGTAGCCACCGTCAGAGTACCAGAAGCGCTCGTTGAAGCTGCGCTTACATTGCAAGCTGTGCTCTTCGTAATACCCGGTGGTATGGCTAATTCTTCCCAGCTGGTAGAGGCGTTGGTACCATTCATGCATGAGAGAGAGGGCATGATACCATAAGGCATTGACCTCGACAGGTTTGCCATAGCGGGGAGTTACCGGTACACGTTTAACAGCGACGTTCATCCATGTGAGCGCCTTTCCCGGCCGGTGCGCTGCCAGTAACCCGTCCTGGGGGTCTACGTGGATGCCATTAAAGGTCCCCTGTATGTAGCAGGAGATACTCTCGTCGAGGCGTTGATAGAGATCATCAAGCAGTTCGTAGTCGCGAGTGGCGCGCAGGTAGTAGTCAAGTGCGTAGAAGTACCAGAGCGTCGTATCCACGCTTCCATAGTCCCGCTCCTCTAAAGGATGCCCGGGTGCAGGCAACCGGTCAGGAAGCAATCCCTGTTTGAAATACCGTGCGAGGCTGCGTAAAATGCGCTGGGCCTCCGAGAAATGCCCGGTAGCCAGTAACAGACCTGGAAGAGCGATCAATGTATCCCGCGTGTTGTCCTGCATATCGAAATAGCCAGGGACAAGTATGGGGATGTTCTCGGTAGTGTTAAAGAACGGAGAGTGATCACCTGGGAAATCGCTAAACGGTATTGTGCGCTTTGCTAGAAAGCGCCCTGCAGCTTGCAGTAGAAAACGTAAGAACTCTTCGTCTTCCTCTGCTGCGCCAGATGGAGATGCGATAGGTAGTACGGGAAGTGTATGTGCCGTTTCACCTCCTTCCCCAAAATAGCGTTGAGGCTGTAGATAGCTGCGCTGGTATTCTACTTCGTCTCGATAGGAAAGGGTCAGCTTGCTTGTGCTGAAGGTCTGTGATGACAATTCTTCGGCGGTAACGATGATCGTCAAGGAAGAGTCTTCTCCAGGCCACAGCCTGGCGCGGAAGACTCCAGGAAGGTACAGATCATCTGTCGCTGCCGCCTGTTCATGCCGGTGTAAGAAGTGCCAATACCAGACGCCCGTGGGAATAAATGTGATCTCGCTGTCTGCATGGCCGACCGCGAAGATATGATAAGGATGTGCCCCCTCCCGGGCGCGAATCGTACAACCAGCGAGGGCATTTTCAGTCTGGCCATGCTGCTGTTGCACTCTTTCATTGGAAATCTGTTCCGGCTGGTGTGTTTGTACCTGGAAATGCCACTCGTTGCTACCGTATTGAGGTTCGTCGTATGGGCGGTACGCGGCAAACGGTAGGAGAGTGAGAGAGACAACCCGTTGTTGCGCATCGGAATCTTCATGGTAATGGGTGTACCTGTAGTGCGAGTCCCCGTCAAGGCCGTTCCAGGCTGTATTCCTGTATACGCGTCCGTGAGTAGCGTTTGTGCGCAGCACACGGTATTGAATATAGGTAGTATTCAGACCTTGAGGCATCCAGATGTGTTTTTCGAGCAGAATCCCATCAATGCCACCGAGCCGGTAGGTAAAGATGGGGAAGCCTTCCTCGAGACGAAATGTCTCAAGGTGGACGAAGCCTGCCGGGTTGAGGTAATGAGCCACTCGCGCGAGATGGTCTCATTGAGATCACAGCACATACTGCGATCAAATTCGATGGGCACAGTACACCCTCCTGGTGTATCTAGGTTGATGAGACTATCTTATGAACGAATTGTGTTTCGAAGTTAACTACTTTCCCTACTTTTAGTGTAGCACACCTGATGATCGGAATGCACATTTTCGAGGCTATTTTGTGATGATATAAAGAGATTGTGATTTTTTCTATCCCGCATTCTTAACTGTTGTGATACACTAGCTTCAAGAAACGTAGTTACAAACAGGTACAGATGAAAGGAAAAAATAAGATGGCCTTGCCTGTACCTGTGTAATCACTGCATTACACCGGATTTGTTTCCAAAATCTATAGTCGTTGACCAGAGGAGGTTTTTCGATGGAAACTTTATTTCGCAGGAGACGAGACCGGCACACTCCCAAAAGCATCATATTTGTCGGAGTTTTGGTTCTGCTTGCCATGCTGCTTGCAGCATGCGGTGGCACATCTACGGGCGCTACTTCTACGCCCAATCCTCAGACTCCAACTGTCACACCTCCCAATGACCTGATTACGCCAGGAACCTTAACCGTTGGAAGTGACACGACGTATCCACCACAGGAATACATTGACACTGCTACAGGTAAAGCGATAGGCTTCGACGTTGATTTGATCACAGCGATTGCTCAGCGTATGGGCCTGCAAGCAAAAATTGTCACGACGAAATTTGACACAATCGTCGATGACGAGGCGGCCAAGCGTTTTGACGTCGTCATATCGGCGCTGTTCATCACCACTGAGCGCCAGAAGAAGGTTGATTTTGTGCCATACTTCAAAGGTGGTGAGTCGCTCTTAGTACAGGCCGGGAACCCCTTGAATATTAAGGGCTTAGCTGACCTGTGTGGCCAAAATGTCGGCGTGCAGACTGGCACAGCAGAGCAGGATGAGTTGAAGACTGCCAGTGGCGCCTGCGTAAAAGCAAGTAAGCCTGTTATTAACGTTACTGTCTTGCAGGATCAGACCGCTGTAGTACAGTTGCTGGCGAATCATCGCGTAGTTGCGACCTATCAAGACACCCCGGTCACTGATTACTATAACAAGCTGAATCCCGGCCAGTTTACCGTTGGAGGTGTGGTGGTCGATTTTACCACGGAGGGTATTCTTGTGCGTAAAGGTGACACCTCGATGTTTAATGCCATTCAGACAGCCTTTAATCAGTTGAAGGCTGATGGCACCTATCATTCTATCATTTTGAAATGGGGACTGAACACCGGAGAAATCTCGCTGCTTGATCGCCGGACAATCATCGCCTGAAAGATGTAACTCCCATCCGTAGGAGCGTGATTCACGCTCCTACAAGTTTTATTCAAGGAGAGCCACCATGTTTCGTTGGGACATCGTCTGGCAATTTCTCTTCTCCGGCTTTATTCTCCAGGCTGCCTGGACAACATTGTGGATCTCTGTTGTCGCACAGTTTTGTGGAGTTGTCCTCGGCCTCTTTATTGCGTTGATGCGCATGTCGCGTTTTCCATTGCTCTCAGGACCTGCTCGTGCTTACATCTGGTTCTTTCGTGGCAGTCCGCTCCTGGTCCAGGTTTTGCTCCTTTGGGATGGTCTTCCAAAACTTTCTAATAACGTCTTGCTGCTGCCTGACTTTGCTGTAGTACTGGTTGCCTTCTCACTCAATGAAGGCGCGTATATGGCAGAGATTGTACGCGCCGGCATAACATCGGTAGACCCGGGCCAGATGGAGGCTGCAAAATCGTTAGGCATGCGCTATGCGCTTGCTATGCGCCGTATTGTGCTGCCACAGGCGGCACGTGTGATTGTTCCGCCGCTGGGCAACGAATTCAATAATATGCTGAAGACCACGTCGATTGCCTCTGTGATTGGCCTGCAGGAACTGACGGGTACCGCTGAGATCTTCGGTTCGCCAACCTTCAGCATTTTCGAGTTGCTCATCGTTGCCACCTTCTACTATCTGCTACTTACAACCTTGTGGGGCTTTGTACAGGGCTGGATCGAGAACCGTTTGGACCCAAATCGTACAACGAAACACGATATTCGAGAGAAAAAGGGCTGGACTCAGCGCATGTTAGGTTTTGGTACATCACGTACCACTGGCACCCTGGTCGGCAGGCGTTAGGGAGGAAGAAATATTTATGAGCATACAACCAGTAAATGGGAATGAAATGGTACGCGCCGAGAAGATCGTTAAACGCTTTGGCCATCTGACAGTCTTGAATGGCGTTGATCTTTCCGTGAAGCGTGGACAGGTCGTAGTGATTATTGGACCCAGCGGTTCCGGCAAGACGACGCTGCTGCGCTGCATTAACCACCTGGAGAAGATCGATAGCGGGCACATTTATATTGAAGGTGAAATGATAGGCTATCGCGAGGAAAATGGACGATTAGTGGAGGATCGCGAGGCTACCATTTGCCGTATTCGCTCGCAAATCGGCTTTGTGTTTCAACGCTTTAACCTGTTCCCCCATCTGACGGCACTGGAGAACGTGATCGAGGCACCCATTCACGTCTTGCATCAGCCCAGGGACGAGGTGATTGAGCGTGCTATGGCCCTGCTTGAGAAAGTGGGCCTTGCTGAAAAAGCCCATGTTTTTCCGCATAAGCTCTCCGGCGGCCAGCAGCAGCGTGTTGCCATTGCCCGCGCTCTTGCCATGAATCCCAAGCTGATGCTCTTCGACGAGGCTACTTCCGCCCTTGACCCCGAGCTAGTGGGTGAAGTACTCAAAGTAATGCGCCAGCTTGCTGAAGAAGGGATGACCATGGTGGTAGTCACACACGAGATGGGTTTTGCCCGCGATGTATCCGACCACGTGATCTTTATGGATCAGGCCGTGATTGTGGAGGAAGGAACACCCGAGCAGGTCTTTGACCATGCCCAAAACGAACGCACGCGCACATTCCTGGGAATGATTCTTTAAATGTGCATTATCATGCTCTCACAACCTGGAGGTTCGCCGGTGCTGGCAATGGGCAAATGCGTTGTGGCAAAGTAAAGTCCGGTTGTGCATCCAGTAGATTCAGGAAAGCGCGCACAATCATCGGATCGAAACTGGCTGCCGATCCAATCAGCAGGCGCTCTCGTGCTGCATCCTCCGATAGGGCCGCTTTATAGGGGCGCTGGGAAGTTATTACATCATAGACATCTGCCACCGTCAAAATGCGTGCACTCAGGGGAATCTCCTCCCCTTTCAATCCTGTAGGGTAGCCTCGCCCGTTCCATGCTTCGTGATGATACAACACCGTCTCTACATAGAACGGATGCACATCACAGCCAATCAGAATCCTTGCTCCAATGACGGGATGGCGCTCCATTGTGCGGCGTTCCTCAGCGGAAAGTACATCAGCTTTGAGTAGTATGTCGTTCGCAATCCATGTTTTCCCCAGGTCATGGACCAGGGCCGCCAATGCAAGATCGCGCGCATCGCGCCTGCTCCAGCCTAGATAGCGAGCCAATCGCTGCGCATACGTCGCCACTCTGCGTGAGTGTTCATAGGTCACAATATCACGTTCCTGGATGCTGTTCGCAAACGAGAGCAGGACCTGCCTGTTATCGCGTTCCTGGTCGAGATGCACTATCCTCCCCGCCAACTTCCCATCCCTGTGTGCGGAAAATTGTTTTGTTGCAATCGTAATATTCATAATGAAGCACCCTTGCTTATATACGGAGAAATCGGCCTCACGGTACTATATATACTCTTATCGAACTTACAGATTGTTCAATGGTTCCTGGTATAGTTTAGAATAACAACCTGTTTCCATAACGTCAAATTTTTAGGACTTCTGGCTAGACATTTGGAGAGAAGGCTTCCCGTGAGCGGGATCCTAGCTGTCATCCTGAGCGCAGCGAAGGATCTCTGCGTCCGGCGAGCCAGCCCCTTCGCTGCGCTCAGGGTGACAGGTATTCTCTCCAAATGTCTAACTTCTGGCTGGAAGCTACTACCTACCCGCTTCATGGCAGCCCACAAAGTTAATCTCCGTAACCGGTGATTACCCAAACCTGCTTATAAGACTCTTCTATGCAGTTAAACGTTGCAGATTCCTGACAGGGGCATTACTTTTGTACCAATCAAGCTAGGGCTCAAATCGAGGAAAATAGCTCTCTCATGATTCTCTATCCGCAATTACCCTTGCGCACCCATCCCCCCAAATAGTCCTTTTTTTAGACAACAAGTTTTTAAAGGTCGCAGTTTATGGTAGACTCGTCATAAGCAAAATTGGCAGTTTCTGCTGCTTTGTGCAAATATTTACTACTAACCAGGGTGACCTGCATGCGTTTTTGCCGGTAGCCTTTAGACAAATCAAAGAACGACGGTGCGAAAGATATGGAGCAGAATCCTGCTTTAATGCAGCCAAATGGTAATCGACAAGAGCGGGCAAGCGGGGTTATTACGCTTGTACTAACCGCTGACAACCATCTAGGGTATGCCGCATTGGTTCAACATCCTCGTAAGCGCGAACAATACAAGCAGCAACTTCGCCACGCTTTTCAGCAGGCGGCTGATTTTGCCATCGGCCAGGGTGTCGATCTCTTTGTGCAGGCCGGTGACCTGTTTGATACTACCAATCCAGATGAGCAAGACCGTAGTTTTGTTGCTGCGCGCCTTGCCCAATTGCGCCAGGCCGGTATTCGAGCATTTGCTGTTGGCGGTCTCCATGACACGCCGGTTGAAGCGCTGCCCTCGCTGAATGCAGGCGAAGCAAGCACTGTTTCGCCTGCTCCCGCGCCTCAAATCAGCTTTGCGCGCTTAGGAGCGCTTCACTACTTCGAGCCATCTCCAGGCGCATCGAAAGCGAACGCTGCTGGTGAGCAACCACTCGAACCGGCTATTTTTGATGTACGTGGTACACTCGTGGGAATTTGCGGCCTCAGTGTCTATGCCGGCCAGGAGGGTGATCCACTGGAGCGCGTGCACGTAGAAAGCGACATAGAGCGCGTAGCTATTCCTCTACTCATTTTGCACGCTCCTATCGAGGGCCTTGCCACGGCACCATCATTGTTCGACATTCATGCCCAGGTCACTCGTGCAAGTATTGTCGAACAGCCGGCATTTCGCTATATCCTGGCCGGCTATCATCATACCTACCGGCATCTATCCATCGGCCATTGTGACCTCATCATCGCAGGAGCCACGCAGCACATAGACTTCAGCGATCCTGATGACGAGCCGGGTTTTGTCTTTCTCGGCCTCGCTGCCGATGGTATTCGCTGGTGTAAGCATATCACCGTGGATGCTCTTCAATTGCGCCGCCTTGTTGTACAAACAACCGAGCTGTGGCCGCACGACAAAGATGCAGTTCAGGCTGGCTGCACTGCGAGTATTCTGGAACGTCTGCGCCCATTATGTTCGGACAATACCCTGGTGCAACTACGCCTGGAAGGGGAACTCACGCGCAGTCAATACCATCAACTGGACCTCAAGCATATACGGCAATATGCAGAGGAGCATTGTTTTGCACTGGCAATCGACGAAAGCGCCCTTTCATTCTTACCTGAACAAGAAAATATTGCTGATGTTCCCGGGCAGCCAGGTGCATCTCGGATGGACGAGCGCCTCTCTCCCCGTGAAGAATTGCTTGCCCTTGCAGACGAATGGATCGCTGCCGCTCCTGACGAGCAAGAGCAACAAGCCTTGCAGATCACCAAAGAGGAACTGTTGGCTGCTCTCCGGTATATGTAGGGAACGCCTGGAGCGAGCTAGTAGATGAGTAACCTGCTTAACAACTCACCATTGGAGTAAAATACATGATAATTCTTAAACACCTGACAGCCGAACGTTTCAGGCTTTTACGAGAAATCAACCTGCAATTTCCCCAACGGGGCAGTATCCTGATTCAAGGCCCGAACGAAGCAGGCAAGTCAACTTTGTTTGAAAGCATCTACTTTGCTCTCTACGGCGAATCCCTCTCTACCAGGCGAAAAAAAGGTGCGCAGGGTGAAAACGAGCGCTATGACGATCTCATCCTCTATAGCGAATCCCAGGCTACTGTCACGCTCACCCTCGCGGTTGGTCCAACTGAACTCACTATTACGCGCAGCATCGAACGTGGTAAGGGCCAGGCTGTTATCCTCGGAGTTCGCAAACTTGGTATGCCAGCAGAAGAACTCATCACCAACCTCGATATAGCTAATGCGCGTATCATCGCCGAGATAGGTCGTATCGACGGAGCGACCCTGCGTAACTCCTGCTTTATAGAGCAGAAAGCATTGAGTCGCCTTGAACAGCTTAAGGGTAGCGAACGCGAAGATACCTTGCGCAAGCTGCTCGGTCTTGAGAAACTTACCCGCCTGGCCGACCAGTTCAAATTGACTGAGGAGGATGAGCGTCTGCTCGCTGAAAGCGCTGAACTTCTTCAACTGGCCGAGGTCCAGCATCGCATACCAGACCTGAGCATACAACTTGGTCAGCTCGAAGCGGCCCTTGACGCTGTGACCATCCGCGAAGACCTCGAGGAAGTCAGCCTACAAGGAGCCGAGATTGAAGAACAAGAACTTGCGCTTGAACGACTTCAACGCAAACGCGTAGAAATCAAGGGCCGGCAGAGTCGCATACGGCAGCTCAAAAAAGCGCAGGGGATACTTGATGAAATCATCGCCGCCTACGATACCATCGCCGAGGCGCAGCGTGAGCTTCCTGAGCTTGAGCACGAGCTTGCCGATCTCGAGCGGCGCGAACGTGAAGATCTACCTGCCCTCGAACAACGTGTACGCGACCTATCCGACCTGACCCGCTCTTTTGGCACCTTGGAGCGTATGGCCGCAGATTTGCTTGCTGCCGTCAATACTATCAAGGGACTCGAGCAGGAACTCAAACAGGATGAGCGGATTCAAGCGCAGCTTGCGGAACTTGATGAGCAAGTCATGCATGCACGTATGCTCGTTGAAGAGACGCAACAATCCCAGCACGAATTGGAGGAATGGCGTCGCTTAGGGCGCCCCCAGCTTGAAGCACGCCTGCAGCGTTTACGAGCCTTAGCCGACCGGCTCACCGCCCGCGAGCAGGCTGAACAAGCGCACGCTGACAGGGTTGCCAGTCGTTCAAAGGCCGAGGAAAATAGTGTTGAACTGGCAAAAGTGCAGGCAGAGCTACAAGAGACCGAGCATAAACTTGCCCTCGTTGAGCAGGAAGCTCAGCAAGTGCAGCAGCGTGCTGATGCTATCGAAAAACGCTGGCGTCAGCCCATCATCCGTCGCCAGCTCGAAGAATGGCAGCGCGTCAAAGGCCTTTCCATGGGCCTTGTTGATGCCGAACAGCATGTCATGACTGCCCACCAGCAGCAAGAGCATCTCACCCTCGCAGCTCTCGCAATCCGCCGTACTGCTACCATGCAGCTCGGCATCTTTATTGTCTGTGTTGTCTTGCTGCTCCTCTGTGGCGGCGCTGCCCTGGTTGAGGTGGCGCGCCACTCATATGTCTTTGCCATCGCTGCAGGCGTATCTGCCCTTTTGCTGCTTACCGGAGCGGGATTCAGCCTGCAAAGTTATAACAATACGCGTGAGAAGGAACAGGCGGCCAATCGACAGATGGAGGATGCCATCAGCCGTGTCGGTATGATGGTGGCTGCCCGGGAGACTGCCGCTCGTATGGGCGGCAATCATGACGACCTTGCTCAAACCGAGCAAGAAATTCGCTCTCTCGGTGGCGTCGTCCCTCGCTCCATTGAAGAAGCTGCCCACCTCCTCCAGCAAATACCGGCTCAGGAGGAAGGCCTTGTCGATCTCCAGCAGCAGCTCAATGATGCCCGTGACCAGGTAACGGCTGCTCGTAAACAGGTCGACGTCGCTATGGAGGCTGTCGCTGCACATCGCAAGGAACAAGCACGCCTGCAAGAACTGCGCAAGACGGAGGGCTGGGAAGACATCGATGAAAAGTTGCGAGACGACCAGGAAACCATCGCGCGCCTGCGCAGCGAGATAGCTACAGCCGCTGGCCAGGAGGGTCTACCTATTCCACTATTATTGCAGTATCCTCAAACGGATCGAAATAAAGAAGAGTTGGGGGCCTCCCCTCCCCCAGCCGTGCAGCAGGGATCAGTGTATCAGGGAAAACCTAAGACGTCAAGTGATTTTGCGCTAGATAACCCACCTGGCGCACAGGACGCAGAAGATACGCAACCTTCAATCTCGCCTTCAGCACCTTCAGAGGCGGAACTACGTGCTGATGTCGAACAAGCTATCAAGTCTACCGAGGGTGAAATCGCTACTCTCGATGGCAAGGTGGACCACCTGCCCGAGTTGGCGGTACGACTGAAAATCCATCAAGAAGCTCTTGATATCCTGCTCTCCCATAAGCAGACGGCTCTGAAGGAGCATGAGCGTTACCAGGCTGAGCATCCCGCCCAGCAGATAGAGCGCGCGCGCCGGCAGCAGCTCGCCTTGCGAGACGGCTTGCGCAACTTGCAGGATTCCCTGCGCCAGCGCGTCCAGCCTTTAGGTGTCTCCTTTGGACAGACCGCAATTAGCACTGCTGAGGCTGCTGCTCACAAGCAGCTCGAGGTATTGCAAATCACCCTCGGTCGCAAACCCGGACTCCAGGAGCGACGTACTACCCAGGCAACTGTGCTCAAAGAGCGCCAGGAATCGCTCTCTGAACTCTACCGGCAGCTCGCAAAGTGCAGCAGTTCTCTCGGCAGTTGGATTATGCCTCCTAATCCCTTTGCGGAGGCTCTGCAGGCTCTGCGCTCTCGTTGCGAGCGTGAAATACAGGAAGCTAACGAACCGGGTATCCTGCGCGAACTCGAGGATCTCAAAATACAGGAAGGCGCTTCTCAAGCCAAAATAGAGCTGTGTAAGCATGAGATCGAGCAGGCCTATGAGCGCATCGCTGCCATGCTCGCACAGCGTAATCGGCCACTAGCCAAAACCTACACGCTTGCCGGTATTGCCGCCATCTGGCCCCTGGTTAGTGAGAACTCTCCCGGGGACCGCGCTCGCCTGGAAGAGCAACTTGCCACCCTTGAAAATGAGCTTCGCCAGCTCGAACAACAAGAGCTGGAACTCAGTACACGTCTTGGAACTGGTAAGGAGAAACTTGACCTGCAGCAGGCGCTCAAACGTAAGGAGCAACAGGAACGCAATTACCAGACCAAAAAGCGCGGTGGGCTGTTGATTAATGCTACCATTGAACGGCTGATGCGCAAGATGCTGCCACGCACCGAATATTACATGCAGCAACTGCTGCCACTGCTTACTCTTGGGCACTATCATGACGTGCGCGTCTCCACCGAAGCTGAAGACGGCGCTGTTAGCGGCGGAGCATTCCAACTCAGTGTCTGGGAACCGGCCGCAGCCGGATATATTTCGCAATCAGCACTTTCAGGTAGTACAGCCGATCAGATCTCGCTTGCCTTACGCCTGGCCTTCGCCATCGCCGCTCTGCCTCGTGAATTGAGCGCCGCTCCTGGCTTCCTCTTATTGGATGAGCCATTGAGCCAGGCCAGCCACGACCGCTTGCAGGCGCTGGTCGATCTGGTTACCGGCGCTTTGCTTTCCCAGCATTTTGAGCAGATCTTCTTCGTCTCGCACGGCAGCACATTTGATCCCACCATGTTCCCGTATCATATCCACATCGAAAACGGCATGGTTGTGGAGAACAATCTACCGCCTGACTCTGCGTACCCAGAGCAGATCGCAGCCTCAACGCCCGTATCGCTAGGCGCTAATGGACATGACGGTGCGGCCGATCCCCAGGCGCTGCCCCTTCAGCCTGCTTCAATCACTGCGGAGTAGAGACCATCCTCACCTGCGAGTGATTCGTAGGGGCGTGATTATGCACATTGACGAAATAACCCGGACACCGTAGGGTGCCGATTTATCGTGCACCCGGGTTACCGTGCCCACCGCCGATTATGATTTTTAATAACCAAAACCGGTCCTGTCATCCTGAGCGCAGCGAAGGATCAGCGCAGCGAAGCATCTCTGTGCCCATCGAGCCAGACCCTTCGCTGCGCGGAGGCGTGACCGGAAAGGTGCAGCCCTGTCATGCTGAGCGCAGCGAAGCATCTCGCTGCCCCATCGAGCCAGATCCTTCGCTTCGCTCAGGATGACTGTTCAACCTGTTAAGGACTCTTCTTCACAATTGAACCTTGCCTTAAGCAAATAACCCGGATACTCGTAGGTGCCGATTTATGACTCTGTTGGGAAATTGTGTAGAGATGTCTGGACATCAAATCACCTCCTGGTGCTGCAAGCGAGCGAATGGTGATTTCGCGCGCACAGGACGGGTGGGTTTGCCAAGGGATTCCGCATGCAGAT
>WNFA01003989.1_pt1 | contig 25195 bp, 20 predicted proteins | sample 5400481 | NCBI WGS metagenome assembly WNFA01 (sample SAMN13153340, study PRJNA577476) | soil metagenome | isolation source: 120 cm saprolite under Douglas fir tree site 2 hole 1 replicate 2 | place: USA:California | collected 2015-04-18 | reverse complement strand
GAGCAGAGGATTTCCGGGCCGTCGGCAAAGCGCAAAAACTCCAGCGCCGCGTCGATGCCGCGCGTCACCGCCTCGTTGGAATTGGGATTGACGACGCGAATGCGCGCGCGGGTCTCGGCCATGCTCGGCTCGATGTTTGATGGCGTAGGGTGGGCAAAGGCCGGCAATGCCATGCATTCCGGGCAAAGTCGTCGCCGAGCCTTTGCCCACCCTACAGTCTACGGCTTCGACCTATCAGAGCTTTGTGTTATCCGCTAGCCGAGAAGCCCACGAAGGACGGTACCATGCAAGCTTTCGATCTCGTGATCCGCGGCGGCACATTGGTGACGGCGACCGACACGGCCGAGGCCGACGTCGGCATCCGCGGCGAGACGGTCGCGGCGATCGGCCGCGGTCTCGACCAGGGCCGGCGCGAGATCGACGCGCGCGGCAAGCTGGTGATGCCGGGCGGCGTCGACAGCCATTGCCATATCGAGCAGCTCTCGGCCTCGGGACTGATGAATGCCGACACGTTCCACAGCGCCACCGCCTCGGCCGCGTTCGGCGGCACCACGACGGTCATCTCGTTTGCCGCCCAGCATGTCGGCATGAGTCTAACCAAGGTGGTCGAGGACTATCACAAGCTCGCGGAGCGTGGCGCCGTCATCGATTACGCCTTCCACATGATCCTCGCCGATCCGACCGAGGCGGTGCTGACGAAGGAGCTGCCGCCCCTGGTGAAGGCGGGGCATTCCTCGATCAAGGTCTTCATGACCTACGACCGGCTGAAGCTCGACGACGTGCAGCTGCTCGACGTGCTGGCCGCCGCGCGCGACAACGGTGCCTTCATGATGGTGCACGCCGAGAACCACGGCATGATCGCCTGGATCTCGAAGCGACTGCTGGCGCGCGGCTACACCGCTCCCAAGTACCACGCCGTTTCCCATCCGCGTGCCGGGGAGGCCGAGGCATTCACCCGGCTCATCGCCTGCGCGGCGCTCGTCGACCAGCCGATCATGATCTACCACGTCTCGACCGCGGAGGGCGCCGCGGTGATCCGCCGGGCGCGCGGACAGGGTCTCAGGGTGTTTGCGGAAACCTGTCCGCAATATCTGCTGCTGACCAAAGCCGATCTCGACCGGCCGGGTTTGGAAGGCGCCAAATGGATCTGCAGCCCGCCGTTGCGCGAGGCCGCCGACCAGGAGGCGCTGTGGCGCGCGCTGGCGCGCGGCGACTTGCAGCTCGTCTCCTCGGACCACGCGCCCTACGCCTATGACGAGACCGGCAAATTCGCGGCCGGCAAGGCGCCGAATTTCAAACAAATCCCCAACGGCATGCCGGGGTTGCAGGCGCGCCTGCCGCTGCTGTTCGATGCCATGGTGTCGCAACGCCGGTTCGACGCCAATCGCTTCGTCGCCTGGACCGCGACCGAACCGGCGAAGATCTATGGCCTGCACCCCCGGAAAGGCTCGATCGCCGTTGGCGGCGATGCCGATGTCGCGATCTGGGATCCCAACCAGTCGGTGACGTTCGGCGACGCGATGGTCGTGGACCGAGCCGGTTATACGCCCTACGCGGGCCGCACCGTGAAAGGCTGGCCGGTCGTGGTCGTCCGCCGCGGCGCGGTGATCGTCGATGACGGCAAGCTCGATGCGGATCCGGGCAGCGGACGCTTTCTGGCCCGCGCCGCGGGAGGAGCGGCCGAGCCGCTCGGCCGCAAGTCGCCGGAATTCGATCCGCGGCTGAATTTCGGGGCCAAGCTCGAGTGATCGATCGGCTGCTGCCTGCAATCGTTTCCTCGCTAACAATTCGATTACCGCGTCGTCCCCGCGAAAGCGGGGACCCATGGCCACGGATGATGCCGAATTGCGAGACCGGTGGTCATAGGTCCCGGATAGCCGCTTCGCGGCTTCCGGGACGACGGCTTTGGTACGTGGTTGCGGAGTTACTGACGCGGCGCATCGGCCTCGACATCCCGCACTTCCGCATCCAGCGCATCGAACAGCGTCTCGACCCAGCGGCGCGGAATGCGACGCGTGATGAACACGATCCGGCTGCGGCGATCCTGCGAGGGCCAGCGCTCGAGCCAGGCGGGAGCATGAAACACGTGCTGAACGCCGTGCAGGACCGCCGGCCGATCCAGGCATTCCGCAATCTGCACGATGCCTTTCAGTCGCAGCAGGTCGGCACCGCAATGCTCGGCGACCGCCTCGAGAAACAGCGTCAGCGCCACGGCCCGGATCGGCTGCTCGCGAACGAGGGTATAGGTCGCAATGTCAACGTCATGCGGATCGTGGAAGTGCTTTAGCGTATGCGCTTCCTCCGCCAGCCAGGTCTTGGCGCCGAAAGACTTGGTGCGAGGATCGTAGGGACCGGAATCGAAAACGCGCTGCGGGTCGATCCGTCCATGGTGGGCCCGGAGCACCGGTGCCGCCGCATTGAGCTGGGCTAAGCGATCGAGCAATTCCGGTTGTGCGCCGTTGGCGAGGTCGGATTTCGTCAACACCAGGCGGTCGGCCAAGGCGACCTGTTTGACCGAAATCTCTTCACGATCGAGCGTGCCGGAACCGTTCACGGCGTCAACCGTCGTCACCACGTCGCTGAGCATCAGGTGGCCGGCAATTGCGGCGTCTGTCATCAAGGTCTGCAGGATCGGCGCCGGATCCGCGAGCCCGCTGGTTTCGATGACGATGCGATCGAATCGGGGAAGCTCGCCGCAGTCGCGGCGGCGGAGCATGTCCGCGAGCGTCTGCGCCAGGTCGTTGCGGACCTTGCAGCACAGGCATCCGGTCTGCAGCTCGACGAAACTGTCGTCGCTCGTCTCGACGAGCTCGTGATCCAGGCCGATCTCGCCGAATTCGTTGATGAGGACGGCGGTGCGCGAGAACTCGGGCTGGCGCAGCAGATGAGCCAGCAGGGTCGTCTTGCCGCTGCCGAGAAAGCCGGTCAGGACCGCAACCGGGATCACGACGGCACCTGCGGCGAGACGGCGATCCGCACGCGATTGTTTGGCGTGTAGCCGGGATCGATCGCCGCGCGGACCTGACGCAGCACCGCGAGGAGGGAGATCGCGCCGCGCTCACGACCGTCCACGCCGACCATCCAGCGGAACGGCAGGTTGTTCGGCGCCGGCTCGATGCGGATCTCCTTCTGCCCCGCGCGAAGCAGGATTGCGCCGCCGCCCGTGCGCCGTACGCTTCCCGCGATCCGCCACGCGATGAGGCTTTGCGCCAGCAACTCGAGCATGGGATCGTTGGACGCGTGGCTCACAGCGCAGGTCCTTCCAGAATATTTGCCGGAATCTTGCGCTTGAGATAGCGGCCGTCCTTGGGGCTGGCGAAATATCGGCCGTTCTCGACCATCACCTTGCCGCGCAGGATCGTCACGACCGGCCAGGCAAAAATGTCGTGGCCCTCCCAGGGGGTGTAGTCGGTCTCGTGGAGGTCGTCGGCCCTCACCTTGCCGCGCCGGGTCGGATCGAGAATCGTGATGTCGGCATCGCTGCCGACGGCGATCGCGCCCTTGCGCGGATAAAGGCCCATGATCTTCGCGGCATTGGTCGAGACGAGGTCGACGTACGCTCGTAGCGAGTAGCCGCGACGCACGACCATCTCGGTATACATCACGCCGACGCGCGGCTCGACGCCGGAGTTGCCGCCGGTGGTGTCGTCGATTCTTTTACCGACGGTCTTGTCTTTCAAAGTGCAGCACAGCTCGTCGGTGGCGATGCAATGGATCGAGCCGTTGCGCGCGCCGTCCCACAACGCCTTCTGATCCTGCTCCGATTTGAGCGAGGGATAGGTGTGAAAAATCTGGCCGTTGGGGCGCCTGTAGTCCGCGGCCGAGTACAGCAGGTACTGGTGCAGCGTCTCGCCGTAGACCGGCAGGCTCTTGCCGCGCGCCTCGGCGACCGCGGCGACGCCGGTGGCAGCGGACACGTGCATCATATAGAGCGCGGTGCCTGGCACGCTTTCGGCGAGCCGAAGCACGCGGCGGAAGCTCAAGTCCTCGGAGAGCTGGTTGTGGACCTCGGCGAGATGCTCGAAGCCGACGCGGCCTTCGCGGATCAGCCTGGCGTACATGTGCATGACGATGTCGTTGTCCTCGGCGTGGATGACGCCGAGTCCGCCTTCTCGCGCCAGGACCTGGAACGCCTCCCAGATGTCGCCGAAATCGATCATGCGCCCGGAGCGCGAGGGCAGGATGTTGGTGGTGAAAATCTTCAGCGTCGGATAGCCGGCCTGGATCGCCTCGGCGAGCTGGCCGGAAAACTCCGGCGGCGGCTCGGAGTGCAGCATGATGTGGTAGGCCCAGTCGCACGGGCTTTTTCCGACGAAGTCCTTGTCGCGCGTCTCGATCGCGTGCAGCGCGGATTGGCCCTCGCGCCAATAGGCGAAATCGATGAGCGTCGTGGTGCCGCCGTGGAGCGCGGCGCGGCCGACCTGCTCGGGGCCGGCGGTGACGAGCGGCGTGCCGTCGGGCTTGATCCACACATGCTTGAGATGCACGTGCGGGTCGATGCCGCCCGGCATGACGATGCGCCCGGTGGCGTCGATCGTGCGCTGGGAGGTTTGCGCCGAGAGCGCGCCAGGAGCGGCGATCGCCGCGATCGTCTCCCCCGCAATGCCGACGTCGCACTTGGCGATGCCCTCGGGCGTCACCACGTCGCCGCCTCGGATGAGCAATTCGAGCATCGCGCCTCCGATCCCCTGGAGATAAATGCTTCGCGCGGCGTGAAGCCGCGTCGCCGCGGCGGCCGACTCTAGAGCACCGCTTCGGCCACCACGCGCGCGGACTCGATCGTGACGCCGCCGAGCAGCAGCGTGCCGACCTTGTTGTCTTTTGCGATTGCCTTCCAGGCCTGCAGCCGGTCCTGGATCCGTTCCTTCGGTCCCACCAACGACGTCTCGTCGATCAGCGCGTCGGGCACGGCGGCGGCCGCCGCCTCGCGCTTGCCGGCCAGGAACAGATCCTGGATTTCGGCCGCGGCGGCTTCGTAGCCCATGCGCTTGACGAGGTCGTTGTAGAAATTCTTGTTCCGCGCCCCCATGCCGCCGATATAGAGCGCAAGCTGTGGCCGGATCGCATTGCGGCAGGCGTCGATATCGTCGCCCATGCGGATGCGCACGTAGGGCGCGACGTCGAAATCGGCGAGGCTCTTGCCGGATTTTGCCATGCCCTCCCGCACCGGAGCGGCGATCAACTCCGCCTTTTCGGGCGACATCAGGAAGGGGAGGGTGCCGTCGGCGACTTCGCCCGCGGTCCTCAGTCCCACCGGCGAGATCGACGCGGTGTAGATCTTCAGGTCCGGGTCCGGATGCAAGATGCTCTTGAGCGGCTTGCCGAGCCCGGTCGCGCCCGGACCGGTGTAGGGGATCTGATAGTGCTCGCCGCGGTGCTCGAGCGGCCCCTTGCGCGCGAACGCCTGGCGGATGATGGAAACATATTCCTTGGTCCGCGCCTGCGGCTTGCCGTACGGCTGGCCGTGCCAGCCCTCGACGACCTGCGGGCCCGAAGGGCCGATGCCGCACAAAAAACGTCCGCCCGAAAGCGCCTGCAGGCTCATCGCGGTCATCGCCGCGCACGTCGGCGTGCGTGCCGGCATCTGCATGATGCCGGTACCGCCCTTGATCTTCGTGGTGCGCGCCAGCATCCAGGCGATCGGGGTCACCGCGTCGCCGCCGTAGGCCTCGCCGGTCCAGGCGGAATCGTAGCCGAGCCGCTCGACCTCGAGCACCAGATTCATGTCGAGGCCGGCGCCTGCCTCGGTGCGCAACAGGATGCCCAATTTCATGGTGGATGATTCCGAGAATGTAGGGTGGGCAAAGCCAAGCATGCCCACCAGGGATCTACCGCGGTGGGCGCGGCGCGTCCCGCGCCTTCGCCCACCCTACCGAATGTCCCGTCGCGCGCCGCCTCACGTGCGCATGAAGCCCTCGACCTCGTTCTCGGCCCAGGCCAGCGTCTTTTCCACCGGCTCGCCTTGCGCTTGCTTCAGGATCATCTTCGGCATGACCGCCTGGTTGTAGATCTGCGCGGCGATCAGCGGCGAGGCCGGCGCCCCCGGGATCATGGGAACCTGGTCGCCCTTGTTGGGATAATGCGACAGGGTCCCTTTGGGTGGGCCTTCCTCGTCCCAGGTGTTGAAGTCGTTGAATTTGACGAACGGCGGCAGATCGTAGCCCTGGCATGCGGCGACCAATTTTCCCGCGGCCTCGTGGCTCGACACGTGCAGCATCAGGCTCTTGGCGGCGGACTTGTTCTTGGAGAAATTCCACAGCCCCTGGAACCGCGGCAGCATGGCGACGAAGCGGCCGCGCGGCCCTTTCGGCATCGCATGGGTCCACAGCTTCTCGGCGACTTGCGGGGCGTCGCGCTTGGCCACCGCCCACGCGCTCGGCGGGTTGAAGATCAAGGCGCCCTTGCCGGAAATCAGCCACTTGTTGTTGGAGCTGTTGTCCCACGCGCTCACGTCCGGCGGCAGGAACGCGGCCAAGCGTTTGCTGTAGTCGAGCACCTGCCGCACGGCGTCGGACTTCACCGTCAGCCTGCCGTTGGCGTCGACCAGGTCGGCGCCGTAGGCGTGGAACAGCGGTCCGACCCAATCGATGCTGTCGGTCGTCGCTCCCAATGGCAGGCCAAAGGGGTATCCCGCGTGTTTGCATTGCTCGGCCGCAGTGAGGAACGCGTCCCAGGTCCAGCCCTCGGCCGCCTTGGTCGGCTCGGCGCCAGCCGGATACATCGCCAAAATATCGATGCCGGCGTGCTGCTTGAGCAGGTCGAACCGAGAGCACGAGCACAGCAGCAGGGTGCCGCGAATCCCGGGGACCACCAGCCATTGGCCGCCGGGCTTGGCGAGATAATCGATCACCGCGGTCACCGGACCGTTCCTCGCCAGAACCTCGCCCATGACGTCGTCGACCGGCTCGAGTGCGTTGGCATATTGCGCCGGCTCCCAGGCGGAAAAATCCATGATGTCATGGCCCGACCGCGCCTGTGCCTCGACCGCGATGGTCAGCTGCAGCTTGCTGGCCTGGGTCGAGAAGTAATCGATCGAGAGATCGACCTTCTCCTTCGCAGCCCAGGCTTGGCAGATCTCGTCCATGGCCTTGTTGGCGCCCGGAACCCAATGGTCCCACAAGCCGAGCGATAGCTTGCCCGCCGCATGGGAACCGCGGACGTGCGGCATGGCGACCAGGGCCGAGGCGGCCGCGGTCGTGGCCAGAAAACGTCGTCGCGAAATTCTGCTCGTGCGCATGGGCTCTCCCTCCGGACCAGATCTCGGATGCATCTTGTTATCGTTCACGCACCCGACGTGTCATGCGGTTCGGCAGCTTACGCCACATTCGCCGCGTTGGTTAGCGGGATTTGACCCGGATAATGGTAGGGTGGGCAAAGGTCCCGCCGGCAGTTTCGATCGGCGGGCGAAGGCCCTTGTTTGGCCAAGAAACTGTTGGCGGGACCGTGCCGACGCGGACCCGGGCAGAGGGTGGGCACGCTTCGCTTTGCCCACCCTACGAGATCCCCTGCTATCCAGCGCGGTGCTCGGAAGGCCCGACGCCGGGCATCAGATTGTTGGCGGTGTTGATCAGCGCCACGTGGGAGAACGCCTGGGGGAAATTGCCGAGAAAGCGCTTTGCCCGCGGGTCGTATTCCTCGGCCAGGAGGCCTAGATCGTTGCGCAGCGCCAGCAGCCGCTCGAACATCGCCTTGGCTTCATCATAGCGACCGATCATCGCCAGCGCGTCGGCCAGCCAGAAACTGCAGGCCAGGAACGCGCCTTCCTCGCCCGGCAAGCCGTCGTTGATGCGTTGCGGCCGGTACCGCAGCACGAGCCCGTCCACCATGAGCTCGCGCTGAACGGCTTCGACGGTGCCGACGATGCGCGGATGGGTCGCCGGCAGGAATCCGACTTGCGGCAACAGCAGCAGCGCCGCGTCGAGGTCGTCCGAACCATAGGACTGCACGAATGCGTTGCGGGCCGGGCTGAAGCCGTGCTCGCAAACCTCGTCGCAGATCTGGTCGCGCAACGCGCGCCAGCGCTCGACCGGGCCGGGCAGGCTCGATCGCTCGACGAATTTCACCGCGCGATCGAACGCTACCCACGCCATCACCTTGGAGTGGGTGAAATGCCGCACCGGGCCGCGCACTTCCCACAGCCCGGCATCCGGTTTCTTCCACGCGCTCTCGAGAAAATCGAGCAACACGCGCTGCATGCCCCAGGCGTCGGCGCTCGGCTCGAGCTTGAAGGTCTCGGCGGCGTACAGCACGTCCATCAGCTCGCCGTAGACGTCGAGCTGCAGCTGTCGGTGGGCTTCATTGCCGATCCGCACCGGCCGGCTGTCCTCGTAGCCGGCGAGCCAGGGAAGTTCGCGCTCGTCGAGACGGCGTTCGCCGGCGGGCCCGTACATGATCTGCAATTCCTCCGGCCTGCCGGCCGCGGCTCGCAACAGCCATTCCCGCCAGGCGCGCGCTTCCTCGAGATAGCCGCCGGAAATGAAAGCATAGAGCGAGAACGTGGCGTCGCGAATCCAGCAGGCGCGATAGTCCCAGTTGCGCATCCCGCCGATCGTTTCCGGCAGCGAGGTGGTAGGAGCCGCCAGGATGCCGCCGGTCGGGAAATACGTGAGCAGCTTGAGCGTAATCAGCGAGCGCGTCACCGGCTCGTACCACGGCCCCTCGGTGGTGCACCGCGATGTCCACACCCGCTGCAGGTTTTCGCTGGTCCGCAGCAGGTCCTCGGGTTCGCGATAGATGACGTTCGCCCGGTGCGATTGGCGCCAGCTCAACACGAAGGCGACCGTCTCGCCGGCACCCACCACGAAGTCGCCGCGGGTGGTGAAGTCCTCGCCGCGCAGCGGCACGTCGGTGCGCAACAGCACCTCGTCGGGCCCGACGATGGCGCTCAGCCCATAGGTGCGGCGCCTCACCCACGGCACGGTGCGGCCGTAGTCGAACCGGAACAGGATCTCGGTTTGCATTTTGACGGAACCGGTTTCGCCGCGCACCAGGCGCACCAGGTCGATCTGGTGCTCGTCCGGCGGCTGCGGCATGAAGTCGGTGACGGTCACGGCTCCGCCGGCGGTCTCGAACCGCGTCTCCAGGATCGCGGTGCCCGGGAGATAGCGGCGCGACATTCGCGCCCGCGGTTCGGCCGGGGCGACGATCCAGCGGCCGTTCTCGACGCCCCCCAAGAGCGCGGCGAAACAGGCGGGCGAATCGAAGCGCGGCAGGCACAGCCAATCGATCGAGCCGTCGCGGTGCACGAGCGCCGCGGTGCGCGCATTGCCGATCAATCCGTAGTCTTCGATCAGGCGTGCCATCGGTGAGCGGATTGGTTGGGTGAGGGAAGGCCGAGCCCCGTGTCATCCGGGGCGGCCACGCGTCCGGGTCGTTGGAAAAATATCAACTTGCGACGCCTGCGGGGGGTTCCGTGCATGGCGGATCGAGGCGCACGACCGGCACATCCGCATCGATCGACAAGCTGTGACATGGCTTCAATGAATGCGTCCAGCCCGCGCTCTATCCCAGCTTCGGCGCTCCGCCGCAAACGACTCGATGAATTACAGATTTATTCCTCCGCGGATTTGAATCGAATTCCGAGCAAACCGGCGGATGCCGAAACCGGCAATTTCGCGGGTGCCGGACCTTAGGCTCCCTCGACCTCGAGCGCGACCTCGACGTTGCCGCGGGTCGCGTGGGAATACGGGCAGATCTTTTCGTGCGCCTCATTGACGAGCGCGACGAGTTCCGCCTGCGGCAGGCTCTTGTCTTTCACATTGAGCTTGACCGCGAGGCCGAAGCCGCCGGCATCGCGCGGGCCGATCGAGACCGCGCAGGTCACGACCGCGCCTAGCGCGTTCTTCTTCTGCTGCTTGCCGACATAATCGAGCGCGCCGCCGAAGCAGGCGGCGTAGCCGGCCGCGAACAGATGTTCCGGCGTGGTCGTGCCGGCCTTGCCGGGGCCGCCCATTTGCTTCGGCACGGAAAGGTCGGCCGCGACCGAATGGTCGCTCGCCTCGGTGTGGCCGTTGCGGCCGCCGGTGGCGGTCGCGGTCGCGGTGAACAGCGGCTTGATCGACATGACGCGTGTGCTCCTTCCTGACAAACCGGCCATCCTGCGGCCCGAACGATCCGCTTGCGACGCGGTCCCTTGCGGCCGGAGCATAGCATGCCGACGGCGGTCCTCGCATGCGGTGCGGAATACGCCACTCTCTTGCGAAGCACGCCGGCGGTGCGGGAGCGACCGCCGGCTGGACCGCGCCGAAGCTTGGCGTATCCTTTCCTGCCGGTTGCATCGACCGGGGGAGGCGTCGATGGCAAAATCACGGAACCTGCTCTCGCGGCCGGAGCTCCTGGCGGCGGCCGGATGTCTCGCGGCGATGCTCGCGATCGATTGCGCCGGGCCGGCCTTCGCCTGGGATCAGGAAGGCCATTCCATCGTCGCCGAAATCGCGCAACGGCGGTTGAGCCCTGCCGCCGCCGATGCGGTGGACCGCGTGATGGGCCGCGGGCATTCGCTGGCATCGGTCGCGAGCTGGGCCGACGACGTGCGGGAGACTGCGCCTCAGACCTACAATTGGCATTTCGTCGACATCCCGATCGAGTCCAACCAATTCGATCCGGCGAGCCAATGCGCGCCGGGCCCGCAGGGCGACTGCGTCGTCGCCGAGCTCGATCGGCTCAAGACCGGGCTGCGGTGCGCGGCCGGCGAGCAGAAGGTCGAGGCGCTGAAATTCGCCGTGCATTTCGTCGGCGACGTTCATCAGCCTCTGCACACGGTCCTGGAGGACAGGGGCGGCAACGACATTGCGGTCGTGGTGGACATGAATGGGCTGACCTGCAAGCGCAATTGCCAGCCCGCGCCGATCGCCACCAATCTGCACGCGGCGTGGGACACCCATCTGATCGCCAAGACGGTGTGGGATTGGGGCGCCTACGTCGACCGGCTCGAAGCCGGCTGGCTCAGGAACAAGGAAGCGGCAAGCCCGGGAATCGATGCAGGCACTCCGCTCGATTGGGCCCTGGAGACGCATCGGGCCGCGCAGCAGGTGTGGGCACTCACGCCCGCCGACAAGGTTTTGGGCGACGATTATTACCGCAAAATCTTGCCGATCCTCGACCGTCAGCTCGGCGTGGCCGGACTTCGCCTCGCGCGCTTTCTCAGCGACGCATACGGCTCGCCGCAATGCCCGGTGCCATAGCCGTGCACCGGATCTGCAAACCCAGGACGGGCGTGGAAGCAAGCATTGGGGTGCGGCGCGTTTTGCGCTTCTGCCTACCTTAACGCTCCGGATGCTTTACGGGCTCACCCCCGCGATCCGTGCGCTCTCCTCCCACAGCCGCCGCGCGGCAGCGTCGTCTTGCGCCTCGGGCGAGGGGGTCTTCGGCGCGCATTGGTCGTAATAGCCGCCGCTCTTGCCTTCGACCTCGGACGAGCTCGCGAGATAGACCGGGGTTTCCGCCCCGCGCTCCGGCGAGATGGCGAGTAGTTGTTTCGCGATCCGGGTGCCGAACCCCACCAGCCCGGGATTGTTGTCGCCGAACCGGCTGTTGACGAAGCCGGGATGCAGGCAATTGGCGGTCACGCCGGTGCCGGAAAGGCGCCGTGCCAGCTCCCGCGTGAACAGGATGTTGCAGAGCTTGGAGCGCGAGTACGCCCGCATTCCGCCGTAGCTGTGCGTGCTTTGCAGATCGCCGAAATCGAGTTTCGCGCCGCGATGAGCTTCGGACGCGACGTTGACGATACGGGCCGGGGAGGAGGCCAGCTTGTCGCGCAGCAAGGCGGTGAGCACGAAATACGCCATGTGGTTCAGCGCGAACGTGCGCTCGAGCCCGTCCGCGGTGAGCTGGCGGCGCCAGAACATGGCGCCGGCGTTGTTGATCAGCACGTCGATCCGCGACAGCGCGTTGAGGCCTGCCGCGAGCGTGCGCAGCGCATCGAGCCGCGACAGGTCGGCGTAATGCACGCTCACCTCGGCCCGCGGCGCCCGGGCCTTGATCCGGGCGAGCGCCGCTTCGCCGCGCGCCGGATCCCGGCCGACCAGCACGAGCCGCGCGCCCTGCCGGGCGAGCCGCTCCGCGGTGATGAGCCCGATCCCGGAGGTCGCGCCGGTGATGACGCAAAGCTTGCCCTCGATAGCGGCCATCGGTCATCCTCATTGTCGGCGCTTCTAGATAACAGGCGTGCCCGATGAGGTCACGCGGCGACGCCTCGGGCCCGAGCCATGGCGAACAGCGACCGGCTGCCCCTTCCGGCATTGCTCGACCGGCATCTGGCCGAGCGCCCAGACGCGCCCGCCTGCATCGACGGCGAGAAACGCATCACCTACGCCGAATTCGACGCGCTTTGCCGCAAGACCGCCGCCTGGTTGGCCGCGCAAGGCGTGCGCCCCGGCGACCGGGTTGCGGTCTGGCTGGTGAACCGGATCGAGTGGCTGGCGCTGCTGTTCGGGCTCGCCCGCATCGGAGCGGCGCTGGTCGCCGTCAACACCCGCTTCCGGGCGGCCGAGCTCGAACATGTGCTGCGCCGCTCCGGCGCGCGCATGCTGGTCATCGAGCCCACGTTCAAGAAAATCGATTTTGCGGCGATCCTGGCCGAGGTCGATGTCGCGGCGGCGCAATCGCTCGAGAAGGTCGCGGTGATCCGCGCGGGCTCGGCGGTCCCGCAGGGGGTGCTCGGCAAGCCGACCGTCGCGTTCGATGCGTTCGAGCGTTCGTTTTCCGCAGCGCCGGATCGCTCCGATCCCGAAGCGATCGTCGCGCTGTTCACGACTTCCGGCACCACCAAGGGCCCGAAGCTCGTGATGCATCCGCAGCGGTCGATCGCCTATCACGCGCGCGCGGTCGCCCGCGGCTTCGGGCTCGAGGCGGCGGACAGCCGGGCGCTGGCCGCCATCCCGTTCTGCGGCGTATTCGGCTTCGACCTCGTGCTCGGCGCATTGGCGGCCGGCGCCCCCGCGGTGATCATGGACACCTTCGAGGCGCGCGCCGCCGTCGAGCTCGTGGCCCGCCATCGGGTCAGCCATTTGTTCGGCAGCGACGAGATGGCTCGCCGCATGATGGAGCTCGTGCCGGGCCACGACCCGTTTCCTCACCTGCGCCTGTTCGGCTATGCGGCGTTCCAGCCCGGCAGCGCCGAGCTGGGCAAGGCCGGCTGGGAACGGCGCATCCCGCTGGTGGGCCTCTATGGATCGAGCGAGGCCCAGGCGCTGTTCGCGTTCCAGCCACTCGGCTTGCCGCTCGAGCAGAGGATCGAGCCGGGCGGCATGCCGGTTGCGGGCGCCGACGCCGAGATTCGCATCCGCGACGTCGACAGCGGCGAGCTGGTCGAGATCGGCCGCAGCGGCGAGATCGAGATCCGGGCGCCGAGCCTGTTCGCCGGCTATTGCAACGATGCCGAGGCCACCGCGGCGGCGGTACGCCCCGACGGTTTCTTCCGCACCGGCGACATCGGCCGGCTGCGCGCGGACGGCAGCTTCGTGTTCGAGACGCGGCGCGGCGATGCCATTCGACTCGGCGGTTTTCTGGTCAGCCCGGTCGAGATCGAGGACACTTTGAAGCGGATTCCCGCCGTGGCCGACGCCCAGGTCGTCGGCGTCGAGCTCGACGGCCGGATGCGTTGCGCCGCCTTCGTCATCCCGGCCGAGGGCTCCGCTCCGAGCGAAGCCGAGATCGTCACCGGCGCGGCGGCGATCATGGCGGCCTTCAAGGTGCCGGTGCGGGTGTGGTTCCTCGATGCCTTTCCGGTGACGCAGAGCGCGAACGGCACGAAAATCCAGCGCACCAAGCTGCGCGAGATGGCGATCGAACGCCTGCGCCCATCGCATGCGGCGTGATGGCGCAAGCGCCCCGCCCGCCATAGATTGGGGCCGAGACCAGGAGGCGCATCATGAGCAGTTCCGAGCAGATGGCGAAATCCCGCGAAACCCTGACGCCGCGTCCGATCGATCGCGGAGTCAGGATCGGCCATGTGCATCTCAAAGTCGCCGATCTCGAGCGGGCGCTGAAATTCTATTGCGGCGTGCTCGGCTTTGAGCTCACCCAGCGGCGGGCCGGCGCCGCCTTCGTCTCGGCCGGCGGGTATCATCATCACATCGCGCTCAACACCTGGGAGAGTCTGGGCGGATCGCCGCCGCCGCCCGGGACCACCGGGCTCTATCATCTCGCGATCCTCTATCCCACGCGCGCCGCGCTTGCGGATGCGCTCTGCCGCTTGATCAAGGCCGGCATTCCGCTCGACGGCGCTTCCGACCATGGCGTGAGCGAGGCGCTCTATCTGCGCGACCCCGACCAGAACGGGGTCGAGCTCTATTGCGACCGGCGGCAGCAGCTTTGGCCGCGCACGCCGGACGGCACGCTCGACATGATCACCCGCCGGCTCGACCTCGACGACCTGTTGCGTGAAGCGCCCGCCCAGCCGAGGGCGGAGGATCGTGCCGGCGGCGAGGTGCGCGACCTCTGAGACCGCTGCCGACGTCCCGCATCGAGGGATCTTGCCATGGCGCAAGCCGAAGACGCCCGCACCGAGGCCGCAGCACCGGAGCCGCGCGGCGAGCTTTCCATCCGCACGCTGGCGATGCCGGCCGACACCAATCAGAACGGCGATATCTTCGGCGGCTGGGTGCTCGGCCAGATGGACGTCGCCGGCGGCATCTTCGCCTCGAAAATCGCCAAAGGCCGCTGCGTGACCATCGCGGTCGACGCCATGACGTTCCGCGCCGGTCTACGTCGGCGACGTGGTGTGCGTCTATGCCGGCCTGATCCGGACCGGCACAACCTCCATCACGGTGCCGGTCGAGGCCTGGGTCATCCGCGCAACCAGACCGACCGCATCCTGGTAACGCAAGGCAATTTCACCTATGTCGCCATCGACGAGAAAGGCCGCCCGCGGCACGTGAAAAGATGAGTTTGTCAGAGCCGGCACGGCCGGGCGACGTATCGGTCGCCGAGAGCTGCGGCCCGGCGGCTACGGCCATGAGGCCTCGGAACTTTTGGTCCGATCCTTGGGTTTACGGCAGGGGTGCTTCTCCGCCCCGCGCCGCCGCCAAATGGCGAGAAGCATCAGGGAAGCATTGTCGATGAACAGCAATATTTCGACGGGCTACGCCGCGCGCACCGCGCCGCAGGGTGCGGCCGAACGGCACAGCCTCGATCGGCTCGCCGTCAACACCATCCGCACGCTGGCGATGGATGCGGTCGAGAAGGCGAAGTCCGGCCACCCGGGAACGCCGATGGCGCTTGCGCCGGTCGCCTATACGCTGTGGCAGGACCTGCTGGCGTTCGATTGTGAGGATCCGCATTGGCTGAACCGCGACCGCTTCGTGCTCTCGAACGGCCACGCCTCGATGCTGCTCTATGCGCTCCTGCATCTCGCCCAGGTCAAAGACGAGAGCGGCCGGCCCGCCGTCACGCTCGACGACATCAAGGCGTTCCGGCAGCTCGGCAGCCGCTGCCCCGGTCATCCCGAATACGGCCACACCGCCGGCGTCGAGACCACGACCGGGCCGCTGGGCCAAGGCTGCGGCAACAGCGTGGGCATGGCGATGGCGCAACGCTGGCTGGCGGCGCAGTTCAACCAACCGGAATTTCCGCTGATCGATTACACCGTCTATACCTTCTGCAGCGACGGCGATCTGATGGAGGGCGTGGCGAGCGAGGCGGCCTCGATCGCCGGCCACCTCAAGCTGTCGAATCTGTGCTGGATCTACGACAACAATCATATCACCATCGAAGGCAATACCGCGCTGGCGTTCAGCGAGGACGTCGGCATGCGGTTCCATGGCTACGGTTGGGCGGTATTTCACGTTCCCGACGCCAACGACACCCTGAGCGTCGAGCAGGCGCTGGCCATGTTTCAGTCGGAGCACGACCGTCCGACCCTGATCATCGTCGACAGTCACATCGGTTACGGCGCGCCGCACAAGCAGGACACCGCCGCCGCCCACGGCGAGGCGCTGGGAGAAGAGGAAGTGAGGCTCGCCAAGCGCAACTACGGCTGGCCCGAGGACGCGCATTTCCTGGTTCCGGACGGCGTATACGAGCAGTTCCGCCGCGGCATCGGCGAGCGCGGCCAGCAGGCGCGGCAAGCCTGGAACCGGCTGTTCGAGAGCTATCGAACCCGCTATCCCGACCTCGCCGCGCGTCTGCAGAGCATCGAGCGCGGCGATTTGCCGGACGGCTGGGATGCCGAGCTTCCCTCCTTCCTGGCCGATGCCAAGGGCCAGGCCACGCGGGAATCCGGCAGCAAGGTGCTCAACGCCATCGCCAAGCGCTATCCGTGGCTCCTCGGCGGCGCCGGCGATCTCAGCCCCTCGACGAAAACGCTATTGACCTTCGAGGGCGCCGGCGATTTTGCCCCGGGAAAGCCCGGGCGCAATTTGCATTTCGGCATTCGCGAGCATGGGATGGGGGCCATCCTGAGCGGGCTTGCGGTCAGCCGGCTGCGGCCGTACGGCGCCAGCTTCTTGATCTTTTCCGACTATATGAAGGCCTCGATCCGGCTCGCGGCGCTGATGCGGCTGCCGGTGATTTATGTCTTCACCCACGATTCGATCGGACTGGGCGAAGACGGGCCGACGCATCAGCCGATCGAGCAGCTGGCCGGATTGCGCGCGATTCCGGGGCTGGTCACGATCCGCCCCGCCGATGCCAATGAAGTCGTCGAGGCCTGGCGGGTGATCGTGGGATTGAAGCATCGTCCTGCCTGCCTGGTGCTGACCCGGCAGGCCCTGCCGACGCTCGACCGCAGCCGCTATGCGCCGGCATCGGGACTAGCGCGCGGGGGCTACATATTGTCGGAGGCTCCGGGCCAAAAACCCGACGTGATCCTGATCGCTACGGGAAGCGAAGTGCCGCTGTGCATCGCCGCCCAGGACATGCTCGAATCGCAGGGGCTTGCCGCCCGCGTGGTCAGCCTTCCGTGTTGGGAGCTGTTCGCGGAGCAGGACGAAGGCTATCGCGAAAGCGTATTGCCGGCTGCGATCAAGGCGCGCGTATCGGTCGAGGCCGCCGCCACGCTGGGGTGGGAACGTTACGCCGGGCTGGAAGGTGCCAACATCGGCATGCACGGCTTCGGTGCCTCGGCGCCGGCAAAAGATCTGATGAGGGAGTTCGGCTTTACTCCGGAGAAGATCGCGGCGGCGGCCAAGGCCCAGGTTTCGAAATGGAAGACGGCATGAATCCGTTGCAGGCGCTGCGCGAGCACGGCCAGTCGGTGTGGCTCGATTTCCTGTCCCGCGATTTTCTCGCCAATGGAGGCCTCGAGCGCCTGGTCCGCGGGGATGCGGTCAGCGGGGTCACCGCCAATCCCTCGATCTTCGAGAAGGCGATCGTCGAGTCCCCGGCCTACGACCCCGACATCGAACGCGCGATTGCGGACGACGACCCGCCCGTGAGCCCCATCTACGAGCGGCTCGCGATCGCCGACATCCACCGCGCCGCCGATATTCTCCGCCCGGTCTACGACGCGAATTCCGGTCGCGACGGCTTCGTCAGCCTGGAAGTCTCGCCCTATATCGCCATGGACACCGCGGCGACCATCACCGAGGCGCGGCGGTTGTGGCAGGCGGTCGGCCGCGACAACCTGATGATCAAGGTGCCGGGGACCGAGGCGGGCATTCCGGCGATCCGTGCGCTGATCGGCGAGGGCATCAACGTCAATATCACGCTGCTGTTCTCTCAGCAGGTCTATGAACAGGTGATCGAGGCCTATCTGGGCGGGCTCGAACGGCTCGCGGCCGCCGGCCGGCCGCTCGACCGCGTGGCCAGCGTCGCCAGCTTCTTCGTCAGCCGGATCGATACGACCGTCGACCAAGCGATCGCCGAGCGGCTCGAGCAAACCAAGGATTCAACTGCGCGCGCGGCGCTCGCCGGCCTCCGCGGCAAAGTGGCGATCGCCAACGCCAAGCTGGCGTACCGCCACTATCTGCGCCGGTTCGCCGGCCCGCGCTGGGAGAAGCTCGCGCAGCGGGGCGCTCGCACCCAGCGGCTGTTGTGGGCGAGTACGGCGACCAAGAGCCCGGAATACCGCGACGTCCTCTATGTCGAAGAGCTGATCGGCCCCGATACCGTGAACACCATGCCGCCCAAGACCATGGACGCCTTTCGCGACCATGGCCGCGTGCGCGACCGGCTCATTGAAGACGTCGACCAAGCCGAAGCGACGCTGGCCAATCTCGGTCGCGCCGGCATTTCGCTCGATGCGATCACGGCGCAGCTCGTGGCCGACGGCGTGCGGCTGTTCGCGGATGCCTTCGATCAGCTGCTCGGGGCGCTGGCCGCCAAGCGCCGCCGCAACCTCGGGCCAAAGCTCGACGACCAGGCGATCTTGCTCGGTGACGAGCCGGATCGCGAGCTCGGCGAGGCGCAGGAGGTCTGGCGGGTCGAAGGCAAGCTGCGCCGGCTCTGGGGCAAGGACGCCAAGCTGTGGACCGGACACGACGAGAGCAACTGGCTCGACTGGCTCGACATCGTCGATGATGGGCTCGCCCGTCTCGATCCCTTGACTTCCTTCGCCCGGGAAATTCGCGCGGAAAATTTTCGCGATGTCGTGCTGCTCGGCATGGGGGGATCGAGTCTAGGCCCCGAAGTGCTGGCGCAATCGCTGGGCTCGGCTGCCGGCTTTGCGGCGCTTCACGTGCTGGACTCGACCGATCCTCAGCAGATCCGCGCGCTGGAGACCAGGATCGATCCGGAGCGCACGCTGTTCATCGTGTCGAGCAAGTCGGGCACCACGCTCGAGCCCAACATCTTCCTCGATTATTTCTGGTCGCGGATCGTGGCGCTCGTCGGCGAGCGGCAGGCCGGCAAGCAATTCGCGGCCGTCACCGATCCGGGCTCGCGCCTGCAAAAGGTCGCGGAGCAAAAAGGCTTCCGCCGGATTTTTCCCGGCGTGCCCGGCATCGGCGGGCGCTATTCGGTGCTGTCGAATTTCGGCATGGTGCCGCTCGCGGCGAGCGGCCACGACGTGCGGGTTTTTCTCGAACGCGCCCGCGCCATGGTGCGCGCCTGCGGCGGCGACGTTCCGCCCGCGGAGAATCCCGGCGTGCGGCTCGGGCTCGCGCTCGGCGTGCTGGCTCGCCGCGGGCGCGACAAGGTAACGATCGTGGCCTCGCCCTCGATCGGGGATTTCGGTGCCTGGGCGGAGCAGCTGCTGGCGGAATCCACCGGCAAGAACGGCAAGGGACTGATCCCGATCGATGCCGAGCCCCTGGGCGAGCCTGCCGTGTACGGCTCCGACCGGGTGTTCGTCTATCTGCGCGATCCACACAAACCCGACGCCGCGCAGGATCGCGCGATGCAGGCGCTGCAGGAAGCCGGGCAGCCGTTGGTGCGCCTGAGCATGCAGGACGCCGGGCTGCTCGGGCAGGAATTCTTCCGCTGGGAGATCGCGACGGCGGTTGCCGGCGCCGTGATCGGGATCAATCCGTTCGACCAGCCCGACGTCGAGGCGAGCAAGGTCGCCACCCGCGCGCTGACCGAAGCCTACGAAAAAGCCGGATCGCTTCCGGCCGAGAGCCCGATATTCAAGGACAACGGCATCGCGCTGTTCACCGATGACGCCAATGCCCGGGCGCTGAAAGCTGCCGGCGCGGGCAACACGCTCGAGAGCTGGCTCAGCGCGCATTTCGCCCGCATCCGCGCCGGCGATTATTTCGCCGTGCTCGCCTACATCGAGCGCAACGACACGCATCTGGAATCGTTGCAGCGGCTGCGCACTGCGATCCGCGACCGCAAGCATATCGCGACCTGCGTGGAATTCGGGCCGCGCTTCCTGCATTCGACCGGTCAGGCCTACAAGGGCGGGCCGAACACCGGGGTATTCCTGCAGGTCACCTGCGAGGACGCGCTCGACCTGGAGATTCCCGGCCGCAAGGCGACCTTCGGCGTAGTCAAGGCCGCGCAGGCGCGCGGGGACTTTCGCGTCCTCGCCGAACGCGGCCGTCGCGTGCTGCGCGCGCATATCGTGGAAGACGTCGGCGCCGGGTTGGCCGCGCTCGACGCCGCTGCCGAACGCGCATTGAGCTGAGGAGCAGGCCTCATGCAACTCGGTATGGTCGGGCTCGGCCGCATGGGCGCCAATCTGGCGCGGCGGCTGATGCGAAACGGACATCGCTGCGTGGTCTTTAATCGTACGCGCGGTCCGGTGGATGCGCTGGCTCGCGAGGGAGCCGTTGGGTCGAGTTCGCTCGAGGACCTCGTCGCCAAGCTCGACAAGCCCCGCGCGGTCTGGGTGATGCTGCCGGCCGGGCAGCCGACGGAGAATACCGTGAGCGAACTTGGTCGGCTGATGGACCAGGGCGACATCGTCATCGACGGCGGCAATTCGTTTTACAAGGACGATATTCGCCGGGCCCAGGCGCTGCAGACGCGCGGCATCCATTACGTCGACGTGGGCACCAGCGGCGGGGTCTGGGGACTCGAGCGCGGCTATTGCATGATGATCGGCGGCGATACCGAGGCGGTGGTGCGGCTCGATCCGATCTTTGCTGCGCTGGCGCCGGGCCCGGGTAACATCCCGCGCACGTCCGGGCGCGACGGTCACGATCCGCGCGCCGAATCCGGCTACATCCATTGCGGCCCGTCCGGGTCCGGTCATTTCGTCAAGATGGTCCACAACGGCATCGAATACGGCTTGATGCAGGCCTATGCCGAGGGCTTCAGCATCCTGGGCGCGGCCGCGGAGCGCCCGGGCGCGGAGCGCTATGAGCTGGATCTCGCCGACGTTGCCGAGGTCTGGCGCCGGGGCAGCGTGATCTCGTCGTGGCTGCTCGACCTCACCGCGATCGCCTTGGCGGCCGATCCGAAGCTCGACGGCTTCGAGGGATACGTCGAGGATTCCGGAGAAGGCCGCTGGACCTTGATGACGGCGATCGAGTCCGCGGTGCCTGCCAATGTGCTCTCCGCCGCGCTTTACGCCCGCTTCCGCTCGCGCGAGGAGAGGAGCTTCGCCGATCGGATGCTCTCGGCCATGCGCAAGGGGTTTGGCGGCCACGTCGAGCCGAAGGCGGGAGGCTAGCGATGGATGTCGCCGCAGGAGAGAGCACTGCCCGACAGGACAAGCCGCGCGCCGCCGACCCGTGCGCATTCGTCATTTTTGGGGCCGGCGGCGATCTGACCAAGCGGCTGCTCGTTCCGGCGCTTTACAATCTCGCGGCCGAGCGCCTGCTGCCTGAACGCTTCGCCGTGGTCGGGGTCGCCCGCGCGGAGCTGTCGGACAGGCAATTTCGGGAGGCGATGGGATCTGCCCTGCACGAGTTCGCGACCGACAAGATCTCCACGGAAGTGGCCGATCGTCTACTCGCGGGGTTTTCTTACGTGTGCGGCGACTTCGATGACGACGCGACCTACCGCCGGCTCGGCGACCGGCTGACCGAACTGAAGCGCAAGTCCGCGATTGAGGGCAATTGCTTGTTCTATCTGGCAACGCCGCCGAACGTATTCACCACGGTTGCCGCGCATCTCGGCAAGGCGGGTCTGGCGCGCGAGGAGCACGCTTGGCGCCGCCTCATCGTCGAGAAGCCGTTCGGCACCGATCTTGTCTCGGCGCGCGAGCTCAACACAGAGCTGCTGTCGATCTTTTCCGAGCATCAGATCTACCGCATCGATCATTATCTCGGCAAGGAGACGGTGCAGAACATCATGGTGCTGCGCTTCGCCAACGGGCTGTTCGAGCCGCTGTGGCACCGCGATCATATCGATCACGTGCAGATCACAGTGGCCGAGACGGTCTCGGTCGAGAACCGCGGCAAATTCTACGATCGTACCGGCGCTTTGCGCGACATGGTGCCGAACCATCTGTTTCAGCTGCTGTCGCTCACGGCGATGGAGCCGCCGATCTGCTTCGAGGCGAATGCCGTGCGCACGGAGAAGGGCAAAGCGATCGAAGCCATCCATCGGCTCAACGTGCAAAAGGTCCTGTCGCAGGTCGTGCGCGGCCAATACACGGCCGGCCGTGTCGAGGGAAAACGGGTCGGTGCCTACCGCGATGCCGAAGGCGTCGACCGCAACAGCATGACCGAGACGTTCGTGGCCATGCGGCTCATGATCGACAATTGGCGCTGGGCCGGCGTGCCGTTCTATCTGCGCACCGGGAAGGCGCTGGCGCGGCGCAAGACCGAGATCGTCATCAAGTTCAAGCAGGCGCCGTACGCGATGTTCCGCGACACGCCGGTCGAGCGTCTCGCCCAGAATCTGCTGGTACTCCGTATCCAGCCTGACGAGGGCGCTTCGCTGCAGTTCAACGCCAAGGTGCCGGGCCCGAGCATTCGCACCGACGGCGTGCGTATGGATTTTCGCTACAAAGACTATTTCGACGCCGCGCCGAGCACCGGCTACGAGACGCTGATTTACGACTGCATGATGGGCGATCCGACGTTGTTCCGGCGCGCAGACGAAATCGAATCCGGCTGGCGGGTGGTGCAGCCGATTCTCGACGCTTGGCGGGAGCGCAACGAAGGGCTGAGCTTCTACGAGGCGGGAAGCGACGGGCCGCAGGCCGCCGCCGAGCTGCTGTCGCGCAGCGGCCGCGACTGGCGCGAGATCTAGGAGCGGCGATGTCTGCGCGACTGTCGCCGGCGGGGATCCGATTGCTGGTCTCGGATGTGGATGGGACGCTGGTCACTAACGACAAGCGATTGACGCCGGGCGCGCAGGCCGCGGCCCGTGCGGTGGAACAGGCCGGCATCGCCTTCACCGTCATCAGCAGCCGACCGGCGTTCGGGATGCGCATGCTGGTCGAGCCGCTGCGGCTCAAGGCCCCGATTGCAGCCTTCAACGGCGGGCTGATCGTCCCGGCCGATCGTCTCGATCCGATCGAAGGCAATCCGCTGCCGGCGGCAGTCGCGCGCCACGCGATCGAGTTCCTGGCCGCGAGCGGCGTTGCGATCTGGCTCGATACCGAGACCGAGTGGCTGTTGCTCGATCGATCGGGCGCCTACGTCGACCACGAGATACGCACGATTCAAACCATGCCGACGGTGATCGACCGGCTCGATCGGCCGGGCGTGATCGACCATGCCTATAAGATCGTCGGCGTCAGCACGGATTTCGAGCTTCTGGCCCGCTGCGAACGCGAGCTCGCGGCCGAGCTGCGGACGAGCGCGACCGTCGCGCGTTCGCAGCTTTATTATCTCGATGTGACGCATCCGCTCGCCAACAAGGGTCACGCGGTTGAGCGGCTTTCGCAGCGGCTCGACATCCCGGCATCGGGAATCGCCGCGATCGGGGACGGCCGCAACGACATGGCGATGTTTGCAGTCTCGGGGCTGGCGATCGCGATGGGCAACGCCGCGAAAGAGGTCCAGGAAGCCGCGGACTTCGTCAGCGCCAGCAACGAGGAGGACGGGTTCGCGGTCGCGGTGGAACGCTGGATCCTGCCGCGCGGCGCCGCGCCGGCGGTTGCGGCGTCTGGGCGCGAGGGTTCGCCATGAGCGCGCCCCCAAGCGCGAACGCGGCCGGCCCTCGGCTCCGCAGCTTCGAAAATCCCGAGGCGCTGGCGAGAGGTGTCGCCCAATGGTTGCTCGGTGCGGTCCGGGAACGCGGCGGCACCTGCGCGGTTTGCCTGTCGGGCGGATCGAGGCCACGCCGTCTGTATGAAGTTCTGGCCGTGCCCCCGGTGGTGACCCGGTTTCCCTGGGACGACGCGCATTGGTTCTGGGGCGACGAGCGCTTCGTTCCGCCGGATCATCCCGACAGCAATTTCCGCATGGTCGACGAAGCGCTGCTCTCGGTCGCTCCGATTCCGCGCGAGAACATCCATCCGGTCCCGACCGAAGGCTTGTCCTTGGCGGACGCCGCGGCGGCCTACGCGGCCGTGCTGAAGAATTTCTACGGCGAGGATCGTTTGGATCCCTTGCGTCCGCTGTTCGACGTGACCTTGCTCGGGCTCGGCGAGGATGGACACACCGCGTCGCTGTTTCCCAGCGATCCCGCGCTCGACGAGAACGAGCGCTGGGTGGTCGGGGTCGAGCGGCCGGGGAGCGGGCCGCGAATCACCCTGACCTATCCGGCGCTCAACAGCAGTCGCACGGTCGCCTTCCTGGTCACCGGCGCGCGCAAGCGCGAGGTCCTCGCCCGCGCGCTTGCCGGAGATCCGCAATTGCCCGCCGCCCGCATTCGCCCCATCGGCGATATCGTCTGGTTCGCCGACCGCGCCGCGGCGCCGGTATGAACGGGCGGCATCCTCCGCCGGCCGTGATCGTCATCATGGGCGTTTCCGGATCTGGCAAGACCACCATCGCCAACGAGCTGGCCCGGCAGCTCGGCTGGGAATTCGAGGACGCCGACTGGTTTCATCCCGCGGCGAACGTCGAAAAAATGCACGACGGCGTGCCTTTGACCGACGAGGATCGCCGGCCGTGGCTTGACGCCATCGCGCGCTGGATCGATGAGACCCGCGGCGCCGGCCGGCACGGCGTCGTCACCTGCTCGGCGTTGAAGCGGCGCTACCGTGCCGTCCTGATCGGCGACCGGCCGGACGTGCGCTTGGTCTATCTCAAGGGCGACGCATCGCTGATCGCCCGCCGCATTGCCACGCGGCACGAGCATTTCATGCCCGCGAGCCTGCTCGCCAGCCAGTTCGAGGCGCTCGAGGAGCCCGGCTCCGACGAGCATCCCATCATTGTGTCGATCGAGCCGAGCCCGCGCGAGATCGTCGCGCGCATCATCGTGGCGCTCGGGCTGCCCACGAATAATACGCTGATGCGTTGACACAGATATGCCAGGGCGCAGAACTTGTTGACTTTTAGTATCGCAACATGATACTAACTGGATCGCAGCCCCTCGATTATGATCCGAAGCTTCAGGAAAATGGGCCGAGTTGATCCTCTCCGGTCGTCAAGTGCCAAAAGGATTCCCTCGCGATGTGGCGAAGATCGCTCGCCGCAAGCTTGTTCAATTGAACAACGCTGCCCAGCTCAGAGATCTAGCCGCTCCACCCGGCAATCGCCTTGAACCTTTGAGAGGCGGCCTTGCCGGGAAACATTCTATTCGGGTCAACGACCAGTGGCGGATCGTTTTTCATTGGTCGCGCGAGGGCCCGGAGGAAGTCGAAATTACCGATTATCACTAGGAGACGGCGCGGTCCTGTGAGAGGAAGAACCATGGTAAAAAAACTGCCGCCCGTTCATCCGGGCGAAGTGCTGCGAGAGGACTTTTTGCGGCCCATGAAGCTGACTGCTTACGCGGTGGGAAAAGCAGTCGGCGTTCCACGGAC
>WNFA01000813.1_pt1 | contig 25206 bp, 24 predicted proteins | sample 5400481 | NCBI WGS metagenome assembly WNFA01 (sample SAMN13153340, study PRJNA577476) | soil metagenome | isolation source: 120 cm saprolite under Douglas fir tree site 2 hole 1 replicate 2 | place: USA:California | collected 2015-04-18 | reverse complement strand
GACGGTCGCTGACAATCCGCAAGTGACGCTTGTACAGGCGCCAACCGGCTTAACCGGCGCCCGCACCCAATATTCCAATCCGCTCTACGTCCTGATGCTCGCTGTGGGCATTATTCTGCTGATTGCTTGCGCGAATGTCGCGGGCCTGATGCTTGCTCGGGCCGCCTCGCGGTAAAGGGAAATGGCGGTGCGACTCGCTCTGGGCGCGGGCCGCGCGCGGGTTGTGCGCCAGCTTTTAACGGAAAGCGTAATCCTCTCGGTGCTTGGCGGCGCGCTGGGGATTCTGTTCGCCTACTGGGGAGCGCACGCGATCATTTCGTTTGTTTCGAGCAATCAGTCGCGTCCCCTGGGATTCGCAACCGGCGTCGACCTGCGCGTCCTCGGATTCACCGCCGCGGTTTCGCTGCTCACCGGAATTCTTTTTGGCATCGCACCGACTTTTCGCGGCGCGCGCGTAGATTTGACGCCGGCCCTCAAGGAAGGCGAGGGAAGTTCCACGAGATCGGGACACAGCTGGGGGAACTGGTTCAGCATCGGCAATGCGCTGGTGGTTACGCAGGTCGCGCTTGCTATCGTTGTGCTCGTCGGCGCCGGACTGTTGGTGCGTACCCTGCAGAATTTGCGCAGCATCGACATTGGATTCGATTCGCACAACATTTTGATTTTCGGAATCGACCCGACCCTGATCGGCTACAAAGGCCCGCAGGTGCACGCCTTCTACCGCGACTTGCAGGGGCGCCTCTCGGAGATACCGGGCGTGAAGTCGGCAAGCTATTCGATGGGCCCTCTTCTGAGCGGCGGACTGATGAAGACTGTGTTTCACTGGCCGGGCACGCCGCAGGATCAGGGTTCCGAAGCGGACGTGCTTCCGGTCGGGCCTAATTTCTTCGAGACGCTGCACATTCCAATTCTTAGCGGCCGCGGATTCAACGCCTCCGATTTTGCACTGTCCGCTTCCAACAGCGGGCCTACACCGACTTCGGCGCCGACTCCGGTGATTGTGAACCAGGCGTTCGTCGCTAAGTATCTTGGCAAGGAGATTCCGCTCGGGAAGCGGTTCGCCCAATCGGAGGCTGATGCGAACAACCCGGCAAGTCCCGGCTACGAAATCATCGGTGTTGTACGCGACGCGAAATACAGCGACCTGCGGAGGGAAATCCACCCCATGATGTACGCGCCGCAGAGCGCCGGGGGAGCCTCATTTGAATTGCGCACGGCCGCCGATCCCCAGGCCATTCTTCCCGCGGTACGCGAAGTCGTGGCGCAAGTAAACACGAATTTGCCACTCTTCGACGTGAAAACGGAGTCGGAGCAAATCGACCGGCTGCTGTTTCAGGAGCGGCTGGTCGCGCGGCTATCCGGCTTCTTTGGTTTGCTGGCTCTGGTGCTGGCGTGTGTGGGATTGTACGGACTGCTTTCGTATGAAGTCTCGCGGCGCACACGAGAAATCGGAATTCGCATGGCCCTTGGCGCGCAACCGGAAAGCGTGCTGAAGCTGGTGTTACGGGAGGGAATCGTGCTGGCGATTGTTGGAGCCGCTGTGGGCATCGGCGTGGCGCTGGGAGTGACGCGCTACTTGGCGAGCATGCTGTACAACGTTCACGCGAATGATCCCGTGACGATGATTGCCGTCGCGATACTGCTGACGCTTGTGGCGCTCGCCGCGTGTTATGTTCCCGCGCGCCGCGCCATGCGTGTCGATCCCATGGTCGCGTTGAGATACGAATAGTCCTTCTCACAATGGATTCGGCCTCACTGCTCGGCCGAACCGCTCATAAGCGGGCGCGCTTGGGAAGTTAGAATCGTCCCTGTAGTCGCCCCTATCATGTCGTGCCCTTCCCCACATTTCACCCGCGTACCTTCCCGCAATTTCTGCTCCCCACTCCCCGAGCTTTACATGAGACGGAAAAGGTCAAAACGCCGCTGACTCGTAAGAAATTCAACCCCAATAAGGGCCTGATCCTGTCGATTTCGTTGCACTCCGTTCGACGTCTAGATAGAGCCAGGAAAAAGCATCACGCAGGAGGGGGACATGAATACATACTTTCGGAACCCCAAAGCCATCGTGGGAGTGGCTATCGTCGGGTTGGTGCTTGCGAGTTTGTCTTGTAGGCTTGATGGGGCGGCGGCAAAAGGGTGCAACCTTCTCGACAAGGTAGCATGGGTGGCGTTAGAGGCATTGCGCTCGGTCATCCTGGCGGGCTGGCAACCTGGGCCTGCCTATCTTTATGAGCATTCAGGATGTTTGCAGCATTTACTGCAAATTTTGACATCCATCTCGCCTCTCCTTTGCGTTATGGTCGCGTAGAAATAGCAGGCAGATCTAAGTATATAAGGCGAATCTGGTTCGCGAACCCCTTAACAATTTTTTCCAAAAAAGTTATCGTACCTGTCGATCTTGCTGCCCCTCGTTCGACGTGTAAGTGGAGCTCATGTTCAGCTATTCGAGACCGGCAGGCTCGGCTCCGAACCAGAAACCAGACCACAAGGAGATATGACGATGCGAGTCATGGTGATTGTCAAATCGGACGAGAACTCGGAAGCAGGCATTCTACCGACTAAGGAAACCAAGGAAACCTTTGCTGCCATGGGGAAGTTCAACGAGGAGTTGGTAAAGGCCGGCGTGATGCTTGCGGGCGAGGGGCTGCAACCTAGCTCAAAGGGCAAGCGGGTCAGATTTTCGGGGCAGCAGCGGACCATAATCGACGGGCCATTCGGCGAGACCAAGGAACTCATTGGCGGCTTCTGGCTGTGGCAGGTGAAGTCCATGGAAGAAGCGGTGGAATGGCTCAAGCGCGCCCCGTTCGATGGGGGTGCTGAAGTCGAGATCCGCCAGGTGTACGAGGCATTTGACTTCCCTGCCGAGGTCCTTCCTCCCGAAGACGCCGCGCGCGAGCAGAATCTGCGCGACGAGCTGCAAAGGAAAGCCGCAAAGTCGTAGTCGCGGCGTGTCCGTAGCCCGGCGGCCGCCAATTTCGTTCAACACGCATTCGGCGGTTCCCGGTCCGTTGGGCATAAAAAACAATGTGCTGGTCGTGTCGATTTCGCAGAGTGTCATACGTCGTACAATAGGGCGGAAATTCAGACCCGCTCATGAGCAACCGGCAATCGAGCGCCGGACTCTATAATACGAATACAAGGAGAAATCATCATGCGATTCTTAAGCATCTACAAGACTGTTGAGAGGAACGCTCCTCCCTCGCAAGAGGAAATGGCGAAGATGGGCAAGCTGGTCGAAGAAGGCATGAAAGCCGGCTGGTTGCTCGGGACTGAAGGTTGCCTGCCCAGCGCCCTTGGCGCGCGCGTTCGCAGCTCCGGTGGGAAGCTGACTGTCACCGACGGGCCTTTCACCGAAGCGAAAGAAGTAGTCGGCGGCTTCGCAATTCTTCAGGCAAATTCCAAGGAAGAAGCTATCCAATTGGCCAAGAGTTTCCTCAAGGAAGCCGGTGATGGTGAATGCGAGCTTCGCCAGCTATTCGGAGAGGGCCAAGAGACCTGCGCTGATGTGGCCGCGGGAGCCAAGTCGCAGAGCGCCTAGGTTTTGCCCGGCCGCACCACGGGATCGCCAAATGGCGTCGTTCGTGTCGATTCTGCGGGCCTGAGTTCGACGCATTAATAGAGCAGGGTTGCACTCCCGGTCGAAACCGCCCGGGAATGCAGCTCTGGAAGAGGAAAACAAAAATACACAGGAGAGGTGTCGCAATGCGATTCATGATGCTGGTCAAATCCGCTGAAAATATGGCCGCTCCACCTAAGGAACTTATGGACGCCATTGCCAAGCTCGGCGAAGACGCGAGCAAAAACGGAACGATGATCGCAAGCGGAGGGCTCGCGCCCACGTCGATGAGCACGCGCATCCGAGTTTCTCGAGGGCAGCTAACCACGACCGACGGGCCTTTCACCGAGGCCAAGGAAGTCGTCGGCGGGTATGCGGTGTTCGAGTTGAAGTCGAAAGAAGAGGCGCTCGAAGGGGCAAAGCGCTTCATGGAACTTCACAAGAAGCACTGGCCCGGCTGGGAGGGCGAGACCGAAATTCGCCAGATCTTCGGGCCGGAAGACTTCCCTCCCAAAGCATAGGAGTTCTCGCGCATACGGATGGCCACCAGCATGGGTCACAGCGTGACCGGGCTTGCACCAGCGGATTGAAGATGGTGTGATGGGTAGCCGTGAAGGCTACCGACACACATAGCGCCATCGATGCGGTCTGGAGGATTGAGTCGGCCAGAATCATCGCCGGTCTCGCCCGGATTGTGCGCGATGTCGGTCTTGCCGAGGAACTCGCGCAAGACGCTCTTGTCGCTGCGCTTCAGCAGTGGCCGGAATCAGGCATCCCGGACAATCCGGGCGCTTGGCTCATGGCTGCTGCGAAGCACCGTGCGATCGACTTCTTCCGCCGACAGAAGCGGCTTGAGCGCAAGCACGAGGAGCTTGGTCGCGAGCTCCAGGCGCAGGAGATGGCCGTGCCGGATTTCAACGCCGCTCTCGACGATTACATTGGCGACGATCTCCTGCGCCTCGTGTTCATCTCCTGTCACCCGGTTCTCTCAACCGAGGCGCGTGTTGCGCTCACGCTGCGTTTGCTCGGAGGTTTGACGACCGAGGAGATAGCGCGTGCTTTCCTCGTCCCGGAGCCGACCGTCGCCCAGCGCATTGTCCGTGCCAAGCGCACCCTCGCCGAAGAGCGCGTTCCCTTCGAGGTTCCCCGCGGCCCCGATCTTGCCGTGCGTTTGTCGTCCGTGCTCGAAGTCATCTACCTAATCTTCAACGAGGGCTACTCGGCGACGGCAGGTGATGACTGGATGCGGCCTGGTCTCTGCGAAGACGCCCTCCGCCTCGGCCGCATACTGGCCGAGCTCGCTCCGCAGGAGCTGGAGGTCCACGGCCTCGTCGCTTTGATGGAGATTCAGGCGTCTCGCTCGAAAGCGCGCGTGGGTCCGTCGGGAGAGCCCATCCTGCTTCTCGTCCAAAACCGTTCGCACTGGGACCACCTCCTCATCCATCGCGGTCTCGCGGCCCTTGATCGTGCTGAAAAGCTCGGCGGCATGCGTGGACCGTACGCTCTCCAGGCTGCCATTGCCGCCTGTCATGCACGGGCGCTTACCCCCGAGGAAACGGACTGGCCACGCATCGTGGGGCTCTACGAAGTCCTTGCCCAGCTCACGCCATCGCCGGTTGTGGAGCTGAATCGTGCAGTCGCCGTCGCGATGGCCTTCGGCCCAGCCACCGGCCTCGAGCTTGTCGACACGCTCGCCTCCGAGCCGTCTCTCAACGCCTATCACCTCCTGCCAAGCGTCCGCGGCGACTTTCTTTTCAAGCTCGGCCGGTTCGCTGAAGCACAGGCGGAGTTCGAGCGCGCCGCATCACTCACGCGCAACGCGCGCGAACGCGAATTCCTGCTCGATCGCGCTCAAGCGTGCGGAGCAGCGCCACCGAAGCCCGCGTCATGATGACGACAGCAAAGCTGCAAAACGCGCCATCCCCGGATCCATGGGAAGTCGCGTACTTGCGCTTCGAAACGCCGGAACAGGAAATCCAAAAGTTTATCGCGCGCCTCAATCGATTGGGCGCGTCTCAATGGCCGCGCGACGCCGAAATCGTCGAACTGTTTTGTGGCCGCGGCAATGGGCTGTCCGCGCTCGAGCGCATCGGATTCAAACGTCTCGAAGGCGTGGATTTGTCCCCCCGCCTGATCGCCCAGTATCGAGGGCTGGCAAAATGTATTGTCAGCGATTGCCGTCAACTTCCTTTTGCGGATCGCAGCAAGGACGTCCTTATCGTCCAGGGCGGCTTGCATCATCTCCTCACCTTGCCTGACGATCTCGAGCAAACTTTTTCAGAAATGCAGCGTGTCGTGCGAAAAAACGGCCGCGTCGTGCTCGTGGAGCCCTGGCTGACTCCTTTTCTGAAATTCGTTCACGCCGTTTCAGAAAACCCCATAGCCCGCCGCGTCTCGAACAAGATGGACGCGCTCGCCACCATGATTCATTTCGAACGCCGCACCTACGAGCAATGGCTCGGTCAGCCCGAACTCATCCAGAAAATGGCGCAGGCTCACTTCGTGCCGGTTCATGAATCTTTCTCCTGGGGCAAGTGGAATTTCGTCGGCACTCCCCGCTAAGACCTTTCGAATCGAACACCATTCGATTCGCCACTTCCAGCTTGCATTTTCTCCTCTCCCCGTTATGATGGCTGCGTTTCGCGCATCCCACGAGACCTCACATTGCCTGAATTATCAGCAGCATCTTCAGCAGCCAGCCCGGTTCCCGCAGTCCCCCGCGGCCGCCTCCTCCAGGTTCTCGGCATGTGGTTCGGCATGTCCGCCGCAATTGGAAATGCGATTGCCGCCGGAATCGTTCGAACGCCCGGCGAAATTGCAAAGAGTCTTCCGAACGCCTGGCTCTTTATCGGTGTGTGGGTCGCCGGCGGGCTCTACGCGCTTTTCGGCGCCTCTTCCATGGCCGAACTTGGCGCGGCCATTCCGCGGAGCGGTGGCCAATATAATTTTTCACGCCGCGCGCTCGGCGATTACGCCGGATTCATCGTCGGATGGAGCGACTGGCTCTCCACCTGCGGCACCGCCGCCGTCGCCATTGTCATCGCCGAATACAGCGGCCATCTCTTTCCCGTACTTGCCGGCCACGTAAAACTTATCGCCGCTGCCATCGTCCTCGGATTTGGCATTCTGCAATGGCGCGGCATCCGCTGGGGCAGTGGCGCGCAACTCGTAACCGCAGTACTCAAGACCGCCGCACTAATGGTCCTGGTCGTCGCCTGCTTTATTCTTGGCGCGCACGCGCGCGCTGCCGCCCCGGCGGCAACCGCAGCCCTGCCATCCATGCCCGCTGGATGGCCGCTCGCCGTCGCCATCGTTCTCGGATTGCAAGCCGTTGTGTACACCATCGACGGTTGGGACGGTGTCATCTATTTTGGCGAAGAGGTGCGTGAGCCAGGCCGCGATATTCCGCGGGCCATCTTTGGCAGCGTCTTTACTGTGATGGGGATTTATCTTCTTCTGAATCTGGTCGCTCTTTACGTGCTCCCCATGAATGAAATTGCCGGCAACGATTTTGTTCTCGGCGCCGTCGCCGATCGCGTCTTCGGGAGATTTGGCGATCCCATCATCCGCTCGATCATGATCATTTCGATGTTGAGCTGCGTCAACTCCAATCTGCTCTTCTCTTCGCGGACTCTCCATGCCATGAGCTGCGATGGCCTCTTTTTCCGCCGCGTAGCGCGCGTTAACGCTGGCGGCACTCCCGCTCTTTCGCTCTTTTTGAGCACTACCGTCAGCTTGCTTTTCGTCCTCGGGTCGTTTGAACGCGTGATTGCGATGCTGTCGTTTTTCTTCGTGACAAATTATATGCTCACGTATACGTCGCTCTTTGTGCTGCGCATGCGGGAACCGCAGATGCATCGCGCGTATCGCGCGTGGGGTTATCCCTGGACGACAGGGATCGCGCTGAGCGCATCCATTTTGTTCTTGATCGCCTCGATCGTCACGGACCGGGAAAACGCGCCGCTCGCGCTAGGCATGCTCATCCTGAGTTATCCCGTGTTTCGCATCCTGAAGCGGGCGTCCCGCGAAACCGCCAACGAGTCCGCCTGAACGCGCCGTCTCCATTCAGCTCACTTTTTCCGCGATGGACTTGCCCTGCATGAACAGAAGCAAATAATCCTTCCCACCCGCCTTCGAGTCCGTTCCGGACATGTTGAATCCGCCAAACGGATGCGCGCCAACCATCGCGCCCGTGCACTTCCGATTTAGATACAAATTGCCAACGTGAAACGTCTCTTCCGCCTTTTTGATTTTTTCCGGATTCTTCGAGTACACCGCGCCCGTCAATCCAAACTCCGTATTGTTCGCAATTTCCAGCGCCTGATCAAAATTCTTCGCCTTGATCACCGCCAGCACCGGCCCGAACACTTCCTCCTGCGCCAGCCGCGCCTTCGGATCAACATCCGCAATAATCGTCGGCTCGATAAAATACCCGTCGCCCGCCGCGCGTTTCCCGCCCGTCAGCAGCTTCCCTTCCTTCTTTCCCACTTCGATGTAATCCAGAATCGTTTTCATCGCCGACTGGCTCACCACCGGCCCCATATAATTGTTCGGATCGTCGCTTGGGCCCACGGTAATTTTCTTCGTGCGCTCCACCAGCTTCTGCACGAACGTATCGTAAATTTTTTCCGACACGATCACCCGCGAACACGCCGAACACTTCTGTCCCTGATACCCAAACGCCGCCTGCGCCGTGCCTTCCACCGCCGCATCAATATCGGCCTCTTCGTCCACCACAATCCCATCTTTGCCGCCCATTTCCAGCACCGTGCGTTTGATCCAAATCTGGCCCGGCATGGCTTTGCCCGCAAGTTCGCTGATCCGCAGTCCCACTTCCTTCGAGCCCGTAAACCCGATGTAGCGCGTCTTCGGATGCTGCACCAGCGCATCCCCGACGGCGCCGCCTGCCCCGGTCAAGAAATTCACGGCTTCCTTCGGCACGCCCGCCTCAAAAAGAATGTCGATAAATTTCGCCGCGATCGTCGGTGAATCGCTGGCTGGCTTGAGCACCACGGTGTTGCCCGTGACCAGCGACGCCGCGACCAGTCCTGCCATGATCGCGCAAGGAAAATTCCACGGCGGAATCACCACGCCCACGCCCAGCGGAATATACACAAGATAGTTGCGCTCCCCGCGCATCGGCACCAGCTTTTGCGGCACGCCCAATCGCAGCATTTCGCGCCCGTAGTATTCGAGGAAGTCGATCGTCTCCGCAATGTCCGCGTCTGCCTCCGCCCACGTCTTCCCCACTTCGTAACACACCAGCGCGTTCAGCTCATACTTCCGCTCACGCACAATCTGCGCCGCGCGAAAAAGACACTTCGCCCGCTCCTGCGGCGGAACTTTCTTCCACGTGTCAAAGTATCTGTGCGCGTCTTCCACCGCCTGCCGCGCCATCTCCGCCGTGGCATTCTGGGAAACACCAATGATCTCCAAGGGATGCGAAGGGTTCGTGGACATGCGCTTCTCTGTGGTGATCACCTTCTGTCCGTTGAGCCACATGGGATAATCGCGGCCGAATTCGGCTTTCACCTTCTTCAGCGCCTCTTGCATTCGCGAGCGGTTTTCCGCCTTCGTAAAATCAATAAACGCCTCATTCGTAAACTCCGAAACGTGCACAACCTGCTCTGCGGTGGCCATGGCAGCTTACCTCCTCGTGCTGGAAACGCTTCATTGTACTGCGTCCTGAAACGGCGCGACAAGCCGCGGGCCTTCGACTGGGATCCTCTTTTTTAGTAGTTCCGATCCTTTTCCTTTGTATGGGCTGAGGCGGGCTGTTCCTTTTTCGTAGTGGCCGGTCTCGAGACTGGTGATTTTGTTTGAAGGCGCCGGGGCTCCTAAGGCACTTGATTCGCTACAATGATCGAAATAAATGGTCATGACAATGATTTCTCCTGTTCGCGGAGTGCGCATGCGGCGAGGGCCCGCCGATAGCAGGCGGGGCCCTTAATGCCGGAGCCGTCCGCGGGTTCGGGCCAGTCGCTGAAGTCGAGAACGAGGCTTTGTTGTTGGGGCTGGAGGAGACTATCGCGGGCGACGGCACAGTGAAGGCATTTTTCTGGGGATTTATTTTCTTGTCGTGGGAGTCCCCTATTTCCTGGTTTGGAGATCCTATACTTGCTGTTGGGATGATCACCTTCGCTATCGTGATACTACTTGGAGTCATGTTGTTGATTCGGACCAAATAGCTTTGGAGCTTAGAGTGTGTCGGTGCGACCTTCCAAGAGGTCAACTTCTGCTTCGAGAGCATCCCCGACTGGCCGTCCGATGCGAGTGCCATCTGATTAACGCTTATCGGACAAGCGGATTTCAGCAGTCCAGAGATCTGACTTGAGCAGGTAGTTGTAGCGGTGCTCGGATCAGAAATTGTAAGGATTTGCCTGCGGCGTTTAGCGGACGGTGCCGGCAGCTCGGAGCCGACAGAGACTTCTGCGCATCATCGGCGGGGAGTAGTTGATTCTTTCTACCTCGTGAAAACCGTTGTACGATACGCTTCCGTTCGCTCCGCCGACGGTGGTTCCAGGAAGGATGACCGTGAGAACTCATTCAGCGCTGATCCTTTTCTTGCCCTTTCTGTTCGCAGCCCAGGAGGCGTGGGCGCCCGTGCCCGTGGAGAACGAGCCGCTTCATCACGTCGTGCTGAAGAATGAATCCATCGTCGTCATTCACCTGATTCTGCCGCCCGGCGAACGCACGCTCTACCATATTCATACGCACGACCGCGTAGCCGTTCCACTTTCCAGCACCTCGATCACGGAGCAGGTTCTCAATGAAAAGGAGGGCGCGCCTTCGCCTTCCGAGCCGGGGAAGTTTTCTGCGCTCACTCTTGCAGGCAGCTCTTACACGCACCGGGTCCATAATGTCGGTTCGGTTCCCTATGATGTTCTGGACGTCGAACTCATGGAGCGTCCGCAAACACCGTGTCCGATTGCCGCCGCGACAGTTGCCGCGGAAAATCCGAGCGCGCGCATTTACAACTGGGTACTCGCCCCCGGTGCCACGTCGGCGATGCACACGCACGCGCGTCCGTACCTCGTCGTCGCGGTAACTGGACTCACCCTGAAAATGACCGCGCCCGACGGCCAATCCCTCACCCACGAGCTGAAGCGCGGCGATTTCCACTGGGTAGACACCGGGGTCATTCACACCCTTGCGAACGCAGGAAGCGCCGAAGGCCAAATCCTGGAGGTTGAACTGAAATAAGCGCCAGCTCGAGGAATGAAAGGTCAAGCGTCTCATGATGGAAGACTTATCGCGTTACCATCAGCCGGTTGGCGAGCTGTTGGCGCGCTCGCACACTTCCGGCGACTGGGAGCAGTACCGGTTGAGCGAAGAGCAGCTGGAATTTTTCCGCGAGAATGGCTACCTAAAAGGCGTTCGCATCCTGAGTGACGAGCAGGTGGAAGTTCTGCGCGCGGAGTTGGAACAACTGATGGATTCCGCGCATCCCGGCCGGAATTTATTTCATGAATACCACTCCAACGAATCCACTGATCCCAAGCGCGTCGTTTTTCACGCGCTGGGCGCGTGGCGCGTTCTGCCCGGCTTTCACGATTTGCTCTGGAACCCCGCGTTCCTGGTACCGGCGTCGCAGCTGCTGGGCGGACCAGTGCGCTTCTGGCACGACCAGCTTTTTTGCAAACCCGCGCGTCATGGCGGCGTGGTGGCATGGCACCAGGATTATTCGTACTGGACAAGAACCACGCCGTTGGCGCATCTCACCTGCTGGATTGGACTGGACGATTCCACGCGCGAAAATGGCTGCTTGAATTACATTCCCGGAAGCCACAAATGGCCGGACTTGCCCAAACCCGTGCTGACCGGGGAGATGGACGGCATCCGCGAAAGTCTGCCCGAAGGATTGAAAGAGAAATTTGCGCCAGTTGCCGTGGAGTTGAAAAAAGGCGAAAGTTCGTTTCACCACGCGCGAACGATGCACGGTTCGCGCGCGAACAATACGCCTGCACCGCGCCGCGCCACGGTGATCAACGTTTTTCGCGACGGCGTTATGTCTGATTCCAATGAGCCGTTGCTCGCAGGTGTCCCCGTAATTCCGCGCGGCGAAAAAATAGGCGGCCAGTTTTTTCCGCTGTTGTTCGATCCGCAGGCGGTGCCAGCGCAATCGCGATGATCAGGGCAGAATCGTTCTGGAGTGCCACCCCGGCCGGAGTCGGAGTAAACGCCAGCGAAGAAGAGCGGGTAGCAGAAAAAGCGATGTGGGCTGGCTATGGCTCGAACAGGAATTTGATCGGAACGGTGACATGGGCGGCCACGGGCTTGCCGCGCTGCCTGGCTGGGGCGTAGCGGTATTGCTTGAGAGCCTTCATCGCGGCGGCGCGCAAGGAAGCGGGCCCCGATAGCACCTTCATCGATTTCACGTGTCCTGAAGGATCCACGAAGGCGTCCAGCGTCACGGTGACCGTGTTGCCCTTGTCAAAATACTGCAACGCGGACGGAGAGGCGACGGCACGGACCGACTTGATAAGTTTCGGCGGGATGATGGCCACTCCCTCGGCAAGCGGGCCGGCAGCGACCGCCGATGGGCTATCGGATAAACGCGAAACAGGGTGCTTTGCGGAAGTCGGGGCGAGCACTGATTTTTGTTGGACGGCGGGCGCCGGTAGACCGGCGTCGCTGCGAGCGCGCGGCGGATCGAGGACGGACGGTGCGGAAGGCTTTGCGGCTTCCGGGTGCGCGGGTTGGGATGCGTCCGACGAAGCTGCGGACGGCTGAGGTGTGGGAGCGCCGCCGGTTTGCGCAGGCTTCGGGGAATCAGGATGCGCGTCGGCTGGTTTCTGCGGCTTGGAGTTAGCAACGGGACCAGGATGAGCGGGAACGCTTGAGGCGGCGGGGGCAGAAGATTTTTTGGGCGGTGTCAGCCAGGGAATCCAATGCAGGTACCAGGCTGCACCTACGGTGACGAGCAAGAGCGCTGCGGAGAGGAAAGCGATGCGCACCACTTCAGGCCGAAAACTGCCGCTCGCGGCCGGCTTCGGCAGCGGAGAGCGCTCGCCCGGCGACTTCTTGCGATTGGTCGGGATCTCCGGCCTTGGGAAGGGATTGTCTTCGAATGAAGTAGTCGCTTCGCGTCCTACCGGTGGTGGCGGCCCTGCACGAGAAGAAGTGAAGGAAACAGTTGCGGGAGGGACGGCGGGCGCGGCCATCGACTTTGGAGAATCTTCGCGGGGCCTTGCGGCTGCTGCTGGGGCGGGTGGCGGAGTTGGAGTGGCCGCGGACGCTGGAGGCACGGGTGGGTTCACCGCCGCGGTCGGCGTTTGCATCGATTTCAATTGCTCGCGAAGCGCCTCGACTTCCTCCTTCAGCGCTTCGACTTCCTCGGCACTAGGAGCGGGTGCGAGCGGGCTGGATTTGTCAGCGACGGTGCGCGAGGTTTGCACAAGTTCGGAGGCTTCTTGTCGGTGGGCGTTGGCTGGGACGAGCTCCGAGCCTTCGGGAAAATCGATGCCCCAAAAGCCGGGGGAGGGTTCGCTGAATTCCACTTCGACGTAACAACTAGTGGGGCGGAAGTCGCGCTTGCGGGTGACCTGGGCGACGACTTCGCGGCGGGATTCCTTGTTGGTGAGAAAGAGCAATTGTCCGGCGGCCACGGCGGCAGAAAGGCGGATGACGGCGCCGTTTTCGAACACCAGAGCGGTGGTGGTTTCTTCGGTGAAGAGCTCGCGCTGGCTGTCGGTGTCTCCGGGACGCGCGCCGGTGGCGATGACCTGCACTTCGTGAGCTACCGGATTTGTCTTTCGAGAGGGAGGAAGGCCGGCGCGCGCCGATTTCGAAGGGTTCGGCGAGGGCGCGGCCGGTGAACGGCGAGTGTCCGCTGCGGAAGCCACGATAGAATTGCCCCTCGTGCGCCGGAGGGCGGCGCATTTTCGAAAAAAGCTAAGGCTGTGGAGAGCCGTCCACACAACGGCCCAACCGACTTTCAATTATCGCAGGCAGGCAGAACGGTGGCCATAGTACAAACGTACTGCGAGGAACAAGCTGGCCAAAAGGACTGACCAAAAGGGCAGCACATTCGAAAAATGAGGAGGACGCGAGTTAAACACCAAGGAAGGCGCCAGAGTCGTCGAGGACGAGGGAGGAGGAGCGGGAAACACGGAAGCGCAACGGGGCGCGGCGCGGAAGAGAAAAACGAGCTTGACATGATACTTGGAATCCGATATATCGGATTCCGAGTATGAAAGAGAATATCAAGGCGTTCCTGCCTTTGTCGCCCGCGGCTTTGCATATCCTACTGGCGCTGGCGGGCGAGGACCTTCATGGCTACGGGATCATGCTGGAAGTGGCGAGGCAATCCGAGAGTCAATACAAGCTGGGACCGGGAACTTTGTACGACAATTTGAGAAAACTAATGACGCGGGGTTGCGTTGAAGAAATTCAGAGGCGGGCAACGAGTGGCGATCCACGGCGGCGTTATTACCGGCTGACGGGGCTGGGGCGGCGCGTGCTCTCGGCGGAGGTGACGCGGCTCGCGGGAGTTGTGCGCGAAGCAAGAGGATATTTGCTGGGAACCAAACCAAGGAGAGCATGATGGGGCTGCTCGCCGACGGAATCGTGTCCCTGCTGCGGCAATGGGTGGTGCGGCCGGAATCCTGGCACATGCCTCTGGCGGCGGTCTCAAGCGAGACGGCAGGTTCAACGTCATTTTTTGCGTGGGAACATTTCGAAGTAAAGCAATACAGTCTTCCATTGTACCGATGGATGCAGGGCGGCGTCATGTCTTTGGGCTTGCTGAGCGCGGTGTGGTTGATGGCGGGTCTGGGCGGACGCGCACCGATGGTGATGGGTGATTCAACGGCGCTGCGAAGCTCGAAAGCGGGATGGGCGTTGCCATCGCGGAGTTCAGAGGGTTCCTCGAGCGAATTCTTTCCAAGCGGGACTGGCAGAGGAGGCTATGCGGGCTCCAGACTGCCCGAGGACGTTCGTGCGCGGCAGCTCCACCAGCAGGAGAGGGCGATCCGCGTCTCGGTCGGGGAGCAGAGCATCCCCGGCAGTATCCTTTATATGGCGGGCGCTCGCGCGGCCGTAGTCGAGGCGCCGAAGACGCCCGCCGGAGAGCAACTCTCCGGGTGGCTTGCGGCATTCAATAGCGGGGACCGCGCGCAGATGGAAGGATTCCTGTCGCACTACAAAGATCCGAGCGGGCATGAAGTGAACGGGGCGTTGGGCTTCCGGCAGCAAACGGGAGGTTTCGATCTGAGGAAAATTGAAGAATCCCTTCCCACACGGATCAACGGGTTGGTTCAAGAGCGCGACTCGGATCAATTCGCGCGGTTCACGATGGAGGTTGAAGCAGAAGCGCCGCATAAGATTACGCGTTTTGATCTGCGGGCCATTCCCCGCCCCACGGAATTCCCGATTGAGAGGATGAGCGAAAGCGAATTGCTGGCGGTGTTGCGCGAAAAACTGGATAAAGACAGCGCAGCTGACAAATTCGCCGGAGCAGTGATCGTGGCCAAGGATGGCAAGGCGATTTTCTCCGGCGCGTACGGAATGGTCGACCGGGAAAAGAAAATTCCGAATACGCTGGAGACGAAATTCAGAATCGGATCGATGAACAAGATGTTCACGGCGACTTCCATTCTGGAACTGGTTCAAGCGGGAAAAATCGCGCTAAGCGATCCACTTGGAAAGTACATCACCGACTATCCCAACAAAGAATTGGCATCGAAGGTGACCATCCAGCAGCTTCTGACGCACACGGGAGGAACGGGAGACATTTTCGGGCCGGAGTTTGACGCGCACCGGAAAGAACTTCGCACGTTGCAGGACTACGTGAATTTGTACGGGAAGCGCGGCGTGGAATTCGAGCCGGGCAGCCGCTGGGAGTACAGCAATTACGGATTCCTTCTTCTTGGCGTGGTGGTGGAGAGCGCCAGCGGGAAGAGCTACTACGACTATGTGAGCGAGAACGTTTATGGACCGGCGGGCATGACGGGCAGCGGCTCATTGACGGAAGATCAGAATGTGCCAAACCGGTCGATCGGATACACGCGATTTGGCGGCAACGGGCTTCGGCCAAATACGGACACGCTTCCTTACCGGGGAACCTCGGCGGGCGGCGGATATTCAACGGTTGGAGACCTGTTGCGCTTTGCCAACGCGCTGGCAAGTCATAAAGTGCTGAACGCGCAAAATACCGAGCTGCTAACCAGCGGGAAGGTAGACACACCAAGGGGTGTGAAATACGCGTTTGGGTTTATGGATGACAGCACAGACGCTGCGCTTCGCCACTTCGGTCATGGCGGCGGGGCGCCCGGAATGAATGGCGAGCTGCAAATCTTTCCGCAAAGCGGCTACGTGATCGCGGTGTTGTCGAATCTCGATCCACCCGCGGCGAGCCGAATCTCCGACTTCGTGTGCAATCGCCTGCCCAAGAACTAGAGCAGCTTCGCATTCATCTGTTACCGCTTCTCCTTCGACCCCATCCATGAGTTTGTGCTTAGGCGGCGTGAGCGCCTCTTGCAGCCGGTATTTGCTGGATTTCCAGTGGAAGGTGTGCGTCCATGAGCGAAGCGCCTCCATCCACATCCAGGATTTGCCCGGTGATCCAGTTTGCTTCCGCGGAGCAAAGCAGCACCACGGCATTGCCGAGGTCGGCCGGTATCCCGAGTCTACGCATGGGGGTCCATCCGCTCTGGTGCCAACTGCGTATGGTTTTCTGAACGGCCTCGGGCAGAGCATTCAACACGCTGTCTTCCGTCCAACCGAGGCTTATGGCGTTGACAGTAATCTGGCGAGGAGCCAAGGCGACGGCGAAGTAAAGGCACAAAACTTCCAAGGCCGCCTTGGCAGCGCCCATGGCCACCCACGGCTGCCAACTGCCGAAGCGGCCGCCGGGCGCATAGGTCACGGCCATAATCCGCCCTCCGTCGCGCAGCATCGGAACGGCCTCCTGCACACTGACCAGGAACGCCTTGGCTTGCGAATTGATAGCGAAGTCGAACATGTCAAGCCCGATGGTCATCGGTCCTTCGTAAAAAGTGGCCACCTCTGGCCGGGCGTTATTCACGAAGATGTCCAGAGCTCCGAACTCCGATTTGACGAGCGCAAACATCCGGCGAATTTCTTCCGGTTTGCAAACGTCGGCTTGCAAAACAAAACCATCTGAGCCGCCTGCGCGCAGTTTTTCCAAGGTGGCTTGGCCTGGTCTTCTTTCTGATAGTAGTGAACGGCAACTTTTGCTCCGGATTCCGCCAGCTTCAGAGCGATACCGCGGCCAATTCCCCGCGAGCCACCGGTCACCAGCGCATATTTTCCGCTGAGCGTCATAAAGCACCTCCTTGCTCAGATTCTGTGGCGAATCTTAGGCGCAAGTGGATCTTCAACCGCGGGGAGAAAACGAAAGTCAAGTTCCCCGCACGCCCCGACCCGGTCCCGACCGGGTCGGGACAGGTCGGGGTAAATGCTACCGGCGCATGTGCACCCGCACCGGCGAAGCTGCGCCAGCGTGCGCCGAGATTCGGTTGCAAACTCCAGGTCTACGGCTTCGGTTTTTCCGAAGTGGGTTTCAGCTGGGCTGATTTGTCGGTTGCAGCTCTGGGCTTCGAAGCAGGGGCGCTAGCCATGACCACCTTAGGGTGCCAGAAATCTGCAGCCACTTTGACGATCTCTTCGGCAGGGTTGCTGAGTTCGGGCGAGAAGCGATAAAGCGCCGATTCGCTACTTTCCACAGTCTCTGCGTTCACCTGGAGATACTTCTTGAAGCGCTCTTCGCCGAGAATCTCGCGAAGCGTGGGGTTCTTATCGAAGCCCCCCAGTGAACTGCGCAAGGTAGTGACATAGAAAGTCGCGCCTTTGCTCCCTTCGACAACCTGGGAAACAAGCACAGGCTGGATGTTTGCGGCTTTTTCACCCGCCTCTTTAACTTCCTTCAACAGCGCTTCGAAGTCTGGAACGTGTCCGGGCCGCACGTGCACCGCGGTAGTGCGCAGCACCCTGGATTCGCCGATGAGTTTTGCGTAGGAGTCCATATCCGTGGGGGCTTTGCGGCTCAGGTCCGGCCGCCGATGCCGCAATTCCGAGCGGGACCATTCGAGACAATTATCCCAATCACGCTGCATCTTTGCGCTAGCTTCCTTGCCAAAAGCCTTGTTGGCCGCCTGCATGCCGGCTTCGCTGAGTTTGTCAACGTCCGCGTAATCCTGACGCAGGCTTGTGAATACGTACACGCCGCCCTCGCCATACAATGTTTCCGTGGCGAGCCAGCGGTCACCGCTGAACCGGCGATTCGCGTCGACCCACTTCTTTGTGAGGGCCTGGAAGTCCGCGATTTTCTCCGGCTTCACTTTAACTATGTAAACGTCGAGATAATCTCCCTGCGCGTGGACCGTCACGGGCGCCGCAAGACACACGACGACCACAAGGGCCCAGATGGCTCTCTTGAACATGATTGCCTCCTTTGCTTCAGAGACCTGGGGAGGGTGATGAGCCGGAGGCTACACCCGAGAAAAGGGAGTGTCAAGCCTGCCTTCCCCGGTTTTCCCCGGTTCCCCGGTTGTGGTTGGCAACCTGCTGCCGTTTCGAGTGACCGGCTTGGTGCGGCCGGTCTAGCGCGGTCTCAGAACGGCGAACTCTGAAATCGTGAAGCCGAGGACGGCTCCCAGGAATACATCTGAGGGGAAGTGGGATTGGTTCGTAACGCGGGAAAAGCTGATGAGAGAGGCCGCGCCGTAGGCCACCCAGGGCACCCAACGATGGTGGCGATAGCGATGCGCGAACACGGTGGCAACGGCAAACGCGGCAGAGGCATGACTGGAAGGAAAGCTAGTATTAATACCGGCGTCAGAGACATGACTGTTGAAAAAGGTGTCGTTGAAAAGGCCGGAGGGCGGGATATCCGAAGGACGCAGTCGGCGCGTCGCCACCTTCAACACTACGTCGAGGACAGCGCTGTCGGCGTAGGCTTCACCGGCGAGGAGGGCGGTCTTTTCCGCATAAGAATTGTGGCGGAAATGTCCGACCACTAGAAAGGCCGCGGGAACAATCGCGATTTCCGCGGAGGTAATGGATCCGGAGAAGGCGTCGTTGAAGCCATCGAATCGCCTGGTGCGCCGGAAATAGGGTGTGTCGTGGGGATCAGCGACGATGAGAGCCGCGGTCACACCCGTTACTGCGAGCGTGGGCAGCCATTGATGGCCCTTGGCGAGCCGCACGGGGAACAGCCAGATGTTTTTCTGGTCCTGGAGAAAATTTCGCGGAAGGGTACGGTAGGAGACGTCGCGCTCTGCGAATGCCGGCGTTGAGTTTTGCGTTGTTGGGTTTTGCGGCGTTGCGTCCGCGGTGGCGGATTGCGGCGCTTCCTGCGCACGAAGCGGGAGACAGCCAAACGCAATTCCCATGCTCACAACCATGATCGAAACGCAAGAACGACTGAATCCGCGATGAGGCCGGAATTCGAGGCTTTGGATTGTCCTTTTCCACATCGCCACTTCAAGGGTACTAGTGAATTGGCTCGAGCACCAGTTTCTGGACGCGCCAGTTCAGGATTTCGGCGACGTAGATTTCGTTTTCGAAGGGGCAGGCGATGGCGTGGATCCAACCGAATTGCCCGAGTTGCTTGCCGGCCTTGCCGAAGAAGCCGAGCACTTTTCCGTCGAGGCTGAGTTTGTAGATGCGGCCGGGGAAGGCGTCGGAAGTAAAGAGCACGGGGTTCGGACCGGGCGTGATGCAAAGAGTCCAGGGCGCGCCGGGGGACATGGTGCCGGTGGTGGCGGTGGGCTTGTTGCCGATGGCGGGACGGGCGTCGGCGGGTGCGGGAATGTCGATAGTGATCTGGCGGAGGAATTTTCCTTCGCCATCGAAAACCTGGATGCGGCGATTGCCGCGGTCGGCGACGTAAATATTGTTTTGCGCGTCAACGGCGATGTTGTGAGGAGTATTGAGCTGGCCTGGTTGATCGCCGGGTTCGCCCCAGGACTTGAGCCAGTTGCCGTCCTTGTCGGCTTTGGCGACGCGCGAATTGACGTAGCCGTCGCTGATGTAGGTGTTACCGGCGGCGTCCCAGGCCATGTCCGTGACCTGGCGGAACATGCCGTCAACGGGAGGGAGCGGCGGCTTGACGTGCTTGAGCGGCCCGGTGCCTTCGTCGGAAGCTTCCTGCTTGCGGCCGAAGACCATGACGACGCGGCCCTCGGGATTGAACTTGATGACCATGTCGGAGCCCTTGTCGGCGGCCCAGATGTTGTCGTCCTTGTCGATGCGGACGGAATGGGCGAAAGACCAGGCGTAGAGGTCGTGGCCGATTTCGCGCAGAAATGTTCCATCGGGGGAGAACTCGAGGAGTTGCGCGGCGCTGGCAGCATAGGCGGGGCCGGTGGAGTTGCCGCGGGAGAAAACGAAGATTCGCGCCTTGGAGTCGACGGCGACGCCGACGGCTTCGCCGAGATGGAGGTCGGGCGGAAGTTTTAGAAAGTCGGGGACGGAATGGAAACGGATTTCGGGAGGTTGCTGGGCGAAGAGCGGAGCGGTGACGAAAAAGAGCAAAACGAAGATCAAGCGTTTCATGTGAATTATCCTCGCAACTTCGCCCGACATCATACGCGCGTTTGGGGAATCAGTCGCGTGTTAGAAATTTGTATTGAGCTTCGGTGAGAGGAACTACGGAAAGGCGGCCAATGCGGACGAGTGGAGAGTCTTTGAAGAGTTTGTTGGATTTTATTTCGCCCAATGTGATGAGCTTGGCGATCGGTTTTCCGGCTTTGATTTCGACGGCGGGATTCTTGGGATCGGAGCCGTCGACGGAAACGACGGTGGCGGTGCCGACGGCGCTCTTGTGGTCGCCGGTTTCGTAGATGATGAGGTTGTCACCAGGCTTCATGCCGCGAAGATTTTTCACGGCAACCGGGTTGGAGACGCCGTCCCAGACGGTGGCCTTGTCGCGCAGGAGATCAGCGAAAGAGTATTCGGAAGGTTCCGTCTTGAGCAGATAGTTTGCGGACATCGGTGCTCACCTCGGTCGTTTGATGGTCCTATTCTACACGGTGATTGGCAAAGTTACTTTTTCTTCGTGGGTGTAAGCCGTGGTATTTTTCGCCGATTCTGCGAGTGGCTGATGAGCTCGGAGAGCCGCTTGAGTTTCGTTTCTTCCCGTTTTGCGCTGATGACCCAATAGGTGCACGCCCGTTGGTACCACGGGGCTTGAGAGCGGAAGAATTCCCAAGCGGTTTTGTTGGCACGAAACAGCTTTTCCTGTTCACGGGTGAAGCGGGGGTTCTTTCGTTGTTCATACGAGTAGATGCTGGATTTTTTTTCGTTGCGAGCGGCGAAAGCCTTGAGACCGGCGGGACGCATCAGGCCCTTCTTTGTGAGATCTCGTACCAGATTAATGTTGATGGAACTCCAGGTGCTGGTGGGCTTGCGGGGAGTGAAGCGAATTGTGTAGCTGGTTTCGTCGATGCTCTTTCGAACGCCGTCGATCCAGCCGAAGCAGAGGGCTACTTGTACGGATTCGGGCCAGGTGATGCTCGGGTTTCCAGAACTTTTTTTGTGGAAGCCAACGATTAGTTCAGTGAATTTGTCGTGATGGGCTTCTAGCCAGGCACGGAAAGCGGCTGGCGTCGGAAAGAATGTTGGTTTTGGCGGCATGGCGTCTAACTGAATTCAGCATGCAATTCTACGCATGGAAGGTTAAGGCTGCCGGACGTGCGGATCAAGTCCTGCTCCTGTTCAGGAAAAGCGCACAGCCTGAAGGCTGTGCCACCTAGGAGGTGAGTTCATCGGCGGCGGAGGCGAAGATTTTGGTGTGGGCGTCGATGTCGGATTCGGTGGTGGCAGGGGACATTAGGGCCATGTTGTGGAAGGGGGTGAGGAGGACGCCGCGGTTTAGGGCGTAGAGGTGGAGGAAGCGCTCGAGTTCGAAATCGATGGCAGCGGTGGACTCGCCACCGTTGCGCGGAGGTCTGGCGGTGAAGGTGTATTCGGCGCGGGCGCCGAGCTGGATCACGTTCCAAGGAAGGTGGTGCGCGCGAATTTCATTAGCGACGCCATCATTGAAGCGTTTGGCGAGCGGGATCATGTGTTCGAATGCGGCGGGCGTGAGGATGTGTTCGAGTGTGGCGCGCATGGCGGCAAGGGAGAGCGCGTTGCCGGCAAGCGTGCCACCGATGCCGCCGACGTCGCAGTCTTCGAGATGGATGCGGGCGGTGATGCGCTGGGCGACTTCTTCAGAGATGCCGAAGGTAGCGCCGGCAATGCCGCTGCCGATGGCTTTGCCGAAGACAACCATGTCCGGATGGAGTTTCCATTCGGCGGTGCAGCCGCCGGGACCGGCGCAAATGGTGTGGGTTTCGTCAGCGATCAGGAGCGAGCCGTAGCGGTGCGCGAGTTCGCGGGCGGCGGGCCAGTAGCCGTCGTCGGGGAGAATGATGCCGACGTTGGTCATGGCGGGTTCGGCGAGGATGCAAGCGACATCGTGATGCTTGAGCGCGTCTTCGAGGGCGTTGAGATCGTTGAACTCGACGACGCGGGTGGTTTCGGCGGGATTGACGGGCGGGCCGATATTTCCGCGGCGCGGGCCGACGACGCCGTTTTCGAGCGTGGCGAAGGATTCATCAACGGTGCCGTGATAGCAGTAGTGGAAGACGAGGATTTTCGGACGCTGGGTGATTTCGCGGGCAATTCGAATGGCGAAGCGGTTGGCGTCAGTAGCGGTAAGCGTAAATTGCCAGTAGGGGAGGCCAAAGCGGCGCTGAAGATCTTCGCCAACCCAGAGGGAATCTTCGGTAGGGAGCATGAGGGTGATGCCTTCTTTGGCGCGGCGGGCGACGGCTTCGGCGACGACGCCGGGGGAGTGGCCGGTCATGGCGCCGGTGTCGCCGAGGCAGAGGTCAATGTAGTCGCGGCCGTCAACGTCGGTGAAGTGCGCGCCTTTAGCGGATTTGACGAAGATGGGGAAAGCGCCGGCCCATTTTTTCATCCAGTTCATGGGGACGCCGCCGAGGAGGGAGGATTGCGCGCGCTGATAGAGAGCCGCGGATTGGGGATGGTCGGCGAGGAAGCGGGATTCTTCGCGGTTTTGGAGCGTTTTCAGTTTGGTGCGGTCGACGGTGGTCATAGTTTGCGTCGGGAAACAATAGACGGAATGCGGGTTATGGGCAAGGGCAGCAGGAGCAAGGCTCAGGCTGACCATCCGGGCTGGATGAGCGTGTGCAAGCCAGGCAACCGACCGCAAAACCGGGTTGAGCCCGTCAATGGAAGTCCTGATTGACTTCGCGCGGTCAGGAGACTATTTTGGCCCCCTCGATACGCCCACCGACCGCATCCTGATTTCGCGCCCAGTTCGCGGCGGAGGCTCCCAGGAGGGAACAACATGAAAACTCCCGTGACACGTATTTTACTTCTTGCAATTCTGCTGGCGCCTGCTTCTGCGTTCGGACAGGCCATACCGACGGAACACAACGAAGCTACCGTGGCTCAGCTTCAGACGGAGATGGCTTCGGGCAAGCTCACTTCGGAGCAACTGACACAGGAATACATCGCCCGCATCATTGCTCTAGACCAGAACGGTCCCGGGGTGAACGCGGTGATTGAGCTCAACCCGGACGCAATCACGATCGCCAAGCAAATGGACGCGCTGCGCAGGCGCGGCGTAGTGCTCGGACCTTTGCACGGCATACCGGTGCTTCTCAAGGACAACATCGGCACCCACGACAAGATGCAGACCAGCGCGGGATCGTTCGCGCTCGTGGGCACGCCTGCGTTGCAGGATTCCACGGTGGCGGCGAACCTTCGCGCCGGCGGCGCCGTGATTCTGGGGAAGACTAACCTGTCGGAGTGGGCGAACTTCCGTTCCTTCGAATCGATCAGCGGCTGGTCAGGCCGCGGCGGGCAGACGCATAACCCGTATGGCATCGATCGCAACCCCTGCGGCTCCAGCTCCGGCTCGGGCGCTGCGGCGTCGGCGAACTTCGCAGCGGTTTCCTTCGGCAGCGAGACGGACGGCAGCATCGTGTGTCCCGCCAACGCCAATGGCGTGGTCGGCATTATGCCCACGGTTGGGCTCACGAGCCGCGCGGGTGTGGTACCCATCTCACACACGCAGGACACCGTAGGTCCGCATGGACGGACGGTGGCCGATGCGGCAGCAGCGTTGAGCGTCATCCAGAGCCGCACCTTCGACGGACGCGATCCGGCGACGGGCGGAGTACCGTTGGGTTGGCAAGGAACAGGCAAGACTCGTCCTACGACCATTCCCACGGACTACACGAAGTTCGTGAACCCGCACGGGCTGCAAGGCGCAAAGCTCGGCGTGACGCGCGTGGGATTGAGCGGATTCACGAATGTATCAACACCGCAACCGGTGCTGGACGCGTTCGAAGAAGCCGTGCAGGCCCTTCAGGATGCAGGCGCGACCGTAATCGATCTGGATGCCGCGGGCTTCAACTTCGCGTCGGCTGACGGCGAGTTCCTCGTATTGTTATTCGAATTCCGGAACGACGTGGCGGCGTATTTTGGCACGCGCGTCGGCGTGCCCGTGGCAGGCGGGACGCTGCAGACCGCCATCGACTTCAACAATGCCCACGCGGACATCGAGATGCCATTCTTCAACCAGGATCTCTGGGATTTGGCCAATTCGCTCGCGCCGGGTCCGGATGACCCACAGCCAGTGTTCGGCGGATTGACTTACAACCAGGCACTCGCCATTGATCACCTCGCGGGTGTGAACGGCATTGACGCGGCGATCAGCAAGTTTGGGCTCGATGCCGTGGTTTCAGCGACGGACAATCCGGCGTGGGCTACCGACCTGTTATTCGGTGACCACTTCATCTTCGGAACGTCGGGCCTGGCAGCGGGGCCGGGATACCCGATCGTGCAGGTGCCGGCGGGCTTTCCTAAGCTCTGCGCGTCACCTACCGAACCGACGAATTGTACGCAATACGGTGTTCCGCTGGGAATCAGCTTCTTCGGGACGGCGTTCAGTGAGCCCACACTGATCAAGCTGGCGTCTGGCTTCGAGGCGGTGACACAGGTGCGCGCTCACAACCTGCCGACGTTCGCGGCGACAGCGCCGTTCACCAACATACAGGGCACGACGCTCACGAAACCGACGCGGCGGGCAGCTCCCGCTCCGGCGGCCGCTGGCACAGCGAAGAAAGTGCCGCACCACTTGTAGGCAGTTGTGCTTACGGTCGATTAGGTGTTTGGGGCGCCCGCCGCAGCGGGCGCCCTTTTTTTGCAATAGCGAAGAGTGGAATCAGCGGAGGGCGTGAATGATTTCGCGGGCGGCGTTGGCGCCACTTGCGCCGGTGAGGCCGTTGCCGGGGTGCGTGCCGGAGCCGCAAAGAAAAAGTCCGCGGATGGGAGTTTTGTAGCGCGCCCAATCGAGCACGGGGCGCATGGTGAAGAGCTGATCGAGAGCTAGCTCGCCGTGGAAAATGTGGCCGCCGGTGAAGCCATAAGAAGTTTCGAGATCCTTGGGCGTGATGACCTGGATGCCTTCCACGAGGCTGGGAAGGTCCGAGGCGTACGAGGCGAGGGTTCGAATCACAGTGGCGCCAAGTTCCTTGCGGCAGGAGTCCCAATTCCCTTCCCTGAGTTTATAGGGAGCATATTGAACGCAGGCAGAGAGAACATGCTTGCCCTCGGGGGCGAGGGACGAGTCGAGAATGGTTGGAATGGTGACGTCGAGATAAGGA
>WNFA01009314.1_pt1 | contig 25227 bp, 23 predicted proteins | sample 5400481 | NCBI WGS metagenome assembly WNFA01 (sample SAMN13153340, study PRJNA577476) | soil metagenome | isolation source: 120 cm saprolite under Douglas fir tree site 2 hole 1 replicate 2 | place: USA:California | collected 2015-04-18 | reverse complement strand
CCGATCATGCCCGTGAAGTCGCCAATGATGATGATGATCTGGTGTCCCAGCTCCTGAAAGTCCCGCAGCTTCTGCAGGACGACGGTATGGCCCAGATGAAGATCGGGCGCGGTCGGATCGAGCCCTAGCTTGACCTTGAGCGGAGCCGCCGTCCGCAGGGAGCGCTCGAGCTTGGCGCGGAGCTCGGCTTCGACGATGATCTCCGCGGCCCCCCGACGGAGCCGAGCCATCTGCTCGTCGACGGGCAGAATCGACGCGCCGGATCCGCTCGCGACGACACGTGAGGCGAGAGGACTCGTCGGGTTCACGTCTGTATAATAGCAATCCGTGGCCCCCCCATCGCGAGGGAAACAACCGCCCAAGCCGCCCGTGCGGCGCCGCCGCTGGCTGCGCTGGATCGGTGTCCCGCTCGTGGCGCTCCTCGCCGTGGGCGTGCTCGCCACCGGCGTCTCCGCCTTCTGGGTGCTGGCCATCCTGCCGCGCTCGCTGCCCTCGGTCACCCAGCTGGAGAGCATCGAGCCCAGCGTGGGATCGCGCATCTACGACGAGACCGACGAGCTCATCACCGAGTTCCACGTGGAGCGGCGCATCTTCGTCTCCCTCGGCCAGATGCCGCCCGCCCTCAAGCAGGCGATCATCGCCACCGAAGACGCACGCTTCTACTCTCACTTCGGCGTCGACCCCATGGGCATCGCCCGCGCCGTCTACCAGAACTTCCGCCGCGGGCGGATCGTGGAGGGCGGCAGCACCATCACCCAGCAGCTCGCCAAGATCCTCTTCCTCACGCCGGATCGCAGCCTCGAGCGCAAGCTCAAGGAAGCGGTGCTGGCCGTGGAGCTCGAGCGCCGCTACTCCAAGGACCGCATCCTCGAGATCTACCTGAACCAGATCTACTTCGGCCACGGCGCCTTCGGTGTGGAGGCCGCCTCGCGCACCTTCTTCGGCAAGGGCGTGAGCGAGCTGTCACCCGGCGAGTGTGCCCTCCTAGCCGGGCTGCCCAAGGCGCCCGCCACCTATTCTCCGTTCGATCACCCCGAGGCGGCCAAGCGGCGCCGCGCCATCGTGCTCACGCGCATGGTGGACACGGGCGCGATCAGGGCCGACCAGGCCAAGCGCGTCGGCGACAGCGCCCTTAGCCTCGTGCCGCCCGAGCGGCGCCGGACGACGGGGCAATACTACCTCGAGTACGTGCAGCAATATCTCGAGGCGCAATACGGCCCGGACCTCGTGTTCAAGGGCGGCCTCCACGTCTACACGACGCTGTCGCCCACGATGCAGCTCAAGGCCGAGTCCACGCTGCGTGAGGGGCTCCGTGCCCTCGAGACCCGCCGGGCAGCGACGGCAGGCAAGGATGCTCCGGCTCCGGAGCGACCGGAGGGGGCTCTTCTCGCCCTCGAGCCGCAGACGGGCTACATCCGCGCGATGGTGGGTGGATACGATTTCTTCAAGAGCGAGTTCAATCGCGCCGTCCAGGCGCGCCGCCAGCCGGGCTCGGCCTTCAAGCCCTTCGTCTACATCGCCGCCCTCGAGGCGGGTCTGACCCCGGCTTCCGTCGTGGACGACTCGCCCGTGCAGTACCCGTTCGGCGCCAACGGCAAGATCTGGAAGCCCGACAACTATGACCGGAAGTTCCGCGGGCCGATCACGTATCAGCAGGCGCTCGAGGAGTCGATCAACGTGGCGACGATCAAGGTTCAGGAGCGCATCGGGGTCCGTCGCACGGTCGACGTGGCCCGGCGCCTGGGCGTCGAGAGCCCCCTGCACGAGAACCTCTCAATTGCGCTCGGCACGTCCGACCTGACGCTCCTGGAGCTGACCTCGGCCTACGGCTCCCTCGCCAATCAGGGCACCTGGGTCAAGCCGACCGCCATCCGTTACGTGCTCGACTCCCAGCGCAAGATGCTCGAGGAAAACGTCCCGCAAGGGCGCCAGGCCCTCCCTCCCGATCTCGCCTATGTCGTGACCCACATGATGCAGGGCACGATCGAGCGCGGCACCGGACAGGCGGCCAAGGCCCTCGGCCGGCCGGCCGCGGCGAAGACGGGCACCACCAACGACTACTCGAACGCGTGGTTCATCGGATTCACGCCTCATCTCGCCACGGGCGTGTGGGTGGGCTATGACCGGCCGCGGAGCCTCGGGAAGGACGAGACGGGTGCGCGTGTCGCGGTGCCGATCTGGACGGCCTTCATGAAGGAGGTGCTGCACGGCTCGCCCGTCGAGGACTTCCCGGTGCCGGAGGGCGTGGTGCTGGTGCCGGTGGATCTCTCGGTGGCGGGGACCTGCGCGAGGCCGGTCATGATGGCTTTCGTCGCGGGAACCGAGCCGAGGAACAACTGCGGTCCGGGCCGGGGTAGCCCGCGGCCGGATCAGCCGGTATCGCCCAGCGCGCCGCCGACCGAAGCGGGATCCGGCGCCGCGCCTCCCGCCGCCGGCCCCTCACCGCTCCAAGGACAGTAGGAGCCCCTGGGGCGGGCGCTTCCTACGCGCCTACCCGTCGCCCTTGCGCTCGAAGCGGCCCGCCACGCTGGCCCAGGCGGCGCCGCCCAGGAGCTCGCGGAAGACAGAGCCGAGCGCCTCGAGAGGCACCCGGATCTGCTCCATGGAGTCGCGGTCACGTATGGTCACCTTGCCGTCGCCGACTTCACCCTTGGCCTGGTCGCCCACCGTCTGCACGTCCACGGTAACGCAGTAGGGCGTGCCCACCTCGTCCTGCCGGCGGTACAGGCGCCCAATGGCCGCCGTATCGTCATACACCACCGACCAGTCCTTGGACAGCTCGTCGCGGATGGCGTGGGCCGTGCGCACGATGTCCTCGCGCTTCTTGAGAAGGGGCAGCACGGCGACCTTGAGCGGCGCCAGCTCCGGATGGAAGCGCAGGACCACCCGCTTCTCGCCGCGAACCTCCTCCTCGCGATAGGCATCGGCGAGGAAGGCCAGAAGCGCCCGGTCCACGCCCGCCGAGGGCTCGATGACGTAGGGGACCACGTGCTCCTTCCGCTCCTCGTCGAAGTACGTGAGGGCCTTGCCGCTGAACTTCGCGTGCTGCTTGAGATCGAAGTCCGTGCGATTGGCGATGCCCATGAGCTCGCTCCAGCCGATGGGAAAGCGGTACTCGATGTCGGCGGTGCGCTTGGCGTAGTGGGCCAGCTCGTCCGCCTCGTGCTCCCGCAGGCGCAGGTTCTCCTCGCCGAGGCCGTACCGCCGGAACCACGCCATGCTGTCCTCGATCCACCGCTCGTGCCAGTACTCGTCGGCCGGGCGCCCTTCCACCGTCTCCAGCGGGTTGACGAAGAACTCGATCTCCATCTGCTCGAACTCGCGAGTACGGAAGATGAAGTTGCCCGGCGTGATCTCGTTGCGGAAGGCCTTGCCGATCTGCCCGATGCCGAAGGGCAGCTTGCGCCGCATCGATTGCAGGACATTGTCGAAGTTGACGAAGATGCCCTGGGCCGTCTCGGGCCGGAGGTAGGTGAGGGACGCGTCTTCTTCCACCGGCCCCATGAAAGTCTTGAACATGAGGTTGAACTGCCGGGGCGGGGTCAGCTCGCCCTTGCCGCACTCGGGACACAACGTCCGGGTGACGCCGCAGTGGCTGCACGGCTCACCCGGCGGGATGGTGAACTTGTTCCCCTTGGTGGCGGGACAGTAGTGCACCCACGGCGTCTCGTCGATCTTGTCGGCGCGGAAGCGCCGGCGACACTCGAGACAGTCGACCATGGGGTCGGTGAAATTGTCGACATGGCCGCTCGCCTTCCACACGGTCGGATGCATCAGGATGGAGGCGTCGAGCCCCATCATGTCGGGCCGGCGCTGGATGTAGTCCCGCCACCAGACCCGCTTGATGTTCTGCTTGAGCTCCACGCCGAGGGGGCCATAGTCCCAGCACGACCCCGTGCCGCCGTAAATCTCGCTCGACTGGAAGATGAAGCCGCGGCGCTTGGACAGGGAGACGAGAGCGTCCATGGTCACTGACATGGAAACGAGAATAGCATGGCGACCAACCTCCAACCCTCACCCAGCCCTCTCCCTCGCGAAGGGAGAGGAATTCCTTGCGAGCGCTGAGAGAATCAGGGGTGGGCGGTGAGGGGCCGCGCGGTCTGGGCGAGGAAGCGCGAGGAGCGCGGCAGATGGCCGATGAGCCGGGTCATGACGCCCTCGAGCAGCGCGCGCAGCTCGGTGTCGAGGTCCGCGGCAAGGGGCAGCCGGAGCCCCTCCTCCCATCCCAGGGTGCGCAGGCGCTTCAAGAGGCCGACGGCCGCCCCCGAGAGCGGCATGGCGTCGGCTCCGAACCCGCAGCGCCCGCACAGCAGGCCGCCCGCGATGGCATCCAGGGCGGCCTCGCCGAACGGGTAGGCGCGGCCGCACTCGACGCAGCGGTCGAGGCGCGGCCGGTGCCCGAGCAGGTCCACCGCGCGCACCGCGAAGCAGGCGGCCACCCGCGGCGGGCGCGCGCCCGCCTCGAGGGCGCGGAGGCTCCGGAGCACCAGCCCGAACAGCGGGGGCTGCGGATCGCGCTCGGCTGACAGGCGCGCCAAGCACTCCAGAACCCAGGCCCCCTGCCCGAGCCGCTCCAGATGCTCGCGCACCCGCACGAAAGGATGGACGATGTCGAAGTGGTCCACCCGCACCAGATCACTGCGCCCCGTGTCGAAGAACACGAGCTCGCCCAGCGTGAAAAGCTCGAGCGCGCTCCCGAAGCGCGACCGCGGCCGCCGCGCCGACTTGGCCACGCCCCGCACCTTGCCGTGATCGCGGGTGTAGAAGTCCACGAGCCGGTCGCTCTCGCCGAGGGAGCGGCGCCCGATGACCACGGCCTGCGTCCGGTGGACGGCCATGGCTAGGAAGCTCGGAGGGGGGCTCCGCCCCCCTTCCGAAACCTCCCCCCCAACAGATTGCGTCGGCAAAGCCGGCGCTCAGAGCGGGACATTCTTGCTCGCGAGAGGTTGGTCATGTACTTGGACAGGCTCGCTAGGAGGTGAGGAGGAACCCGAACTCTTTGAGGGCGCGATCGTCCTTACGCCAGCCTTTGCGCACGGCCACCGTGAGCTGGAGGAAGACCTTGATGCCGAAGAAGCGCTCGAGGTCCTCTCGGGCCGCGGTGCCGATGCGCTTGAGGGCGGCGCCGCCCTTGCCGATGACGATGCCCTTCTGCGAATCGTGCTCGACGAAGATGGTGGCCCGGATGTACAGGCACTCCGGCCGCTTCCGCTCGCTCAGCTCCTCCACGCGGACGGCGCAGGCATAGGGAACCTCCTGGTGGGTGAGGCGGAAGATCTTCTCCCGGATAGCCTCGGCGACCCAGAAGGTCTCCGGCTGATCCGTCAGCGACTCCCGCGGGAAATAGGCGGGACGGGCGGGCAGCGCCGCCACGAGGAGATCGAGCAGACGGTCGCAGTTCTCCCCCGTCTGCGCGGAGAGGGGCACGATCTCCGTGAAGGGAAAGGCCGCGCCACAGGCGGCGATGAGGGGAAGGAGCTTCGACTTGGGGGCGACCAGATCGGTCTTGTTCACGACGGCGTAGACAGGCGCCCGCACGCTCCGCAGGCGCTCGAGCAGCGCCGAGTCCAGCCGCTCGGGGCGCTCCGTCGCCTCGAGGATCAGACAAACCACGTCGACGTCCTCGAGGGCCCGCGCCACTGTCTTGGCCATGAGCTGGTCGAGCTTGCCCGCGGCTTCGTGGAGTCCGGGCGTGTCCACGAAGACGACCTGGGCGTCCGGCAGATGCTTGATGCCGGTGATGCGCGTCCGGGTCGTCTGAGGCCGGCGGGAGACGATGGCCATCTTCTCGCCCACCAGCCGGTTGAGCAGCGTGGACTTGCCCACGTTGGGGCGACCCACGAGCGCGACGAAGCCGGCACGATGGCGTGGTCCGGTCATCGGGTCCGCCAAGCATTGAAGGAATTCGCGTCCCGGTCCGGCCTCTTCGCGCAAGCGGTCATAGGGCTGGCCGAGCGCTGGAAGAATTCGGGTCCCGGTCCGGCCTCTTCGCGCAAGCGCTCATCGGATTCCCCACGCGCTGGAGGACAGCGCGCACCGGTCCGGCCTCTTCGCGCAAGCGCTCATCGGGGTCGGGGCTCCAGGAGGCCGTCCCAGAAGCGCGCGGGTGCCCGCCGTCCCGCGTCGGCCAGGATCTTGCGGGCGCGCTCGTGCATGCGGCGGGCCTCGCGCGGCTCGCGATCGTCATAGCCGGCCAGGTGGAGCAGGCCGTGGATCACGAGGAGGTCGAGCTCGAGGGCGACAGCCACGCGGACCAGCCTGGCCTGTCGCTTCGCAGTATCCGCCGAGACCACGACTTCGCCGAGGAGCCGCGACGGCCCGGGGGCGTCGAGGTCGAACGCCAGCACGTCCGTGCTCTGGCGCGTCCCCATCCACCGGGCGTTGAGGCGACGGATGGCCGCATCGTCCACCACGGTGACGTGGACGTCCCGGCCCGCGCGGCCCAGGGACCGCAGGGTGCGCTCAGCCGTGCGCTTGAGGCGCGCCGGCGAGACGCGCACGCGGCGCTGGAGATTGGCCACGGCGGCCGCCATCAAGCATCCGCTCTCACGTCAGTCCTCTCCCTCCACGTGCATGAAAGGAGAGGCTGCTCGTCCCTCTTCACCACGAGGATCGGGGTGGGACGCGGGCTCTCCGACTTCACGATCCGGGGAGAGGTCGGCGGCCGACGGCTCCCGGGGAGAGGGCGTGGGCTGGCCCGGCTTGGCGCGGTCATAGGCGCGCACGATGGCCGACACGAGGTCGTGGCGAACCACGTCGCGATGGTCGAAGTAGATGAACTCGATACCATCGATCCCGTGCAGCACCGTCTGGATCTCGATGAGCCCCGAGGGGCGACTGGAGGGCAGGTCCACCTGGGTGATGTCTCCCGTGATCACCATCTTCGAGTTGAAGCCCAGGCGGGTCAGAAACATCTTCATCTGCTCCGACGTGGTGTTCTGCGCCTCGTCCAGGATGATGAAGGCGTCGTTGAGCGTGCGCCCCCGCATGTAGGCGAGGGGGGCGATCTCGATGGCGCCCTTCTCGGTCAGCGAGGCCACCCGCTCGGACTCGAGCATGTCGTACAGCGCGTCGTAGAGGGGGCGGAGATAGGGATGGACCTTCTCGATGAGATCGCCGGGCAGGAAGCCGAGGCGCTCCCCCGCCTCCACCGCGGGTCGCGTCAGGATGATGCGCGAGACCTCGTGCTTGACCAACGCTGAGACGGCCATGGCCACGGCGAGGTAAGACTTGCCCGTGCCCGCGGGGCCGATGGCGACCACGAGATCGTGGCTGCGCACGGAAGCCAGATAGCGCTTCTGGTTCGGCGTCTTGGGGCTGATGAGCTTCCGCCGCGACGGCACGGCGATGGCGTCGGCGAGAAAGCTCTTGAGGTCGGTGCCGGGCTCGGCGGTGGCCACGCGGAGGGCCGAGCGGACATCGTGGGCGCCCAGGGTGGGCCGCGCCCGCAGCATGTCGATGAGCTCGCGGAGCACCTTCTCCGCCTCCGCGAGCTGACGTTCCGCCCCCCGCAGCGTGATGTCGTGGCCGCGCGAGGTCACCCGCACGTCGTATTGCGTCTCGATGGTGCGCAGGTGCGCTTCGTTCCGGCCCAGCAACGCCAACAGGTTGAGGTCCGGCGGGACCACGATGCGACGGGTGGCCTCGGTCACGCCGGACCGGCTCCTTCGACGACCCGGATGCCGAGGTCCCGCAGCTGGCGGGCATCGACGGGCGCAGGGGCATCGGTGAGCGGACAGGTGCCCTTCTGGGTCTTGGGGAAGGCGATGACCTCGCGGATCGATTCCTGCCCCGCCAGGCTGGCGGCCAGCCGATCGAGCCCGAAGGCGATGCCCCCCATGGGCGGGGCGCCGAACTCGAGGGCTTCCAGGAGGAACCCGAAGCGCGCCCGGGCCTCCTCCTTGGAGATGCCGATGAGGCCAAAGAGCCGCTCCTGCACCGACTGCTGATGGATGCGGATGGACCCTCCCGCCGCCTCCTGACCGTTCAGCACGAGGTCATAGGCCTTGGCCCGCGCCTTGCCGGGATCCGACTCGAGAAGGGCGAGGTCCTCGTCCCGCGGCGCCGTGAAGGGATGGTGGACGGCGTCCCAGCGCTTCTCGTCGGCATTCCATTCCACGAGCGGAAAGTCGATGACCCAGGCGAAGATGTCGCGGCCTTCGGGGATGAGCCGGAAGCGCCGGGCCAGGTCGACGCGGAATCGCCCGAGCACGGTTGCCGCGACCGCCGGCGCATCGGCCACGAGCAGGAGCAGGTCCCCCGCCGTCCCGCCCGTGAGGGCCAGCAGCCTGTCCTGGACCGCAGTCAGGAATTTCGCCACGGGGGACTGCAGGCCCTCAGCCGTCACCTTGATCCAGACGAGCCCCTTGGCGCCGAGCTGCTTGGCCTCGCTCGTGAGGTCGTCGAGCTCTTTTCTGCTCATTCCGCCCGCCGAGGGAATGCGCAGCGCCTTGACGGCTCCGCCCCCTGCCACCGTCAGGGCAAAGGCCTGGAACTCGCCGCCCGCGAAGAGTGCTGACGCGTCCTGGAGCTCCAGCCCGAACCGAAGGTCAGGCTTGTCGGAGCCAAAGCGCGCCATGGCGTCGTCGTAGGCCAGGCGCGGGAAGGGACGCACGAGCTCCATCCCCTTCACCCGCCGCCATATCTCCGCGACCATGCCCTCGATGATGGGGAGGAAGTCGTCGCGGTCGAGGAAGGACGTCTCGATGTCTATCTGGGTGAACTCCGGCTGGCGGTCCTTCCGGAGGTCCTCGTCGCGGAAGCAGCGGACGATCTGGAAATACCGCTCGAAGCCCGCCACCATCAAGAGCTGCTTGAAGAGCTGCGGCGACTGGGGAAGCGCGTAGAAGCTGCCCGGCTGCATCCGGCTGGGGACGAGAAAATCGCGCGCGCCTTCCGGTGTCGATCGCGTGAGAAAAGGCGTCTCCACCTCGAGAAAGCCCTCGGCGTGCAGGTAGTCGCGCACGGCCCGGCACACCTGGTCGCGGACCTGAAACGCCTTCAAGACCGAGGGGCGCCGCATGTCGAGATAGCGGTACTTGAGGCGCAGCGTCTCGTCGACCTCGCCCTCGTCCTCGAGCTGGAACGGGAGCGGGCGCGAGTCGTTCAGGATCTTCATCTCGCTCACCCGGACCTCGACCGCGCCCGTGGGAAGCTTGGAGTTTTCCGTTCCGGGGGGACGCAGGGCCACGGTGCCGCGCACGGCGAGCACGAACTCGGCCCGGACGCCTTCGACCTTGTCGTGAGCCTCGGGCGCCTCCTTCGGATCGAAGACGCACTGGGTCAGCCCCTCACGGTCCCGCAGATCCACGAAGACGAGACCGCCATGATCACGGCGACGAAAGGCCCAGCCCATGAGGGTGACGGTCTGCCCGGCATCGGCGGCGCGAAGAGCGCCGCAGCCATGCGTCCGCTTCCAGCCGCCCATGGGCTCCACGCGCGCCGCGCTCACGGAGCTCCGTCCTTGCGGGCCAGGCTGACGATCTCCCCCGCGAGGGCGGCCAAGGGCACGCGACGCTGCTCTCCCGATCCCATGGCGCGCAGCACGGCCTCCCCCGAGGCGATCTCGTTGTCGCCCGCGATCACCGCATAGGCCACCCCTAGCTTGTTCGCGCGCTCCAGCTCGCGCGGGAGCTTGCGCCCGCCATAGCCGAGCTCGGCCGCCACCCCCGCCCGCCGCGCCGCGCGCGCCACGGGCAGGAGGCGCTGCAGGGCGGCCTCGCCCAAGGGGATCAGGAGCACGAAGGGGCGTGACGCCGCGTCGCCGTCTCCCAGCAGGAGGACGACCCGTTCCAGCCCGATGGCGAAGCCGATGCCGGGATCCGCAGGCCCGCCGAGCCGCTCGATGAGCCCGTCATAGCGCCCTCCCCCCGCCACCGCGTTCTGGGCGCCCAGCTCCGTGGTCAGCACCTCGAAGGTCGTCCGCACGTAGTAATCGAGCCCGCGCACGAGCCGGGGCGTCACCGTGTACGCCTGTCCCAGGGCGTCCAGGTATTCCCGCACGCGCTCGAAGTGCTTCGTCGCCTCGGGCGAGAGGGAATCGAGGATGGACGGAGTGGCAGTCGGGCACCTTGCAGTCGAGGACGCGGAGGGGGTTCCGCTCGAGCCGGGCCTGGCACTCCCCGCACAGAGCGGCCGCGTGCGGTCGGAGGTACTCCAGCAGCCTGGCGATATAGGTGGCGCGGTCCGCGGTATCCCCGATGGAGTTGACGTGCAGGCCGAGGCGCTCCGCGAGCCCCAGCTCACGGAAGAAGTCCATCAGCATGGCGATCACTTCGGCGTCGACGGCGGGCTGGGGCTCGCCGAGCGCCTCCACGTTGGCCTGATGGAACTGGCGGTAGCGTCCCGCCTGGGGGCGCTCGTACCGGAACATGGGACCGACCGTGTAGAGGCGCACAGGCTTGGGCTCGACCTGGAAGCCGTGCTCGATATAGGCGCGCAGGAGTCCCGCGGTCGCCTCGGGCCGGAGGGTGATCGAGTCGCCGCCGCGGTCCTCGAACGTGTACATCTCCTTCTTGACGATATCCGTCTCGTCGCCGATGCCGCGCGCGAAGAGCTCCGTCCGCTCGAAGAGGGGCAGCCTGATCTCCCGGTAGCCGTAGGCCTCGAAGGTCCGCCGGGCCGCCACTTCCACTCGCTGCCACTTGCCCGTCTCGGAGGGAAGAATGTCCCGCACCCCCCGCACCGCCTTGATGGCCATGGCTACCCGGCCGATGCCGCGCGGTGGTCAGCGGCCAGCGAGTACGCGTGGATCACGTGAGGGGCCCGAGGCGAAGCGGGGGTGATGCCAAGACGCGAGGCAGCGACGCTACTCCTGGGGCAGGGTCATGATGACCTGGGTCTCGCCCGAGGTCTTGAGGAAGTTCTTGAAGCGAACGACGGTGGCGATGATGGTCGGCTGCGTCGCGTCGTCGGTCTTGAAGCCTCCGAGGGCGGTGATGATTCCTTCGAAGCCAGTGTCTATGGACTGGAGGCGAAATCCCGCGGGCCCCTTGAACACGATGGCGAGCAGCCCTTCCTTCACAATGTTCTGAGGTACCAGGATCTCGTCGATGCCGTCGCCGTCAAGGTCGAGGGCGAGCGGGTTCGGCTCGATCTTGTAGAAGCTACTCCGTGCGCCGCCGCTGGATTTGCCGCCGCCGGGAACGATCTGCTCAATCGTGGTGGCGCCACCTCCCACGGCCGCACCGGAGCGCCAGATGTCCTCGCCGTCCACGGTGACCTGGAGCCGGTTGAACTCGTCGACGAAGGCGAGCGCGCGGACGCCGTCCTTGCCGTTGACATTGGAAAACGTCGCGCCCATGGGCCGAAACGAGGAGTGCACCCGGACCGCCCTCTCCGTCACGAGCTTGCCGTTCTTCCAGACCATCAGGTCGGCCTGCCCCGTGGTGAAGAACTTCTCCGGCGTATAGCGTTGTGCCCACAACGTCTGCTTATACCCCTTGCCCTCCGTGTCCACGGGAAAGAGGAACATCGGCAGGTTCTCCGCCATGTAGCGCGGCTTGCCGTCCTTGACCCCCAGGATGAACGAGCTCAACCCGATATTCGGGTCGTGGCGAGCGCCCACGATCTCGAACTGTCCGTCACCGTCGAGATCCACGAAGTAGACGGAAATGACGCGGCCGAGCTGCCGGACACTGAAGGACCACTCGGCCTCGAGCTTGAAGTTGACGATCTTGTACTGGTACACCTTTTCGCCATCGCTCACGACCATTCGCGGCAGCTTGTCCTTGGGCGTCACGGCAACATCGATGGCCACCACCGCGAAGGGGAACTTCGCCACTTCCTTGAGGGGGATCGTGCCCTCCCCGCTCGAATACGAACCGGCTTCCAGCTCGCGTCCCAGGAGGCGCGCGAGGAGCGAGCGTTGCTTGGCCTGGGGCGGGTTGGCAGGGCCCCCCTGGGAGAAGCGGCTGCCCTGCTGCGTGGGCCGAATAGAAGGCGGCACGAAGAACGCGGTGGTCACGTCCGGCACCGTGCGCGGAAGCGAGAAGAAGCGCACGTCCATGTACGGCTTGGTCTCGACCCGCTTGAAGTGGACGACCAGCAGGTGCTCCACCTTGAACTTTTCCGCGGCCTGCACCAGGCCCTTGCCGTCCAGCGCCTGCTCGGGGGTGACCCCCTGCTGGCCGAGGGCGACGCCGATGGGATCGCCCATGCCGACCTGGAAGCGGCCCGTTCGAGTGAAGCCGTCCACCAGCTCCTGGACGGCCGCCTCGATCAGGTTGTCTCGCACCCCCGTGGAGAGCGGAAGAATCGTGAGACGGACCTTTCCCGCGCTCACGCGGACCCTGTCTCCGCCCGCCATGCCCTTGCCCTTGCTGACGCGCGCGGTCGCGTAGGCCTCGGCGACCTGCTCGACGATGACCCGCCCGAGGATCTCCTCTTTCCTGCCCAGGACCTCTCCGGTCTTCGGGTGCTTGAGCTCGTCGCCCTCCCGGTACACCTCGAGCTCCACGCCGGCCACCACGCCGTCGCGCTTGCCGATGGACAGGGTGACCTGGCCTTCGTCCACCTTGATGATGTCGCCCTCGACCTTGGGAAAGAGGGCGGCGACCTGACTGACGAGGGCAGCGATCTGGCTCGGAGGAGGACCGCTGACGGGAGCCGGCGTCTGGGCCGAAGCGGGGAGGGCTACCATCGCGATGAGGAGCAGAAGGGCGAGGACCGGCCGTTCCATGCGGCAATGATACCGGCCCAGGGAAGCCACGGCAAGCAATGGTGCTCTCCAGAAAGACTACGGGCCCGGGGTTGTCCCCGGGCCCGCAATCCCTAGACCGTGGTCCGCTTAGAAGCTGAAGCGGACGCGGGCCGTCGTGATGATGACGTCGCTGACGCCGATATCGCGCGGATTCGGCGCGATCACGCCGTAGTCCGCACCGACCCAGCGGTGAACCAGCGCATTGCCCGAGAAGAGATAACCGACCGCCCAGTCGAAGGCCAAGCCTGGGGCGAAGCGGTAGGTCAAGGAAGCGTTCAACTCTGTACCGATGTAGTTGCTGTCACCCTGCGGCTTGACGGACGTGCCAAACTTCCGGCTGGTGAAGTTCGGCCGGATACCGCCGTTCGCCACAAGGAAGCCGTCGGTGTCGACCTTCTTGTCCGTCCACATGGCCGTCACGCCGGTGCCGACCGTGAGGGCCGGGGTGATGGCGTAGGAGGCCTTGACGCCGAACTGAATGCGACCGTACTTGTCATAGCCGATGGCCACGCCGTTGTTCAGACCGGCCTGGGCCGCGCCACCGTTGAGGATCTGATAGTAGTCGATACCCAGTCCAAGGATCTGGGTGCCCCAGTCCGCGGCATAGCTCGTGTCCGTATCGAGGGGCTGGTAGAAACCGATATGCTTGTACGGATTGGAGCTCGCGTGATCACCCGTGGTCCACATCACCATGCTCTGGAGGAGTAGCGGACCGAACTGGAAGCCACCGCGCACGTCCACCAGCCAGGCGCTGATGTCGGCCGTCTTCTTGGTGCCGGACGGGCCGTACGGGGCCTCGCCGCCGCCCAGCAGCCACGCCTGCCGTGAGCCGAACTGATAGAGGAAGGTCGGATCGAACTGCCATGGCCCCATGCGGTACCGCGCATCCACGCCGATGGTGTGGCGATTCTCGTGCACGCCCGTGCCCGAGCCGTCGGCACCGGCGATACCGCCGCCGCCGCCCGCAGGCGCGAAGGGGCTGTTCGTCTGGGTTCCCGTCACGCCGCTGATCGACGTGAGGGTGACCACGCCGCCGCGGCCCTGACGAGCAGTGTTGGTTGCACCGTTGAGGAAGACGTACGAGTACATGGGCTTGATGTCCAAGCCCTTGAACGGCGTGATCTCGGGGCTGACGATGATCGCGAAGTTGTCACCGCGCGACTGCGGCTGGCACGGTGTCTGCACGTTGCCCGTGCTCGTGCAGCGCTGGGTATTGCCGAGGCCTGGGGTGCCCGCCAGGAGGAACGGCGGATTGTCCTGCTTGCCCGTCAGGTTCTCGTCAATGGCGACGTAGGTCACCTGAAGCTTGAAGTTGGGGCTGAACGTCGTGTAGAGGTTCACGCCCGGGAAGTCGCCGTTGGCGTACACGGCCAGCTTGTAGTTGGCCGCCGTGGCGAACGGCTGGGCGCCGAGCCGCACGATCGTCGCGAACGGCACGAGCGGCATCGGGAACTCGGTGTACAGCCACTTGACCTGGAAGTTGCCCTGCGTGTCCGTGTTGAGGTCGAACGAGGATTCGGAACCCGAGCCCACGAAGCCGCACTGCACGGCAGAGCTCGCCGAACCGCTCACGCAACCCGGTCCGTTGTTGCTGTCGATGAATCCGGTCTGGCCCCAGTAGGAGTCGATTTCGAATCCGAACACTGCCTTGGCGGGTCCGACCTGCCCAATGATGTCGAACCGGCCGCGGGTGCGGCCGTACCACTGGGAGTCACGCTTGCGCGACACGTTGAAATCATACGTGCTCATGTTCCGCGCGAAGGTCGTGACGTTGTCCATGAAGCCCGTGATGGTAAACGTCGGAGTCGGCGCTGCCGCGGGGGCCTGGGCAAAGGCCTCCGGGGGCGCGAGGAATCCGACGAGGGCCAACACGGCGAGAGCAAGGATGAACATCCTTCTCATACCGCCTCCTCATCATGAGGGGTGAACGAAGGGCTGCGTGTGCTGCCAGTTGCGGCTGACCGCGTGCGCGCGACAACGGTGCTTCGGCGCCCAGACTATGGGCGCTCGGTGGCTCGCTACTTTTACCCCGGACGGCCGCTCAGGGTCAAGATTAAACAGTCTTGAACACTCGTCAGGAGTTTAGCGTCCGTCCTCCAGCTGCTTCAGGGCGATTCGGGCCGCCTCCGCGAAGGGAGAGGCGGGGTCCAGGTCGCGGGCCGTCCGGAACGATTCCTTGGCCTGATCGCGCTTCCCTTCGCGCATCAATGCCAGGCCGAGGCCGTAGTGGGCGGAAATGAGGGTCGGCTCGAGCTGGACGGCGGCACGGTACGACTCCTCGGCTTCCGGCGCCTTGCCGAGCCTGATGTAGGCGTTGCCGAGGTTGTAGTAGGCGACCTCGGGCGTGGCGTAGGTCGGAAAGGTCAGGGCCTTCTTGTAGGCGGCGATGGCCTCGTCGAAGCGGCTCTGCTCCGCATAGGCCAGTCCGAGATTGTGGTGGGCCTCGGGATTGTTCTTGTCGATCTCCAGGGCGGCCTGGAACGCGGCCTGGGCCTCGGCGGGCCGCTTCAGATCCAGGAGGACGACGCCGAGAGTCATGTGGTACGTGGCGTTCTCGGGATCGAGATCGATGGCCTCCTTGATGGCGGCCATGCCGAGCGAGACGCGCTTCTCGCTGAGGTTGCGCACGCCTTGCTCGTAGGAGGAGCGAGCCTGGAGCTTCTTCACTTCGCGGTCCTGCGTCGATGCGCAGGCGGAGAGCAGCAGGGGAAAGCTCAGGACGAACGCCCCCACGGCACCTCTGCTTGACAGGGCCATTTTCCCCCTGATACCGTGAGCCTTCGTGCCTACCTACGAGTACGAGTGCTCTAAGTGCCCGCGCGTCTTCGAGGTGCGCCAGCGCATCACCGAGGCGCCGCTGGAGACCTGCGACATCTGCGGTGCGCCCGTTCGACGCCTTCTCTCGGCCGCCCCCTTCATCCTCAAGGGCGAAGGCTGGTACGTCACCGACTACCCGTCCGAGGCCCGCAAGAAAGCCTCCAAGGCCGAGAGCCCGTCGAGCGATTCGAGCGCCGCGCCCGCCGGCACCAGCGAGAAGTCTAGCACGGCCGCGGCGCCTCCCTCGTCATCTCCTTCGAGTGGCGACTCGGCGAAGTCGGACAAATCCGCCAAGTCGGATAAACGCGTCAAGTCGGATAAACCCGCAAAGTCGGATAAGCCGGCCTCCTCCGCGGCATCCTAGACGCGTCGCACCCGCACTGCCGTTCCGCGGGATGCCCCCAGGACCGCCGCCGCGCTGCCATCGCGCACGAAGATCTCGAGCCGGCCCGCGGACCCGATGATGGCCGCGGGCTCCGCGATTGTCCCGTCGACATAGGAGTCCCGAGGTCTACCCAGGTTCCGGCTTCCCACCTCGACGGCCGTGGGGCCTCCGAGGATCTGGATGTCCTTGTCGGTCACCGAGGTCACGAGATTCCCGAATCGATCGGCCACCAGAACTTCGCCCACGACCATGTTGCCGTCACGGCGCGCCCTGGGCACGGGCAGGAGGACGGGATCGGTGAGGCGCGGTCCGAGGCGCTCCAGGGCGAGACCCGCCGCGAGGTGGGCCGCCGCGGGAGCAAACAGATCCCGGCCGTGGAAGGTGCGGCTGAGCGGGGTCAGGCGGTATTGGGGGGCTTCGAGACGTACGACAACACGGTCGGGACCAGCGCGCTCGAGTGCGAAGGTGAACAATCCGTTATCGGGTCCGACGAAGAGGTGGCCGCCCGCCCGGGCCGCGATCGGATGCCGGGAGCCGCCCACTCCCGGATCCACGACGGCCAGATGCACCGTCCCCTCGGGGAAGAAGCGTGTGGCCGACTCCAGATACCGAGGATGACTCCCTTCATGATGCCGACCCAGGGATCGCGCGTCCCGAAATCGGTCGTGAGCGTAATGATCGGTATGGCCATTGAAACCCGCCCTGAGCGCGACAGCTGCCGGCATCCCCGGAGCCATGGTACGGGCATTCGGCCCTGAAACCGCCAAATGTGCTCGCGGGAACGTTAAAAATGATGAAGCTCGCTCGCGCGAGCTTCATCATGACGCAGCAACTGCGAGCGATTACGGCTTGATCTGGCCGCGAATCTCCCCATTAGGGTTGGCGGCGCTATGCACGTTCACATAGAGCTCCCCGTCCACGTAGGCGATGAACTGTGCGTCGGTCAGCAATGTGAACGGCGGAACCGTCCACGTGTTGTCGCTCGACTTGATCAAGGGGATGATCACAGAACCGTTTTGGCCTGCCTTCGCCTGATGTATGTGGACTGCCGTGCCCGCTACGCCGGACGTCGTCATGCTTCCCGTGACCGCCTGGCAACTCAGGGAAGTCGCGGAGGAAGCGCACTTGGACGGGGCGATCAAGATGTCAGCGCTCCCCGACGCACTGGTGGTGACTGGAGGAACCTCCTGGCTTCCGCTGAGCTGAACAGGGGCCTTTCCTCCGGACATCCCCCCTGCGCATCCTGCAAACAGGAACGCTGCTACCCCGAGACCTACCGCAAGAGACCGGTTCACAGCCAGTTGACGCGCTCTCATCGATCGCCCTCCGCTTCTCCACTCTGGTCGGTTTGGGACCAAGTCCGGGTACCGCTGCCCATTTCGTGGGCGGGACCCTAGCACTGAGCCGGAAGAGCGTCAAGAGCCACGAATACACAATCTCCACCGCATCCCCACAGGAACCCGAGGGAGGGGTGAAGCTATCGGTCGCGGGCGACGACGAAATCGGCGATGAGAAGGAGCGTGTCCTTGTCGTCGGAGGACGAGAAGCCCGCGAGAGCCTCCTTGGCAGACTGGGCATAAGCGCGCGCGCGGCCCAGCGCGTACTCCACGCCGCCGTAGCGCTCGACGAGCTGCCGGATGTCCTCGATCTCGCCCGGATCGCCCGAATGCCGCTTGAGGACCGACTGGGTGCGGTCGCGCTCGGCGGGCGCGGCCCGCTCGAGGGTCGCGATGAGGGGCAGCGTCCGCTTGCCCTCCTTGAGATCGGCGCCGATGGCCTTGCCAAGCCGTCCCTGGTCGGCCACGAAGTCGAGCGAGTCGTCGCTGAGCTGGAAGGCGATGCCGATGTCGAGGCCATAGCGCGTGAGGGCTTCGACCTGTTGCTCGGCGGCCCCGGCCACGAGGGCCCCGATCCGGCAGCAGGCCGAGATGAACGACGCCGTCTTCTGCGTGATGATGCGGAGATAGTCGGCCTCGGAGGTGCTGCCGCTGCGCTTGCACTCGAGCTGAAGCACCTCGGCCTCCGTCATGGAGACGGTGGCTCGCGCCAGGGTCTCGAGCACGGCGGCGGTGCCGTCCTCGACCATGAGGGCGAAGGACTTCGAGTAGAGATGGTCGCCCACCAGGATGGAGGCGTCGTCGCCCCAGCGGGCATTGGCGGAGGGCCGCCCGCGCCGCAGGGGGGCCTGGTCCACCACGTCGTCGTGGATGAGGGTGGCCGTGTGGAGCAGCTCGACCACGCAGCCCATGCGCACGGCCCGGGGCCCCGAGTAGCCGGCCACGCGGGAGGCCATGAGGAGCAGGATGGGGCGAAGGCGCTTGCCCCCGGCCCCCGCGATGAAGTCGCCCATCTCGCGGATGAGGGACACGGGCGAGTCGAGCTGGCGCGCGATGGCCTCCTCGATGGCGCGCATCTCGGAGCCAACGGCAAGGACGACGCGCTCTTTCAGGAGCGCCTCGAGATCGGTCGGGGCGGTCATGGATCTGGTGGAGCGTCCGTCAGCGGACGACGACACGGTCCTTGATCTTGACCTGGTTGCCGGAGGCGACGCTCTGGAGCTCGACCACGGAGAACTTCTCCTTGACCTCGGTGACGCGGCCCGTGGCCACCTCCTCGTCGAGCTCGCCCAGAAGCTCGCCGGTGATCGGATGGACGATGGCGATCTTGTCGCGCCGCACGCTGACCTGCGCCCCGAGCTTGACCCCGTCCTTGCCGTTGAGATCGATGACGACGCGGCTCGTGTCGACGAAGACGACGAAGCCCCGATTGGTCGGGGGGGCCGCGGCCGCCGGCTGCGTGCCGCCCTTGCCTGTCGTGTTCGTCGCCCCCTTGGCCGGCGGGGCGGTCGGCTCGGTGGCCACGGCGACCTTTTGACGCGGGCTGATGCGGCCGCCTCCGGGCGGGGCGCCGTACTTGGACACGATCTCCGGCGGGGCGATGAGGCTCGACTTGCCGAACACGAGGGTGCCCATCGTGGTCGGGATCTTGTCCTCCTCGACCCAGACGTACTCGGGCTCGCTGGCCACGTCGGGGAAGCGCGGATTCTTGATGAGCAGCCACTTGGGCTCGGCCGCCCTGATCTCCACGCTCGGATCATCGACCCGGGGCAGGCCCACCATCTCGCGCAGGCTGGCCCCACCGCAGGCACTGAGGGCAACGGCGACGACAACGAGGGCGATGGCGAGACGTGGTGGCACACCGATGCTCATAAGCCCTCTGAGCATAGCAGATTCGACAGGATCAATCCTCGGCCCGGGGCTCCCACGGGAAGCGCTGCTCGCCCGCGCCGTCGGCGCGCGTGATCGCCATCCGCCGAGAGAAGAGCGCCGTCCCCGTGACGGCCGAGACCCAGGTGACGTCGAGGTAGGTGACGCCGCGACGCTCCAGGAGAACGGGCACGAGCCAGCCCGTCACCTCGAGCGGCTTCCCCAGGGCCACCGCGCGGTCGGGACGGACGAGGAGCTCCTCCGAGCGCGTCTTGCTGTTGAGGAGGATCTCGCTGACGTGGCCGGGGTCCACGCTCAGGAATCGCTTGGTCTGGTCCATGGCCAGGGCGAGCATGAAGGCCACGCGTCTCAGGTCCGCCTTGTTCGAGGTGAGGTCGGTGGGCGGGGCGACCGCGACCTTGATCCGGCCCCGCGTGATGCGCACGCCGTCCTCCGGCTTGGGCTTGTCCTTGCCCTCGACGGGGACGAAGAGCGCCTCGGAGAATCCCTCCTCGACGCGCTGCACCTGCGCGTAGCCCAGGATCTCCTCGTACCGGCCGAGGACCTTGCCGTTGAAGGGATGCCGGAATTCCCCGCCCTTGCGGAAGACCGAGAACTCCTGCCCGAGCAGCAGGCCCTGCTTCTTGCTCAGGTCCATGTAGAGATGGTCGCCGTCCACCTGGACGACGACCCCCTCCACGGGCGGGAAGGCGCCGACCACGTCCTGGAGCATGAGGCCGAAGGTGGCTCCGACCTGGTCGGCGATGCCCGCGGCGGCAGGCGGAGCGATCGCGAGCAGCGCGGCCAGGGCCGCCGCGGCGGCCCTAGAAAACAATGGACGGCTGATGCACACCGAAGACGGTCCGCAGGGAGTCGCAGATCTCGCCGAGGGTGACCCGCGCCCGCACGGCGTCGAGGATGAGGGGCATCAGGTTGTCCCGGCCGCGCGCGGCTCGGTCAATGGCCTCGAGGGCCCGCGCGGCGCGGCTTGCGTCGCGGGTGGCGCGCAGACGCCCGATACGCTCGGCCATGGCCCGGCCCACCGCGGGGTTGACCTCGAAGAGATGGCCGGGGGGCGGCTCGTCCATGACGAAGTCGTTGACGCCCACCACGGTGCGCGCCTTGGACTCGACCTCCTGCTGGTAGCGGTAGGCCGATTCCTGGATCTCGCGCTGCATGAAGGCGATGGCGCTGACAGAGCCGCCGAGTCCATCGATCTTGGCGATGTAGGTCTCCGCTTCCTCCTCGAGACGCCGCGTGAGGGCCTCCACGGCGAAGGAGCCGCCCACGGGGTCCACGGTGTCGGCCACCCCGGACTCGTGGGCCAGGACCTGCTGCGTGCGCAGGGCGGTCCGCACGGCCGCTTCCGTGGGCAGAGCCAGCGCTTCGTCCATCGAGTTCGTGTGGAGCGACTGGCAGCCGCCGAGGATCGCGGCGAGGGCCTGCACGGTGACCCGGACGATGTTGTTCTCGGGCTGCTGAGCGGTGAGCATGCTCCCCGCCGTCTGCGCGTGGAAGCGCAGCATGACCGAGCGCGGATCGCGGGCCCCGAATCGTTCGGTCATGATGCGGGCCCAGAGGCGCCGGGCCGCCCGGAACTTCGCCACCTCCTCCAGGAGGTGGTTGTGGGCGTTGAAGAAGAAGGAGAGCTGGGGCGCGAACTCGTCGACGCGGAGTCCGGCCGCCTGCGCCGCCGTGACATAGGCAATGGCATTGGCGAGGGTGAAGCCCACCTCCTGTGCGGCCGTGCATCCCGCCTCGCGCATGTGGTAGCCCGAGATCGAGATCGTGTTCCAGCGCGGCACCCGGTCCTTGCAAAAGGCGAACATGTCGGTGATGAGCCGCATGGAGGGGCCGGGAGGGTAGATGTAGGTGCCGCGCGCGATGTATTCCTTCAGGATGTCGTTCTGCCCTGTTCCCGAGAGCTTCTCGGCGGGGATCCCCTGTCGCTCGGCCACCGCGATGTAGAGGCACAGGAGGATAGCCGCCGTGGCGTTGATGGTCATCGACGTGGATACCCGATCGAGCGGGATGGCCTCGAAGAGCTCCGCCATGTCCTCCACGCTCCCGATGGAGACGCCGACCTTGCCCACTTCGCTCCGGGCCATGGGGTGGTCGGCGTCGTAGCCCATCTGCGTGGGCAGGTCGAAGGCCACGGAGAGCCCCGTCTGCCCCTGCCCGAGCAGGTAGCGGTAACGCTGGTTGGTCTCGGCCGCCGAGCCGAAGCCCGCGTACTGGCGCATGGTCCACAGGCGGCCGCGGAACATCGTGGGCTGCACGCCCCGCGTGTAGGGAAATTCGCCGGGAAAGCCGAGGTCGCGGACATAGTCCTGGGCGGCGGTATGCTCCGGGGTGAAGAGCCGCTCCAGGGGCGCCCCGTCCGAGCCCGCGAAGAGGCCGGGGCGATCGGGCGTCTTGTCGAGGGCGGGCTTGAGCATCCGCGCCTCCCACGCGCGCCGCGCGTCCTCGATCAACTCCTTGCCTTCGGGGAGCCGCGTCTTCTCGTCGGGCGTCATAGCGGAATATTCCCGTGCTTGCGCGGCGGATTGGAGTCGCGCTTGGTGTGCAGGACCTCGAGGGCCTGGATGAGACGGCGCCGCGTGTCCCGCGGCTCGATCACCTCGTCCACGTAGCCGCGCTCGGCGGCCACGTACGGGTTGGCGAACTTCTCCCGGTACTCGCGGGTCTTTTCCTCCTTGAACCCGGCCGGATCCTTGGCCGCGTCCGTCTCCCGCCGGTAGAGGATGTTCACCGCTCCGTCCGGTCCCATGACGGCGATCTCGGCGGTGGGATACGCGAGGTTGAGATCGCCCCGGATGTGCTTGGAGGACATGACGTCGTAGGCGCCGCCATACGCCTTGCGCGTGATGACGGTGAGCTTGGGTACCGTTGCCTCACAGTACGCGAAGAGCAGCTTGGCCCCGTGCTTGATGATGCCGCCGAACTCCTGCGCGGTGCCGGGCAGGAAGCCCGGGACGTCCACGAAGGTCACGAGGGGGATATTGAAGCAATCGCAGAAGCGCACGAAGCGCGCGGCCTTGAGGGAGGCGCTGATGTCGAGGCAGCCCGCGAGGTGCGCGGGTTGATTGGCCACGATCCCCACGGGCCGGCCGTTGAGCCGCCCGAAGCCGACGACGATGTTGGGCGCGTAGTCCGCCTGCACCTCGAAGAAGTATCGCTCGTCGAGCACGGGTCGGACGATGGCCTTGATGTCATAGGGCCGGTTGGGCAGATCGGGCACGACGGTCTGCAGCTCCTCGTCCGCGCGGTCGGCGGGATCCGTCGTCGGGCGGACCGGCGGGTCTTCCGTATTGTTTTGCGGCAGAAACGTCATGAGCTCGCGGACGAGGGCCAGGCACTCCTCCTCACCCTCCGCGGCGAAGTGGGCGACGCCCGAGGTCGTCCCGTGGGTCGCGGCCCCGCCCAGCTCCTCGAAGGAGACTTCCTCGTGGGTGACGGCCTTGATGACGTCGGGGCCGGTCACGAACATGTACGAGGAATGCTTGACCATGAAGACGAAGTCGGTGATGGCGGGCGAGTACACGGCTCCGCCCGCGCAGGGGCCCATGATGGCCGAGATCTGCGGCACCACCCCCGAGGCGAGCGTGTTACGCAGGAAGATGTCGGCGTAGCCGGCGAGGGAGACGACGCCCTCCTGGATTCGCGCGCCACCCGAATCGTTGAGCCCGATCACGGGCACGCCCGCCTTCATGGCGAGATCCATGATCTTGCAGATCTTGCGCGCGTAGGCCTCGGAGAGGGAGCCGCCGAACACGGTGAAGTCCTGGGCGAAGACGAAGAGGGGGCGGCCGTGGATCCGTCCGGAGCCCGTGACCACGCCGTCGCCGGGAATTCGCTGCGCCTCCATGCCGAAGTCCTGGCTCTGGTGCACGACCAGACGGTCCACTTCGGCGAAGGAACCCTTGTCGAGAAGCAGCTCGAGGCGCTCGCGCGCCGTCTTCTTCCCCGCCTTGTGCTGCCGCTCGATGCGCTCCACGCCACCGCCGAGCTCGGCGGTTTCGTTCCGGCGATGGAGCTCTTCGAAACGATCCTGGAGGGACATGGGAGCAGGCTCCTCGAGGCGCCTGGTGAAGCGCGCCTCAGACCTGCGGGCAGTATAGGGGCCGGGCTCCGGGAAAGTCAATGAATGCGCGAGCTTTTCCACGTCTCGTTTGACTGGCTCGGGCGCCTCTGCCATACTTCGCCCCGATGACGCCGATGGCCCAGACCGTGCTGGTGCTCTGTGCCGTGGTCCTCACGGTGGCGATCGTGGCGACGCTGCTGAGCTTCAAGCGGACAGCTGCGCGCGCCGAGATCGTGCTGCAGCTGGTCGAGCGCGAGATCAGACCCCTGGCGAGCCAGATCGAAGGGCTCGCCGGAGACCTGCGCGTGGTGGCGCAGACGACCAACGGAAGCGTCCAGCGGTTGAACGGCATCCTCGGCCGGGTCGAGGACATCTCCTTGAAGGTCGCGCGGATCATCGGTGTGGCGAATAGCCTGACGTCATTGAGGGGCATCAGCGGTGTGGCCTCGGGCGCCAAGACGGGTCTCAGCGTTTTTCTCTCGCGGCTCACGAAATAGCAGGCGAGGAGGACAGAGGTCATGGCGGACGAACGTGGCGGGGACGCGGCGGGCTACCTGGGCTGGTTCTTTCTCGGAGCGGTGGCGGGAGCAGCCGCGGCGCTCTTGCTCGCTCCCAAGACCGGCACGGAGACGCGCGAGCTCCTGAGCGAGCACGGCCAGGAGTGGTTCAAGAAGGCGCAGGATGTGGCGGAGGAGGCGCAGGGTCGCGCGGGCGATCTCTTCGACAAGGGCCGCGAGTACGTCGAAGAGCAGCGGAATCGGCTCCTCTCGGCCTTCGAGGCGGGCCGCTCGGCGATGAAGGAAGAGATGGGCAAGCAGCACAACGACCACTAGCCGGCGGTTCAGAAAGGGCCCATCTGCTTCGTTGGCGCCCTCGGTCGCACGCTCAACGTACAGAAAGTACGCCTCGCGTGCGACCTTCGGGCGCCGCCTCGCATCTGGGCCCTTTCTGAACCGCCGGTCGCCACTGGAGACCCTGTAGCTCGATGCCTGAAGTAGAGGTGCCGAATCCGGAGGAGATACGCGAGAAGGCCGAGAGCCGCTTCGGGCGGCGCGTGGCTCTCGTCACGGCCGTCTACGCCGTCCTCCTCGCCATCGCGGGGCTCGGCGGGAGCAATGCCACCAAGGAAATGCTCCTTTCCCAGCAGCAGTCGTCCGACCAGTGGGCCTTCTACCAGGCCAAGGTCATCCGCGAGCACCAGTACCGGGCCCAGAAGATGCGGCTGGAGGCTGACCTGGTCGAGCGCGGCCCGTCGCTCAGGCCCGAGGCCCGCCAGAAGCTCGAGGCCCTCCTCAAGAAGTACGAGGAGGAAGAGAAGCGCTACAACGCGGAGAAGAAAGAGATCGAACAGGCGGCCAAGCGCCTCGAGGCGACGCGAGACCGCTTCCAGACCAAGGATCCGTATTTCGACCTCGCCGAGGTCTTCCTGCAGATCGCCATCGTCATGGCCTCGGTCCATCGTCATGGCCTCGGTGTCCATCCTGTCCCGGTCACGACCCACGTTCTTGTTCAGTCTGATCCTGGCCGCGATCGGCGTCGCTCTCGTCCTGAACGGCTACACGCTCCTCTTCCGCCTACCCTTCCTCCACCACGCCACGCACTAGTCCATTCGCAGGCGGCTCAAAAAGGTCCAGATGCGAGGCGGCGCCCGAAGGTCGCACGCGAGGCGTAGTCCTCACCCAGCCCTCGCCTCGCGGCTGACGCCACTCAACTCGAAGTGCCACGTACGTTGAGCGTGCGACCGAGGGCGCCAACGAAGCAGATGGGCCTTTTTCAGCCGCCTGCTAGATATGGATCGCCTGGCCGAGGGCGGCGAGGGTCGCCTCGAGGGCGGCTTCGGACAGCGTGGGATGGGCGTGGATAGTGTGGATGATCTCCTCGAGCGTCGCCTCGAGCGTGCGCCCCACCGCGAACTCGTGGATCATCTCCGTCGCCTCGGAGCCCACGATGTGCACGCCCAGGATCTCCCCGGTGCGCTTGTCGGCCACCACCTTGAGAAATCCCTCCGTCTCCCCCAGGGCCACCGCCTTGCCAT
>WNFA01000812.1_pt1 | contig 25239 bp, 17 predicted proteins | sample 5400481 | NCBI WGS metagenome assembly WNFA01 (sample SAMN13153340, study PRJNA577476) | soil metagenome | isolation source: 120 cm saprolite under Douglas fir tree site 2 hole 1 replicate 2 | place: USA:California | collected 2015-04-18 | reverse complement strand
GCGCCGGCAGCTTCAGGCGCCTGTTCGACAGCGAATCAAGCGGTCGAGAACTCAGATTAGTCATGCCAGTTGCGAAAAAGGTAGATGACTCCCACGATCAAGCTCCCGAATACGATTAGAAACGCGAAGAAAAAGATGGCGACGAAACTGGGGCGAATCTTGTTAGCCATTGTGGGGTCGTCGCTGCCTAACGAAGTGCGCCTAAGCTGGGGCGCCGTGCTTTGTCGTTCACAAACTGAATGCTACAACAGAAAACAGGGGGCCGTCAGCTTCAGACGCGTCCTAGGCGCCGCGCTGGTTGATGCTCTTTCGAGTACTGCCACAGCGCCCTATCGACTCAGTGCCGCGTCGCCGTTCTTAACGTCTTCTTAGCGTGACCGCGCACTCCGGCACAGCTAGATTGAGCCGCGCGCAGCTCACCGGGGCTCCAACAGAGGGACCGGGTTCGAGGTCTCATAGATGTGATGGCGCGTCAAAGTCCAGCTTGGCGCTCGACTGGTTTTGCACCTGAGCCGGTCGCTCCGCAAGGTTGTGTGGTTCTCCCGGCTTCTATAGACCAACCCAGAGCTCGAGCACCTCCTCGTTGCCAGCACGCCCAGTGTTTTCCGCTTCTTTGCTGATAGGGTAATCAGGAATCAGGAGGAGCTATGAAAGCCCAGATACGCGACGCGGGGCTCGTGAGCCTTGCGTTGGCAGCCATTGCTTTGGCGTGCGAGAAGGGCAACGCGCCGTCAGGGCCGACAGCGTCAAAGTTCGACCGGTCCGCCGCTCAATTCAGCAGCTCAGGGACCGAAGGCGACAGGGCGAGCGAAAGCAACCAGAGTGTCCGGTGGGACATCATCAACATCGATGGATCTGGAAACGTTACGGCTGGTGGAAAGACGTCACCACAAGCCAACGATGGTTCCACACTCACGCTCACAGGCTCTGGCACCTTTCAGCCAGGAAATCCTGACGGTGTGACCGGCGGGGGAACGTGGACCCTGGGAATGAGCAGCGGTACGTACAAGGTTACTCGTTTGGTGCGGTTTACCCCCGCGCCCGGTACATTTACCTTCGCAAATCTGACGGACCAAATTGGCAACCCGGCGGATGCGCGGGCAGGGCTAGCTGTCTTCGAGGTCGAGTATTCGGATCAAAGCCGCGGGGTTCTTCTGGTTAGTTGTAGCCTCAAGGGAACGCCACTCGCGGTTTTCGAAGGCGGTACTGCATCGAAGGGGTTTGTGGATTTTTGGAATCGCGCCCCCCACAACGCCACGGCCTTTCACGTACTCCACGAATCGGAGGAGTAGACTTAGACTAAGACTAGAGGTCCCATAGCCACGCCGCTTAGGGGGCATCGATCGAGAGCAAGAGGCGCAGGGCGGCCTCCGCCATCGTCCAGGGCGTGCAGCGACTCGGCGGGCATGATGGCGCCGGCCCCGTATGGCACGCCGGGCTCCACGCTCGTCCAGCCCCACAGTTCCTCGATGCCTGAGCAACGGGGTTGGACGCGGCAAATGTTGCACAACGCTCGGACCGGTCGGTAGATACATTTTATATGGGCAGGTCCGTGAGTGATTGAAACGGCCGGTCTCGAAAGTGTCCACACTGTGTCACGTAGATAGTTCGATCCGGGCGGCGAGGAGGGGTACACAGGGTCGCCGCCCGGGGAGGTGAGCATCACGCGTGTACTCCTCGGAGAAACTAGAGGACCGCTGTTTAGGGTCGTTCTTCGGAGAGTACAAGAGAGGCGTCAAGCCCGAGTCAATCGCGACGTACCACGTTTGATCAGGCCTTCTCGCAGTGTTGCAAGGCGAAATCGCTGCGCTACCTCGCAGTAATCAGATAGCTGGAATCCGGCGATCCCACCACGATCTAGGTCACCTGTGGCCTGGGCTCCTCCCTTCGCTGGTTCCACAACGGCAAACAACAGCGTTCTTGAGGCACCGTGGGGCGAGAATGCGCAACGAGACCCAGAATAGACTGCGAAACACGTGAGAGACGCAATGTGAAATTGTTTGCCGTAATGTTTGCCGGTCGGTGCCTACCAAAACGGTCACATGCGGCGCCAGATTGCCAGTGCTGGAGAACAAGACGAGGGAGCCGCTTAGGCTCCCTCGTCTTTTCAGTCCGCTGCTCTACCAACTGAGCTACCTGGCCAGACCGGGCCGCTGAACAACGTAGCGGGCTCGGGCACGCTGTGCCGCAAACTGTGCCGGTCCATTTGTGCGGATGGGTGCACATGGTGTAGCTCGGTGCGGAAACCTGCGAAAAAAACTGCGGCCCGGCATAGCGGGGCCGAGTTTGGAGACCGCTGGTCTACACTCCGCTGTGGAGACCCCCGCTCTACGCTCTGGGTCGCGGACCGATCGTCGACGCCACAGCTCACGAGCGCTGGTTGCGCGGTGACGGTTTCGGTGACGGTTTCGGGGGCGACTTTTTGCTGGTCGGCCGCTCGACTGGCGGAGACTCCGCTGCTGTTTTAGCCTCATTTGCACGGTCTGCGGGAGGCGCGCCCGGCTCGCTCAGGCTACGGGTCGCAGGTTCGAGTCCTGCCTCGGGAGCTTCCCTCCTCGGGTCATGCGCAGCCTGTAGGGATTCCCCGAGAATCGCACGCAAATGTGACTGATCTCACACGTCCGTTATCGTGCATAAGCCGAACTTTCATAGCTCGGATGCATATTATGAGCTCTTGGACACATCTCTCCGGCTTCTGCTGATCGAAGACTCTGAGGACGACGCGCACCTGCTCGTTCACGAGCTGAAGCGCGCCGGCTACGACGTCCGCTACGAACGCGTCGACACCGCGGAAACACTCACCGCCGCCCTCAATCGCCAGACGTGGGACTTGGCGATCGGCGATTACAGCATGCCGCAGTTCAGCGGCATGGCAGCCTTGCGCATCATCCAGGAGCGTGGCCTCGATCTTCCCTTCATCTCCGTCTCCGGAACGATCACCGAGGAAATGGCCGTCGCCGCCATGCGCGCGGGGGCCAAAGACTACGTCACCAAAGGCCACCTCCAGCGGCTGATCCCGGCGATCGAACGCGAACTGCTTGAGTCCGAGGCGCGCGCGGCGCGGCGCGACGCCGAAGCGAGTTTCGCGACGCTGGTCGAGTTCGCTCCCATCGGGATCTATCGTTCCAATCCGGTCGGACAATTTCTGTCGGTCAATTCCGCGCTCGTTCGCATGCTCGGCCACGACTCGGCCGGCGAGGTCCTGCAGCTCGACATGGGTCGCGACGTCTACGCCGACATCGCCGAACGGCAGCGCCTGCTCGATCGAGATACCTACAGCGATCGCCAGTATGACGACGTCGAGGCCACCTGGAAGCGCAAGGACGGCCGCCTGCTGCAGGTACAGCTCAGCGTGCGCGCCGTCCGCAACGCCGCCGGCCAGGTCGACTACTACGAGACATTCGTTCGCGACGTCACCGACCAGCGCCGCTTGCAACAGCAGCTCACGCAGTCACAAAAGATGGAGGCGATCGGACGGCTGGCCGGCGGGGTCGCACATGACTTCAACAACCTGCTCACCGTGATCACGAGCTACAGCGATCTCGTCTTCCAGGATCTCCCGCCAGACGATCCGCGACGCGACGACGTGGATCAGGTTCGCAAGGCGGCGGACGGGGCGGCGGCGCTCACCCGTCAGCTGCTCGCATTCAGCCGCCAGCAGGTCCTCGAGCCGAAAGTGATCGACCTGAACAGCGTGGTCGACAATCTCAAGAAGATTCTCCAGCGGGTCATCGGCGAGGACGTCGAGCTGACGACCGTCTTGACAGCCGATCTGGCTGCGGTCAAAGCCGACGTGAGTCAGATCGAGCAGATCTTGATGAACCTCGCGGTGAACGCCCGCGACGCGATGCCCACCGGCGGCAAACTCACGATTGAAACCACGAACGTCGACTACGACCCCGAGCGGCAGCAGCGTTCCGACGGATCCAGGGAATTTGTGATGCTCGCTGTCACCGACACGGGCACCGGAATGGACGAGGCCACGAAGGCCAGGATCTTCGAGCCGTTCTTCACCACGAAGCAGCCGGGCAAGGGCACCGGCCTCGGACTGGCTACGGTGTACGCCATCGTGACGCAGGCAGGAGGATTCATTTGGGTATACTCTGAGCGCGGGCACGGCACGAGCTTCAAGATCTACCTGCCGCAGGTCGATGCCGTCGCGACCACCGCAGCCGTGGCTCGCGTCGACCTGCCCCGCGGCACAGAGACCGTGTTGCTGGTGGAGGACGCCGCAGCGGTCCGGGCCGTGGCCAATCAGGTGCTCCAGCGACAGGGGTACAGAGTACTGGAGGCCTCCGACGGAGAGGACGCGCTGCACCTCGCCGCACGGTATCAGGGCACCATCGATCTCGTGTTGACTGACGTCGTCATGCCCCGAGCGGGCGGACGCGAGCTTGCGGAACGGCTGTTGACCGTTCGGCCGGATACGCGAGTCCTGTACATGTCGGGATACACGGATGACTCAGTCGTGCGCCACGGTATTCTGGAGGGGGGCGTCGCGTATCTTCAAAAACCATTTTCGCCGGAGGGACTCGCGCGTAAGGTGCGCGAGGTACTCGACGCTCCAAAGAGCTAAGGCCCGAGGACGCTACGCACCACGTCCATGATCTCGCGTGCGTTGAAGGGCTTCTGTAAGCTCTTCACCGCGCCGAGCAGCTCCGCATCCTGCCGCAGATCCATCATGCCCGTGGAATCCCCACCCGAGATCACGATGACCTTCACCTGGGGGAATCGTTTGCGGACTTGTCGCAGGGTAACGATGCCGTCCTGGCCCGGCATGAAGATGTCGGTGATCACGACGTCGAACGAACGGCTCTCCAGGATCTCCATTCCGAGCTCGCCGTCATTCGCGTCGAACACCTCGTGCCCGTCCTGCTCGAGCGCGCGCCGTACGACGCGGCGAATGGAGTCCTGATCATCAATCACGAGGATGCGCGCCATGCCTGAAATTCCTCCCCGCCGCGGATTCCAGCTAGTCGGCGACTCCCTACAACTCGCGAATGCTCCTACGGGCGGTCAAATACTTTGTTGTTCACGCAGCTAGCGCTGCGAGCGATAGGTTCAATGGAGGGGACCGTCATGGCACTGCAGGAGACCGGCGGCCTCGAGCCCCGAAATCTTGCGTGCGTCGTACTGGCACAGCGTGGTCACCGGAAACGCCTGCGCGATGGATCGGCCGTACTCGACCTCGTAGGCCAGCGTTTCGGCGAAGGGCAGCCGGCTGAGCGCCCCCGCGGACACGTCCCCGACGACGTACACACGCGACAGACCGGTCTTGAGGGCCGCGTTCATCTGCGCGCGCCAGTACACGAGCTGCGCCGCCCCCGAGGTACGGTACTCCGCGACCACCAAACGCCCCGCTTTCAAGTCGCGCCGGATCGCGGGACGATGCTGTTCGAGCTGCGCGATGACCGCGCGCTGCACTGGTTTGTCGGCCGCGACCAGGCAGCGCGCGTCCGACTGCAGACCCTCGCTCAGGAATGCGGCCGCTCCACGGGCGCGACCGAGATCGCTCGTGTAGAGCTCGCAAAAGTGATTGTGTGGAGGAGACGGCGACGCGCGGCCCGCGACGCCCAGGAACGCCAAGAGGTCGGCGCGCCGGAACCGCCGCTCGTGCCGCCCGCCGATGCGCAGACACGGCAGCTGCCCCGCGTTGGTCCAGCGACGCAGTGACGTTGCACTCACCCGGAGAAACGCGGCCGCCTCCCGGATATCGAGCAGTTCCGCCGTGTCGGCTTGCATGGGCGTGCCCATCAGTGTATATCAAAGAACAGCAAAGAGCAATGGAATTACGTCACCTGCGGTACTTCGTCGCTGTCGCTGAGGAGCGCAGCTTCAGTGGGGCGGCCACCCGCCTCCGGGTCGCTCAACCGTCCCTCTCGAAACAGATTCGCGACCTCGAGAACGAGCTCGGCACCGTTCTGCTGGAGCGGGGCCCGCGCGGCGTGCGTCTGACTGCGGCCGGCCGCGCATTTCTGGTCGAGGCTCGGCACACCCTCGACGTCGCAGCGCGCGCCGTCGCGTCGGCTCGCGGCGCCGCCCAGGGTCGGGAATCCGCGCTGCGCTTCGCGCACGGCGAGCTCAGCGCGTACGGCAACGACCTCGAGAATCTCCTGGCCCGGTTTCGCAACACCAATCCCGACGCCCAGGTGGAGGTCGCGAGCAGCCACGATGGCGAGACCTTCCACGCGCTACGCGAGCGCCGCGTCGATGTGGGTTCGATCTTCGTCGCTGAATGGCCCGTCCCGGGATTCGCGGCGCATCGGCTGATCGATGCGTGCGTCACGGGGGTCCTCCTCCCGGGCAGTCACCCCCTGGCCGCGCAGCCCACCATCCGCTTGTCCGAGCTGCGCGCGCTCACGTGGCTCAACTCGGCGCCGCGCCGCTGGCCGGGCTTTTTGCCGATCATCGAGACCGCGCTGCGCGAGCGCGGGCTCGTGCCGGAGCGCCGCCTCGAGCGGCCGAGAGAAGCGCCCGCCATGAACGTCCAGATCGCGGCCGGCGACATGTGGACGTTGGTGAGCGACGTCGTGGCCACACCCTATCGCAAGAAGACGAACGGCATCGTCTACCGGCCGTTCCGTGAGCCGCCAATCGCTTGCTGGCTCGCGCTCGTCTGGCTCCCTCCCGCCTCTTCCCTCATCGACCGGCTCGTGCAAGCGGCTCGCGATACGGGTTTAAGCCTTTAGGAGATTTGCTTCGCGGCGTCGAGCACCTGGCGCACCCGCGCGAGCAGATCGGCGCTCGTCCACGGTTTCGGGAGGAACGGCAACGCCGGATCGAGCGGGTCCTCGCCCCGCCCCGCTCCGGCGTAACCGCTTGTAAAGAGGAAGGCTGTCTGGCGGCCCTCCCGTCGATCGATCTGAAAGAGCCCGCGCCCACCCAGCCGGCCCATCACGAGGTCGGTAAAGACCAAGTGGATCGGCGCGGGGTGCTGCCGGAGCAGGTGCAGCGCCTCGATCCCATCAGCCGCCGCGAGCACCGTGTAGCCGGCATGCTCCAGCGTGTACACCGTCACGCGACGCAGCTGCGCCTGGTCTTCGACGACGAGCACCGTCTCATGCCCGCCCGCATCCGCCGAGGACATGTGTTCGTGCGACCCTGACGCCCGCCGCCGCGCCGCCTCCTCGGCGACCGGGAAGTAGATCCGCAGCCGCGTCCCCGCTCCAAGCGCGCTGTCGATCTGCACGAAGCCGCCGTGTTGCTTCACCAGTCCGTACACGGTTGCCAAACCGAGACCTGTCCCCTTGCCGACCGGCTTCGTCGTGAAGAAGGGCTCGAAGGCGCGTTGCCGCGTGGCTTCGTCCATTCCGACGCCGGTGTCGTCTACGGCGAGACAGACGTATTCAGACGCCGATCCGGGGCCGAGTACGTCGCGCTGCGCGTCGCTGATCCAGGTACAGCTGGTTTCGAGCCGCAGCACGCCGCCGTCCGGCATCGCATCCCGGGCGTTGTTCACGAGGTTGAGCAGGATCTGCTCGACGGCGTGACCGTCCGCCGCCACCTCGGGCAGGTCCTCGTCGGCAAAGACGAGCAGCTCGATGTCCGCCGGCAGCACGCGCCGCAGCACGGCGGCGAGATCGTTGAGCACGTGACCCAGATGCACCGGCTCGAGCGTCAGGGCCGAGCGGCGCGCAAATCCCAACAGCTGATTCACCATCAGGCGGCCGCTGACCGCCGCCGAGATGATGTCGCGGAGGCTGGCTTCATCGGGTCCGCGGGACAGCAGCTCGGCGTTGGCCAGGATGATCGTCAGCAGGTTGTTGAAGTCGTGGGCGATGCCGCCGGTGAGCTGGCCGATCGCTTCCATCTTCTGGGCTTGACGGAGTTGCTCTTCCAGGCCGCGTCGCTCACTCACGTCTTCGGCGAACACTTCGTGACACTCGACGCCGCCGTCTTCATAGCGGACGGATCGCCCGTACAGACGCACCGTGATCGACTCGCCATCTTTGCGGCGCCACACCGCCTGGGTTTCGACGGCCCCCGCCCCGTCGTTCAACTGCGCGATGTAGTGGGCGCGCGTCGCCGGCTCCTTGAATACATCGCGGTCGAGATGGCGGCTCACGAGCTCGGCCTCCGTCGCATACCCCAACATGTCGATGAGCGCGGGATTCACGGACAGGAACGCGCCCTCCGGCGTGGCGCGGAAAATGCCGAACGGAGCCTGCTGCACCAGGGTGCGGCTCGCGGCGTCGGCGCGCCGCAACGCCTGCTCCGCCCGGCGCCGCTCCGTGATGTCGGTTGCTACGCCCACGACACCGGAGATGGCACCATCCCGCTCCCGCACTGGCGAGTACTGCGCCTCGAACTCAAACCCGAACAACTCGACCCGCGCGGTGACGGACTCGCCGGCCAGCGCCCGGCGCACGTCGGCGACCGCCTGCGGCACGTCGCCGAGCAGCTCGAAGAACGATTTGCCTATCAGCATGCCCGGCCGCACGCCGAGCGAGTGCAGCCCCTTGCCCTCGGCGAGCGTGAAGACGCCTTTGGGATCGAGCGAAAACAGAATGACAGGTGAGCCCGCGACGACAGTGCGGAGGCGCTGTTTGCTCGTCTGGAGTATCTCTTCCTGCCTGATACGCTCGGTGACATCGCGGGAGTTCACGATCACGCTGTACGCATTCGGCTGATCGAGTCGCGCCTGACCGATCGACTCGAGCACCCGCCACGTGCCGTCGGCGTGCCTGAACCGGAATGTCGCCGTCTGCGGTGAACCGGGCTGTTGGATCGCGTCGGCCAGCGCTTCCATGACTGCCGCGAGATCGTCGGGATGCATGAACTCGAACGCGTTGCGCCCGAGCAGCTCGTTGGCGCCGTAGCCGAGCAGCCGTTGCACCGACGGGCTCACATAGCGGAGAATGCCGTCATCGCCAAGAATCGTGACGATGTCGGACGCGTTTTCCGTCAAGGAGCGGAAGTGCTCTTCGCTCTTCCGCAGGGCCTCTTCCACGCGCGCGCGCTCGAGCGCGGTGGCGAGCACATGGGCGAGCGCCTGTACGAAGAGCACGTCGGGACCACTGAACTCCCGGGGCTGCGCACTATACGCGCCCAGCACACCCCACGGACGCTCGCGGCCCTGCACGACGACGCCGATGCCGCTGACGATCGCGTGCTCCTCGAGATGGGGCGGTGCGCTGAATCGAATTTCGGAGGGGAGGTCTGCGATGACGACAGGGCCGGCGGCGTTCAGGACGTACCCGGCGAGGGACGCGGTGTCGGCGGTGACCAACGTTTTGCCGACGCAGCCCTCGTGCCATCCTTCGCCTGCCCGGACCAGCAGGCTGCGGTGTTCCGGCTTCAGCTCCAGGATCTCGCTGAACTCGACGTCCAGGCCCCGGGCGACGAGCTTGGCGGCAGTGTCGAACAGATTGGCTCGCGCCACGCCGGCCAGTGCCTGCTGGCCGAGGTGCGCAACCGCTTCCTGCTGGCGTGCCGCCGCGCGCAGTTGCTGATCGGCGCGGCTCGACTCTTCGACGCCCAGCCAGCGGAACCGCTTCGGTCGCACCCCTGCTCCGTGCCGTGGAAAGGGATCGAAAGCTAGGTGTGGGAGGCAGTTGGACCCGTGAGGCTGGTCACGGGACCTCGCTCCCATAGATTGCGGCCATGGCGACACGCCGAACGACCACGCCGAAAAAGCCCAAGACCAAGCCAAGGGCGAAGAAACCCCGTAGGGTAGCCGATTCCCTGACGGTTTCGGTGCTGCAGGCGACCCTCGAATCCACCGCCGACGGCATCCTCGTGGTCGACCTCGAGGGCAACATCGTGTCGCACAATCGCCACTTCGAAGAAATGTGGCACCTGCCGGCGACCCTGATCGCCGCCAACAATGACGCCGCCAGCCGCGGGCGGATGATCGCGCACGTACGCGAGCAGCTCGTCAATCCGCAGCTCTTCGTAGATGGGATCCAGGACCGATATGCCGAGCCCGAATCCGACAGTTTCGACGTCCTGATCTTCAAGGATGGCCGCGTGCTGGAGCGCTACTCGATTCCGCTCCGCCTGAACGGCCGCTCGGTCGGCCGCGTCTGGAGCTTCCGCGACGTCACGGCGCGGCGCCGCGCCGAATGCGTGCAGGAAGCGGTGTACCGCATCTCGCACACGGCGCACACGGCCGACAACCTGCTGCAGCTGTTGCGCGCGATTCACGAGATCGTGGGCGAGCTCATGCCCGCCAAGAACTTCTACGTCTCGCTCTACAATGCGGAGAACGATCGGCTCGAGTTCCCCTATTTCGTGGATGAGTACGACACCGCGCGCGACATTCCGCCGCGCAGGCTGCGCAAGGGACTCACCGAATACGTCTTGCGCACCGGACAGCCGCTGCTCGCCACACCCGAGGTGTACGAACAGCTCGTCGCGGCCGGCGAAGCGGAGTTGATCGGCGCCCCCTCGATCGACTGGTTGGGCGTGCCGCTCAAGGTCAAGGATCGCACGATCGGCGTCGTGGTGACGCAGACGTATTCCCAGGGCGTGCGCTACCGAGAAGGCGAGCGCGACATCCTGACATTCGTCTCCTCACAGATGGCGATGGCGATCGAGCGCAAGCGCGTCGAGGACGCCTGGCGCGAGCAGAGCGAGCTGCTGCAGCGGATCGTGGACAACATCCCCGTCATGCTCGTGTTCCTGGACGATCAGGGCCGCATCCAATGGGGGAATCGCGAGTGGACGCGGACCCTGGGGTACGACATCGCCGACGCGAGCACCCGTGACATCTTCGCCGAGCTCTATCCCGACCCCGGCGAGCGGCAGCGCTTGCGCGATTCAATCGGCGCGCCAGTGGGGCAATGGACCGACTTCCGAACCCGCACGCGGCATGGCACGACCCTGGACACGATCTGGGCGAACGCGCCTCTGACGGGAGGCGGCTGGCTCGCGATCGGTATGGATGTGACGGACCGGAAGCGCGCCGAGGAGCGGTACCGCTCCTTTATCGCCCAAAGCTCGGAGGGCGTCTCCCGTCTGGAGATCGATCCGCCCGTCCCGGTCAGCCTGCCGGAGGAAGATCAGATCGATCGGCTGTATGGCGGGGCGCGCATCGCGGAGTGCAACGACGCGATGGCGCGGATGTACGGCTATGAAGAAGCCCGCGACCTCGTCGGGACCACACTCGCCAACCTGCATAACGTGACCGATCCCGCCAATCGCGAACAGATTCGCGCGTTTCTTCGGGCCGGCTACCGTGTTTCGAACTCTGAAACGCGGGAACACGACCGTGAGGGACGGCCGCGCGTCTTCCTTAATAACGTCGTCGGATTTGTCGAAGACGGGCATCTGGTGCGGGTGTGGGGAACTCAGCGGGATGTCACCGCACAGCGACATCTCGAAGAGCAATTCCGGCAGTCGCAGAAGATGGAAGCGGTGGGGCAACTCGCCGGCGGCATTGCCCACGACTTCAACAACCTCCTCACGGCGATTCTGGGAAACACGCAGCTCCTGCTGCGCGATCTTCCTCCCGGCGATTCCAAACGCGGCGACGTCGAGGAGATCCGCAAAGCATCCGAACGGGCCGCGTCGCTGACACGGCAGCTGCTCGCCTACAGCCGGCGTCAGATGCTGCAACCCGAAGTGCTCGACCTCAACGTCGTCGTGGCGGAAATGGACAAGATGCTGCGACGCCTCATCGGCGAGCATATCGCGCTCGCGGCGGTGCTCGCGCCCGATCTGGGGCGGGTTCGCGCCGATCCGAATCAGATCGAGCAGGTGATCGTGAACCTGGCGGTGAACGCGCGCGACGCGATGCCCGAGGGCGGGAAGCTGACCATCGAAACGGCGAACGTCGATTTGGACGAAACGTTCGCGCAGGCGCATCTCGGCTCCGTTGCCGGGTCCTACGCCATGCTCGCGGTCACCGATACCGGCGCGGGCATGGACGCCAGCGTCCGCGCCCATCTGTTCGAGCCGTTCTTCACGACCAAGGAAGTCGGCAAGGGCACGGGACTGGGACTCGCCACGGTGTACGGCATCGTGAAACAGAGCGGCGGCTACATCTCCGTCTATTCGGAGCTCGGACGGGGCGCGAGCTTCAAGATCTACCTGCCGCGCATCGAGACGCCCGTCACCACGCCAGCCGGTCCGCAAAAAGGCGGGGCAGCCCGGGGCAACGAAACGGTGCTGGTCGTCGAAGACGAGCCCGCAGTGCTGACGCTCAGCCGGCGTGCGCTCGAGGCGCAAGGGTACGTCGTCCTGGCCGCCTCCGATGCCGCCGCTGCGCTCCGGGTCGTGGAGCGCCATGGTGGCACCATTCACCTGCTTCTGACCGATGTCGTGATGCCCGGACAATCGGGACGGGAGCTCGCCGATCGCCTGGCCGCGCAACGGCCCGGGATCCGCGTCTTGTACATGTCCGGGTATCCCGGAGACGCCGTCGTACAGCACGGGACGCTTCCGTCCGGCAGCGCTTTTCTCCAGAAGCCGTTTTCCCCCGATGGGCTCGCGCTCAAGGTGCGCGATGTGCTGGACGCGTGACGTGCGAGCGGCTACCGTAGCGCCATGATAGAGAGCGGGCTCGTGGCTCTGAGGCTGTCGGGAGATCTGTGGCTTGGCCAGTTCGCTCGGCTGGTTGACCAGTTGCCCGTACTGCTGTGGTCAACCGACCCGCAGTTGCGGATCACCGCGATTCGTGGTGGCGGGGCGCTGTTGGGCGAGGAAGGCAAAACGATCGAGGAAGCGTTTGAGAACCCTACGCAGGCCGCTCCCGCCGTCGCAGCGCACCGCGCCGCGCTCTGCGGGGAATCCGTGGCCTACGAAACGGTCTTTCATGGTCGAGCGTTCTCCGCCCGCGTGGAACCCCTCGTCGGTCCTCAAGGTGACGTGGTGGGCGTCGTCGGATTCGCCTACGATGTCACCGATCGCCACGACACTCAGGAACGGCTCCGCACCATCATCGACAGTGAGCCGGATTGCGTGAAGCAGTTGGACGCCGAGGGGCGACTTCTGGACATGAATCCCGCCGGGCTGGCGATGATTCAGGCAGAGAGCATCGAGCAAGTGCGAGGCCTGGAGATTGCCCAGGTGATTGCCCCGGAGCACCGCGCAGCATTCAACGATCTGCACCGTCGTGTGTTTGCGGGAGGCTCGGGAACCCTGGAGTTCGAGATCATCGGTCTCAAAGGACAGCGCCGTTGGCTGACGACCCACGCGGTTCCGCTGCGCGACGCCTCCGGCACTATTCAAGCGGCGCTCGGAATCACCCGCGACATTTCCCGGCGCAGAATCGCGGAGCTGGCGTTGGTGGAATCGGAGGAACGCTTTTGTAAAGCGTTCTACGCCAATGCCCTGCCCCTGCTGATCACGCGCCTGTCCGACGGCATGGTGCTCGACGCCAATGAGGCCTTCACGAAGCTCGTGAATCGTCCACGCGACGAGATCCTCCGCCAGACGACGGTCGAACTCGGGGTCATCGAGCCGGCCCGGCGGGCGGCGGTGATCGAAAGACTCCGCGACGAAGGCGTGGTGAACGACATCGAGCTCGAGCTGCATCCACGTGACCGCGAGCCCCGCACCGGGCTACTGTCGCTCGTGCGCATCGAGCTCGGCGGACAAGAATGCGTCCTCGGCACCTATCGCGACGTCACGGAGGCCAAGCGGGCCGAAGAGCAGCTGCGAGCGTCCCGAACCGCTCTGCGCAGCCTCGCCACCCGCCAGCAAGACATCCGCGAGGATGAGCGTTCGCGCATCGCGCGCGAGATTCACGACAGCCTCGGCCAGGCGCTGACCGCGCTGAAGCTGCAGCTCGTCGCCGCTCAGGATGCCGCCGCAACCGAAACGCCCGCACTCAGCGCCCGGCTCGCAGAGACCGCGTTGATGGTCGACGACCTCGTGAAGAGTGTGCGTCGCATCGCCACGGAGCTGCGGCCACCGATTCTCGATCAGTTGGGGTTGCCGGCAGCGGTCGAATGGCTGGCTCAGGACTTTGCCCGGCGCACGAGCATCCGCTGCCAGACCTCCATTCACCCCACTGATGGGGCGATTACTAATGAGCTCGCCACCGCGCTGTTTCGCATCGTCCAGGAGGCGCTCACGAACGTGCTCCGGCACGCCGGAGCCACGCGCGTCGATATCGAGCTAGGCGTGAAGAGCGGTTGCGTGATGGTCGAGATCAACGACGACGGCAGCGGCATCACCGAGGCCGGCATGGGGCCGGGTTCGCTCGGCATTCTCGGTATGCGAGAACGGGCTGCCGCGCTCGGGGGCGTGCTGGAGGTCGCGCCGCGCAGCAACGGCGGAACGCGCGTCGCCGCATGGTTCTCGCCCCGATGATTCGCATCCTGGTCGTAGACGATCATGCGCTCGTTCGCCGCGGACTCATCGAGCTGCTGCAGGGACTGCCGGATGGCGTACAGTTCGGGGAGGCCGGCACCGCCGCCGAAGCGATCGCCCTTGTGTTCGGCGAGCGCTGGGATGTGGTATTGCTGGATCTTGGCTTACCCGATCGCCACGGGCTCGAGGTGCTCCGGGAGGTCCACGCCGCACGGCCCCACCTGCCCGTGCTGGTGCTGACGATGTTTCCGGAGGACCAGTTGGCGCTCCGCATGCTCGAGTTGGGCGCCTCCGGGTACCTGACAAAGGAATCGGCGCCCGAGGAGTTGTTGCGCGCGCTCGAGCGGGTCATGACCGGCCACAAATACCTGAGCCCCGCGATGGCCCAAGCCGTCGCCGACGGCCTCGGCGGACCACCGCCGGCACCGCACGAGCAACTCTCCGATCGCGAGCTCGAAGTGCTGCGTCTGCTGGCGGCGGGACGTCCGATTACGGCCATCAGCCGGCAACTTGGCCTTTCTCCAAAGACGGTGACCACATACCGCGCGCGATTACTGCACAAATTGCGGATGCGGTCCAACGCCGAGCTGACGTTTTACGCGACGCAGCACGGTCTCATCAGTCCGGCAGCTCTCCGCGCGACTCATAATTCGTCGTAGGTGAAACCCTACCTGTAGAGTTCCCTACCGCCGACAGACACGATTCTCGGCATCACCAATCCTGTGGCATGGAACAAGTTCGCGTGCTCATGGTCGAGGACAACGACAATGACGCGGTGTTGATCAAGCGTGAGCTCGGGCGTCTCACGCCAGAGCCCGCTGTCCAGCACGTCCGAACGAAGCCCGCATTCGCCGCGGCGCTGGAAGGTTTTGCACCGGACGCCATCCTCAGCGATCACAACATCCCTGGATTCAGCGGTTGGGAAGCGCTCGAGCTCGCCCAGCGTGCGCGACCGGATGTGCCGTTCATTCTCGTCACCGGATCGCTCGATGAAGAAACCGCAGTCCGGTATCTGAAGGGCGGCGCGGCCGATTACATCCTGAAGGACCGGCTCGTCCGTCTCGGCCCCGCGGTGCTCGAAGCCCTGGGGCGCGCGCGCCAGCGGGAAGCGTTGCATCGGCAGGAGCGCCTGCTACGACAGATCATCGACGCGAACCCGAGTCTGATCTTCGTGAAGGACTGGGACGGCCGATTCGTCCTCGTCAATGAAGCCACGGCGCAGGTCTACGGAACCACCGTTGATGCGCTCGTCGGCAAGACGGACGCCGACTTCAATCCCAACGTCGAGGAAATCGCGCATTTCCTGCGCCATGATCGCGACGTGATGTCATCGGGCCAGCCCAAGGTCATTGCCGAGGAGCCGGTGACGAACCCCAAGACGCGCGAGACGCGTTGGTTCCAAACGATCAAGATGCCGTTGCGTGCACCCGAAGAAGGAACGGCCACGCTCCTGGGCGTCTCGACGGAGATTACCGAACGGAAACGACTGGAGGAACAACTACTCCAGTCACAGAAGATGGAAGCGGTGGGCCAGCTCGCCGGCGGCGTCGCACACGACTTCAACAATATCCTGACCGCAATCGTCGGCTACACGGACCTCCTGGCTGCGGAGCTGGGGACCAACGCGCAGCAGCTTGAAGATCTCGAAGAGATTCGCAAAGCGGCGCGGCGCGCCGCCGCCCTCACCCGCCAACTGCTCGCCTTCTCGCGCAAGCAGGTGCTGGAGCCTCGCATCATCGACGTGAACGGCGTGGTGTTGAACCTCGACAAGATGCTCCGGTCGCTGATCTCCGAGAACATCGAGCTCAAGACCGTCCTGGCGGACGACCTCGCGGCCGCACGCGCCGATCCGAACCAGATCGAGCAGGTCATCATGAATCTCGCGATCAACGCGCGAGACGCGATGCCCGAGGGCGGGACCGTGACGATCGAAACGGGGAACGCGACCCTCGACGACGCGTACGCGGCGCAGCACGTCTCGGTGATCCCAGGGGAATATGTCATGCTCGCCGTCAGCGATACGGGCTGCGGCATGGACGAGAAGACGCAGTCGCGGATCTTCGAGCCCTTCTTCACCACCAAACCGGCCGGCCGCGGCACCGGCCTGGGTCTCTCGACCGTCTACGGCATTGTAAAACAGACCGGCGGCAACATCTGGCTCTACAGCGAGCCCGGCAAAGGGACGACGTTCAAGATCTATCTTCCCGCGATCGCCGCGCTGCCCGAGGACATCGGCAAAGTCGCGCCTGCCGATGCCCTGCCTCACGGCGGCGGGACGGTGTTGGTCGTGGAGGACGACGAGCAGCTGCGCCGGTTGACGCATCGCGCGCTCGCCAGCCAGGGATATACCGTGCTGGAGGCCGATCGTGGCAGCACCGCGCTGGACATCGCGCGGCGTCATAAAGGGCACATCGACCTGCTGCTGACCGATGTCATCATGCCCGATACCAACGGGCGCACGCTCGCGGAGACGATCCGCGCGGCGCGCCCCGGATTGCGCGTCCTCTACATGTCCGGTTATCCCGACGGCGCGATCGCCAGCCACGGCATGTTGGAGCCGGGCGTCGCGTATCTCGCCAAACCCTTCACCACCGATGCGGTCACCCGCAAGGTCCGGGAGGTCCTGGAGGCGCGATGATGCGATCGATCCAGCGCACATTCCCGTTGTTCGTGATCGCGCTGTTGCTGGCGGTGGGGATCGTGCAGCTCACCATCGGCTATGGTGAGGTTCGGCAGGCCAGCCGGTCGGTCGCCGATCGGCGGCTGCGGTTCGTAGACAGCGTTCTGTCCGATCTATTCCAATCCTCCCAGCAGCGCGGCCGCATCACGGCACTCGCCAAGGACAGCGCCATCGTGGCGTTCTTGCGCTCCGGAGGACAACGGGGTCGTGAGCAGGCGTTAGCCGCACTCCGTCGCATCACGTTGGATACGGCCAGTAACGCCCGTCTCGAGCTGCGGGACTTCAGCGGCCGAGTGCTGCTGAGCACCGGCCGTTTTGCATTGGGCGACAGCGTCCTCGTTTCTCCGGGGAGGGACTCGGCGCGGTTCGGCCCGTTGATGCGGCGCGACACGATGCTGTTCTTCGGCGTGGCGGCAGCAACGCCCGGAACGGAGCAATCGAGTGGCGGCGCCACCGAGCAGGCCGGCGGAATCGTCCAGCTGATCGGCCGCCTCCAGCTCAATGAGCGGACGCGCCGGAGCTTGACCGGCCTGGCCGGCGGCGACGTTGCCTTCCTCTTCGGCAATGCGGCCGGCGATCCGTGGACCGACTTCGCGTCCATCGTGCCCGCGCCTCCGGCAAACGTGCGCGACAGCCACACGCCCACGCGGTATGAGCGCGGTGAGGCAAAACGGGCGATAGCGATGGCGGTGCCAGGGACGCCCTGGATGGTCGCCACGGAGCTGCCGACGCGTTTGATCGTCGCCCCCGCGCAGGCCTATCTGCTCAACATGGCGCCGATCGCCACGCTCATCGTCATCCTCGGTACCCTGATCGCGTGGTGGGGGAGCCGCCGACTCACTGCCCCACTGGTCGGTGTGACTCGCGCCGCTGAAGCAATCGCGTCTGGCGATCTCGGGCAGCGCGTGCCGCCGGGGCGCGACGACGAGCTGGGCCGGCTAGCGCAGTCGTTCAACACCATGGCGGAGCAGGTCTCGCGCTCGCATCACCACCTCGAAGCGCAGGTCGCGCAGCGTACCAAAGCCCTCGAGGGCACGAATGCGGAGCTGGAGTCTTTCTCCTATTCGGTCTCGCACGACCTGCGGGCGCCACTCCGCGCCATTCACGGTTTCGCGCGGATCCTGCTCGAAGATCATCACGCCCAACTCGATCCCGAGGCTCAACGGCTGCTGGGAGTGATCGATCAGAACACGCGTCGCATGGGACAGCTGATCGACGATCTGCTCGCCTTCTCCCGCCTCGGCCGCACCGACCTCACGACCGAGCCGGTGGACATGAAGGAGCTCACGCGGCTCGTCGCTGACGATGTTCAACGCGCCGAGTCGGACCGGAACGGAACCCTGGAGATTCGGATCGATCCCTTGCCGCCCGCGCGCGGCGATCGCGGCCTGCTGCGCCAGGTGATCAGCAACCTGATGCTGAACGCCGCGAAATTCACGCGCGGTCGCCCGAGCGCGCGCATCGAGGTCGGCTCGCACCCGAATGGCGACGAGGTCGTGTATTACGTGAAAGACAATGGTGCGGGGTTCGACGGCCGCTACGCGGACAAGCTGTTCGGCGTCTTCCAGCGGTTGCACAGCGCCGAGGAGTTCGACGGGACCGGCGTCGGCCTCGCGATCGTCAAACGCATCGTGCAACGGCACGGCGGCCGTGTGTGGGCGGAGGGCGCCGTGAACCAGGGCGCGACGTTCTACTTCACCCTGCCAGGCGAGGAGCACTGATGCCACCACATGGAGTCGACATTCTGCTCGTCGATGACAACGCGAACGATGCCGAGCTCACGCTGCGGGCACTCAAGCAGCGCAATCTGGCGAATCAGGTACACGTGTGCCGTGACGGCGCCGAAGCCATGGACTTCTTCTCGAACGGCGCGGGCCCGGTCCCCAAAGTGGTGCTGCTCGATCTTAAACTGCCGAAGGTGGACGGCCTCGAGGTACTGCGCCGCCTGAAGGGCGACGCCCGCACGAAAGCCATTCCCATTGTGGTCCTGACGTCATCCCGCGAGGAACCGGACATCGAGCGCGCCTACGCCCTGGGCGCCAACAGCTACATCGTCAAACCCGTGGACTTCGAGGCCTTTGCCCGTGCCGTCTCCGACGTCGGGCTCTACTGGCTCCTGCTGAATCACCCTCCGCAATAAGCGGTGCCCCACTCCCAGGCGCTGCGCGTTCTGGTGGTCGAGGACCGCACGGAGGACGCGGAGCTCGCAATACGCGAGCTCCGCCGCGCAGCGCTCAACTGCGAGACGCGACGCGTCGACAAAGCCGACGCCTTTCGCCGCGCGCTGGGGGAGTTCCGGCCCCATATCGTGCTCGCCGACTATACGGTGCCGGGGTTTGGCGGCATGGCGGCGCTCGAGATTCTCAAGGCCGAGGCGCCCGCCATCCCCTTGATCATCGTGACCGGAAGCCTGGACGAAGAGACGGCTGCGGAGTGCATCAAGGCCGGTGCCGCCGATTACGTCCTCAAGACGAACCTGATCCGGCTTGGTCCGGCAATCGGCGGCGCCCTCGCCTATGCTCAGAGCCAGGCCGACAAACAGGTCGCCGAGTCGGCCCTGAGGATCAGCGAGCGCCGGTTTCGTGCGCTCGTGGAAGAGAGTTGGGACGCCGTCGCCCTGTTCGCCGGAGACGGCACGATCCTCTACGGCAGTCCCGCCACCACCCGGCTCCTCGGCTACGATCTGACCGAGTTTGTCGGCCGCAATGCGATGGAGCTGATCCACCCTGACGACCGCGCGACGGTGCTGGTGCGCCTTCAGGAGGCAATGGCCGCGCCACGCGCCCGGGTGCACGTGGCGGCGCGCGTGCGTCACAAGAATGGGAGCTGGCGTCACCTCGAGGGCGTATTCACCAACCTGATCGATGACCCGAGCGTCGGCGCGATCGTCAACAACTACCGTGATGTCACCGACCGCCGTAACCTGGAAGAACAGGTCATGCTGTCGCAGAAGATGGAAGCGATCGGGCGGCTGGCGGGCGGCGTGGCGCACGACTTCAACAACATTCTCACCGCGATCGGCGGTTACAGCGATCTCCTGCTCGCCGATCTCCCGCCCGACGATCACCGGCGCCACGACGTCGAAGAGATTCACCAGGCGACGGACCGCGCCGCCGCGCTGACTCAGCAGCTGCTCGCGTTCAGCCGCCGGCAGGTGCTCCAGCCGAAGGTCATCCACCTCAACGCCCTCGTCCCGGACATCGAAAAAATGCTGCGGCGGCTGATCGGCGAGGACATCCTGTTCACGACGGTGCTCCACCCGCGCCTCGGCAACGTGCGCGCCGATCCCGGGCAACTGGAGCAGGTGATCGTCAATCTCGCCGTGAACGCGCGCGATGCGATGCCGGACGGAGGCCGGCTGACGATCGAGACGCGCAACGTCGAGCTCGACGAGGCGTACACCGCCGAACACCCCGCCGTCAAACCTGGTCGCTACGTCATGCTCGCCGTGACGGACACGGGCGTCGGTATGGACGAAGAAACGAAAGCACGGATCTTCGAGCCGTTCTTCACCACCAAGGTCCGCGGCAAAGGGACCGGGCTGGGGCTGGCCACGGTATACGGCATCGTCCGGCAAACGGGCGGACACATCTGGCCCTACTCGGAGCCGGGCCGGGGCACCACGATGCGAGTGTACCTTCCCCGGGTCGACGCACCGGCGGACCCAATCGAGCACCCCCAAGACGCGGCGCCCGAAACGCTGCGTGGCAGCGAGACGATCCTGGTGGTCGAGGACGAGGCGCCAGTCCGGGCGGTCACACGCCAGCTCCTCGAGCGAAACGGATATACCGTCCTAGAAGCCCCGGACGGACCGGCTGCCCTGGCGCTGGTCGACGGCGAGGAGGGCGGCCGGCACATCGATCTGTTGTTGACCGACGTGATCATGCCGGGAATGAGCGGACGCGAGCTCGCCGCCCGGCTGAATATACGGCGACCGAATGTGCGCGTGCTCTTCATGTCGGGTTACACGGATGACGCCGTCGTCCGACACGGGATGCTGGAACCAGGTCTTGCGTATCTCGAGAAACCATTTCGCCCGACCGCGCTGCTGAGAAAGGTGCGTGGCGTCCTGCGAGAGACAGACCCAGACGCCCAAAGAAAACCCGAAAAAAATCGATAATATCGATATTATCTGGCGAGTGTGCGCTCACTTAATTGCTTAATCCAATCAACATCAAGCAGTTAGGCAGGCGCAAGGCCGAGATTGTATGTGTACTAGCTTGGCGCACAACGACTTACGCCAGATGGTGGCGCCGCGCACTGACCGCCCAGCTAGATTCCCCGCATGCCTTTGCCGCCCCTAATCGGGCACGAAAGGGTTAAGACCAAACTGGCGGGCGCCCACGCCTCCGGAAAGCTGCCGCAAGCGCTTCTGCTTGCCGGTCCTCGTGGCGTAGGGAAGCAGCGTCTCGCGCTGTGGCTTGCCCAACTGATCCATTGCGAAGCACCAGGCCAGGAACCGTGCGGCCAATGCCGCTCGTGCCGGCTTGTGGTTTCGCTGCAACACCCCGACGTGCACTGGTTTGTGCCGGTAGAGCTGAGCAAGCGTGGCGGAACGGCGACGGGAGACGCCGAGAAGCAGGTCGATCTCGTCGCCGATGCGTTGGCCGACGAAATGGCAGCGCGGCGAGAGCAGCCACTGTACGGTCCGCCCGCCGGACTTGCGAGTCATCCCGTGGCGTCTGTCCGTCTATTGCTCAAGCGGCTCGCGCTGACGCCGGCGATGAGAAAGCGGAAAGTGTTCATTGTCGGGGATGCGGAACGGCTGATCCCCCAGGTGGGGACGGAAGTCGCAGCCAACGCGCTGCTGAAGGCGCTCGAGGAGCCGCCGGCCGATAGTGTGATCATTATCACTGCCGCGGATCCCAACGCCCTGCTTCCGACGGTTATCTCGCGTGTTGTGCTCGTTCGTGTGGCGCGAATCGCCGACAGTGACGTGACAGCTTTCGCGCAGCAAGCGCTCGGAATTGATAGTCAAGCTGAACTGGCACAACGAGTTGCGGCGGCTGAAGGGTGCATTGGCAAGCTCTTTGCAGCAGCACCCTCCCGTTCGGGGCAGCCGCCAGAAGAGCAGGTAGGCCAGTTTCTGGATGCTCCGTGGTTGTTCGCGCTTGGGCAGGTACCGTTTCAAGCGCGCGGGGGCTTCACCGATATGCTCGACGCGCTGGCGACGAAGTTGCGGAGTGAAGCGAAGCGCGGTGGCGATACGGACAAGCTGGTCGAGGCTATCGCCCTGGTGCTGGACGCACGCGATCTCGCGCAGGGCAACGTAAACCCGCAGCTCCTCGCTGCCGTATTGGCCGAGGACCTGCAAGCGATACGGGCGTCATGAAACTGTCGCACGTGGACCACGCCGGCCGCGCCCGGATGGTGGATGTCGGCGACAAGCCGATGATGGATCGGTCGGCGGTCGCCACGGGGACGATTCGGATGTCGCCGGAGGCGTTCCGGCAGGTGGCCGAGCAGGCCATCGGCAAGGGCGACGTGCTCGCGGTGAGCGAGGTCGCTGGAACGCTGGCGGCGAAACGGACGGCGGAGCTGATCCCGCTCTGCCACCCGCTCGGTCTGGACCATGTAGAGGTAGACGCCAGTCTGACTGAGGCGCTGCCCGGCGTGCAGATCAGGGCGAAGGTGCGGACGGTTGGCCGAACCGGCGTGGAGATGGAAGCGTTAACAGCGGTTAGCGTGGCATTGTTGACCGTCTACGACATGGTCAAGGCCGTCGATAGCGGCATGGTGATCGGGGATGTGCAGCTCGTGGAGAAGCAAAAGGCTCCACGCGATGATTGACGGGTGCTTGACGCAAGTGCGGCATGCTTGACACGCAGGAAGTCGATTAACAGGGAGGATTATGCAGACGAAAACTCAACGTTTGATTTTGCGCGGCGGAATTATCGTGCTGGCCGCTCTGCTCGTGAGTACCGTGGGCGGGTGGGCCGGCGGCACGACGACCGATACTGAGCGCGCGCCCGCGTCGGGCACCGAGCTACTCGGTGAACTGCGGTCGCTCCGTCAGCAACTGGACGCGAAGCAGGGCGAGCTCGAAGTCGCCCGGCTTCAGCTCGACCGCGTCGATGCCATCATGCAGTACTCGACCCACTATCGGCTGCCTGCCGACATGGCAACGGCGGTCTACGACGTCGCGCTCAGCGAGGGGATCGATCCCGGCCTGGCGTTCCGTCTGGTCAAGGTCGAGTCGGGGTTCAACCCGCGCGCCACGAGTCACGTCGGGGCGGTCGGGCTCACGCAGGTGCTGCCCAGCACGGCGCGGCTGTATGAGCCGGGCCTGACGACGCAGCAGCTCTATGACCGGGATACGAACCTGCGGATCGGTTTCCGCTACCTGCGGGACCTGTTGGACCGCTATCCGGCCAACATGTCGCTGGCGCTACTCGCCTACAACCGCGGCCCCGCCAAGGTCGAGCAGCTCTTGGGCGCCGGTCGCGATCCCGCGAACGGGTACGAAGTTGAAGTTATGAGGGGATTCCGGCACCACTAACCTCGGGTGCCGGTCGGTTACCGGCCCGGAATCAGCAGGACGTCACCGGGCCGGATCACACTTCGCATCGTCAGATCATTCGCTTCCAGCAGCGCCGCCAGCCCGATCCCGTGCTGGTGCGCGATGCCGCTCGCGGTCTCGCCGAGCGCCACGCGGTGGCGCGTGCCATCGGAGGGCAGGCTGTTCACGCTGCGATACCGGCTCGAAACGCGCCGGAACCGGGGCTCCGGCGGATTGCTCCAGGCGCCGCGCGGTACCACACGCCCGCTCATCGGCACGATGATCCGCTGGCCCACACGCAGCGCGTGCGCGCGCAAATGGGGATTCGCCGCCTGCAGCATGGTGACGGTCACCTTGTAGCGCTGCGCGATGCCCGACAGGGTCTGACCCGTGGAGACGTAGTGGTCCACGAACGTCACGCGCTCGTTGACCGGCAGATCGGCGTACCGCTCCGCCACCCGGGCACCCCTGCCCCGCGGCACGCGCACGACGACGGCGCGCTGCGGCGGCGTTATCCCGCGCACATACTGCGGGTTGAGCTCGAGGAGCGCCGCGACCGACGTATCGGCCAGCCGCGCCAGCACATCGAGCCCGGTCGCATCCGGAACGGAGACTTCGTCGAAGACGAGCGGCGGCAGGCGCTGGATGTCGGTGAAGCCGTAGCGGCTGGGCTGCTTGGCGATCAACGCGGCAGCGATCAACTTCGGCACGTAGTCGCGCGTTTCGCGACGCAGATTGCGCCGGTCGGCGATCTGGAAGAACGTCTGATCGTCCACGGTGTCAGGCTCACCCGGCAGCCGCCGGATCTCGCGCTCGATGCGGCCGGCGCCAGCGTTGTAGGCCGCGGCCGCCAGATAGACGCTACCAAGGCGCTGCACCAGGTCCTGAAGATGATTGACCGCGGCGTCCGTCGCCTTAAAAGGATCGCGCCGCTCGTCCACCCAGGGATCGATCTGGAGGCCATAGCCACGGCCGGTGGACGACATGAATTGCCACATCCCGACCGCCCGGGCGCGGCTCACCGCCGTGTTCGACAGTCCGCTTTCGATCAGCGTGAGATAGACGAGATCCTCGGGCAGGCTGCGCGCCCGCAGCCGCTCCCGGATCATCCCCTCATAGCGCCCCAGGCGCGACAGCCAGATCTCAAATCGGTCGCGCGCGTCAAGCTGGAAGAATTCCAGATATTCGAGCACTCGGCGATTGCCGGCGAAGTTCGAAACGTCGATGTCGAAGGTCGCCGTCGCGTCCCGGCCGAAGAGATCTTCTGCTTCCCGACGCACGTCCTCGCCGCGCACCGCCACGTTGGTGCGGGGCGTGCCGAGCGAGTCGGGATGGCGTTCGTGCAGACTGTCCAGGGCCGACTGATCGGCGGCGGAGTCCTGCTCGACCGTTGCGAGTGCCGTACCGAGCTGCACGGCGGAGCTGTCACGCGCAGTCACGTCGGAGGCCGGCAGGGCCGTCACGGGAGCCGGGGGAATATGTGCGCCAGCGCAGGCGGCGAGCGCCGCTGCACTCAACATCGAGAACCACATTGCCGTCAGTCGTTTCATCGTGTCGCCAGATAATTCCCAAGTAAACGGTTTGTCGCATTCAACACTGCAAGTGCCGCGCCGCGGGGCGGATCGACTTCCGTCAAACACGATCCCACGAGCCGCGTCGTTTCCTCCGCGCGCGCCGACAGCGAGACGATCACCACCGTCGCGTCGAACGCGCGCCCCGCTTTCACCCCCAGCAACTCGAACGTGAGTCGCGGTTGTACGGCCTGCTCCAATGCGTTCACGGCTGCAACCGCGCAACAGCG
>WNFA01000807.1_pt1 | contig 25294 bp, 26 predicted proteins | sample 5400481 | NCBI WGS metagenome assembly WNFA01 (sample SAMN13153340, study PRJNA577476) | soil metagenome | isolation source: 120 cm saprolite under Douglas fir tree site 2 hole 1 replicate 2 | place: USA:California | collected 2015-04-18 | reverse complement strand
GGTACCGATCCGGGTCGCGGCGGTTGAGATAGTCCAGCAAACGGCGGCGCTTATTGACCATCATGATCAATCCGCGGCGCGATGCATGGTCTTTCACGTGGGACTTGAGATGCGACGTCAGATAGTTGATCCGCTCGCTCAGAAGCGCGATTTGCACTTCTGGGGAGCCCGTGTCCTTAATGTGAGTCCGGAATTGTTCGATCAACGCTGCTTTCGGTGCGCTCAAGTGCCCTTCTCCGTCGTCCCCTGATTTTTTCCTCTTCTCTTCGACCCATTCAGGCTAACACAAAGTCAACAAAAGTGTAAAGGAATGTAAAGCGTCGGGAGATCGAATAATTCAAGTAACGGAGAGTATTCTTGTGCGGTGGGCAGCGGAAGCGCGGCGTCAGCACTTGGGTAGTTTCTTGATTTGTAAGGCGGGTTTTTGGATTGGCTAGGCTCTCTTAACGGCGGACGGTGCGTCTGTTGGGGATGGACCAATTCGATGTTGCGCTGGGCGGGCAAATTCGGTTCAATGCTTAGGCACAGCTTGAGGGGGAGAGGACAATGAGAAAAGAATTTGCATTTCTTGCAGTGGGATGTCTGACGCTGGGGCTAATGGCGGTGCTTGGCTCAGCGCAGATGGAGAAAGGCTCGCGACCGAGTCCGGCGGTGAAAGCCAGTTGCACTCTGGCCGACGGAAAGACGGTTACCGTGGATTATTCCAGTCCTCGCGCGAAGGGGCGCAAGATTTTTGGCAGCTTGGTTCCTTTCGGCGAAATTTGGCGCGCGGGAGCAAACGAAGCGACAACTTTTGTTACCACAACTGACCTGATGGTGGGGGGGACCCACGTGCCCGCCGGCAGCTACACCATTTTTGCAATTCCGAACAAGGATAAGTGGACACTGGTGATCAGCAAGAAAACAGGCGAATGGGGATTAGCCTATCCGGGTCCGTCTCAAGATCTGGCGCGAGTCGATATGAAGGTTTCCGCGATCCCCTCGGCGGTCGAAAATTTTACGATCGCGTTTGACAAGATGGGCGGCGGCTGCACGCTGCGGATGGATTGGGAGACGACGCGGGCTTCCGTGGACATCTCCAAGATGTAAACCCAACGATCTCGGAAACGAGAAAAGGCGCACCGGCCATGCAGCGGCGCGCCTTTTATTTTTGTTCGGCCGACGGAAATTTAGGAGGCCTGTTGAAGGCGGGCCATGCCGCGATCGACGAGCATGACCGCACCGATGACCATGGCAGTGGACAGGAGTACGTTGAGTGTAACGGCTTCGCCGGCGAAGAGCCAGCCGAGCAGAACGGCGACGATGGGATTGACGTAGGTGTGGGTGGCAACGAGCGTGGGAGAGTAGTGCTCGAGGAGCCAGTTGTAGGCGGTGAAGGCCACGACCGAGCCGAAGAGAATGAGATAGCCGAGCGCGAGCCAGGAACGCAACGTGACGGAGGCGAACGAAAATCCGCGGTATTCGCCAACAGCGGTGCCGACGAGGAGCAGTTGCACGGAGCCCGCCAGCAGCGAAAGCGCCGATAAGAGAAGTGGATGCCCGGAAAGATGTGACCGCCTGGAGTAGATAATCCCGGCGGACCAGGAAAGCGCACCCAGCAGAACCGCGAGCGAACCGATAAACACGCCGGGGCCGGAATTGAGAGCGCTTCGGCCCATGAGGAGGCCGACGCCTCCGAATCCCAGAAGAATTCCGGCGAAAAGCGTGGCGTTCAAGCGCCACTGACGTGCGGCGAGGGCGGCGAGCAGGAAAACCCAGATGGGCTCACTGGCAATGAGCAAAGAAGCGAGGCCGGACGGCACCCTTTGCTCGGCCCAGTGAAGCGTGCCGTGGCCGATCAGAAAAAAGAAAAAGCCGATGATGATGCTGGCGCGAATTTGCGCCCAGGTAGGACGAAGACGTTTTGCCAGGCACCAGGCGAGGAGAATCGTGCCGGCCATCAGGTGGCGAAGGCCTGCGGTATAGAGCGGAGGAATGGTTTCGACGGCGAAGCGAATAGCGAGGTACGTGGAACCCCAGATGAGATAAATGGAGAGAAACGAAAAGACGACGGCGGCGCGATTGAGGAGCGGGCGCGTTGAGACTGCTACGCCTGGCAGCACTTCAAGCACTTCCGCGGATTTTATGGGCATCGGTTCACCAAGTTACGATCGGGCGGTCCACCGCGCAGCCATCCAAGGACCGTTGCTGTAATGCTCTATCACTGCTATACTCATTACTGCAGCATAAGTGATTTGCTGTAACGAGTCAAGTACATTTAAAGCATTACAATGAAACCACCACACAACACCTTCCAGACCAACGGGTTCGGCAAGATTGCCCCTTGGGTAGATCTTGTCAATAGCGAGGAGTGGAATGGTTTTGGGAAGCTTACCGACCAGCTTGCCAATCCTCGGTGGCTTGGCTCGTTCCTCAAACATTGGGACCTCTATCCGGTTGCCGCAAATCGCGTTCCGCGGCGCGAACTAGAACGGTTGCGCCGCCTGCTGCGCAACGCCGCGGAAAGACTGGCGGCAGGAGGCTCTCTGGGAGGTGGAGAGCTCACGAAACTGAATCAGGCTTTGAACGTACCGGTTTGGCAAAAGCTCGTACAGCACCAAAATGGATTTCGTGCTGAGACGGTTCCCGTGCGGAGTGACTGGACTTGGGTGATCGCACGGATCGCAGCTTCGTTTGGAGAAATGCTGGCGAACCACGAGGTGGAGCGCATCAAAATCTGCGCCAATTCGGATTGCCGCTGGGTTTTCCACGATCCGACCAAAGCCAGGACGAAGCGCTGGTGCAATGACCGCACCTGCGGGAACCGCGCGCGTGTCCGCCGCGCCCGTGCGATGCAAAAACAAAAAGCCTGACGAAGGAATTTTTCCAGTCGCCAGGCTCGCAGGTAGTTGAGTTGACCGGAAGTCAGGAATTTTTGCGGTGCAGGAGCGACAGAAACTCGTCGCGCGTCTGCTTGTTGTGACGGAATGCGCCAAGCATGGCGCTAGTAACCGCTGAGCCGTGCTGTTTTTCCACGCCGCGCATCTGCATGCAGAGGTGGCGGGCTTCGATGATCACGCCAACACCCTGGGGAGCGATCTTTTCTTCGATGGACTGGGCGATCTGACTGGTCATGCGCTCCTGAATTTGCAGACGGCGGGCGAACATATTGACCACGCGGGCAATTTTGCTGAGGCCCAGAACGCGTTTGTCCGGAAGATAGGCGATATGAGCCTTGCCGAAAAACGGCAGGAGGTGGTGTTCGCAGAGGCTAAAGAACTCGATGTCCTTGACGATGACCATTTCGTCGTAGGCTACGCTGAATGTCGCGCCGTTCAAAACGTGATCCAGATTCTGGTGGTAGCCGCTGGTCAAAAATTTCAGCGCTTTCTCGAAACGTTCAGGGGTCTTGCGCAGACCTTCGCGATTGGGATCTTCGCCTATCAGTTTGATGATTTCGCGCACGTGGCAGGCAATTTTGCGCGCGTCGAGTTCCTTGCTGTCGTTCAGCAGAATTTCTTCCATTGGTTTGGTCACGGATGGTTCCCTTCTAGGTTGTCCCCAGCGTACTCGAAGCTATTGTTTCCGGTCTCTTGGACGCGGATGCGTTCGAGCTTCGCCTTGGGGAAGGATTTCAGGCGCTGGTAAATCTCGATGCACAAATTCTCCGTGGTGGGCACTCTGTCGCCAAACGCGGGGACATCTTCGTTGAGCGACTTGTGATCGAATTCGTCAAGCACGTGGCGCTCGACAAAGGCGTCCAGATCGGCAAGGTTCGCGATCATGCCCGTGGCCGGGTCAACTTCTCCCGACAGGCTTACTTCCAGCGTGTAATTATGGCCGTGGCCATACGGATTGTTGCATTTCCCAAAGACGCGCCAATTCTCCTCTTCGCTTAGATGCGGGCTGTGCAGCCGGTGTGACGCCGAGAATCGGTAGCGGCGGCCGAGTTCGATTTTGAGCGGGCTGCTCATGACTTCCCCGCTGTGTTGGCACCGTTACGGTAGCAATCGGCGAAGAGATCGGGCGACTCATAGAGCCGCACGCGATGCAGGCGGCCTTGCGTGATTTTCGGCTCCAGCAATTGCCAGATTACGCGGGCGATGTTTTCACAGGTCGGAATCTGTCCGGCGAGTTCGACGACCTCGTAATTGAGATGACGGTGATCCATGCGCTGCATGACTTCGCGTTCGAGAATCTCTTTCAGTTCTTTCAGATCCAGCACCATGCCGGTCACAGGATCGGGTTCGCCTTCGACGGTGACTTCCAGGGTGTAATTGTGCCCGTGGCCGTGAGGGTTATTGCATTTTCCAAAGATGCGGCGGTTTTCCTCCGCCGAAAAATTCGGGTTGTGATAGAGGTGCGAAGCGGCAAACTCGATTTTTCGCGTGAGCAAAACCATGAGCGTTCGCTTACCTCGCCGATTTGGGAGCTCCGACTGAGTACCCCCGGCCTTTCCACTGGATTCTTCCATTGATGTGGCTCCGGTAGGACGCCCAGAGCACAGCTACATATAGCGCCACGGCGGGCACATAATAAAAGATGAAGGAGAAAGGGTATTGGTTACGAGCAAGATCAAGGCCGTAGCTGGTTTGGCGGAAGATCAAGAGCAAGACTCCCAGGAAAAGAAGAAGCGGGTACTTCAGTCCCAAGGCAAGCAGCAGAAGCGGAATCCAAGGGAGGCTTGACTCCATCTCGCGGAATACCGACCAGGGAGTGCCGCCCATCAAACGATAAAGATTTTTTTGCCAGCCTTGCCACATCGCCTGGAACGAGCGGTACATGCGGACACGAACGATGCCTTTGCCGGAACCGAACCAGATGCGATGGCCCGCAGCCTTTACGCGCATGGCCAGTGCGACATCTTCGAGGACTTCGCCAGCGACACTGGCGTGACCGCCGATGGTCTCGTAGACGTCGCGGCGGATCATCAGAAATTGGCCGTTGGCAGCTGCGGCAGGCGAGGTCGGATCGTTCACTTTTTCATACGAGAACTGTTTTGCGAGGCGCAGATAGACGTAAGGAATCAGGGCTTTTTCGTACCACTTTTCGGTGATTTGCTTTGGAGAAAAGGACACCAGAGCAGCATTTTGTTCCTGCGCAATTTGCAGTGCGCGAGAGACCGAGTCTCGTTCGTGCTCCGCGTCCGCATCGGTGAACAGGAGCCAAGCGCAATTTGCCTGTTGCACTCCAACCCAGAGGGCATGGTTCTTGCCAACCCAGCCGTCGGGCAATCGGCCGGAATCGAGAAGGCGTAGGTTTGGAATTTTTTCCATGAGACTGCGCACGACGCTGGCAGTCGCGTCTGTGGACTGGTCGTTCACTACCAGGATTTCGGCAATTCCCGGCTGGTTGGCAAGAGACGCAGTGCACGCGACGATGACTGCCTCCTCATTCCGGGCGGGAACGATGACGGTGACAGAGCCTGAAGTCGCCGCTTCGACGAGAGTTCCGCTGGCAGATGGATTGTGTGCCTTGCTGGACATGATGTATTAGATGCGCAGGGAGTCGTTTCCCGACTTGGGGAGATTAAGTTAGTATAGCACTCGATGGGAATCCTCCGAAAAATTGCGGCTTGGGGAGTATTGGCGGCGGCGCGGGGTGTAATCCTGCTTTTTGCGATGCCCAGCTACCGCCAGGGCGAGGCCTCGATTGCGGGCAAGACAGCAGAGGACTTCTCGCTGGAGATTGCAGGAAAGCCTGGGCATCTGACCGATCTAAAGGGCAAAATAGTGATACTCAATTTTTGGGCGACCTGGTGCCCGCCGTGTGTGGAAGAAACTCCTGCCTTGAACCGGCTGCAGAAGTACATCGAGTCGCGAAACGGCGTAATACTCGGCGTCGCTGCGGACGAAGATCCCGCGGCTTACGAAAAATTTTTGCGCGACCAGGGTGTAGTCTTCCTGACCTACCGCGATCCGTCCACGAAAGAAAATCATTCACCAATCGCCCAGGGGTACGGCACTTCAATGTACCCGGAAACGTACATTATTGACCGGCACGGCAAGATTGCGCGCAAATTCATCGGCTTCCAGCAGTGGGACTCGCCGGACATGCTGGCGTATTTCGACTCCATCCTTGGGCAAACCTGAAACGAACCTGAACATTCCGGGCAATTCATCGGGCAACGGAGGTGCCGTGCGCGATTAGTAGCAAACAGGCTGGCGCGCGGATTTATTGGATAAATCAAGTATCGCAGGCGGAGCATTGTTAGGTTTGACGGGATTCGCGGGACCACCTATGATTCCGCTCGCAGATCAGAGTCCTGATGGAGAACGCCATGTATGTTTCTGGAATTCGGCCGACCCAAGCCGTACTGCTGGTTAGCTTTGCTATGGGAATCGCTTTGTCCGTCTTCTCCGCCAACGGGACAGCCACTTCTACAGAACCACCAAAGTTCAAGGTCGATCCGTCCTGGCCAAAGGAATTGCCCAACAACTGGATCATGGGCCAAGTGGGTGGCATGGCCGTGGATCGTCACGACCACATCTGGGTCTTGCAACGCCCCAGCTTGGACACAGTCGATGAGTTGGGCGCGGCACAAAATCCGCCTTTGTCGCAGTGCTGCTTCGCCGCACCTCCCGTCCTCGTATTCGATACGCAGGGAAACTTGCTGCAATCCTGGGGAGGTCCTGGCCAAGGATTTGACTGGCCAAAACGAGAACATGGGATTTACGTTGATAAGGACGAGAACGTTTGGATTGGTGGCGCCGGCGCCGCGGATCGTCACATTCTGAAATTCAGAAATGACGGGCATTTCGTCATGCAGATTGGCCATCCTTCGGCCGATCCAGCAAATAGCCTGCGCACCGATATTCTGGGGCAGCCCGCCGGCATGGAAGTGGATTCCGAAGCTCATGAGATTTATATCGCCGACGGATATTTGAACAAACGAGTCATTGTCTACGATGCGGACAAGGGCACATTCAAACGGTTGTGGGGTGCGTACGGAAACCAACCGAATGATGCTGATCCCGGCGCTTACAGTCCGGCCGCGCCTCCGGACCAGCAGTTTCGAAATCCGGTGCACTGTGTGCATCTTTCGCGGGATGGACTGGTGTACGTGTGCGATCGGGTGAACGATCGAATACACGTCTTCACCAAGCAGGGAAAATTTGTGAAGGAGTTTTTTGTGCGGGCTCAGACCCTGGGCATAGGATCCGTATGGCAATTCGCGTTCTCAACGGATGAGAATCAGAAGTACCTTCTCGTTGCTGATGGCGAGAACAATGTGATCTGGACCTTGGGCCGCGACGACGGGACGGCCTTGGGCCAAACGGGACACAATGGCCGCAACGCAGGTCAATTTCATTGGGTGCATCAAGTCGTCTCGGACTCGCAAGGCAACCTATATACAGGCGAGGTCGACACTGGTAAACGGATTCAGAAATTTCTTTTGCTGCACTAAGCCGGTCAGAGTGACGCGCGTCGCAAGCGAAGTGCGTTGGCGATAACGGACACGGAGCTGAAGCTCATGGCCGCGCTGGCGAGCATGGGGCTGAGCAGCCAGCCGAAAAAGGGGTAGAAGATACCCGCAGCGATGGGGATTCCGATCACATTGTAGAGAAAAGCAAAGGCAAGGTTTTGCTTGATGTTGCGAATTGTTGCGCGGCTCAGCTTTCGCGCCCGCACGATTCCCCTCAGATCGCCCTTCAGTAGCGTTATACCGGCGTTTTCGATCGCGACGTCCGTGCCGGTGCCCATGGCGATTCCCACATCGGCCGCCGCAAGCGCGGGTGCGTCGTTGATGCCGTCACCGGCCATTGCAACGACCCGGCCTTCATTCTTCAAATTCATTACGATCTCGCTTTTCTGTTCGGGCCTGACTTCCGCCTTGATTTCTTCGATTTGCAGTTGAGCGGCCACGGATTTTGCAGTTTCCGAGCGATCTCCCGTGAGCATTACGACTCGTACGCCCTCTGCCTTCAGTTGCTGGATGGCGCCAGCCGATGAATTCTTCACTTTGTCTGTCAACAGGAAGGCCCCTGCGGCTTTGCCAGCGACCGCGGCGTAAACTACAGTAACCGATGCCGGTCCCACGGTTAATACGTCCATGCGTTTTCCTGCTGGTAGTTGCACTCCCCGCTCTTTCAAAAAGTTCTCAGTTCCGGCCAACACGAATATGCCGGCGACTTTGCCTTCCGCGCCCCCTCCCGGTGTCGCCCGGAATTCCTCGACGGATTGAGTCGCTATCTTCTCGTCCTCCGCTGCGCGCACAATTGCCTTTGCCAGGGGATGCTCGCTGGCTCGCTCCAGGCTGGAGACTAATCGAAGCAATTGCTCCCTCGAAACCTCACTTTCTTCAAAAACCACGATTTTTCCCACTTGGGGTTTTCCTTCCGTAAGCGTCCCGGTCTTATCCACAACCAAAGTGTCAACTTTGGCGAGAGTCTCGAGGGCCTCGGCATTGCGTACGAGCACGCCCGCGTGCGCGCCACGGCCAACAGCGACCATGATGGACATGGGCGTTGCAAGACCGAGGGCGCAGGGGCAAGCAATGATCAGTACGGCTACTGCGGCGACCAAAGCATGCGCGAAACGAGGTTCTGGACCAAAAAGAGACCAGCCAACGAATGCGAGAACGGCGGCGGCCACTACTGCCGGAACAAAATAGCCAGAAACTTTGTCCGCAAGCCGTTGGAGCGGTGCGCGGCTGCGTTGGGCTTCGCTGACGAGTCTTACAATTTGCGCGAGCATGGTCTCGCTGCCGACGCGCTCGGCTTCCATGATGAAGCTGCCGCTGGTGTTGAAGGTGCCACCCGTTACCTTATCGCCGGCGGCCTTTTCAACCGGCATCGGCTCGCCAGTCAGCATCGATTCGTCCAGGGCACTGGCGCCTTCGCGAATAACTCCGTCTACGGGTACGCGCTCGCCTGGACGGACACGGAGGCGTTCGCCGGGCTTTACCTGATCGAGCGTGACGTCCTTTTCGGCTCCGGTGGAATCCAGCTGGTGCGCCTGCTGCGGCGCGAGATTCAATAACGCGCGAATTGCGCCGCTGGTGCTCTGCCTGGCGCGCAATTCCAGGACTTGCCCTAGAAGAACCAGCGTGGTGATTACCGCCGCAGCTTCGAAATAGACCGGCGGTGCGCCATTCATGCCCCGAAAAGAGACAGGGAAAATCTGCGGGAAAAAAGTGGCCACGAGGCTATCGAGGTAGGCCGCGCCAGTGCCCAGTCCAATCAGAGTGAACATATTCGGGCTGCGGTTGACGAGGGAGGACCAGAAACGTTCAAAGAAGGGCCAGCCGCCCCAGAGGACTACTGGCGTGGCAAGAAGGAATTCGACCACGTTTCGGACGGTCGGCGCCAGATGTAGACCGAACGGTTCGCCAAGCATGGAGAGGAGAAGAACTGGAAGCGACAACGCCGCGCTAACCCAAAAACGCAAGCGCATGGAGTCGTATTCGGGATCGGCTTCGACTTCTGCGAAAACGTCCATCGGCTCCAGCCCCATCCCGCAGATAGGACAGCTGCCCGGACCAATCTGAATGATTTCGGGATGCATCGGACAGGTGTAACGAATCTTTTTTTCATCTGATGAGTGCGATGCCGCAGACGCAGCGTGCTGCATTACGCCGTGCTCCTCGGGTGCAGGAGCGTGGTCCATTTCACCGGTTCCGGGAACAGCCAGAAATTTTTCAGGTTCGCGAGAAAACCGTTCCGCACAACCCTTCGAGCAGAAGTAATAAGTCTTTCCCCCGTGCGCAACCTTGCCCGCCGATTTTTCTGGAACAACGGTCATTCCGCAGACAGGATCCTTGTGCTTGGCTGGCCCCTGCAAGATGGGAAGTGCCATTCCGCCTGTATTCTGCGAACTCATGGGGTGATCTCCTCTAGGCTCGGCGCGCTATCGCAGGTGCGCATAGATCAGTTCGAGCAGCTCGTCGTACATCGCTTCGGTCTCTGCCTTTTTCCCGCTTTGCAGCGCCTTGGCGGCGCAGTGATGGAGGTGATTCTTCATCAGATTGCGGGCGACGCCGCGCAACGCCTCCTGGACGGAAGCCACCTGCGTGATGATGTCCGCGCAGTAGCGGTCCTCTTCCACCATTTTTTGCAAGCCGCGAATCTGCCCCTCGATCCGCCGGAGGCGGTTCTGATTCGCCTCCTTGAGCCCGGGATCGACGCCAATGGCCTTGCGTCCGCCCGCCCCGGTATCGCAGGCGCAGGCCGCCGCAGAACGGCGCCGGTTCCCCGCCCCGGCGCTCCGAGTGATCTTTCTCGCGGTGGCCGTCATGATACCCTCCACCCCTATTTATACCCCTACCCCTATTTTATGTCAAGCGAGCGCGGGTCTGCTGACCGCCCCGCTTGCGGCGGGCTGCTATAATGCCGGCATGACACTCGTGGAAATTACGTATGAATTGCAGTCACCGCTGACGGAAGAGCAATTGCGCCATCTCGGACAATTCGCGAACACCTATGGTTTGCGGAGCTTCCGCGTCGACGAATCGAAGAAGCAATTGTCGTTCGAATACGACGCTTCGCGCCTGCGCGAAACGCAGGTCGCGCATGTGCTCGGCCAGGCGCGCATCGCTGTAGCTCGCAGAGTGAATTAATCTTATTTTGATGAGCTAGATCGAACTGGGCCGGAAAAAGGTGTGAACTCAAGATAGTTTCGGGTTCGGCGGCAACTAAACGATTCGAACTTCTGAGGTGCCCCTGCGAAAAAAAGAGGGGCCCCCGCTTGGGATCGGGGGCCCCAGAAGGCGCGTTTCAATTGCTGGCGTCGTTTTCACACCAGCGCGTGGGGTCATCCATCCTAGCTTCCCTCTCAGAGGCAGGTGGGAACGATTTGTAAAGAGTGACAAGCAAGCCCCTTCCCCCTCGCTTGCCTCTCTTCACATCTCGTCATTTGAAACGCGCCCACGCATCCCTCTAATGCAAGGCTCCCGCCAATGCAGAATTCGCTTAGCAATTAAATAAGCACTTTATTATGTTGAGGATACTCTCAGGGACGGTTCATTCGCGTGAGCCAAATCCGCACACCTAATTCAATTCGGAACTGTCTCCAGTCTGAATCGGGAAACGCCTCTCTCCGGGGCGGTCGCTCGCGCGGTTGCCACCTGGTTCCAGGACCCCGGTAACAAAACTCCCGGGCTGCCGGAGCTATCGGTTTTTTTCTCTATTCTCCACAGAATGCGTCAATGCTCCGGTTCCACAGCCAAACCATCTCCTGGCGGAGTCCACTATGCAGGCTCTGCTTCCTGGGGGTCACTTTCCTGGCCTGCTCTCTGACACTATTCGCGGACACGCCCGGGTTGCTGCGAGCAGTCCCTTCAGGCGGCTGCTATTGCCATTGTTCGGAAGCGCACGTGCGAAGCGGCTGCGTGAAGATGTGCGACTCGAAACGAAATGCCTCTCGCTGGCGGACGGCAACTTGCGCGAAACCCCACATGCAAACACCGACTCGCAACTCAAACGCCGGGCCACGGTTTCCACACGCCGGCCGCTCCGAGCACGCAAAGCTCTAAAGCCATCTCGGAGGTGGCAGTTGAAAATACCTAGTTCAGCCACGAAACCACTTAGAGAGTGTGAGTTGCTACGGGCGCTGGCGTAACGGACCGGGGCTCGGCGTCGGGCTCGCCGAGAAGCTTCGAAAGAATCTCCGGGACCTCGAAAACGGCGCGGTTCTCCTGAGCGGAGACGTTTTTGCGAAATTCCGCGAGCGTGGCCGGTTGCAGCATGCGTTTTACTCCCTCCGCCACATCTTCAAAACTTTTCAATACAATGCCTATGCCTTTCTCCTTCACCCACTCGGCGTTGTAGCGCTCCTGCGGGAGCGTCCAGGCGTTGCATTCGATCAACACGGGAAGCTTTCGGACCATAGCTTCTGCAATGCTGCCTGGGCCGGGCTTGCCGATCAGAAAATCGGCAGCGCGCATCAGCTTATGAACTTCTTTCGTGAAACCGATTACGTGCACCGGCATCTTCCATTGGCGCGCGCGCAATTTTTCCGCCAACTCTTCGTTTCTGCCGCAAATCAAAATCAACTGCAGCGGCGATCCGGCCGCATCCAGTTTTTCCGTGATGTCATACATCACTTTCGAGCCGTGGCCTCCAAAGAGTACAATGGCTGTCGGCAGATCTTCGCGCAATCCCATCTCGCGGCGCAGCGCTACGGGCTCTGAATGGTCATGCACATAAAAGTCCGGGCGCAGAATCATTCCGGATGTCAGGAAAATGTGATCTTCGTCATGGCCCATGGCGCGAGCTTGATCGGCGGCTTTCTCGGTGCCTGCGATTACGTACTGCTCCTTGATTGGCTCGATCCAGAATCGCGGTGGAAAATCGGCCAAGTCGGTGATGATGGTGACGAACGGGCGGCCGGGATAAACCGTTGTCCAGCTTTCGCAAATCTGCCTATTGAAATGAGGAATTACCGAAATGAGCAGATCTGCCGGTTTTTCGCGCCAGAACTTTTCCAGCAGGTTCACCAGCGGCCGATGAAAGATACGAATCGTCGCTTGAAGCACGCGGAGAAGCTGCGTGCTACCGAGGGTCCAGCCCTTCTGTAGCATGATGTTGTACTGTTGCTGGATGCGGATGCCGGTAAGCTTGCGCAGAACGTCCAACCGGTCTGTAAGGTCTTGAAACTGAACGAGTTCGACTTGCCACCTACGATTCTGCTGAGAAATCACCGTCTGCAAAGCGACGGCGGCATTGCGATGTCCCCCTCCGCCATCATGGAAGACGACGTGGATTCTTTTCATTGCGCCGATTGTGCCACAGGTTTGGGCGGTCTTGCTAGAGCACACTCCCTGCCATGTGGATAAACGAATAACCTATTTGTGTTCAATGAGTTCCATGAGCACATTCACGCAGATTTCGCCACCTCTTTACAGGCTGTTCATATCAAGGACGGACAATTGCATCATGCGCTGCGACCTTCATGTTCACTCGATCGCATCCGGAATGTTTACCGCCCCCGGGCTGGACCGCATTTGCCGGGAGTCCTACAACGATCCCGCGGAAGTCTATGACCGGCTGAAGCGGATGAGCATGTCTATCGTCACCATAACCGACCATGATTCCATCGACGGGGCGGAAGCCCTGCGGCACTATCCGGACTTCTTCCTAAGCGAGGAAGTCACCGTTCGGATGCCCAGTGGCACCGAAATGCACATGGGCGTTTACGGGATCAGCGAGCGCGACCACATTGAAATTCAGCGCCGTAGAAACGATTTTATTGCGCTACTGATGTACCTCACCGAGCGTAAACTGTTTTTCAGCGCGAATCACATTTTCTCGGGGTTGACGGGCCGCCGCGAAGCGGAAGATTTCCGTTGGTTTGAATCGTATGTGCCGGCGTTTGAAACACGCAATGGGCAGATGTGGCCGGAGGCCAATGAGAGTGCCGCGCGGCTGGCGGCGCGGCTGGGGAAAATCGCGATTGCCGGCAGCGACTCACACACCATCGCCGGCGTGGGGCACACGTTCACGGAAGTGCCCGGTGCGCGAACGGTGGATGAGTTTTTCGCGGGGCTGCGGACAGGCCGCGGAAGAATCCATGGCATGCATGGAAGCTGCGGTAGACTCACGGCAGACGTTTTCAGCATCGTCCGGTCACTTTTCTGGGACAAACCGTGGACGCTGGCTTTGTCGCCGTTTGCACTGCTGGTTCCCGCATTTACCGCGGGCCATTGGCTGAACGAAATTCGTTTTTGCAGGAAGTGGTGTTCGGCGATTGAGCGCGGCGAGAAGCACAAGCGGATGCTGTGGGATCTGGATTCGAACTTCGAGGCCAACTGGGCAAGTTGAGGTGAATGATGCGACAGTCCTGCGATTCGCCGCTGCAAACGAAGCGAAGGACTTTGCCTGCGTACGCGATTTGCATCCGGGAAATCTTTTTCGCGTACTTTTGCATCTTTCTTGTTGAGAGTGCTTGTTTGTTTCCGGCCGTCTGGGTGAGGTAAAGCGATGGCAGTCGCACGCAACCTCTGGGGATACATCGATCGCCGCGATCACCGGTTAATGCGGCGGATGAATCGCTGGCGCGCCCCGCGCTGGTTTCGCATCTGGATGATCGCCGCTACGCGCATGGGCGATGGCTGGATCTGGTACGGTCTCGGATTGATGTTGCTTGCCTATGGCGGTCCGCAGCGTTTTTCGGCCATCGGGGCTGCCGGGTCGGCCGCAGTTCTAGGGATTTTTGTATTCAAAGCCTTAAAGGGACTTAGCCAGCGGCCGAGGCCTTGCCAGATCGAGCCTCACTGCTGGTCGAAGGTGCTGCCACCGGATCAGTTCTCGTTTCCATCGGGCCATACAATGACGGCGTTTTCCATCGCCCTTGTGGTCAGCTACTTTTATCCATCACTCGAAGGCGTGCTTTTTTTCCTGGCGCTGAGTATCGCAGTGTCCCGTATCGTGCTCGGAATGCACTTTCTGAGCGATGTCCTGGCGGGTGTGGTCATGGGCGTCGCCTTGGGTTGTGCTTCAATCACGGCGTTTGCCTCTCTTGGCCTCATCTAACTTCCGAGCGTTATGCTGGGCCTTACGGCCCCTTCTTCAAGTCTTGTTCTGCAAAGAAGTTGAAGCCGGCGAAACGATTCAACACTTCGCGATAGTTTGAATACCCAGCCCCGGCCGGAACCGAAGTATATTTGGTCAGATGGCCGAAGCCGCTCAAGCCTCTCCAAGCGTCGCGATTCGCAAGCAATCTCATTCTTATCCGGTCTTTTTGTTGCAGGTTTCAAGGCCCGGGCTGTGGAGCACCACGGCGTTGTTTTACCTCATGCCGCCAGACCGCGCAGACTTCTTGCATTCCGGCAAACTGTGGCTGGGATTATTTTTTGTGCTCTTCCCTCTGGGGCTTTTGCTCTACGGTGTAAATGACATCGTCGACGCGGAAACGGATGCGTTGAACCCGCGCAAGGGCACATTCATGTTTGGTTCGCGCGGGGCGCGTGAACAACTCTCCGCTTTGAAATGGCAGATTGCTGTTGTGCAACTCCCTTTCGCGGTGCTCTTTTATTTCTTTGTAGGGCCGCGCATTCTGTGGTGGTACGCCCTGCTTCTGCTGGCCGTGGGCGTCTACAATGCGCCGGGCATCGCATGGAAAGGCCGCCCCCCCTTTGACGTGCTGATTCAGGCGAGCTACTTGCTTGTGTTCGTGTTGAGCAGCTGGCTCAACAAAGTTCCGCAACTCCCGTGGCAGACTTTTTTGTTTGGCGCAATGTTTGCGATGCACTCCCATATATTTGGCGAGGTGATGGACATCGAACCCGATCATTTGAGCGGCCGGCGAACTACGGCGACGGTGATCGGGAGGGTGCGCGCGAAATTCCTGATTGCCGCCTTCCTAACGATAGAAACAGTTCTGGTGCAAGTCTATTTTCGGGATTCGGTCATTGCGAGCTTCCTCGCTTTGGGAGCGCTGTGGTTCTTGTTTGATGCGACTTTGCTTTGGAGAAACCGAGCCTACACTCCAAAACAAATGCGCCTCTTCTTGTGGGGCTGGAATGCTGCCGCCCTTTTGGGAATGTTCTGGAATTGGACCCATGGCACGCTTACGCACCTCGTCTCCGCCTCTGGACTGCTGCCATGAACCGCAAATGCCTGCTCGAAATCAGCGTCGAAACAGTGGAATCCGCGCTGGCGGCAGGGCGGGGCGGCGCGGACCGCATCGAGCTCTGCGGGAATCTAAGCATCGGCGGAGTTACGCCGGATGCGGGACTGCTTCGCACGGTGCGGGCGCAAGTCCGCATTCCCATTTTTTCCATGGTGCGGCCACGCGCGGGAGACTTCGTCTATTCGCGTGCTGAAATTTCAGAGATGCGGCGCTCTATCACTAACGCCAAGGAAACTGGAATGGATGGCGTGGTACTGGGCGTCTTAACGAAGAACAATCGCGTCGACGTTGAGCGAACGCAGGAACTCGTTGACCTGGCGAGGCCACTGCCCGTAACGTATCACCGCGCGTTCGACGAATCCGCCGATCTGAACCAAGCGCTCGAAGATGTGATTCAAAGTGGCGCGAAAAGAATCCTCACGTCTGGCGGCGCGAAGAGCGCGCTGGAGAGAGCCGCGGTGCTCGCCAAACTTATTGAAGCCGCAGGGGAACGGATCGTCATTGTGCCGGGCGCGGGAATCAGCTGCTTAAATATCGAGAAAGTTGCGCAGCAAACCGGAGCAAGCGAATTTCACTCTGGCCTGAGTGCGGTTCTTCCTTACGGCAGCAAGGACTACAGAAAATTTGAAGAAGAAGTGCGCAAACTGTCGGAGGCAATCGGACGATTCTCCTAGGCTGTGAGACGGGCCAGGGGAGTGAGGGGTAGGGTACCCCCGGGCAATTTATATGAATAAAAAAACAAAGGGTTTACAAAATTTGCATTTCGTAAATGGCAGATTCCAGAGGGGATGCCGTGAGCGCATCAACCCGGGCAAGCCCAAGATGACCTCTAGAAAAAAGAAAAGCGGGAGCAAACTCCCGCACTCCAGAACACAGTTACCTACAAAAGTAATTATAGCACAAACTAAAGAATTGTCAAGAGCAATTTTGTAAGTAGTGAGTCAATTTTCCGATCTTGTGACTTACGGAGCGTTTGCGGGACAACAGCGAATTATTCTGAAAGGACAGGTGGTTTGCCAAGCGGGCTGCTTCCACCGCCCTTGTACCATTCGGACGCCTCCCGGTGGGCCACTGCAAGTACCTCATCATTTAGGTAGTCCGCGAAGAACTCTCTTATCTGTTTCTGTTCAAAGAGATGCTCCAGGGTTGCTTGAACAACGCAAGTCCTAAGGTCTGAGTCGCCCTCTCTGTAAAGGCGCGCTAACCACTGCTTCAGGTCTTCCAAAACAGAACGAGGGACTGCCGAGTCCCTCCAGAGGCTCGCGAAAATATTCACCAATTCGCCGCCCGCGATATATCTCGGTGGTGACCAGTCACCGTCAGGATTCTCCCTGATGCATCGCTCGTAATAGTTCTTTGTGAAGCGGACGTACTCAGAAATTGAAATGGCAGGCTCAACGCGAAAGCGGTTTTCGCTCAGAAGGTTATGGGTGAAACCAAGTGTCTCGATGTCGTCGCTATCCATCCACCGTTGGATATCGCTGAGGGCAATGACATCAGTCTTCGGAGTCCACTCCTCGTTTTCCGGCGTGTTCCAGAGCCGGCTCACGATTTCCTGCAGGGATTCACTCATGGCAGGAGAAGCACTCCATGCGAAATGGGCTAGGCTTTCTGGGCCTGGCGGCGGAGGAAGGTTGGGACGTCCAGATCGTCGGACGGCACATCCTGGCTGACTTCGCGGACGTTCTGCTGGACCTGGTGGACGACGTTTGGCAAGGTGTGCTGCATCGGCGCATCCGGCATTTCGCGGCCCGCCTTCCAAGTCTTCGGAAGGAAGGAAGGCTTCTGGTGCGTGTTTTTCTTGTTGGCATCCTTGAAGCCGGCGGCGATGACGGTGATCTTCACGGAGTCCTTCATGTTGTCGTCCTGCACGGCACCGAAGATGATGTTGGCATTCTCGTGCGCAGCCTTTTGGATAACGCTAGATGCTTCGTGAACTTCATGCAGCGTGAGGCTGGAGCTGCCGGAAATGTTGATGAGAATGCCCTGCGCGCCCTGGATGGAATTATCTTCGAGAAGCGGGCTGGCGATGGCGCGGTTCGCGGCATCGACGGCGCGGTTTGTGCCAGTCGCGACGGCGGTGCCCATCACGGCGTAGCCCTGGCCGTGCATGATGGCTTTCACGTCGGCAAAGTCGCGGTTGATGATGCCGGGCACGGTGATGATGTCCGAGATGCCTTGCACCGCCTGACGAAGGATGTCGTCGGCAATGCGGAAGGCGTCGAAGAAGCTGGTGCCGCGCTCGACGGTTTCCATCAAACGCTCGTTCGGAATGACAATGACGGTGTCCACGGCGCCAATAAGTTCTTCAAGGGCCTGCTCGGCCTGCATCATGCGGCGCTTGCCTTCAAAGGCGAACGGTTTCGTGACCACGGCGACACTCAAAGCGCCTAATTCGCTGGCGAGTGAAGCGACCACGGGCGCCGCGCCGCTGCCGGTGCCTCCGCCGAGGCCGGAGGTAATAAAAATCATGTCCGAGCCTTCGAGCGCTTCGATGATTTTCTCCGTGTCTTCGAGCGCTGCCTTCCGGCCGACTTCGGGATTGGCGCCCGCACCGAGACCCTTGGTGAGCTTCGCGCCGAGCTGCAGTTTCACCGGCGCTTGCGACAGCTTCAGCGCCTGAAGGTCCGTATTCGCCGTGATGAATTCGACGCCTTCGAGCTTGGCGCGAATCATGCGGTTCACCGCGTTGCACCCACCCCCGCCAACGCCGATGACTTTGATCTTCGCCGGCTGCAGATCCTCGCTGAAGCTCATGCGGATTCCTGCTTCTCTCGTTGTCATATCTTTCTCAACCTTCTCCAGTTTCGCTTGCGGCTCTCGGGCAGGGTCACGAGGCGCCGGCGAACATGGCTTTCAATTTTGATACTAGATTTCCCGCGCGCTGGGGCGCAGAGCGGCGCGCCTTCGCGCCACACAGTACGAGTCCGACTACGGTTGCATATTCCGGCTGCGCCACCTGTTCCGGCAGATCAGCCAAGCCTTTCGGTTCCGCGATACGCACCGGCAAATGGAAGGATTGCTCGGCAAGTTCATCCAAGCCGTGGAGGCGCGCGCCGCCGCCCGCCAGTACAAAGCCGGCGGGGATCTGGCCGTCAAGCCCGGCGCGCTGCAAATCGTCGCGAATCAGCGAAAGCAATTCCATGGCGCGCGGTTCGATGATGTCCGTCAACATGTGAGCGAAGATGGTTCTTGGCGGGCGGTCACCCACGCTGGCAATCTCGATAGCGCCGTTTCCCTTCATGAAGGCGGAAGCAGCACAGCCGTGGCGGCGCTTGAGTCTTTCTGCCTCGGGGATAGGAGTGCGCAAGCCGACAGCGAGATCGTTCGTGAAGTGATCGCCGCCGATTGGGACCGCGCCGGTGTGACGCACTACGCCGCCGCCGAAGACGAGCAGTTCGGTGGTACCGCCACCGATGTCCAGCAGGCAGCAGCCGAGATCGCGCTCGTCCTGCGTCAGACAAGATTCGGCCGAAGCCAGCGGCTCGAGGACCGTATCGCTGATGAGGATGCCGGCCTTGTTCGCAGCGGTTACCAGATTCTGCGTGGCAGCGACGGAGGAAGTCACCAGATGGACGTTCACTGCCAACTGCTGGCCGACCATGCCGACGGCGTCGCGTATGCCGTCCTGCGCATCCACTATAAATTCATGCGGAAGCACATGAAGGACCTCGCGGTCTTCAGGAAGCGTGATGTTGCGGGCGGCATCGACGGCGCGGCGTACGTCGTCGCGCTCGATGTCTCGCGGACGCTGTCCCAGGGTGATGCCGCCTCGGCTGTTTACCCCGCGCACGTGGCCGCCGGCGACTCCGATTAGAGCCTCTTCCACCGGCACGTTCGCGACGCTCTCGGCCTCTTCGACGGCGCGCCGGATGGAACTTACCGTGGAGTCAAGATTGACGATCAGGCCCTTGCGCAGGCCCTTGGACTCGGCCGCACCAAGCGCCAGGAATTTCACCAGTTCGCCTTCGACTTCCGCGATGAGAACACAGGTTTTCGTGCTGCCGATGTCCAGCCCCACCAGGTATTTGTCTTTCTTTGCCAAGCCGCCGCTCCTGCGATGAATCTATTTTGTTCTTGCGGTAGTTGTGCCCGAGCTGGAGTCGGGATTCACGACCACTTGCCGCGAATACTGCAAATCGATCGACCGCACACGGCCGGCGTTCGCCTGCCACTGCGAAAAATTGTCGATCAGCATCTTGAATTTGCCAGTGAACTCACTCGCACCGAAGTGAATCGTCACCGCCTGTGAATCATTGGCGCTGGCCAGCCCAGTCATCACCACGCGCAGATCCTTCGGGTTGGAGAGATCGACCTCACTCACACGATCGGATGAGCCGCCGCGCACCAGGTCGACATCCTTCATGAATTCCTCGTAGGTCTGCATGCGCTTTTCGCGTTGGTCTCGCGGCACGTCTTCGGAGACGCCGCTGACGATCGGGAAACGCAGATCTTCGCCGCGCGGACGATCGAGGATGACTCCATGGGCATCCATCAGAGCCAGTTCATTGCCGTTGCGCACAAAGGCGACGGGAGCACGCTCCGTCAGCTCGATACGAAGGCGATTCGGCAGGATGCGCTGCACACTGGCAGATTCGATCCAGGGAATCTGTTCCAGTTGACCCCGGCGAGCGTCCAGAGGAATGCGCAAAACACTTCGGTTCCGGTCGTGAACAAATTGCTGGAGAACCGCTTCGCGGCTCACGATGCGATTGCCGTTCAATTCGATTTGATCGGGCTTGAGCAGCAGCATGCTGGGCGAATACAGGAGAAACTGCGTTCCATAAACCGCCGCCGTGGTACACACGGCACCGGCACACGTCAGAACCAGCACCCGTCTGTAAAACGGCCAGCCCCGCCCGGTGAACTTTTTGCGGCGGATTTCGACTGGCTTCTGACGGCGGAGGTAGCGCGGTTCATCGTCGGCAATCAGTTCGGGCCGGTAGGAATCGGCCTCCGCCGCCGTCGCGTTCCGCGGTATGGCTTTCACGCGTTCCAAACAACCACCTCGTTCTCAAGACTCACACCGAAACTCTTGTGCACGCGCTCGCGCACGTCGGCGATGAGCGTGAGCATATCCTTGGCTGAGGCATGGCCGGCGTTCACAAAGAAATTGGCATGACGGTCGCTAACGCGGGCATCGCCCACCGACAGGCCCTTGAGCCCCAATTCATCGATCATGCGGCCCGCGGACGCGCCGGGAGGGTTCTTGAAAATGCAACCGGCACTTTTCTGGCCGAGCGGCTGGCTTGAACGCCGTTTTTCGTTGCAGATACGAATACCTTCGAGGATTACTTTGAACGGTTTGGAGGGTAGTTCCAATATCACCGAGAGCATCATATCATCGGGCGCAAAAGAAGTGTGCCGGTATTCGAAAGAAATTTGTTGGCCCCGGAGGGTTTCGATCTTTCCAGTGGCGGCCCGGTAGAGCTTCACCTCGCGGACGTAGCTGCCGATCTGCATGCCGTAGGCCCCGGCATTCATGCGCAGTGCGCCGCCGACGGTGCCAGGAACGCCGATGAGTCCTTCCATGCCGCCGAGATCGTTCTTCGCACAGAAGGTGATCATGCGACCGAGGTCGGCTGCGGCGTCAATGTGGGCAAGGTTGCCGTCGAGCACAACGTCGGGCTCCGGACGGATGAGTTGCAGGACCACCCAGGGCAACTCCCCATCACCCACAAGCAGGTTCGAGCCTCCGCCAAGAAATTTGTGAGGGACATGGTTCGCGTCGAGTAGATTCAGGAGATCGGGAAGGCTTTCGTGTTTCTTGATGCGGAGCAAGTCTGTGGTGCCGCCGATTCGCAGCGAGGTGAGGTCCGCAAGTGCAGCGCCTTGCTGCAGCTCGACGTGGAGCTCCCCAAGTTTGCCAACGATCCTGGGATCATGAATGCGCATGAGGCGTCGGATGCTCCGTTCCAAGAAGAACCATAAACTCATTGCTTGCCCGGCTGATGTTGCCCGCGCCGATGGTGAGGACAGCGTCACCCGGACGCGCTTGCTTCAGCAGATACTCGATGCCTTCCTGCATCGAATGAAAATAGTGGACATTTTTGTGGCCGGCTTCACGAATAGCGCCCGCAAGCACTTCGCTCGTCACGCCCGGAATGGGCACTTCGCTGGCCGCATAGACATCGAGGAGCACAAGGATGTCCGCCTGATTGAACGCGCGGCGGAAATCGTCCCAGAGATGCTGAGTGCGGCTGTAACGATGCGGTTGAAAAAGCACCAGCAGGCGATTGAACTTGCAACCGCGGGCTGCTTCGAGCGTCGCGCGAATCTCGACCGGGTGATGACCGTAATCATCGACGACGGTGACGCCATTGACCACGCCCTTGATGTCAAAACGGCGGCCCACTCCGGCAAACTTGATAAGGCCCTCGCGGATCAAGTCAGCAGGAACATTCAGGTACAGCGCGACTGCCGCAGCCGCCGCCGCGTTGCGGACGTTGTGCATCCCGGGAGGATGTGTCAGCCGGAACAACCCAAGATGTTCGCCTTTGTAAGTCAGCCGGAACTCGCTCTCCAAGCCTTCCAGCTTCACATCGCCAATTACGAGATCGGCCTGACTCGAAGTTCCATAAGTAATGATGGGACGCTTCACACTGGGAATGATCGCCTGCACGTTGGGCTCATCGATGCAGAGGATCGCCGCACCGTAGAATGGCACGCGATTCACAAACTGAATGAAAGCGTCCTGAATATCTTCCAGCGATGTGTATTGGTCGAGGTGTTCGCGATCAATGGTAGTCACTACAGCGACTACCGGTGCAAGCATCAGGAAGCTGCGATCGCTCTCGTCCGCTTCCACCACAAAATATTCGCCTTTGCCGAGCCGCGCGGTCGTGCCCGCCTGGTTGACCTTCCCGCCAATCACAAACGTGGGGTCAAGATGCGCTGCGGCCAGCACCGAAGCGACGATCGAAGTGGTAGTCGTTTTGCCATGAGCGCCGGCCACGGCGATTCCGTATTTCAGGCGCATCAGCTCCGCAAGCATTTCCGCGCGCGGAATCACGGGAATTTTCATCTTGTGCGCTTCGATGACTTCAGGGTTATCTGCCTTCACGGCGGAGGAAGTCACGACAACGTGCGCGCCATCGGCGTTGGAGGCTTTGTGACCTTGGTAGACCGTCGCGCCGAGGTTCTGGAGGCGCTCGGTGATGGTGGACGGCTTAGTGTCCGAGCCGGACACGGAATACCCAAGCGTGAGAAGTACTTCGGCGATGCCGCTCATGCCGATGCCACCAATACCGACGAGGTGAATCCGTTGAAAATTTCGAAAGGAGACCATCATGCGCTTGCCCTCTGCCGATTTCCCTGCACGTTCGCGGCCTCTTCGATGAGGTTCACGATGTCGCGCGCGGCGCACGGGCGGGCAAGTGCGCGCGCGGCGGTTGCTATTTTTTCGATCTGCTGGGGCTGGTCGAGGAGAGAAAAGATTTCGCCGGTCAGTCTTTCGGCCGTGAGTTCCGCCTCGGGAATCAGGCGGCCGGCTCCCGCGCTGGTCATTTCCTGCGCATTGCGCAATTGATGGCTGTCGGTGGCCCTTCCGAACGGGATAAAGATGGCGGCTCGGCCCGCGGCGGCGATTTCCGCCGCGGTGATGGCTCCTGCTCGGCAAACAATCATGTCTGCCCAGGCAAAGCGCTCCGCCATGTTGGTGAGGAAGGGGACAACCTCCGCGTTGATTTCGCGCCGCGCGTACGCGGTGCGTACCGCATCATAATCGCGCTCGCCGGTCTGATGCACGATGGCCAATTCGTTCTTCCGGGCCACGAGGCGGTCCATGGCGTCGACAAAGGTTCGGTTGATCGGCAGCGCTCCCTGACTGCCACCGGTAACGAGCAACCGAAAAGGCTTTTCCAGCCGCCGCGCCGTGATAGAGAAAAACTCCGGGCGCACCGGGCAACCAGTAACGATGGCCTTTTTTCCCCACGTCCGTGCAGAAATTTCATAGCCTGTCGCAATTCGTCTAGAAATTCGGGCCAAGGCTTTGTTTGTGAATCCCGGCTCCGCGTTCGGTTCAAAGATGACGTTGGGCACGCGCCCCAGCCACGTGGCCAGCAACATCGGTCCCGCTGCGTAACCGCCGACACCAAACGCGGCGACGGGCTTGTGCTTGCGCAACACGCGCCGAGCATCCAGCATCGCCGGCGCCAGCATCGCCAGATTCTTGAGCAGCGTCGCCCCGCCCTTCCCTTTCAAGCCGGCCACGCGCAGGGTTTCCAGCGGCAGCCCGGCCTGCGGCACAAGCTTCATTTCAATCCCGCGTTGTGTTCCTACCAGCACGACTTCCCTTTCGCTTCCTCTTGCAAGCCATTCCCGCGCAATCGCTAGAGCGGGAAAAACATGTCCGCCCGTCCCGCCGCCTGCAATTAGCAATTTCAACGGTAGAGCTCTTGCCGGGCAGGGGCGCAGCATACTGCGCCGCTACAACCGAGATTCTTCAGCCATGGTTCTAATTCCTTCATGCTTCCGCCGCCCGTTGAGATATATTCAGCAGCACACCAGTGGCCAGCAGCATGACCAGCAAACTCGATCCGCCATAACTGATGAATGGCAGTGGAATCCCCTTCGTCGGCACCATCCCGAGCACCACTGCGAAATTAATCAGCGCCTGGCACAAAACCATCGCCGTGATTCCCAGCGCCAGCAGCCGCCCGAATCCGTCCGGAGCACCGAACGCGGCACGCATCCCCCGCCAGCCATAAATGACAAAGAGCGCTATCACAATTATCGCGCCGATGAAACCCAGTTCCTCGCAGATCACCGCATATATAAAATCCGTGTGCGCTTCCGGCAGATAGAAGAGCTTTTGTTTGCTCTCCATCAGGCCCACGCCTGTAAAACCACCAGAGCCGACCGCGATGAGCGACTGCAACAGTTGAAACCCTGCGCCCTGGGGATCGGAGGCTGGATCGAGAAACGCCAGCAGCCGCGCCTGGCGATAGGAGACCTGGGTGATCAAGAGATAAAGCGCCGGCATCGAAACGGCCGCGCCGACCGCAAGCCACTTCCAGGAAAGGCCTGCGACAGACAAAACCGCCGCGGCGATAAGAACTATGTCCACGGACGTGCCAAGATCAGGCTGCAGCAGAATGAGCACTACACAAACCAAAATTGGCCCCGCTGCTGGAAGAATCGTTTGCAGAAAATCTTCTTTGCAGAACTCCATGGATGCCTTGCCGCGGCGCTTGAGATCAAAAAACCACGCCAAATACAAGATCACCGCCAGCTTCGCCAGTTCGGAAGGCTGGATGTTTGCCGGACCGAACTTGATCCAGCGATGTGTGGAATGCGATTTATCGAGGAACAAAGTTCCAACGAGCATCAGCAAAACCGCCCAAACGACTGGATAAACGACCGCAGGTTCGCGCAGCTTGCGATAGTCCGTGCGCATGAGCACGAACATGCCGACGAGGCCAATCACGAGCCATATGGCCTGGCGGAAAAGAAAAATGTACGAGTGGCCGTATTGTTGTTCCGCCGTGACTGCGGAGGCGCTGAAAATCATCACCGCGCCAAGCAGACACAAGGCCAGAGTCGCTCCAAAGAGCCAGCGGTCATTTTCCAGCCGTCTCGGCACGTGCTTTCACCCTCTTCCGGAACTTGTACTCGCCGCTTGCCGCTCCAATTGATGAACCAGCTCCTTGAAAACACGGCCGCGGTGTTCGAAGTTCTGAAACTGATCGAAGCTGGCGCATGCCGGGGCCAGGAGCACCACGTCGCCGGGCCGCGCCGCGTGCCA
>WNFA01003783.1_pt1 | contig 25297 bp, 20 predicted proteins | sample 5400481 | NCBI WGS metagenome assembly WNFA01 (sample SAMN13153340, study PRJNA577476) | soil metagenome | isolation source: 120 cm saprolite under Douglas fir tree site 2 hole 1 replicate 2 | place: USA:California | collected 2015-04-18 | reverse complement strand
AAAGCCGGGCACGCCGGGTGGGCCGAAGCTCAAGCTCTGAGCCGATGGTCATCCTCACCCAGGCTCTGACCAAGGACTACCACCTCGGGCCTCACGTGGTCCATGCCCTTCGCGGCGTGTCGGTGTCGGTGGAGCGCGGCGAGTTCCTCGCCGTCATGGGTCCCTCCGGCTCGGGCAAGTCGACGTTCATGAACCTGCTCGGCTGCCTGGACACGCCGACCGAAGGCCGCTACCTGATCGACGGCGAGGACGTGGCCGGCCTCGACCGGGACGCGCTCGCCAAGATTCGCAGCCGGAAGATCGGCTTCGTTCCAGACCTTCAATCTCTTGCCCCGCGTGAACGCGCTCGAGAACGTCGAGCTGCCGCTGCTCTACGCGAGCGTGCCCGCGCGGGAGCGGCGCGAGCGCGCGAAGCGGCGCCTGGCCGCGGTCGGCCTCGCCGACCGCGAGCATCACCAGCCGAGCCAGCTCTCCGGCGGCCAGCAGCAGCGCGTGGCCATCGCCCGCGCGCTGGTCAACGATCCGACCGTCATCCTGGCCGACGAGCCCACGGGCGCGCTGGACACCCGCACGAGCCTCGAAATCCTCGCCCTGCTCCAGGGTCTCAACCGCGAGGGCATGACCATCGTGGTCGTCACCCATGAGGCCGACGTGGCCGCCCATGCCAGGCGCATCCTGAGCTTCCGCGACGGCCGCATGGTGCGCGACGAGCGCATCGCGGCCCCCCGCGACGCCGACGCCTCGCTGGCCGCGATGCCGCGCGACGTCGAGCGTGAGGCCGAGGAGGCCGTGGCGTGAACCCCCTGCAGAGCACCCGCGTCGCCTTGCGCGCGCTTCGCGTGAACAAGCTGCGCAGCATCCTGACCATGCTCGGCATCATCATCGGCGTGGGCGCGGTCATCGCGATGGTGGCGTGGGCTCCGGCGCCCAGGCCCGGGTGGCCGAGCAGATCCAGAGCCTCGGCTCGAACCTGATGATCGTGTTGTCGGGTAGTGTTACCGCCGGCGGTGTCCGTCTCGGCTCGGGGAGCCAGCTGACGATCACCGAGGACGATGCGACGGCTACCGCGCGTGACGTCCCCTCCGTCCAGGTCGCAGCGCCCATGGTGCGCGGCTCGGTCCAGGTCGTCTACGGCCACCTCAACTGGTCCACCCAGATCCGGGGCGTCAGGCCCGACTATCTCGAGGCGCGCGAGTGGCCGGTCGCGGACGGACGCCCGATCATCCCCGAGGGCGGCGCCACCAATGTCGCGCTCCCCGGCCAGACGGCCACGCTCAACCTCTTCGGGAGACCGACTCCCTCGGCCGGATCATCCTGATCCCGCTCTCGACGGCCAAGAAAAAGGTCCTCGGGGTCAGCCAGGCGAACGTGCGTTCGGTCCAGTCCATCGGAGGAGTCCTCGCGCGTGATGACCTACTTGCTCGCGGCGATCGCCTCGGTTTCCCTGCTCGTGGGCGGCATCGGTATCATGAACATCATGCTGGTGTCGGTCACCGAGCGAACGCGCGAGATCGGCCTGCGCATGGCGGTCGGGGCGCGCCGGCGCCACATCATGCTCCAGTTCCTGATCGAGGCGGTGACGCTCTCGGTGATCGGCGGAAGCATCGGCATCGCGCTCAGCGTCGGGGCTCCGAGCTGATCAGCTACTTCGCCCAGTGGCGGACGCTCGTGGCACCCGAGGCGATCGCGCTCGCGTTCAGCTTCGCCGCCGGTATCGGCGGCATCTTCTTCTACCCCGCCCGCAAGGCCTCGCGCCTGGATCCGATCGAGGCGCTTCGATACGAATGAAGTATGCGCGCCCCCGAGGGCGGTTGTCTTCGTCGTGTACGGGTCGGGTCGGCAGATAAACTGTAGACGATGCGCATCTTCGTGTGATTCCGCGGTATGCTGGCGACGTGACGGGATGAGCCCAGCGGTATTCGCTGAGCGAGTCACGCGACCATGACCACCGCCTGCTCTTTCAAGCTCGTGGACATACTTCGCGAGGTGGGTATGGCCGGCACGACTAGGGGGCCTGCGTGCAGGGAGACAGCGGAGGAGATCCGGAAGCTCGGGAGGGTCATGGCCGCGGGCGCATCTGGGTCATCTTCGTGGGCCTCGCCTGCCTCGTCGTCGCCGGAGCCTGGATCGCCAACGGTCGTCAGGCCAGGACGCAGCAGCAGGCCAAGGCCACCGGTGGCAGTGCTGCGGGACAGCAGACGCGACCGGTTCCGGTGGTCGTCACACCCGTCCGCACCGGCGATCTGAGCGTCTACCTCACGGCGCTCGGCTCGGTCACCCCGCTCAACATCGTCACGGTGAAGAGCCGTGTCGACGGCCAGCTCATGAAAAATGATCGCCCGGCAGCAGCTGGACACGCAGCAGATGATCGTCAACCAGGCCGAAGCGTCCATCAAGATGAACGTGGGGCAGATCGACGCGATCAAGCTGCAGCTCACGTACTGCCGGATCACGGCGCCGATCACCGGCCGCGTCGGCCTGCGGCTGGTCGACCCGGGCAACGTCGTCAAGGCCGCCGATGCAGGCGGCCTCGTCGTCATCGCCCAGCTCGAGCCGATCGCGCTTTCGGGAACACGGACGGGGTGCTGTACCCGAATCAGTTCGTGAACGCCCGGGTGCTCATCGACGTGCTGCACGATGCGGTCCTGGCGCCCGCGGAGGCGATCCAGCGCGGTCCACAGGGTGCCTACGTCTACGTGGTCAAGCCGGACAAGGTTGTGCAGATGCGCCGCGTGCAGCTGGGGCCGAGCGAAGCCGGCGTCGTCGCGGTCCGCGCCGGCGTCGCGGACAGCGAGGCGCTCGTCGTGGACGGCGCGGAGAAGGTTCAGGACGGCGCACGCGTCGAGCCGACGGTGCGCAAGGTGGGCCCTGCCGGCGCGCCGGCGACACCCGGCGCCGCCGGTACGCCGAATACGGCGCCGCGCACCCCCCGGCCGGGAGCGTGAACCTCTCCCGCCAGTTCATCGTCCGGCCCGTGGCGACGTCGCTCCTGACGGCGGCGATCGTGCTGGCCGGCATCGTGGCCTATCGGCAGCTGCCCGTCGCCGCGCTCCCGCAGGTCGACTACCCGACGATCCAGGTCGTCACGTTCTATCCGGGGGCGAGCCCCGACGTCATGGCCTCGGGCGTCACCGCGCCGCTCGAGCGGCAATTCGGCCAGCTGCCGGGCCTCAAGCAGATGACGTCGGTCAGCTCGAGCGGCTCATCGATCGTGACCTTGCAGTTCGATCTGGCGCTCTCCATCGACGTCGCCGAGCAGCAGGTGCAGGCGGCCATCAATGCGGCCGCTACGTTCCTGCCCCGCGACCTTCCGAACCCACCCGTGTACAGCAAGGTCAACCCGGCCGACGCGCCGGTGCTGACGCTCGGCGTGACGTCACAGTCGCTGCCGCTCACGGCCGTCGAGGACCTCGCCGACACGCGCCTGGTGCAAAAGATCGCGCAGCTGCCCGGCGTGGGCCTCGTCACCTTGTCGGGCGGTCAAAAGCCCGCGGTGCGCATTCAGGTGAACCCGGCCCGGCTCGCCGCGAACGGTTTGACCATGGAGGACGTGCGCACCGCCGTCGCCGCCGCCAACGTCAACCAGGCGAAGGGCAGCCTCGACGGGCCGCTCCAGGCGTTCACCATCGCGGCCAACGACCAGATCTACCAGAGCCATCAATATCGGGCGCTCGTGATCGCCTACCGTAACAACGCGCCGCTCCTGCTCTCGGACGTGGCCGAGGTGATCGACGGCGCCGAGAACATCCGACAGGCCGCGTGGATGGGCGACCAGCCGGCGATCATCGTCAACATCCAGCGGCAGCCCGGCGCCAACCTGATCGAGGTGGTCGACCGCGTCAAGCAGCTCTTGCCGCAGCTCCAGAGCGCCCTGCCGACGGCGGTGCAGGTCACCGTGCTGACCGACCGCACCACGACCATCCGCGCCTCCGTGCACGACGTGCAGTTCGAGCTGATGCTGGCCGTCGTCCTGGTCGTCCTCGTCATCTTCGTGTTCCTGCGAAGCGCCGCGGCGACGTTCATCCCGAGCATCACGGTGCCGGTGTCCATCGTGGGGACGTTCGCGGTGATGTACGGGCTCGGCTTCAGCCTCAACAACCTCTCCCTGATGGCGCTGACGATCTCCACCGGCTTCGTCGTGGACGACGCGGTCGTGATGATCGAGAACATCAGCCGCTACCTCGAAGAGGGCGAGCCGCCGCTGCAGGCCGCCTTCGTCGGCTCGAGCCAGATCGGCTTCACGATCTTGTCGTTGACCGTGTCGCTGATCGCCGTGCTGATCCCGCTGCTCTTCATGGGCGACATCGTCGGCCGGTTGTTCCGCGAGTTTGCGCTGACGCTCTCGGCCGCCATCCTCGTGTCGGCGGTCGTCTCGCTGACGCTCACGCCGATGCTCTGCGCGAAGCTGCTCAAGCCGGTGGCCGACCGCCGGCCCGGCGCCTTCGCGCGCGCCGCGGAGCGGCAGTTCGATAATCTGGTCGCCTTCTACGGCCGCACCTTGCGCTGGGTGCTCGGGCATCAGACGGGCACGCTGATCGTCGCCATCGGCACCCTGGCCCTGACGCTCATGCTCTACCTGTTCGTGCCGAAGGGGTTGTTTCCGATCCAGGACACGGGTGTCATCCTCGGCATCTCCGAGGCGCCGCAGAACATCTCGTTCGACGCGATGGCCGAGCGTCAGCAGGCGCTCGGCCGCGTGATCTTGCAAGATCAGGCCGTCGCCAGCATCTCGTCGTTCATCGGGATCGACGGCACGAACACGACGCTCAACAGCGGCCGCATCCAGATCACGCTGAAGCCGCTTGCCGAGCGCGGCGAGAGCGTCGGCGAGGTGATCGGCCGGCTGCGTCCGGCGCTCGCGCAGGTCGACGGGATCACGCTGTACCTCCAGCCCGTCCAGGACCTGACCGTCGAGAATCGCGTCAGTCGGACGCAGTTCCAGTACAGCCTGGAGGACCCGGACGAGGCGGAGCTCCGTGCCTGGGCGCCGAAGTTCGTGGCGCGTTTGCGGGAGCTGCCTGAATTGCACGACGTGGCGACGGACCAGCTCGACCAGGGCTTGCAAGCGCGGGTGCAGATCGATCGCGCCACCGCCTCGCGGCTCGGCATCACGCCCCTGATGATCGACGACGCGCTCTACAACGCGTTCGGCCAGCGCCAGATCTCGACGGTCTTCACGCAGCTGAACCAGTATCGAGTCGTGCTCGAGGTCCTGCCGGAGTTCCGGGTGGATCCGTCCGTGCTGGATCGGGTATATCTGCGATCGGCCGCCGGCGGCCAGGTGCCGCTGTCGACACTGGCCAGCATCGAGCAGCATGCCACCGCGCTCGCCGTGAGCCACCAGGGCCAGTTCCCGGCGGTGACGGTCTCCTTCAACCTGGCACCCGGTGTCTCGCTAGGCGCCGCCGTGAAGTCGATCGACCGGATCACGCGCGAGATCGGCCTGCCGCCGAGCATCCAGACGGGGTTCCAGGGCGCTGCGCGCGCGTTCCAGGCGTCCCTGGCCAACCAGCCGCTCCTGATCCTGGCGGCGATCGTCACCGTCTACATCGTGCTCGGCGTGCTGTACGAGAGCTGGATCCACCCGATCACGATCCTCTCGACCTTGCCCTCGGCGGGGCTCGGGGCGTTGCTGGCGCTCCTCCTCGTGCGCCTCGACCTGTCCGTCATCGCGCTGATCGGCATCGTTCTCTTGATCGGTATCGTCATGAAAAACGCCATCATGATGATCGACTTCGCGCTCGACGCGCAGCGTTCCCAGGGGCGTCCGGCGCGCGAGGCGATCGAGCAGGCCTCGCTCCTCCGCTTCCGTCCGATCATCATGACGACGATGGCGGCGCTGCTGGGCGGCGTTCCGCTGGCGTTCGGGCACGGCGTGGGCTCCGAGCTCCGCGAGCCGCTCGGCGTCGCCATCGTGGGCGGGCTCATCGTGAGCCAGGTGCTCACGCTCTACACGACGCCGGTCATCTATCTGGCGTTCGACCGCCTCGCCGAACGGCTCGCGCGCCGCCGCGCGCCCGAGCGCGGTCGCGCCGGACAGCCGGTGACCGCGCCGTGAGCCTCTCCAGCCTATTCGTCCGCCGGCCCGTCGGCACGACCTTGCTGACGATCGCGCTCGTCGCCGCGGGGGCGATCTCGTTCCGGCTGCTCCCGGTCGCGCCCCTCCCGCAGGTCGACTTCCCGACGATCTCCGTCGTCGCGGGTCTGCCCGGCGCGAGCCCCGAGACGATGGCGTCCGCCGTCGCCACGCCGCTCGAGCGCCAGTTCGGGCGCATCGCCGGCGTTACCGAGATGACGTCCGTCAGCTTCCTCGGCGCCACGACGATCGCGCTGCAGTTCGACCTGGCGCGTGACATCAACGGCGCCGCGCGGGACGTCCAGTCGGCGATCGCCGCCGCAGCCGGACAGCTACCGCCGAATCTGCCGAGCCTGCCCACGTATCAGAAGGTGAACCCGGCCGACGCGCCGATCCTGATCCTGGCACTCACCTCGAAGGCTGTGGACAAGGGGCGGATGTACGACATCGCCTCCACGGTCCTGCAACAGAAGATCGCGCAGCTCGAAGGCGTCGGGCGGATCTTCGTCGGCGGCAGCTCCTTGCCCGCGGTCCGCGTCGAGCTGAATCCGATGGCGCTCGCGCGCTACGGGATCGGTCTCGACGAGGTCCGGCAGGCGCTCGCCGCCGCGAACGTCAACCGCCCGAAGGGCCAGCTCGACGACGGCCGGTTCACCTGGGAGATCAACGCCACGGATCAGCTGCGCGACCCGGCGCGCTACGAGCCCTTGATCGTCGCGTGGCGGAACGGCGCGCCCGTCCGTCTCACCGACGTGGCCCAGGTGCGCGGTGCCGTCGAGGACCTCCGCGCCGGCGCGGTGTCCAACGGCGAGACCGCCGTCGTCCTCGTCATCTTCCGCCAGCCCGGGGTGAACATCATCGACACCGTCGACCGGATCCGAGCGGCGCTGCCGTACCTCCGCGCGCTCGTGCCGGCGGAGATCTCGCTCAGGCCGGTCCTCGACCAGACCGTGACGATCCGGGCGTCCGTCAAGAACGTCGAAGAGGCGCTCCTGATCTCACTTAGCCTCGTCGTGCTCGTCGTCTTCCTGTTCCTCAGAAACGTCCGCGCGACCATCATCCCCGGCGTCGTCGTGCCCGTCTCGCTGATCGGCACCTTCTCGGTCATGTATCTGATCGGGTACAGCATCGACAACCTCTCGCTGATGGCGCTGACCGTCGCCACCGGCTTCGTCGTCGACGATGCCATCGTCGTGGTCGAGAACGTCATGCGCCACATCGAGCGCGGCGCCTCGGTGCTCGAGGCGACACTGACCGGCGCCAAGGAGATCGGCTTCACGGTGCTGTCGATGAGCATCTCGCTCGTGGCTGTGTTCATTCCGATTCTGCTCATGGGTGGGATCGTGGGACGCCTCTTCCGCGAGTTCGCGGTGGTGCTCTCGGTCGCGGTCCTCGTGTCGCTGGCGATCTCGCTCACGACGACGCCGATGATGTGCGCCCTGCTGCTCCGGCCTCAAGACCCGCAGCACCGTCCGAGGCTCGCCGTCCTGGGCGAGCGAATCTTCGACGCCATCACGCGCGCGTACGACCGGACGCTGACCGTCGCGCTGCGGCATCCCGCGATCACCATGATCATCTTTCTCGCGTCGTTCGCGGTGAACGCCTACCTCTTCAACATCGTGCCGAAGGGCTTCTTTCCCCAACAGGACAACGGTCGGCTCGCCGCCAACATCGTCGCTCAGCAGGACGTCTCGTTCGCGGCCGTCCACGAAAAGATGATGCGCTACGCGGAAATCTTGAAATCCGATCCCGCGGTCGACACGGTGACCCTGTTCACGGGCGGCGGCGGCGGGCGCGGGACCACCGCGAACACCGGCCGCGGCTTCATCTCGCTGAAGCCTCGCGAGGAGCGAAAGATCTCCGCCGACGCGGTCATCACGCGTCTCAGGCCGAAGCTCGCGCAGGTGCCGGGGGCCACGCTCTATCTCCAGGCCGTGCAGGACGTGCGCATCGGCGGCCGAAGCAGCAACGCGCAGTACCAGTTCACGCTGCAGAGCGACAATCTGGAGGAGCTGAATACGTGGGCGCCCCGCCTGGTCCGCGCCATGCGTGAGATGCCCGAGCTGCGCGATGTCAGCAGCGATCAGCAGAATCGCGGCCTCGAGGTGCCGGTCGTCATCGACCGCGCGACGGCCGCGAGGCTCGGCGTCAGCACGCGGATGATCGACGAGACACTCTACGACGCGTTCGGGCAGCGCCAGGTGTCGACGATGTACACGTCGCTGAACCAGTACCACGTGGTGATGGAGCTCGAGCCGCGCTACTGGGAGCGTCCCGACGCGCTCTCGAACATCTACGTGCGGTCGACCACCGGCCAAACCGTGCCGCTGACCGCCATCACGAAGTTCCAGATGGGCACCGGCCCCATCCAGGTGAACCACCAGGGCTTGTTCCCGTCGGTCACCGTCTTCTTCAACCTGGCGCCCAACGTGGCGCTCGGCGACGCCGTCAAGGCCATCGACGCCGCGGAGCGGAAGATGGGCTTCCCGACCAACATCAGCGGGAAGTTCACGGGCACGGCGCAGGCCTTCCAGGCCGCGCTCGCCAACCAGCCGCTGCTCATCCTGGCGGCGCTGATCACGGTCTACATCGTCTTGGGCGTCCTCTACGAAAGCCTGATCCACCCGTTCACGATCCTCTCCACGCTGCCGTCGGCCGGCGTCGGCGCGCTTCTGGCCCTGCTTCTCTGCGGCATGGATCTCTCGGTCATCGCGATGATCGGGATCATCCTGCTCATCGGGATCGTGAAGAAGAATGCCATCATGGTGATCGACGTCGCGCTCGACCTCGAGCGCAACCACGGCCTCGCCGCGAAAGAGGCCGTTCATCGGGCGTGCCTGCAGCGGTTCCGGCCGATCCTCATGACGACGATGGCCGCGCTCCTCGGCGCGCTGCCGCTGGCCCTCGGGACGGGCACGGGCTCCGAGCTCCGTCGCCCGCTCGGCATCACGGTCGTCGGTGGCCTCCTGTTGAGCCAGCTGCTCACGCTCTACACGACGCCGGTCATCTATCTCTACATGGAGCGCTTCCGCGTGGCGATGGGACGGGCCATCGTCCGGACGCGCTCGGCGCTCGGGCTCCGCGGGCCCCACCCGGTGCCTCAGGACGGTGCGCATATCGACTGAAAGGTACGGGCCACGATGTGACGCCCTCGATCCCCGTCTGGGTGAGGGCTGAACGGTCGCGATGCCACGCCGAGAGGGCTGAGCCGGCCGGGAGCCGAACCAACGGTCGGTGGCGCCAGCCCCGATCGAGGTCGTAAGCTGCAAAGAGATGCTATCGACGCGGACGACGTCGGGTCGACTGTTGGTCGCGCTGATCGCCCTCGGGGCGACGGTCGGAACGATTGCGCTGTCAGGAGCGCGCGCCGACGAGGAGAAGCCCAAAGCGGCGTCGGACGCGCGGTCGACAGCGAGTCGTGGCTCCCCGCGTTCCCCAGAGCAGGTGCTGGCGTCGTTGAATCGGGCGATGGCCTGGTATCGCCAGGGCCGGATCGTCATGCGATCCATCGATGGCACCGGCGTCTTCGCCAGCACCGACGAGCAGACCGCTGTGCGTCTCCTCGGCCGCGCGTTCGACGCCGCGCGTGCGCAGGCCGCGCTGCTCGGCCGGGAGACCGGCGCGCCGGCGAGCGCGGACGGGCGTCGTGGCGAGAGGCGGGTGAAGCTCGACGCGACCGTCCGGCAGGACGAGCAGGAGGTCGCGAGCCTTCGGGCCCGGCTTCGCGAGGCCGCGCCCGGGCAACGACCGGCGCTGGAACGGGCATCCGTAGCCGCGAACAACCGACTCGAGCTCGACCGAGCTCGCCTCGCATTTCTCACCCAGCTGCGAGAGCTCGAGTCGTCTCGTTCTGGTTCCGACGACGATCTCGAGCACCAGATCGAGGCGCTCCAGGCAGCCGTGCCCGAGCTGCGTACGCCGACTGCGGCGCCGCCGGTCTCCGCAGCGCCACCGCAGCGGGCCACCTCGGGCACGTGGGCGATGGTCCAGCGGCTGCTCGCCGTGCAGAGGAGCCGCAGCAACCTCGACGCGCTGGAGGCGGCGACCAACGACCTGGTGCGCGGCGTGGACGACGATATCACCGCCATCCGGGCGAGCATCAAGCCGATCATCGCCAGGTTGGGAGTGCTGGCGAAGGATCCCACGGACTCCGGGATATCGTTGAAGGATAGTCAGCGCGAATTTCGCGACTTGCTCGAGCGCCAGAAGCTCCTGGCGGCGGTCGTGCTGCCGTTGCGGGAGGAGTCCGCGCTCGCCCGCCGGTACGCCGCCGATCTCAAGGGCTGGAATGAGGCGATCGACCGTGAGTCCCGCCAGGCGCTCGAAGGCCTGGTGCTGGACCTCGTCGGGGTCGTCGTCGCGCTCGCCGTCGTCTTCGTGGGCGGAGTGCTGTGGCGGGTGGGGGTGATCCGCTATGTGACGGACGCAACGCGCCGGCGGCTGCTCCTGACCGTTCGGAGCGTCGTCGTGACGGTCGCCGTCGCGCTCGTGTTGATCTTTCACTTCACCAGCGAAATGACGGCGCTGGTGACGGCTCTTGGCTTTGCTGCGGCCGGGATCGCCTTTGCGCTCCAGAACGTCATCCTGGCGGTTGCCGGCTATTTCACGATGGTCGCGCCGAACGGGATTCGCGTGGGAGACCGCGTGAGCCTGCAAGGGCCCTTCGGGTACGTGCACGGCGAGGTCACGGAGATCGGCTTCGTGCGAATCAAGCTGCAGGAGCTGGCCGGCGACCCGCTTCGACCGTCGGGGCGCGTCGTCGTCTTTCCCAACTCGGTCGTCTTCACCGGCAGCTTCTTCAAGGACCCACCGGCGCCGGCGAGCTGACCGACCACATTCACTCCTGGGTTCGTATCGATGCGCGCTCCGCTCCCCGAGCTAGATCGGTCCCGGCCCGCTCGGCCCGGGCGGCGGTTAGCGAGCCTTCACGCGTTCAGGAATCTCGTGCCCCGCGCACCATGCCTTGCATTGCTCATCATCCCCCGTACACGACGCAGATCGTAGGCCCGTTGCTCGAGGCGATCGTGCGGTTGGCTTGATGCTGCCTCCCCGCCCGCTCTGAACTCTCGAGGACCGATCCGTGTGCCTTGCGGCCGTTGCCGGACCCCGTACACTGCGGGCATGACCTCACCCTCGCGCGCCGTACTGCTCGTCCTGTGCGCAGCGCTCGTGACGTCCAGCCCGGTCGCCGCCCAGAACAACTTCGAGATCCAGGTCTACGGCTCCGAGACCGTGGCACCCGGTAGCACGATGGTGGAACTGCACAGTAACGTGGCCGCCGAGGGCAGCACGAAGACCACGGACCACCTCCTCCGAACGCAGGGTGCTTTCCACGAAACGCTGGAGATCACCCAGGGTTGGACCCCCTGGTTCGAGACCGGCTTCTATGTCTTCACCAGCGTCCAGCCCGACACCACATGGGAGTGGGTGGGCGACCACATCCGCCCACGCGTGCGCGCACCCGAGAGTTGGCACCTGCCGGTGGGTCTCAGCCTCTCGGCGGAGGTCGGCTACCAGCGGCGCGCCTTCTCCACGGATACCTGGACTCTCGAGCTCCGCCCGATCATCGACAAGCAGTGGAAGAGCTGGTATGGCTCGATCAATCCGGTACTGGATCGGGCCATCAAGGGCGAGAGCACGGGCAATGGCTTCGAGTTCTCGCCCGCCGCCAAGGTCAGTTACACGGTGGCCCCAAAGGCAGCTGTGGGGCTCGAGTATTACGGCGCGCTGGGCTCGGTGACCCACTTCAACCGGGCGCACGACCAGCAGCACCAACTCTTCCCCGTGATCGACCTCGACCTGGGGCCCAAGTGGGAGTTCAACTTCGGCGTCGGTCTCGGCCTGACACCCAGTACAGACCGCTTGATCGTCAAGATGATCCTGGGTTACCGGTTCGACTGGGGCGGGGGCGAGCGAAAGTAGCCACCCGCGGCGATGCCCGCAACGACTCACATCCCCAATGTAGAGGCGCGGCGCGTCGTAACAGTGCCCCATGGCCCCATCGACTCGCTTCTCGAGGAACTGCGCGCCTCGCGCCGAGGCTTGACCACGGCCGAGGCGCGTCGGAGGCTCGGCGAAGTCGGCCCGAACGAGCCCGCGCGGGCACCGCGCACAGCCGGCCTCGTCCAGATCCTCCTGCTCCTGGCGAATCCATTGGTTATCATTCTGCTGATCGCGAGCGCTGCCTCCGCCGTCCTCGGCGAGCGGGTCAATGCTTCTATCATCGTCCTCATGGTCGTGCTGAGCGTCGTGCTCAACTTCGTGCAGACCTATCGCTCCCACCGCGTCGCCGAGCGGCTGCGCGAGGCGATGGCGCCGACGGCGAACGCCTTCCGCGACGGCGGCTGGATCGAGATCCGGCGGCGCGATCTGGTTCCCGGCGACATCGTCCGGCTCGCCGCGGGGGATCGCGTTCCGGCCGACGCCCGCCTGCTCGAGGCGCGTCACCTCCACGTCCAGCAGGCCGCCCTCACGGGCGAGTCGATGCCGGCCGAGAAGGACGCGGGCGACGTCGCGGTCGCTCCGCGTCAGCCCGCGGATGCACGCAACGTGGTCTTCCTCGGCACGTCGATCGTGAGCGGCACCGCGACGGCGCTGGTCGTCGCGACCGGGCCGGCGACCGCGTTCGGCGACATCGCCGCGCGCCTGTCGACGCGCCCGCCCGAGACGGAGTTCGAGCGCGGCACCCGGCGATTCGCGCTCCTCATCACGCGCACGGTATTTTTCCTCGTCCTCTTCGTGCTCCTGGCGAGTGCGCTCCTACATCACGGGTTCCTCGAGTCGCTGCTCTTCGCGGTGGCGCTCGCGGTCGGCCTGACGCCCGAGTTCCTGCCCATGATCAGCGCCGTCACTCTCTCCCGCGGGGCTGCGCACATGGCGCGACGGAAGGTGATCGTCAAGCACCTCGAGGCGATCGAGAACTTCGGCAGCATGGACGTGCTATGCAGCGACAAGACCGGGACCCTCACGAGCGGCGAAATGGTCCTCGATCGGCATCTCGACCCGGTCGGCCAGGTTTCGGAGCGGCCGTTCGCGCTCGCCTTCGTCAACAGCTCCTGCCAGACGGGAATCAAGAGTCCGCTGGACTCAGCGATTCTCCAGCGCCGCGGGGCGGCCATCGATGGATATCGGAAGGTCGATGAGATCCCGTTCGATTTTGAGCGCCGGCGGCTCTCCGTCGTCGTCGACCACGGCGGGGCGAGGTTGCTGATCACGAAGGGCGCTCCCGAAAGCGTCATCGGCTGCTGCACGGCGTACGAGATGGACGGGCGTTGCACCCCCCTGGATGGGGCGATGCGCGCGCGCTCCGAGGCGACCTACCGCGGGCTGAGCGCCCGCGGATCCCGGGTGCTGGCCGTCGCCTACGCCACGGTGCCGCTGCAGGCCGGGTACTCCGCCGTGGACGAGCGCGATCTCGTGCTCGTCGGCTTCGTGGCGTTCTCCGATCCGCCGATGGAGGGCGTCGCCGACGCCGTGCGCGCCCTGCGCCGCGATGGTGTCGTGGTGAAGATCCTCACGGGCGACAACGAGCTCGTGGCGCAACACGTCTGCGGCCAGGTCGGCCTCGACAGCACCCGCGTCGTCCGTGGCGACGAGATCGAGCGCATGAGCGACAGCGCTCTGGCCGCGGTCGTCGAGCAGGTAGGCGTCTTCGCCCGGGTCTCCCCCGGTCAGAAGAACCGCATCATCCTCGCGCTGAAGAGTCGCGACCACGTCGTCGGCTTCCTGGGCGACGGCATCAACGACGCGCCCTCCATCCACACCGCGGACGTCGGCGTGTCGGTCGCGACCGCCGTCGACGTCGCCAAGGACGCCGCCGACATCATCCTGATCGAGCGCGACCTGAACGTCCTGCACGCCGGAATTCTCGAGGGCCGCCGGGCCTTCGGCAACGTGATGAAGTACCTCCTGATGGGGACCAGCTCGAACTTCGGCAACATGTTCAGCATGGCCGGCGCGTTCCTCTTCCTGCCGTTCCTGCCGATGCTACCGACCCAGATCTTGTTGAACAACTTCCTCTACGATCTCGCTCAGGTCACGATCCCCACGGACAACGTCGACGACGCGTTCATCCGGACCCCACCGCGGTGGGACATCGGGATCATCAGGCAGTTCATGTTGGTGATCGGGCCGATCAGCTCGATCTACGACTTCCTCACGTTCGGGGTGCTGCTCTGGGTCTTCCGCGCCTCCGAGCCGCTCTTCCAGACGGGCTGGTTCGTCGAGTCGCTCGCGACACAAACGCTCGTCCTCTTCGTCATCCGGACCGCCGGTAGCCCCTTCCGGAGCCGGCCCAGCCTGCCGCTGGCGGTCACCACGGTCCTCGTGGCGGTGGTCGGCGTGACGCTGCCCTTCACGCCGCTCGCCGCCACGCTCGGCTTCGTGCCGCTCCCGGGCGCGTACTTCGTGTTCCTCGGCGGGATGACCGTCACCTATCTCGCCCTCGTCGAGCTGGTCAAACGCCGACTGATGCGAAAGCTGATCGCCCAGGAGAGACCGGCGGAGCCACAGCCAGAGCGAGTTCCCCCTGCCGGCAGTCCACCGTCCACCTTGTCCGGGTCGTCCGCCTTCCGGTAGACAGGTATCACCCCCAACGCAACGAGGAACCGCGCGATGAGCTGGTTCCGGAAGAGCGCGGCGGTGGCGAGGTAGTGCACCTTCCGCGGGAGACCCCCACGAGCAGTGAGTCGATCAGGTTGTTCGGGTGGTTGATGCAGAGGAGGACCGAGTCCAAGAGCGGCATCCCGAGCAGCTCACGGCGGCGGCGAATGTTCCTCGTCCAGGCGGTCCGTGCCGACGCGACGATTCCATCGCCACAGGCCGACAACCAGCATCGCCGCAAGCGCCAGGAGGCCCAACGGGACGCCGAACAAGGCGGCGCCCACGTCCGCCACCACGAACTTCCAGAACGGGACGCGCGCACTGCCCGCTGTCAGAAACGCGGCGGCGCGAAGTCCCATGACGTGCCGCGCCGTGACGACGGTCTTCAGCGCATGCCGCCGATACGCCGCTTTCAGCCACTGCTCCCGCGCGGGCGACAGGACCAGCCGGACCGGTCGCCGGTTGAGGACCTGCTCCCCCCAGAGCCGGCCGACCCAGTAGAGCACCATGTCGCCGGACAGCACCCCCAGCATGCAGACGGGCAGCGCGAGCCACCACCGGACGACCCCCTCGTGGCTCAACACGGCGGCCGCGATGATCGGCATTTCCTCCGGGATTGGCACTCCCAGGCTGCCGAGCAAGAGCACGGCGAAGACGCCGATGTACGTGAAATTGTCGACGAACTCTTGGAGTGCCTCCACGGCCACCTGTGCTAGCGTTTCTTGGTCAGCGCGTCGCGGCGAGCCCAAGCGCCACGAGCCGGCGCAGCAGACGCCCGCCGATCCCGTGCGGTGGCGCCATGCCCATCCGCCCCAGCGCGGCCTCATCTTCCGGCAACGCACGATCGGCCAACAGTGCGCGCCCCAGCAGCGCCGCCTTCGCCGCCGTACCGCCAGCGCGCGTCTTCAGCCACTGTAGCGCGGGCAGTAAGCGTCGTTCCTCCGCAGTGAAATCGCTGCCGAAGGGGAAGTCCGCGAACAACCCGCGCGCCTGGAACCGGCGCAGGGCTTCCTGCAGGCGCGCCGGCGTGTTCTGCCGCCAACGGTCCGGCACGCTGAATTCGGCCCGCAGCTTGCCGGCTTTTTTCGCCCGCGCGACCAAGCCCTCGAGGAAGCGTGCGTCGGTGATCGCCAGCATCGCCAACACGCAGTCCTGATCCGACTTGCCGCGCAAATCGGCGATGCCGTACTCGGTGACGAAGACGTCGCGCAAGTGACGGGGAATCGTGGTATGGCCGTAGTTCCACAAGATATTGGACCGCGCGCCCGCCGCCCCGACGCGACTCGACCGTAGCAGTAGCACCGAGCGGCCGTCACGCAAGGCATGCGCCATCGCCACGAAGTTGTACTGCCCGCCGACGCCGCTGACGACGCGCCCGTCCTCGAGCGCATCCGACACAGCCGCGCCCAGCGCGGTGGCCATCATGCAGGTGTTGAAAAAGCGCGCCGCGCGTCGTTGCAGCGCGTCCAGCGACTCTCGGCCACCGTATAGCTGGTTGATGTCCGAGACCCGCGTCATCGAGAATCCGTCGAAACCCTCACCGTTCAGGCCACGCAGCCAGGCGTAGAACTCCTTGGAGCCGAGGAAGAAGGCACCGCGCAGATAGCAGCCATCCCGCAGACGCCGTCGGTCGAGGACCCGACCTAGCGCGGCTCTGGTCGCGGCCTGGCGCAGATCGGTGTCCAGGCGGCTGCCATCCACCAGCACCAACGTGTCTTGCTCCAGGCGCGTACCGGCCGGCAACAAGCCGAACCGGATGAGGCGCACGAGCTCGTGCTGGTCGATGTGCGGCGCCAGCGCGCCGCAGGCGTACAGGCGCTCCGCGGCCTCGCCGTCCAGGGTGTCCGTGATGACGCCCTCCGCCAGGGCCTGCTCCAGCGCGACGTCGTCGTACACGTGCCGCCGCAGCACCCCGGCTCGGGCCAGGTGCATGAAACCGTCCATGACCATCTCGCTGGCGCCGTATAGTCCACGTGCGAACGGATCGAGGCCTCCAATACGGCCCGCCAGGGGATGCGTCCCGCCGAGGGCGTCCAGCGCCGCGCGGTAGTCCGCGTTGCGCTGGTGCCGCAACAGCAGCCCGTGCACCAGGGCATCGGACAGGGCCCCGATGCCGATCTGGAGTGTGCCGCCGTCGCGCACCAAAGTGCTGGCCTGGAGGCCGAGGGCGAACTCGACGATCTCCACCGGCTCGCGCGTCAGCGCGAACAACGTGTGCGCGCAAGCCGGATCGTCCAGCAACAGGTCGAAGAAAGCCTCGCCCACCTCGGCCTCATTGCCGACGAAGGGCAGCGCGGGGTGGACCACTCCGACCACCAGCGGCCGCGGCCGCCCGTTCGCCGCCATCACGTCCAGCAGATCCTGCGTGACGTCCGGATTGCATGCGAGACTCCAGCGCTCGCGTCCGGGCTCGTCCCGCCGCGCCACCAACTGCGTGATGACGTTGATGCCCATCTCGGCCAAGTCGCGTGCGGCGTGGGTGTAGTTCAGGCTGACATACTCGCGTTGTGCATCCTCGTTACCGAGCATCGCGCCGGACTGGAAATAGAACTCGCTGATCCGCACGTTGGCCGGCAACCGACCGGCGCGGCGTGCCTCGGCGTAGTCCAGGTCGGGATAGCCGGCACCGAAGTGGCGCTCGAGGAAAGGCCCGAGGAAACGCCGCTCGAGGTCGGACTCGGCCGCCGGCCGCGTCAACGAGAGTGCGGTATAGAGGTGCAGGGTGAGTCCGGGTTCCGCAACCGCGCGGCGATAGAGCGCATTGAGGAGCACGTTCGGCTTGCCGAGCCCAAGCGGCGCCGCCACCCGCAAATCGGTGCCGGCCCACGCCAGGATCCGTTCCACACACGCATCCACACGGCTCACTCGCGGGGTTTCCGCCATGCCGTCCTCCCGACCGCCGCCGTCCCGCGCGGGTGCCGGATCGCGCATTGCACTATAGCCAAATGGGCGTGGTGCGGCGGGGATCGGACCGAGAACTCACCGCACGAGAGCGCGGTACTCGTCCGGATCGAAGGCGTCAACCTGGATCGCCTCGTCCCGCGCCGCATCTGCCGCGCGAATTCGCTGGCAGTCCTCCTCGGTGATGACGGCGGCCTCCCGCGCCAGCTCGACCAGTGCGTCGCCCGGCGCGCGATCGATCCTCCCCGCGCGCAGGGCGTCCCGGATCTTGGCCTCCACAGCCAGAGCCTCCACCACCTTGTCCAGCGCGGCCTCGAGACGGCCGAGCCCGGGCTCGTGGGGCGGCGGAACGTAAATATCGCGGGTGAGACGCAGCCTCTCCTCCCGATCCTCGAGCAGCGCGCGGGCCACTTGCGCGCCAAGCGCGTCGCTCGGGGGACGGTAGCGGGCGCCGAGTGGGAAGACGACCCACCGCAGGGCCCGGGCGGCGAAGCGGTTCGGAAGATTGTCGAGGATGCCACAGAGCGCGTCCTGGATCTGGTGGAGAGCGTGCCGGCCGACCCATTCGAGGAGCGGGCGATCCCGCTCGGACTGCCCCTCATCCCAAAACCTCTTCACGGACGCGGAGGCGAGATAGAGCCAAGCGAGGGCATCGGCCAAGCGCCCGCTCAGTTTCTCGCGGCGCTTGAGCTGGCCACCGAGTGTGGCCATGGCCGCGTCCGAGACGAGGGCAAAGGCCGTGCTCATGCGGGAGAGCTGGCGCAGGAAGCGAGCGAGCGGCCCCCGGACCGGCGAACGTGCCAGTCGCGCCCCGGTGAGGCCGAGGAGGAAGCCGCGGGCGGTATTAGTGAGCACGGAGCCGATGTGACCGAAGAAGGCCCGGTCGAAGCGTGCCAGATCTCCATCGGCCAGAGCCTTCATCTCCTCGCGGACGTGCGGGTGGCAGCGGATAGCCCCCTGGCCGTAAATGATCATGGAGCGTGTCAGGATGTTGGCGCCCTCCACTGTGATCCCGATCGGCGCCGCCGTATACGCCCGGGCCAGAGTGTTGCGAGGCCCGCGACAGATCCCCGCGCCGGCACGGATGTCCATGGCGTCGCTCATGACCGCGCGCATGCCTTCGGTGAGGTAACATTTTGCGATCGCTGAAACGACCGCGGGTCTCTCGCCCGCGTCCACGGCGCTCGCGGTGAGGGTGCGTGTTGCGCTCATGAGATAGGTCCATCCCCCGATCCTCGCCAACGGCTCCTCGATTCCCTCGAAGCGCCCGATGGGCGTGTCGAACTGTTCGCGGACAGTGGCGTAGGCCCCCACGACCCGCGTGGCGAGCTGAGCCGCGCCGACCGACAAGGCCGGCAGGGAGATTGACCGGCCTGCGGCCAAGCTCTCCATGAGCATCCGCCACCCCTGACCGGCTCTCGCCGGCCCGCCGATGATGAAGTCGATCGGCACGAAGACGTCGCGGCCACTGTTCGGGCCGTTCTGGAAAGGGATGCCCATCGGATCGTGGCGCTTGCCGATCTCAATCCCCGGCAGGTGCGACGGTACCAGAGCGCACGTGATCCCCAAGTCCTCGGTCTCTCCCAGGAGGCGCTCGGGATCCCGCAGACGAAAGGCGAGGCCGATCACGGTCGAGACGGGGCCGAGGGTGATGTACCGCTTGCGCCAGTTCAGGCTCATGCCGAGGACCTCGCGCCCCTCGAACGTCCCGCGGCAGACGATGCCCAGGCTCTGGGTGGCGGCCGCGTCGCTGCCGGCTTCGGGTCCCGTCAAGGCGAAGCAGGGGATCTCCTGACCTGCGGCGAGACGAGGGAGGTAGGAGCGTTTCTGTTCCTCGGTCCCGTAGTGGAGGAGCAACTCGGCCGGGCCCAGAGAGTTCGGAACCATCACCGTCACCGCGGCGGTCACGCTGCGGCTGGCGAGCTTGGTGACGACGGCAGAGTGGGCGATGGCGGAGAAGCCAAGACCGCCGTATTCCTCGGGAATGATCATGCCGAAGAAGCGATGCCGCTTGATGAAGTCCCAGACCTCGGGGGAGAGATCGCCCGCCTGGCCGATCGTCCACTCGTCCAGCATCGTGCACAGCTCCTGGACTGGGCCGTCCAGGAACGCGCGCTCCCTGTTCGAGAGCAGGCGCACCTTGAAGTCGAGGAGCTTTCGCCAGTCAGGATTGCCCGAGAACAGGTCGCCGTCCCACCAGACCGTGCCGGCCTCGAGGGCAATGCGTTCGGTGTCCCCCATCCGCGGCAGCATGGCTCCCACGGGGCGCATCAGCCAGAACGTGACCACGCATCGCCTCATGGCCGGCACGCCGAAGACGAGGGTCGCCACGAGGGACGCGCCGAGTGCCGCGGCGAAGGCCCGCGGCGACTCGATCCCCATCACGGCCCAGCCGCCGAGCGCGATGGCGACTGTCACCACCCAGGCCCAGTAGCCCCGACCGAGGTAGAGGAGCACAGTGAACGCCGTCAGGAACAGTGCCACCAATAGTCCGGCCTGCAGTGCTGTCATGGGACCACCCTATCTGCGCGCTGGGGATCGGCGCGCATGAGGCGCAATCCGTCTAGTCCGTCACGAACTTCGTGATCTCATCCAGGCGGGCCGCGACGTCCGACTCCCCGATCCGCATCAATGGTTGGAGGTACTCCGGCAGAAACATCAGGAGGCTGAGCAACGCGGGCCTCGACGACTCGTGCGTGCCCAGGCCGCGGGTCAAGAATCGGAGCCCCCACGGGAGACGCGACTCGCAGTCCGCGGCGAGCTTGGCCAAGTCCTGCGACGGGCGGAGCACGAGGAGGTCCACCGGGCGCAAGTCTCTCCACTCCTGCCGCGGCAGCTTCCCGAGCAACCGGTTCAGGCGCTCGAGCACCAGCGCATCGTAGTCGATGAGGTCGAGGAAGACCGCGTCCAGGAGGATCCCGGCCACTTGCGCGGGCGCCGGATAGCCGTGAACGGCCGGTCGGTCGGCCTCCTCGTGGGTAGGCTGGTAGCGGGTCGAGACCGCGAGGATCCGTCTCGCGCCGAGGTGAATTGCGGGCGAGAGGGGCGTGTGGAGGCGAACGCCACCATCGCCGTACCAGTCGTTTCCCAGTTTCACCGCCGGGAACATCAACGGAAGCGCGGCAGAGGCCAGCACGTGGTCGACTGTGAGCCGGGTCCTGATGCTTCGCCGGAGCGGTCGCTCCCAGTCTAGGATCTGGCCGCCCTGCACCCAGGTCACGGTCTGGCCCGTCGAGTAGTTGATCGTGGTGAGAGCGATCGCTTTCAGCAGCCCCTTCTGGAGCTTCTCGGTGATGCCGACGATCTCGCCGTTGACGGGCGCTAGACTTCGCTCGAGCAACGCGCGCAGCGGCGCGGTATCGAGGAGGCCCCGCACCTTCGGAGCAATGGCCGCGCCACCCGATATCAACCGCGTTCCCCAGCGCAGGACGTTGTACGCGAGCGAGAGCGGGCCGACCCGGAAGAGCTGGTCCGCCGTGAGCTGGCCCCACAGGTTGGCGAGGTCCTCGATCGCCTCCGGGAGCGCACCAGGATGCGCCGCCAGGTAAGCCACGTTGATAGCGCCGGCCGATTCGCCCGTCAGGATCACGGGCCGGGCTCTCGGACAGTGTCGCGCGAGGCCCCGGAGCACGCCAACCTGATAGGCAGCTCTGGCGCCGCCGCCACTGAGCGTGACCGCCAGGTCACCGCGTGGCGACGGCGTGACGCGCGTCTCCAGGCTCATCGACACCTCACGATCAGTGCCGCTATCTCAACACCCCCCTTTCCCGCCAATATTGCTCGGCCCCTGGGTGAAACGCGATCGGGATCAGATGCTTCTCGACGAAGAACCGCGTCTTTTCGATCGTAAACTCTCGGCCCCCCGGATGAAGCTCGCCGAGTTCACCACGGTGCTCAATGATGGTCTTGACGATCCGATAGATCGTCGAGCTCTCGGCCTGCTGGTAAGCGAGAAGCGCTGTGTGCGTCCCCGGGACGAGCAGATCCTGGTTCTGGCCCGGATAGGTCCGTGCCTTGATGGTGACGGGCGTCCAGTCCGGGACCGCCTCGAACAGTTTCGCCTTCGAGGCCTCGAAGCTCAGGATCCGGACCGGATACTCCGAGGCAAGACTGACCACGTCCATGTTGCGTGGACTGACGGGGAGAAATCCGGCATCAATGGTCTCGTTCCTCAACGCCGCGATCTGCTCGGCAAAGCTCATGAGCGTCAGCCGAACGTCCTCTTCCCCGACCCCGTAGGGCTTGAGCGCGGCCATGAGCAGCGCCTTCGAGGCCGGTGCATTTGCGGCGAGCCGCAAACCCTTGACGTCGCCGAACGTCCTGATCCCGGATTCGACTCGAGTGACGAGGCTCTGCCCAACATCCATACCCGCCATGACGAAGCCGACGTTGTCGTACTTGCGGGTGAACTCGCGCTGCCCGCGCACCCCGAAGTGAGCGGTGGCGAGGCCGACGAGCGCAAGGCTCACCTCGCCGGAATGGACGAGCTCGAGCGCATGGGCCGAGCCGACCACTGGCGTCGAGACCGCCTCCATCCCGGGGATATGCTTGTTGAGGACCTTCGCGAGGGCCTCCCCGACTGGGAAGGCGACACCGCTCCACGGACCCGTGCCGATGGAGACTCGCGTAGCGCTCATCACCAGACCGGGAACGAGCAGTATGCCGAGAAGGCCGACGAGAGGGACGGTCTTCATGATGCGCTTCGTATGTACCATGATGGCGCCCAGCGCTGGAGGAAAGGTGGAGATGGGCACGACGAACCCCAATTTGGGCGATGGCACCGATGCCCGCGCTGGAGAACCCGCCAAGTCCTCACCCCCCGCGGCGGAAGCGGCCTATGAACTCGAAGCGCTCCCGATTGCCGGTTTCCGGGGCACGCCCGAAGAGATCGAGCGCCAGTGGTACGAGCAGGTCTACCGCGGGCGCGGAGACCGCATGCTCCAGCTCACCTGGCGGGCGGTCCTCATGGGCTCGGTGCTGGGGGGAGTCCTCTCGCTCACCAACCTCTATATCGGTCTGAAGGCGGGCTGGGGCTTTGGTGTGGCGATCACGGCGTGCATCCTCTCGTACGCCATCTGGACCACGCTGCACCGGGCCCGCATCGTGCGCACGCCCATGACCGTCCTCGAGAACAACTGCATGCAATCCACGGCGAGCTCGGCGGGCTCCTCGACCGGCGGCACGCTCATTTCCGCTTTCGCGGCCTACATGCTCATCACCAACAGCACCTTGCCGCTACCCACGATGCTCGCGTGGGTGTTCTTTCTCGCGCTGCTCGGGGTGACGATGGCGATTCCCATGAAGCGGCAGATGGTCAACATCGAGCAGCTTCGGTTCCCCAGCGGCATCGCGGCGGCCGAGACGCTGCGCGCGCTCCACTCCGTCGGGGACAGGGGCATGCGCTCCGCCCGGGCCCTGGGCTGGGCGGGGCTGTTCGCGCTCATCGGGAAGTTCTGGGCCGACGGTCTCGTGCTCGTGAGCGCGCACCTCGCCCCCTTCATGATCGGGACGTGGATGACGACCCTCAACCAGCGCGTGTTCGGGCCGGCGTGGATGGGGCGAACGGTGATGCTCTCCTGGGAGCCCATGTTCATCGCCGCCGGCGCCATCACAGGGCTCCACGTGTGCTGGAGCATGCTGCTGGGAAGTATCACCGCCTGGATGATCTTCGCGCCCGTTCTCCAACACCGGGGCATCATCGAGGGATCGGGCTACGGGGCCATCGTCCAGTGGACGCTCTGGGGCGGTGTCGCCTGCATGGTGACCTCGAGCCTGCTCTCGTTCGCCCTGCAGTGGCGGACCGCGCTGCGCGCCTTCACAGACCTCGGGGCGATGTTCGGTGCCAGCCGCAGCGGCGCGAACGATCCCGTCGCCGCGATCGAAGCGCCCGCGTCGTGGTTCATCGGCGGCCAGATCGTCGGTGTCGTCGGGCTCGCGTGGCTCGGCCACCTCACCCTCGGCATGCCGTACTGGCAGACGGCGGTGGCGGTGCTGCTCTCGTTCGCGCTGGCGCTCGTCGCCTGCCGCGTCACGGGCGAGACCGACACCACGCCGGTGGGCGCGATGGGAAAAATCACCCAGCTTACCTTCGGAGTGCTGAGTCCGGGCAACACCAACGTGAATCTCATGAGCGCCAACGTGACCGCCGCGGCGGCGAGCAGCAGCGCCGACCTGCTGACCGATCTCAAGAGCGGCTATTTGCTCGGAGCGCATCCCCGCAAACAGTTCATCGCCCAGTTCGCCGGCATCTTCGTCGGGACGCTTGTCACCGTGCTGTCGTTCCGGTTACTCGTGCCGGACGCGAGCGTGCTGGGCTCGGACCAGTTCCCAGCGCCCGCGGCGCAGACCTGGCGCGCCGTGGCGCTCGCGCTCTCGCACGGGGTTCGCTCCCTCGGGCCCGTCAAGATCTGGAGCATCGCGATCGGCGGCGTCGTGGGCATCGTTCTCGCCGTGCTTCCAAGGATCTTCCCGAAGCACCAGCACCTCATTCCATCACCGGCTGGCGTGGGTCTCGCATGGACCTTCCACTGGCATTACGGGCTGCTCTTTTTCCTCGGTGGCGTACTCGGTTGGTGGGTGGCGGAGAAATATCCGAAGTGGTCGGAGGAGTTCACCTTCCCCGTGGCGTCCGGATGGATTGCTGGCGAGAGCCTCATGGGAGTGACTCTCGTGATCTGGGACAACGGACCGGAGCTCGTACACCGGCTATTCAGTCATTGATCGGCTCGCTGCGTCGGTTGCTCGAGGCCTCGGCGAGGGCAGGACCGCGCCCGGAACCAGTCGACGATCTGCCCGCGCGTGCTTGGCTCGCGGACCAACTGATCCGGACAGATGACTCTAAACAACTCGACCGAAGACCTCGGGTTTCTGGCGGACGTCGCGCCAACGAGGTAGCACCTCCGTGAGCTCGCCGCGACAGTCGGCGCGTTCGACTCCCGGTGGTCGCAGCCAGGGCAGGTCGATCTCGAGCACGTCGCGGTACAGGAACAGGAGCGCGCTCAGCACCTGGTTCTGGGTCGACGCCGCAACGTGCCCGTCGACCGCCAGCCACCTCAGGCACCGGGACATCTCCGGCGCGCCCATTCGGCCGGGTGCCGCTTGCCGTGGAAGACCACCGGATCCACCGACGTAGCTGTCCTCGGTGCGAGCGCTGTAGTGGCGCGCGCGCAGGCCCCCGCGGACCAGGTCCAGCAGGCGCTGTCCATACGTACCCCTCGTTGGCCCGGTGCGGGTGACCCGCACGTCTATGCGCTCCGGCGGCGCGCCCTGGATCGCGGCGACCTTCAGCAGGAAGTCCGCCGGCGCGCATCGCCTCCGCCGCCGGCGGCCTCGTCCACTACGCGCGGACGCGTGCGCGTCCCGCGCGCGACCTCGAGCGCCAGCGTCGTGAGGTGCGCGCGGTGTACATGGCGTCTCGCGCCTTCCGTATAATATGCCGTGCTATCGTGTGAGCCGCCGATGACGTCCTCCGTGCTCCTGCGCGACACCCTCTGGAACGTGCCGTTCTGGGCCGCCCTCGGCGTGGCCATCCTGGCGGGCTCCTCCGACGTCGGCCACGCCGCCGAGCCACCGACGGGGGCCGCTATCTTACAATCGCTGCGCAGCTTCGCCATCATGGGCAGCGTGCTCTACGTCGCCGCCCATCCGGACGACGAGAACACGCAGGCCATCACCTACCTGGCGCGCGGCCGCGGATACCGGACGGCCTATCTCTCGCTC
>WNFA01005738.1_pt1 | contig 25298 bp, 24 predicted proteins | sample 5400481 | NCBI WGS metagenome assembly WNFA01 (sample SAMN13153340, study PRJNA577476) | soil metagenome | isolation source: 120 cm saprolite under Douglas fir tree site 2 hole 1 replicate 2 | place: USA:California | collected 2015-04-18 | reverse complement strand
CTGGCTCACGAGCAGGACCGATTGATTGCTCATCTTTCTGGCCGAACAGGTGCAAAATGCTTTCCAATTTGTCCAATGCTGCCTCATCTAAGGCGTTGAAGAGTCCCAGATAGATAATGTCAACCAGGCCAAGCATCGCGATGCGCGCGGAAACACGCAAATTCCGACGAAACGCCGTTGGCTCGCGCGGCGTAACGACCAGCTTGATATCTGCATAGCGAGCCAGCGAGGAGTGCGGGTTGCCGGTAATAGCAATCGTGGTTGCCCCTTGCTGGTGCGCCAAACTCAGCGCCTTTACCGTCGCCCTGGTTTCACCGGCATACGAGAAAGCCATTGCAACATCCTGGCTGGTTAACAGCGATGCCGACGCCAGCTGATTCGCGATATCGGGTAACCAGCTTACAGTCAAGCCAAGATTCAAAAAGCGGTTGAAAGCATCGAGGGCGACTGATGAAGAGATACCCATAGCGTACAGGTCGATGCGCCGGGCCTGTTGAATGGCCTCAATCGTCTTCTCTACGTCGCTCATATCCAGGCTGCGCAAGGTCGTCAGGAGCGCATCGATGTCGGCGCTGATCGCCTTATTGGCAATGTCTTGCAACGTATCACCGCGCGCAATGGCTGCCTGGTTCAGCTGAAGCGGAGCGTTTACTTCCGCCGCCAGGTCGAGTCGCAACGCTCTGAAGCCGCTGTATCCCAGGGCCTGGCTGAAATTCGAGAGCGTCCCCTGGCTGACCCCGATCTCCCTGGCTAATTGATTCGTTGGGAGACGCAATACCTGGCGAGGGTACGCCAACACGTATTCCCCAATCTGCCTTTCCGCAGGAGATAAGAGGAGGAGATTTTGCCGCAACCGGCGTAAAAGGCTGCGAGTCGGATGGCCCAGTGCCTCTTTCTCACAGCTGGCTGCCTCGGCCGGTGTGTTGCTGTGGTCGCCTCCCTCGTCATGGTTCTGTGTCTCCTTTGTCTCCTCGGCATGCTGCACATCCATGAGCCTCTGGTCTTCTCCTTCCATTGCTTATCCCTGGGTTGAGATGTGTCGTCATTTCCATTTTACCCGATCGCTTCGTAGATGTCAATGGTAATTTATCATTTTCTTTGCTTTTTTCTTCATAATATTGATATTTTATCAATTCTATGGTATAGTAGTAACAACGCACGATGCTTTCCCTACTGTCATCTAGTTCTCTCTGAAAGGAGGAGATGAGATGAATTTTACCCATTCTGCGAAGGTCGAGCAATTGCGAACGCAGCTCGCCGCCTTTATGAATCACTATATCTTTCCCAATGAAGACGTTCCTCGCGCACAAATTGAGGCCTCTGGCAACCCGTTTCACCACGCCGAGATCATTGACGAACTGAAAGAGAAAGCCAGGGCGGAAGGGCTCTGGAATTTATTCCTGCCGGATAACGAGTACGGCGCTGGCCTGACCAATCTGGAATATGCACCCCTTGCCGAAATCATGGGCCAGGTGCTGTGGGCCTCCGAGGTCTTTAACTGCTCCGCCCCGGATACGGGCAATATGGAGATCCTGGCCCAGTTTGGCACACCACCGCAGAAAGAACAGTGGCTCATGCCCCTCTTGAACGGCGACATCCGCTCTTCCTTCGCCATGACCGAGCCCGACGTTGCCAGTTCGGACGCCACGAACATTCAGCTAACGATGCGGCGAGAGGGAGATATGTACGTGCTCAATGGCCGGAAGTGGTGGGCCACTGGCGCCGGACGGCCCCGTTGCGCCATCTTCATTGTGATGGGCAAGACCGACCCTGACCACCCGGATACACACCGCCAGCAAAGTATGATCCTCGTGCCAAAGGACACCCCTGGCGTGACGGTAATACGTGGTCTCAGAACGATGGGGTACCTGGCCAACGAAAGTCACTGCGAGGTGCACTTCGACAACGTGCGTGTCCCAACCACCAATCTTTTGGGTGAGGAAGGTTCAGGCTTCGCCATTGCCCAGGCCCGGCTCGGACCTGGTCGCATTCACCATTGCATGCGCTCGATTGGAGCCGCCCAACGCGCCCTGGAGTTGATGTGCCAGCGAGCCAGCCGGCGTGCTGCCTTCGGCAAGCCTCTTTCCGAGCAAGGCGTCATTCAGCAGTGGATCGCCGACTCGTACCTGGAAATTGAGCAAGCTCGCCTCTTGACGCTCAAAGCGGCCTGGATGATCGACACACTGGGCAAGAAAGCGGCGCAGGACGAGATTGCTATGATTAAAATAGTTGCTCCCGAAGTGCTGACCCGTGTCACCAATCGGGCAATGCAGGTCTTTGGTGGGGCAGGACTCAGCGACGACTTCCCGCTGGCCGAGACGTGGGTAGCTGGACGCATCCTGCACATTGCTGATGGTCCAGATGAAGTCCACAAGCGGTCGCTGGCCCGTTCGGTTATCCGCAGACTGGCCGAGTAAAGTGCTTTTATTTCCCGATCTGAATCTGCAGGACGAGGTGCAAGCGAAGTTTTTGAGCAACAATGCCCGCAGAGTCTTTCAGTTAGGCAAACAGTCACACTGTGTCACCCTGAGCGCAGCGAAGGGTCTGTCTCGATAGGCAGAGAGATGCTTCGCTGCGCTCAGCATGACAGGGCTGGACCTTGCTGTTGGTTAGGAACTGTCAAGTTCATTTGAACCATGCCTTAGATTGATATCCCTACCGATGCGTATGCTCATCTCAAGCAACTGGGGTGTCAAAGCAAGCCTATGTCTGTATCAATGACTAGACATTTCGGTACTCTCTTCTTCCCCACATCACTCACCCATCAACCGGGCTTCTGCCGCATCAATATAACGACCTTCTGACTGAAGCGTGACAGAATGGAAGTCTTCGGGCCAATCACCGAAGGCTCCTGCCTCATCAACGTCTGCGCTGTCAATTCTTGTAGAACCATCCTCATTTAACGTAAACCAATGTAGCTTGACCAACTCTGGCGGGAGTTTCCCCTCGGCCACTAGCGTCTGCACACCTCGCAGGAGCAAGTTGCTATGCGTCTCTACGATTAATAGCTTTTCTTGGAGCGCGGCATCTGCTAGAACCTCTGCCAACGCCGTTTGAGCACGCGGGTGTAAGTGAATTTCTGGCTGCTCAAGGTAGACGAGTTGCCCCGAATTTGCGGCATGAAGAGCAACTACAACGGGAAGTGTCTGTGATACTCCGAAACCGACATCGGCAATACTCACCATATCCTCAGTGCTACCCTTGCCGTTACGGAGAAGGCGTTTGATACGTAGCTCGACTTGCGTGTCATCGATTGCTTTAGCGACAACTTTTCCAGTTAAACCTAATCGTGCAAGGTCACGGTTCACTTTTGCGAGTTTAACGTGGTCATCTACTTGCCATTGTCCAATGACACTAGCAACATAGTTTTCAAAAGTGCCAGGGAAGTCTGAACCTACCGCAGTAAGGGGATATGTTCTAGCTGGGTTCCCTCTCAATCCAGGAAGATGGATCATCTGGCGGATACAACTTTTCACAGGAGTTTCACCGGGCATATATGTAAGGAGGCGTCCATTTTGAAATTCACCTGTGTCTGCGCTTACATACCTACCTGTAACAGTAAGTGTCAGGAAGCATCGTTCTCTTGTCAGAGCAATAAGATATGGCTCATAATTTTCTCCAATATTCAGAGCACTATTGGCAATAGTTTCGATTTCGTGCTGTGACATGCTCCTATAGAGGCTGTACTTTCTTGTACCGGAATTATATCTCGTTTGCTCTACGTCAAACCCCTTTCCCCTGTTCTTCGCTCGGGTGAAATAGGTTGTCACTTGTGCCTTAGTGCCTACTTCAATGCCTACATGAAAAGAATCTACATTCTTCACTTGGTTTTTGCGAGACAACAGTTGATCTGTCGAAGTGAATCGCACATTAGGGCCATTGAGCAAAAGCGCACCAGGATCATATGTAGCCTCTAACGTCTGTTTGAGTAAAAGCAATGGTTGCATCATGCTGGATTTGCCGGAGCTATTCGCACCAGCGAGGATAGTAAGAGGTCTTATTTCGATGCTTTGCTCCTGGCTGATGGACTTAAAGCCTGCAACGGTTATGCGGGTAATGCCTTCTTTATTATGTTCTGGTCGAGATTTGCTTCTCGGCTTTTGTCCAGCCATGTTCGGTTATCCTCTCTGCACAGCATAGCAAGAACGTTTACGTGTATAGAACACACTATAGCAGAGCAGGTCAAATATGACGATCTCTCGTCATACAGGTTTGATTCCTAAAAGGAGCAATCCGGCAATCACCATACCCACGCCGATCAACTGGTTGACAGCAGGCCGCTCACGGAGGAAGGTGATGCCGAAGAGAATGGGAATGAGGGTGAACGTCGAACTGATCGTTGCCACAATACTTGTAGCAGCAATCTGCGTACCGACACTATACATGACCAGTCCAGCAGTTTCAAATAGACCAACGCCTAGCGCAAAACCCGCACCCAGACGGAATAAGACAACGCCGGTACCTTCCCTGGATCCATCGGAACCAGAGATTTGGGCATTGCGCGATCTGTAGCTCCTCCATCCTATCACTCCGGCCAGGGCCAATGCACCAAAGAAGCGCGTCCAAAAAATAGGGAGAAACCATCCCCATCTTTGTGAGGCTGCCGCAATGCCGAAAAGCATCAGGCCAAAGGCAAGTGCTGCCATTATTCCCCACCGTATTCCTCCCCCGGCTAGCGGCCTATCGCCCGAGGGATGCAGCAGGTGCGAGAGTTCCACGAGATTCGTAGAGGCGAGAAGTATACCGAAGAATATTGCTAAAAGCGTACCGACTTGCCAGGCACTCACACTTTCATGCAAAAGAAGAATGGCTAGAACAGCAGCAATCGCACCATCGGTAGCAGGGCACACTCAATTCGAGCATTTGCGGCGTCAAAGCAAGTTGCCCGAAGGCGATTGCGCCGAAAAGGGTGAGCGTGATTACACTGACAATGAGAGAGATGAACGTGGTCGTCATTGTTCCTAGCCGGCGCGCAGCAAGCGTTGCACAGACATCTGCTGAACCCCAAAATATAGCGACTCCGGTTGCGAGGAGAATACCAACGCGTTCCACGCTCTCTCCTTTCTGTGGCGGCAATCTAGCGAGGATGCGTTTTCATTCCTGGCACAATGCTGCTATCCTGGCGAAGAGGCCTATGCCATTAGGAATGGTTACTTCTCTACGAAGGCTACCAGCCTGCAGAAAGCCGCCTCTCCCATGTTGAACTTCCAGGGGAAACAGCCGATCCATAAGCGCATGTCGAGCACCTCGTCGATCATGCCACCTGCATTCTCAACGTGGAAAACCCCGTGCGGGAACAACTGGTAGTGCATAAGCTGCAGGTCATCTTCGGGCCAGATTTCTTCAAGCGGCTTGCCCAGCTTCTTAGCGCACTTGGCTGCCAGATCGGAACGGACTATGCGCAGGACAGTATTCATGGGGTGATCCATCGAACTGGCATCAATGGCAAACCAGGAAATCTGGCGCTTCAGCGTCCAGTCGACAAACTCGTGGGTGGGTCCCGGGTGCATATTGAAATAACGAATCTCGTTCGGCTCGCATTTACCATACCAGTTGCTTTGATAATATTTGTGGTAGCCGGTATGCACTACCACGATGTCGCCCGGCTCGATACGTATGCCCGTCTTACGCTCCCATTCCTCAAAATGGTGTGAAGTATAGATCTCATAATCGCCAATACCCATGGCCTCCAGGTCCACTACTACCCCCGGCCCCACCAGCTTGTCCAGCGGAATACTGCCAATATCCTGTCCATTCGTGATAAAGTGCAGCGGGGCATCCAGGTGCGTCCCTACATGCAGTGTGGACGAGATGAACTGTCCCCCCACTTTTTCGAAGGCAGGGCGCTTGATCCACTTGACGGTAGGCCCTTCATACGTGGCAAAAGAGGGAGTATTGACATCCCAGTTTTGCGACAGGTCGATTACCCGCATGTTACTAAGATCGATTGGCTTCATGGCTTCTTCTCCTTACTTTCCTTGATTTGTGACTCCATTTAAACGCAGGGCGACCGCAAGGGTCGCCCCTACCATAGACGGCGTGACGCGTTCTGGCGCGTGTATGGTAGGGGCGCGGGTTCTCCCCTGGCTTGCCCCCGCCCTGGGAGCTACATCCCAATGAGATCAGCTTTCTGGATGATATTCCTCGCGTTTCGTATGATCGCTACATCGATCATCTTCCCTTCAAATGCGACAGCACCCAGGCCCCTGGCCTGCGCTTCCGTGTAAACCGTGTCTAGCTTGCGAGCGCGATCAACCTCTTCTTGTGAAGGTGAGAAAACGTTGTTGGCAATGTCGATTTGCGTAGGGTGTATAGCCCACTTTCCCACGAAGCCCAGGGTTTCCGAGCGTACACACTCCCTGCGATAGCCATCAGGATTCTTGAAGTCGATATAAGGGCCGTCCACTGCATCGATGCCAGCAGCACGTGCGGCGATGACGATCTTGTTACGGGCATAATGCCAGAGGTCGCCAGGGTAAGTATCAAGGTCGCCTCCGATGACCCTGCTATCCACTCCCTGGGACGCGGCATAGTCGAAAGGGCCGAAGATGATCGCCTCTAAGCGTGAACTAGACCGAGCGATTTCCTCCACATGAATCATCGCTTCCACTTCTTCGATCAGCACCTCAAGGCCGATGCGTCGTGGTCGTTTCAAACGCCTCTCGATTTGCGAGAGGAGTACATCGACCCACCAGACATCCCGCGCCGACTTCACTTTAGGGATAATGAGGATGTCGAGATACTCGCCGGCTTCTTCAACGATGGAGATAATGTCCTGGTAGGCGTACTCCGTCTCCAGATCGTTAATGCGGATGGCCCGCGTCTTCTTTCCCCAATTCAGTGTTGTCAGTCCCTTTATGACCTTTGCCCTGGCTCCTTCTTTCTCATTGGGAGCAACGGAATCCTCAAGGTCAAGAAATACCAGGTCGGCATTGCTCGCGGCGGCTTTCTCTATCATGCGTTCGTTACTGGCCGGAGTCGACAATTCAGATCGTCTTAAGCGCATGGTGCTCTCCTTCTGTTTGAGGAATACTGTTGCTAATTGTCATCGTTCTGTTTCTCCCTCCTTGCGAGCCCTGGCCATTTTTTCTTCCCATGCGCGTTGCTGGGCTTCATCGTAGGCCCTGGTGGGGACCATGACGCGCCGTTTGAACGAAAGCACTGTCTCGCCGCGCTGGTTATAGGCAATGGTTTCGACGGTGACGATGCCGCGATCGGACTTGCTGCGCGAAAGCTGCTTGTCCAGGACGGTGGTTTCGGCGTAGATGGTGTCACCATGAAAAGTGGGGCCAACGTGTTTGACGTGTTCAAATTCGAGATTGGCGATGGCTTTGCCGCTGACGTCCTCGACGGTCATGCCCAGGACGATGCTGAAGACGAGCGAACCGACGACGAGACGCTGCTTGAAAGGGGTGTTCTCGGCGTAGTTGGCGTCGATATGCAGCGGGTGATGGTTCATGGTGAGCATGCAGAAGAGGGTGTCGTCGTATTCTGTGATGGTGCGTCCTGGCCAGTGCTTGTAGACTGCGCCGACCTCAAATTCTTCGAAACAGCGTCCAAATTGCATGGGTGTATCTCCTGTTTTGAACTGATGGTAAGGCTGCTTGTTTCTGTTCCGTACGACCTGTGCCAAAAGTTCCTCACCACCAAGGCCATTTTGCAGATCAGCTTGTGAAATTGTTCTTCAAAGAGGAAATAGTCAAAGCACATCTTTTCTTCATTCTACCACATGCAAACCCTTTCCGCTGACTTCACTCGCAAGACAGCATTAGACAAAGACATATCCACTCAGTTATAATAAGCATGAAGTACATAACACTGCTTCTAGTCCGCATCGATCAAAGGAACGACAGGTGAAGATAGGAATACGTTAAGGCATTTTTCGTTGAGGCTACTTTTGAAATGGCAGAATATGTATCGTGGGAAGCGTACAGTGATGAAGACCCTTATTCGCTAGATGGGCCTGATGACCTGGGTGTGCTTAGTAGCACTCGAGAGGTAGTGGAGCGGGGAGAACATGTCTGGATTGATAGGGATGCGCTGGGACTCCTGAGCTATAAATGGGCACGGAACGTGGGGACGGATGGCAGTTCCGATGTCTTTTCGTGGTATGATCGCTATCATTTTCACGACGGGACAGAACGGACCCTCAATTGGCTGCTATTGCTTGATGCGCTGAATTTTTGTTTTTGGGCGGAAAAAGGTCAATCGCGCTGGCGTATTGAGTACCAGGGCGAGGTGCTCGATGGGTATTGGGCGGAAGCTGCTTCGCTGACTCGAGCGGCGGAAGAGGGGATCCCGCTGTGGGATGCCGAGTATCTGAGTAATGTCAGTGGCAAAGAGGTAGCACACATTTTTCGTGGTGAGCATACCATTCCGCTTTTTGAGCAGCGTTTACAACATATGCACGAGGTTGGACAGGTGCTGTTAGAGCGGTTCGATGGGCAGTTTGTGCATGCTATTGAGCAGGCAAACGGGAGTGCTGTCCGGCTGGCATTGCTTTTAGCAGAGCACTTTCCTTCATTTCACGATGTGGCAACCTACCGTAAGCGTGAGGTACGTTTTTTGAAGCGTGCACAGATATGTGTTGCAGATATCTATGGATCTTTTGGCGGCAAGGGTTGGGGAGCATTTAGCGATTTCGATCGGTTGACTGCCTTTGCCGATTACAAACTCCCGCAGGTGCTACGTCATTTTAGTGTGCTGGAGTATGATCCGATGTTGGCAGAGCGCATCGATAATCAGGAGTTATTAGACCCGGGGAGCGAGGAGGAGGTAGAGTTGCGTGCAGCGACTATCTGGGCATGTGAGTTGCTACGGCGCGAGATGGCTTCACACAATCGCCCGATGAGTGCTGCGGCCATTGATCAGCGGCTCTGGTTGCTTGGTCAACATACATTGGAATTGCGACCATATCACCGTGTAAGGACTATATATTATTAGGATATGAAACTACAAACTTTATTAGCGGCATTGGAACAGCCTCCGGTGGCGTTCCATAGGGTTGGGAACGAACCGGAGGCTGTTGAAGTCAGGGCGTTGGCGTATGACTCGCGGCAAGTACAAGCAGGTGGGATGTTTATTGCGGTGCCTGGAACGCATACCGACGGGAAATGCTTTCTAGCTGATGCTGCACGGCGCGGGGCTGTTGTTGCGCTGGGTGAACCTTTCCAGGAGGAAAGCTTGTTGTCCTCTCTTCCCCTGCCATATATCGAGGTAAGGGATGTGCGAACGGCTCTAGCGAATCTTGCCTGTGCCTTTTATGGTTACCCGGCCCGGCATCTTTGCACGATTGGAGTGACCGGTACGGATGGGAAAACGACAACCAGCAATCTGATCAGCGCGATCCTGGAAGTTGCAGGCAGGTGCACAGGGTTGATGACGACGGTCAACTTTAAGGTCTGCGGGCAAGAGTGGGAGAATGCTACACGGCAGAGCACGCTGGAGGCGTTGGAGGTACAGCAGTTCTTACGGCGGGCACTGGATGCCGGTGCATCGCATGCGGTGATCGAGGCAACTTCGCATGGGCTGGAGTTGCGACGGGTACATGGATGCGATTTCGATGTGGGTGTTGTGACGAATATTACGCATGAACATTTGGATTTTCATAAGACGATTGAGGGGTACCGGCGTGCTAAAGCGCGTCTTTTTGAAATGCTAGACACAAAACGAGACAAGGGTCTGGGAGTGCAACCTGTTGCTATTCTTAATCGTGATGATGTAAGTTACGAGGTGTTGAAACCCTACTGCCATGTTCCCGTGCTTGACTATGCGATCGATCAACCTGCAGCAGTGCGTGCGGTGGACCTGCAACTCAATGCGGATAGCACCCGTTTTCGTGCCGTCCTCAGGGGATCTGAAAAGTTCAACCTGGCCAATGCAGAGATCGTGATAGAAACGCTGTTGATCGGACGTTTCAATGTCAGCAATTGCCTGGCTGCCATTGCAGCGACATACAGTCAAGGCATAGCAGCGAGCGATATTGCAGATGGGCTGGCGAAGGTCGGTGGGATCAGTGGACGAATGGAGCGTATTAACGCAGGACAGCCTTTCTCAGTGATTGTCGATTACGCGCATACGCCTGATAGTTTAAGAAAGGTGCTGGCTATTCTGCGTCCACTGACTATAGGAAAATTGATGGTGGTGTTTGGTTCGGCCGGAGAACGCGACCTACACAAACGCCCTATTATGGGCCAGATTGCCGCAGAGATGACGGACTTCTTCGTTATAACAGATGAGGACCCACGCGATGAGGATCGTGAACGCATCCTGGATGATATTGCCAGGGGTGCTGAGGTAGCAGGGAAGCGCCGGGGACATGACTTTCTGTGTATTGCGGATCGCACCGAGGCTATTGCTGTGGCTTTTGCGCATGCACGGGTCGGTGATACCATTCTGCTGGCCGGAAAGGGACACGAACAGAGTATACTTATAGGGGGCGAGAAGTTGCCCTGGGACGATCGCCAGGTAGCACGCGAGCAGTTGCGCCTGGTGGGATACGATCTCACCGTATGAGCCAGGATAATCTCATTACGTTACTGTTATTGCTCATGTTACGTTTCTAATGTTGGAACACTTAAGCCACACGATTGGGAGTGGGAGTAGATATGGTTCCACTGTTCTTATTACTCATTTTCATCAGTTGCGCGGCAATGAGTCTGCTACTATGCGGCATAGCCAGAACACTATTCCCTAAGTTTCGGAGTGGTGAATTTAAGCCTGGTCCCCATCGCTCAGACCTACCGGCAGGGGGACGAGAAATCAAGACGATAGAACTCCCTCTGGTGGGTGGCCCAGCGTTTACCCTTGCGATTATACTGACGGGGATTGGAGCGTGTATTCTCTTCTCCTTTAATCGTGATCAATGGACTCTGTTAATTATTGGTCTGGTTGCGACCTTTGGCTATATGGTCGTTGGCTTTATCGATGATTGGCATAAGGTGTACAGCAAAGAAGGACTTCGACAACGTACGAAATTTTTTTACGTGTTATCTGTTTCAGTGGTGGCGGCAATACTCTACTTCTTTCTGCTCTCTCGTGGACGAGTACCTTATTCTCCCTATACAGAACTACCCATCATCAACACCTTTCTGAATGTGAAACTGTTCCCCTATGCACCTTACGTTTGGTTAGTCTTACTCATACTCATAACGGGTGTTATTGGCAGTGGCACATCGCTCTCGGTCGATTTCAGCGATGGACTCGATGGCCTGGCGGGAGGTCTGGTCTTTAGCGCTGCAGTGGCTTTCGGCATTATCCTTACCGGTACCCTTGATACACCAGAAGGCATCGTGTTAGAGATTTTGTCGTTGCTGTGTGCGGCTGGCACCTTAGGCTTTTTACCATGGAATTGGCCATCCTCCTGGGCTGCCCGCAAGGGAAGCTCTAAGCGATATGCCAGGATTTACATGGGGGATAGTGGAGCATTAGCCCTGGGTGGCATGCTTGCCATGGTCGCAATTTTTTCCCGTAATGAAATATTTGTGGTCATGATTGGTGGGGCCTTTGTGCTGGAAGGCCTTTCTGCTTTCATCTCAGCCAAGGTGATGACACCATTCTTCCGCAACCGGCTGCAAATGCTGCGTTTTGCCAGCAGCCGTGAATTTGTCCCCCACACAGAGTTTCCCAAACCATTTCTGGCAACGCCACTGCACCATCATTTTGATCTGCTTGGTTGGGACCGTCGTCGCCTGGTCTACGGAGCCTGGGCATTGGGGGCAGGCTTTGCAGCATTAGGCGTGATGGTCGGTCTAGACCAGGTTGGCTGGCAACGCTGGGTGGCCCGCTTTCTGGTGCTGATCCTTGCCTGGTGCGTGTGGTCGAGCGGTGGGTGGACACGGCGATACTTTGTTGGCAAGCATCCTGCTGAACGTACTCGCCGCCGGAGGCTGGCCCTCTATTATGGCTATCCCTATCGCCTGATGGGGTTGCAGCTGTATCACCTGGTGGAGATTATTGAGGCCAGCGAGGATGTGATTGAGACGCCCGCCGAGGAACTGGCTCTCTGGCAGCGTATGACGATCTACGATGCTCGTGCAATGCTTGGATTGTACTGCTATCGGGCAGGGTACTATCCGGCAGCACTGGCACAGTGGACCCGCATTCCGGAAAGCAATCGCGCACTACGTCCGCCTATTGCGCAACTGTTGGCTGAACTGGACACCCGCATTGCCTTAGAAAAGCAAGTGACGCAGCCAATTCGGCGCGATCAGATTAAGCGTATACCGCCGACTCCAATGGTCACTGGCAACCTGCTGCCAGCCGATCTACCTAACCCGCACGAGCCGGTACGTAGCGAGGAGACGCTGGACGGCCATGTGAGAAGCTGGACCGGCCCTTCACGGAATGAAGATGATGGGGATGAGCGTCGTCTTGCAGCACCTCTCATGGCTCTGCCTTCTGAGAATGGGGTTAATGGGGCAGATGGTACAGACAAGGAGTCTGCCTCCAAGACGGGGGCACGTCAGAATTGGTTTGTTCGCCTGTTGTCCCCCACCCTGCGGGCGCAATAAATCGGGCCCCATAAGCGCAAACATAAGGATCAGGGCAACCGCAAGGGCCCTCCCCGCACCACCCGACCGCCCTTGCCCCTACCATACCACGGGTCGACCTGCGATGCCCGTGTATGGTAGGGGCGACCCTTGCGGTCGCCCTGGGGCGGGGCGCGCCTACGCCCAGCAAAATTCCTATCTTGCGACGCGCAGGGTGACTTGAAATTCGTAACGGTTGGCCGGGTAGAATGTTTCGGAGTATTCTACGGGTATACCTGTCTGATCGAATGTAGTGGAGACTAGGCGCAGTCCGGCTTCTTTTGGTTGCATGTGCAAGAGTTCAGACTCACGAGTAGAAGCCAGATCGACTTTGATTGTCTGTTCCGCGACGTAGGGGCGAAGTCCCTCAGCAGCCATCAGGTCATAGAGAGAGCCATCGGCTAACTCTTTGACATTCTGATAAACACCTTCAGCCCGCGGATAGGGCAGGTAGCTCATTTGATGGGCAATGGGCGTGCCATCGGCCGTACGGAGTCGTTCCAGGCGTATGGCCTGTTCTGCATCTGCCAGGCTCAGTCGCTCACGTATGCTGTGAGAGCCACGCACAAGTTCGCTGACGAGCACAATGCCACCAGGACGCTTGCCACGCCGCCGCATCTCTTCTGTGAAGCTAGTCAGTTCGCTTAAGGTTTGTTGAACCCGTGGCTCACAGACAAACGTCCCTTTGCCATGCTCGCGATAGAGCAATCCTTCATGGACAAGTTCACTGAGGGCCTGGCGTACGGTGGCACGACTGACACGATAACTTCCCACGAGTTCCGGCTCGGAAGGAATGGCCGTATTGGGTGCAAGATGGCCAGAGATAATCTGTTGCTTGAGCACTTCTTTGAGTTGGTAGTAGAGTGGAAGCGGGTTGGAACGTTCTAGGGTTGGCATATGTTGACCTCACTACTTTTTTAATGATTGGTGTTTACCACATGTCCAGACAACAGCAGGGCATGAGAAGAATATACCACAAAAGCAGGAAGGCGTCGAGAGGGAAAATAAAACATTCCCCCAGATCTTGAAGCAGTCTGGGGGAATGTTTGCTTTATGTTCTAAAGATTAGCTGTTTTGTGCGAGAATGCGGTCGATATCAGATTTCAGTCGTGTGGGATTTGCCCCGACCATACGACCGACCTGCTTTCCATCTTTGAAGATCATTAGCGTCGGAATAGCCTGGATACCAAGGCGGCTAGGTGTGATCTCGTTCTGGTCGGTGTCCATTTTGGCGAAACGCAATTTGCCCTGGTATTCGTCGCTCAACTTCTCATAGACAGGAGCGATGGCCCGGCAAGGGCCGCACCAGGTTGCCCAGAAGTCGACGATGACCGGGAGGTCTGACTTGAGCACCTTCGACTCGAAATCCTGATCGCCGACATGGAACAGGTTTGCATGTGCTTGCATAATGTTACTCTCTTTCAATGCAGTGTATGTATTTGATGCTCGCGGGTAGTACCTGTACATTAGCAAGTCCCGCTAAGTTCACTTACTCTCGATATTGAAAACATGTTTTTCCTTGCTCTTATTCCTAATTTATAGCCCAATTTATCGTGACTACCTGCGGTTCCTGCCACCCTGCAGAATGGAGAGTAGTTCCAGGATATAGAGGAACAGGTTGAGCACGGTGATGAAGATGGAGACGGTCAGCCCAATGGCATTAGGCATGGTGTCTGCCATGTATTTAGCACGCTGTACATAGTAGAGCACGTAGCCGGAGAAGATGGCAATGCCCACGATCGAGATGATGAGCGCAAAGAGCGTGCTATGGAAAATGCCCTGGAAGAAGATGCCCACGAGACTGGCAACGATGAGCAAGATCAAACCGAAGAACAGGTAATCGCCCAGGCGTGAGAAGTCACGTTTGGTTGTCCAGGAATAAGCGGCAAGTCCCAAAGAGGTGACGGCCGTGATCAAAAAGGCCTCGCCCAGGATATTGCCGTAGCCGCCGCTCAGGTAGGCAGAAATGATCGGCGAGAGCGATAAACCCTCTAAGAAGGTGAACAGGTAGAGCAGAACGAGATTAAGTCCCGATACCTGGATTGTAAAGCGAAGGATGAGCAGGACGATAAGACCTGCGATGGCGGCGAACCAGAACGTTGCCACGCCAAAACTGGGAATGAGAGAAAATCCAACAAAGGTGCCTATACATGCAACAAGGAAGGAGAAGGCGAGCAAGAGCATGACTTTGCCGATGAGTCCACTCGTCTGCGTGCTTTCGTAAGCATAGGGTTGTGTTTGATATTGATATCCGGAAGAGCCGAACATGCCATTATTTCTGCCAAAGGGGCTGTTACTTCTCTGATTAAACATAGTAAACCTCGAGAACTCGCCTCTTCAGTTGCAACTGAAGAGGGATTATCGTAACTATTCAGGTGCCCAATCCCTCGCCGCCTCCGGCTCAAATGAACTTGACAGTTCCTAACCAACAGCAAGGTCCAGCCCTGTCATGCTGAGCGCAACGAAGCATCTCTCTGCCTATCGAGACAGACCCTTCGCTACGCTCAGGGTGACACGGTGTGACTGTTCAAACGGTCAAGGACTTTTCTTCAAATTGAACCTTGCCTAAGAGAGAATACGCAATTTGAGCAATACCGGTTGCATTAACCTGTTACTTCTTTTGGGCTTTCCCCTTGGGAGGCGTACGCGGCTCATCTGGCGGTTGATCAGAAGTTTGCACGGTCAGAGAGGAATCAACGATATTGGTGATATCACAGCGTGGATGGTTATTGTCAGCATGCCAGTAGAGGGAACTCCCTGGTGACTTGACCATAAGGCCACCACAACGTGGACAGTAACGGGGTGTTGGTACATCTTTGTCCTGTGTCATGTAGGTTCTCCTAAAATCCTGGGAACCGGAAAAGCCGAGAGTCGACGGAGTTGTTACATAACACTCCACACGCCACATATCTCACACATGGCTATACCTATTTCGCCGAAGGTCTTGCTACGAGTATTCCAGCGATCATAGAAGATGGCAATGGAGCCACAGTTCCAACAACGAGCACGCCCACCGGCTTTACTTTCTTCGGCGAGTTGACTAAGCAATATACTGCGAGCCTCATCAGATCCGGTGTAGCCGGGGTTGTAAGCGAGATGAAGCAAGTTGCCTAAAGGCAATGACATTTCGTGGGTGGGTGCCTGCAAGGGAACGGATGCAGCTGGCGATGGCGCAGGAATTTGCGGCGGCCGGCGGAAGAGTTCACCACGTGCAGTACGACGCCCACCCTCGATAGAAGGCGTGTAGTCCTGACGCTCTACGCGGTCACCATTGGAGACTGGTGCTGGCGGGGGAGCAACAGGTGGGAACGGCATATTTTCTGCAAGGGGCATCTCTGCGTCTTCACCGTCTGTGGATGACGCTGGAGCTTGCTCCGCAGCGAGAGAGTCTTCAGTAGACTCGGTTTGATCGGTAAGATGATTATTATTTTCTGGCTGGTCTGGATTTGGGCGTCTACGACGTGTAACTGGCATAGAGGTAACTCCCTCAGAATAGGCAACTTCGCCATTCTAGACTTTGAAGAAATCTGCGTTGATCTTGATATAGTCTTTCCACTCCTCAGGAGTTGCCGACTCTTCGAAAATCGCAGTTACTGGACAGGCAGGCTCACAGGCACCGCAGTCGATACACTCATCAGGGTTAATATAAAGCTGCTCAGCCGTATCGAACCCTTCCTCGCTCTGGGTAGGATGAATGCAGTCAACCGGACAGACATCTACACAGGAAGCATCCTTTACGCCAATGCATGGCTGAGTAATCACATAGGTCATTGTTTAGATATCCTCCTCCTGGCACACCATGCGAAAATTTGGGTATATGGCACAGCGGCGAAGTTACGTTTGTTTTTGGCCTCCTTCAGTATAGAATGTTGAGCAGAGAATGTCAATCTTAGGGGAAGCGAAATTCGGCCTTGAAATGAGTTCGGCTCTAGGAGCCTACAATGGGCGAACTGAAGCTGGATTTCTACCGTGGCGGCTTGCGCATAGTCTTCGAGGAAGGCCATCTGACGGCGGTGGACCATTGGCGAAAGCCGATCTGGAATGGTGAGTCGAATGTGGATGGTGGGTTTCCGCCGCTGGGGTAAGGTTTTGCTGTGAAGCTCGGCAGCCTGTGGCTGCCGAGCTTCACAGCAAAAGAAATTGCCTACTCGCCGCTGGAAGGGGAAGGATTGAAGCTGGGGACTTCGATGTCATCGTACTTCTTCACCTTGTAGATGGCAGTCGAGATCAACCAACTGAGGATAAAGATGCCAATGATCACGTAGCCAATGGTGCCGAAGTTGTTGCTGAGGTTGCTGACATTGTCCCAGAAAGCGCCGCCCAGGTTCAACTGGCCGCCAATGATGCTGAGCACCTCGATACCACCTACGACGAGGGCTACCAGGACCGAAACCAGGGTGATGTTCATGTTGTAGTAGAGTTTGCGTACCGGCTTGACAAAGGCCCAGCCGTAAGCTCCGAGCATCAGGATGCTGTCGGTGGTGTCGAGCAGGCACATGCCAACGGTGAATAACGCCGGGAACAGCAGGATGAACCAGATAGGCAGGCCTTTAGCCGCCGAGGAGGCTGAAATACCTAGTATGCCTACCTCGGTGGCGGTATCGAAGCCAAGGCCAAAGAGAACGCCGATAGGATACATTTTCCAGCTGCTGCTCACCATTCTAATCAGAGGACGGAAGAAGCGGCCCATCAGTCCACGCTGGTTCAAAAACTCGTCCAGGGTCTGTTCGTTGTACTCACCGCCATTTTTCACTCTGCGAAAGGCGCGGAAAATCTCCCATAGGACGAGCATATTTATGGTGGCAATGATGAAGAGGAAGAGTGCCGAAACCGAGGTGCCGATTAGTCCACCAACGTTTTGCAGGCCCGGAAAGTTTTTCTGAATCGCTGTGGCAGTCAATGCGATGGCAATTGATAACGCTACTACGATGGTAGAGTGGCCGAGCGAGAAGAAGAAACCGACGGCGACTGGCTTTTTGTTTTCCTGCATCAGCTTGCGCGTAACGTTATCGATGGCGGAGATATGGTCGGCATCCACTGCGTGACGCAGGCCGAAGGTGTAAGCCAATAGTGCGGTGCCCAGTAGTAGAGGGTAGCGATAGAATGCCAGGAGGGAGAGCACCCAAATCAGGATATTGGCACTGACCAGAAAGGCATAGATACCAATGACCTTATTACGTATATCACTCGAACTGTCGTTAAAGACACGTGAGAGAGCGGAGACGCTGAAGTTACTGCTCATGATTCCTCCTTAGGGCGCGCTATTTCGCGCTAAAAAGCGAGACGAACCTACTTACAAAAATCATTCGAAACGTCTTATAGTAAGATAATACCATCCAAAATTCCTTATTGCAAGTTTTTTGCAATAAGGGCTGATTGCTAATTGTGAATTGTTCTTCTTATCTACACAAAGTGTACGGTGATGAGGTGCTCTCAGATCATCAAATGGGATTAGCCGACTCCTCACCACCTGCAGCGACAGAATTTCCCTGCAGACAGTAGACAGCGGAGTTTCATACCAAAATAAATACACAAGTGGCCAGGGGCGGCAAGGCAGCAGATACCTGAATGGTTACTTGAGTGGTTTGATGATCAGGTTCGAGAAGATGACCTCGACATTTTGTTCCTCAACGTAGAGGCCAATCTCGCCGCTGGTCAATGCTGATTTTGAGGAGTCGGTGACTGGATTGCCGACAGCGTTGCCGTTAATGAAGAAAGTGAAGGTATTGCCTATCGCTTCGATGGTAACGGTGTTGCTCTGGCCAAGCTGGAGATGAAGTGAAGGAGCCGGGCCGGTGGCGAGTGTTTCATATTGCCCATCGTAGCGTAAGAATGTGTACTGGCCACCATTCCAGGCTAACACCTCGAAGACGTAGTAACGTGACTGGTCGGCAGCCGAACGGATGACGACGCCATAGTAGTCCGCGCCATTGTGCTGGCCATGCACCTCGGACATGGTCACGGTGAGGCGGAGATTGGCAAAGTCGTGAGCTGCGTAGAGGGCCAGTGCGACGTTGCGCGCTGATTTGTTCTGGATGTGATACTGCCGGTTGGCAAAGAAAAATGTGCTACTTGTAGGCCAGTCATACTGATTACTTGCCAGCCTATCAGCCCATATGTTGCTATCAATGCTGGTAGGAGCAGTCGAATGCATGTGATGGGTACCGCGCGCGACATGTGAAGTGAGCAGGTTTGTGGTGAACGCGGCTCCAAGTGTCACAAGCAGGAGTAGGATGGTCACGAACGCCATCCATGAAGGGTGGAAGGCATGTACACGCGGGCCAACACCAACAGGCTCTTCGGCAATCGTTCCGGCGCGTTTATCGATGATGCACGTCCGACCAACCTTGCTGGGAGTGCAGATTGCACGGGCGAACGCAGTGCTAAACTCGCCTGCGCTTTGGAAGCGGTCCTCCGGCAATTTGGCAAGTGCTTTCCTGACCACCCGGTCAACCTGTGGAGAAATGTCGGCACGTGATGAGGCCAGCGAAGGTGGTGGCGCATGCACATGCAAGAGGGCCATGGCAATACTGGAGTCTGCATGGAATGGGGGATGCCCTGCCAGCAGGTAGAAGAGTGTCACGCCCAGTGAGTACACATCGGAGCGACCATCGAGAGATTGCCCTAGCGCCTGCTCGGGGGAGACATAGTTGGGTGTCCCCAGCAAGATATCTTGAAACTTCTCAGCCTGGTGCACAGCAGGGGGGTCTGGTTGCATTGCGCGTGCAATGCCAAAGTCCGAGAGCATGCCACAGCCCGTGTCGTCCAGTAAGATATTGGCCGGCTTGATATCACAGTGTACACATCCATGTTGGTGGGCATAATCGAGCGCAGCAGCGATCTGTTCGAGATAGAACTGTGCTTCTTTCAATGAGAGTGGGCCGTGTTTGGCGACATATTCGTACAGGGTTCCGCCGGACATATAGGGCATGATAATGTAGGGTAATCCATCCTGTTCGCCATAGGAGTAGATGGAGACGATGTGTGGGTGATCGAGTTCAGTAGCGGCTTCTGCCTCGTGGAGGAAACGCCTGTAAAAGTCCCTTTGCATCTCTACGTTCATGCTGGAACGCGGCAGAAAGACTTTGACGGCAACTTTGCGTGGGGGTGTGTACTGTTGGGCCAGGAAGACGGCACTAGAACCACCGTAGCCTATCAGTTCCTCAAGCAGGCACTCACCTATGATTTTGCCGATGAGTTCATTTCCCCTGATTGTAGACACGCCAAAACTCCCCTCTAGCCCCCACCAAGGTGAGCAAGCAAGTCCATCTATGGAATACGACGCTACGTGCTGAAACAATATGGCCCAATCAGTATTGTACAAAATTGCCAAGGGCGATGTCAATGTCGGTTGATTGGTTTCGATGTTTTGATAGGCGTAACCATGATATAATAGAACTGATGTATCATAGAAAAGTTGAAAGCGGCACCCGCTGAGAAGGAAAAAATACATGGCATCAGAGCGCACACCAACAATGAGTGTTGAGGAGTACTTTGAACTCGAAGAGAACAATCCTGATACACGCTACGAATACCTTGACGGCTATGTGTATATGATGTCAGGTGGAAGTGCCAATCACGCCACGATTAGTGGAAATATCTATGCTCTTTTGAAGAGCTTCCTCCGTGGAGGTCCATGCCGCGTTTATAATTCCGATATGAAGGTACGTGTCTCTGAGAAACGCTACTTCCATCCCGATGTTACGGTTACTTGTGATCCACGTGATCGGGGTACTACTGATCTCATCCAATCGCCACGTCTTGTCATTGAAGTACTTTCTCCAAGCACAGAGGCACGGGACCGTGGAAGAAAGCTTCAATGTTACCTTGCTTGCCCGTCTATTGAGGAGTACCTCCTGGTAGACACACGATCCATGAGGATCGAGATCTATCGGAAAGAGCAAAAAAAGTGGGTCTATGATGCTTTTGAAGCTGATGATGAGGTTGAGTTAACAACCCTTGGTGTGCACTTTCCTGTGATAGATGCTTATGAAGACGTGATTTTTGAAAAAGAAGAGAACGCCAAACACCCAGGCAAATAACCAGGGAACCTGGCGGAGGCAGCCTTGCACAAGAAGCCCCCGCCAGACTGTCTAGATGATGAATTCACCGTCACGCATGATGAGCAGACCATCGACTTCGATGGTGCAGCGACTGGGAATGACGTCGACGTGGATAGTGGCATCCCAATCGGCTCCGGTGAATTGCGGGTAGGGGTTGCCGAAGGCGACGTGCAGGCCGGGCATCTTCTCGTCCTGCAAGAGATTGCCTACGAGTTTTTTGAGGCTGGTGAGTGTGCCGATGGCGAACTCGCCCGCCCGGTTGCCGTTGGGGACGGAGAAGAGGTAGTCGCGCACCTCCTGGGCCACGGCGGCATCCTCACAATCGACCTCGGTGACATAGCCCTGCTTTACGGTGATGACGACGGGGTGTTCCAGTACGCCGTACTTGTGTGAGAAGTAGTCACCCAGTATGTCGCAGACGAGGACGCCGTCAACGGTGGCGGGTGCTGTGTAGACTTCGCCTTCGGGCAGGTTGCCCCATTTTCCTTGCTCGTGATAGCGTCCATGACAGGGGACCCAATGCCAATCTTTGTGGAACGTGGCGGTCACGTCGCTGCCTTTGGCGGAGGTGACGTGAATGGTTTTAGCATGGCGCACGAGATCATAGACCTGGTTGGTGAGGCTGAATACTTCGTCGTAGTCGGCGCACATGCCGTCGGCCATGACCGCTTCGTCGATGCCGATCATGTGGCCGTGACGTACCTTGAGTTCCTGCGCGAGGAAGGGCAGGAGTGGGATACGGAAGGCGATTTCTCCAGGTTTGGCGGTAGCGATGTAGTAAGTGACCGTCGGTCGGGCCTGTAGAATGTCGTTGCGTAGTTCCTGGGAGAAGGTGGTGAGAGGACGTTCTCCATAATGTTCGAGGAAATGTACGCTGACATCGGCATGCCGGGCCAGGGCGGCTATAGCGACGCGACGAGCGATGCTTTCGCGCTCGTAGTCGGTGATGATGAAGACACGGTCCTGTGCGGTGACGCCCATGCAGCGTACGGCGCTTTCGGCTCCAAACTGCACGCGTTCTTCAAATGTCATGTGTTCCAGTTCTGGTGGGATGGAGATGATATTGCTTGTTTTGCCTGACATCTACTTAATCTCCTAATTTTAGAATAGTGTAACTCTTCAGACTCCTCACCGCCTGCGGCGGTTCGCAAGGGTTTATTTTTTGCTGTGGGCCTGGCAGCCTGCGGCTGCCAGGCCCACAGCAATAGCGGGTATACATACGCACTCGTGCTGTTGTGATGGCCCCGGCAATACCAGGGTTGCCCATACCCTCAGCAAAAGTAAACAGTTAGTATATAAACGCTCAGGATGACGAACATTTACATACTACGTATGAGGATGGGCGAGGTAACAAGGAAGACATCAAGGCTGTTTGTGGTAGCCCCTTTGGCTGTACACCTGGTACTTTTTACGCCTTGCTTGGCTGCGCGATGATGCCCACTCCTAATGTACACTGTAATATACGTACAGATGGTTACATATGTTTACGATTGGGAGGAGTTTTTCATGACTACGGGATTGTATCGATCGATTCATGCACAGCCACAGGCGGTACGGGAGTTGCTGGCGGATTGGGAGTTGTCTACACAGGCAGCGGAGAGATTGGCACGCACGGGACGGATATTTCTGGCGGGCATTGGCACCAGTTTCCATGCCGCTACGGTTGGCGAATATCTGCTGCGCCTGGCGGGAGCGGATGCCTGGGCGCTACGTTCGTTTGAGTTTGTGACGTATCCCCGGCCTTTGCGTGGCGATGATGGTGTGATTGTGGTCAGCCATCGCGGGAGCAAGCTGTATGGCGATAGGGCGGTACAACGCGCCGTGGAGACTGGAGTGTTGACCGTGGGAATTACGGGCAAGAACTCGAAGATGCAAGGAGCTGATATCAGGATAGAGACGGTGGAACAGGACCCTTCTTCTACTCATTCCATTAGCTATACTGGCGCGCTCACTCGACTGGCTCAGATTGCTACACGACTGGCGGCGTTGAAGGGCAATGGCGAGCAGGCAGAACGTTTGGAGCAGGGATTAGCACAGGTGCCCGCGCTGATGGAGCATATGCTGGCTCGCGAGGGTGAGGTGCAACGGATCGCGCAGGAGGCGGTGGCACAGCAACGGCGCATCTATTTTGTTGGCGCAGGCCCGAATGCTGTCACTGCCCCGGAGGGAGCTCTCAAGGCGAAGGAGGCGGCCTATGTGACGGCAGAGGGCTTTGAGCTGGAACAGGCTATACATGGGCCGCAGGTGGCTTTCGAGCGTGAGGATTTGCTTATTCCGATCAGTGTCAAAGGGCCTGCGCAGGCACGCGTGGCGGATTTTTTGCTGGCGTTGAGCGAGATCGGTTCGCGTGTCTGGCTGATTGGCGAAGCTCCTGATACACAAACGGCCGAGTTATTCGGTCGTGATGGGTGGACGCGTTTTGCTGTGTGTGATGGGGTCGATTTGCCCGAAGAACTGACGCCGATGGTAACGGTGTTGCCGGTACAACTGCTGGCGGAGTTCCTGGCGGCTGCACGTGGCACCAATGCGGATAGTTTCCGTACTGACCACGAGGTGTACAAACGAGCCGGTACGCGGTTCCGCATGTAGGAGCCTCGCCCCATAGGCGTCAAGTTAGCGATCCTTGCGTCCTTGCGACGGGATCGCCAACCGCCCCGCGACGCCCCAGCCCCTACTCGGTACGGCGGCAGTGGCGTACCGAGTAGGGGCGATCCCTTGCGGTCGCCCGGGAGGCGGTGGGAGGCCAATTTCGACCATCCTTATCTTGACGCCTATGTGCTTATAGGAGCCTTGCCCCTACTCGACATGGAGACAAGCCCAGCTGTATCGAGTAGGGATGAGGCTTGCCCTCGCCCAGGGATCGGCTGTCGAATAAGCTGCTGGGCTAGTTGCTACTACAAGTCGAAGACTCGCACCGTCCCACCCAGGATCTCTGTCCTTCAGGGTGAAACGAGAGAGCAATGGGATCGTTCGTACGGGCGTGATGAATCACGCCCCGCCATGCCTTCTGGAGTGGCCTGCGGGGGCGTGATGAATCACGCCCGTACGAATGGCTTTCTCCCGGAAGGATGGAGACCCCCACCCATTGCATATGGTATACTTGAAATAGGTGGTATATCATTGCATGTATCTCTGGTGAACTGCCACTAGTGCATAGAGAGAAGGAATACTTCATGGCTGATAGCTTCGGCATACCCCAACTTGAGGAGTACCTGGCTCAGATGGGTTTGCGGTTGAGCAATGTTGATCGGCAGAAGGAGATCATCGAGCTTGCCTTTCATGGAAATCATGGACAATGGCGCATGATTGTGGGTTTCCAACAGAGTGCCGAGGTACGGAAGTTGATGCTGATTGCGCCGCATATTGGCACGGTGACGAAGAGGAAGCGGTTGGAGTGTCTCGAGGCATTGATGGCGGTCAACTACCGTATTGCGATGGGCAAGTTTGGCCTTGATCCAGACGATGGGGAGATACGGTTGGAGGAGGCGGTGCCGCTGGCTCATAATAGTATTACATTCGAACAATTCCAACTTGCGTTCGGGGCCATCGTGCAAACAGTGGCGATGTACCACAGCCTGATTCCGCGCATCGTCTATGGGAATATGACTGCTCAAGAGGCGCTGGTAGCGTGCGAGCAGGAGTTTTTCAAGGAGATGGTGGATGACGATGACGAGGAGGTGGAATTTGCTGAGGAGGCTGAGTTGACCGAGGCACAGGTGGAATCGGCAGAGGCACCTGAGTTGGATGTGAACGATGTGCTGGCCGAGATTACACGTATGCTTGAGGATCACAAGGAGTGAGCCTGGTCAGGTAGTTTTTTTGCTCTCTGAATGATGTCCGTTTTGCTGGGCTCGTATACGGATGTCTGATGCAGGGGTCTCTTCCCGCTCATCATTTTCTTCATCTGGCGATACTTCTTCTACGACATCCTGGTTGGCAGCGTCTAATTTGATCCAGGTTGTGGGTGGGTTGGGGTCGATCTTATTGCGCCGGTACAGTCTCCTGTTTAACTCCAGTACTCCCCAGATGAGGATGGAGGCTGCGACAACAAATGCCAGGTATTTTAATGTGAGATCATTCATGTATGCAACCTGTGCCTTCCTTCAAAGCAACTCCTCAGGACTCCTCACCACCTTCAGTGGTTCGCAAGAGGTGTTTGCTGCGAAGCAACCGCGAGCCGCCTTTAAGAACTCTGCTGCATCATTGTAACGATCCATGGAAGGGGCGTCAAGTTTTTGGGAATGATAGGTACTTGCCACCACAGCGGTCGGGAGGGGGAGAGGGGAGGCACCCGACCGCCTGCATGAGGGACATTATGAGGGAAATAGGGGATTGGGAGAGCCGATTCAGTTTTTAGGTCTTTTGTTCTATTTCCAAAGATATTTTACCACGGCCGAGGGGAAATGTCAAGGGGTTTTTGGAACAAAAGTTCTTGTTTTTTTGCTGAGGATTTTTGTTGGATGTGTGGTAGAATGTGCGATGGGTTATTCGATTGGGTTACTGCACCACCTGCGGTGGTGCACAAGAGATTTTTTTGTTGCTGGCAGTGCAGCCTGCGGCTGCACTGCCAGCAACAAAAGCAGATTGAGCTGTTGGAGGCGGCTAAGCCTGCAACAAAAGCAGATTGAGCTGTTGGAGGCGGCTAAGCCTGCAACAAAAGCAGATTGAGCTGTTGGAGGCGGCTAAGCCTGCAACAAAAGCAGAT
>WNFA01002538.1_pt1 | contig 25315 bp, 22 predicted proteins | sample 5400481 | NCBI WGS metagenome assembly WNFA01 (sample SAMN13153340, study PRJNA577476) | soil metagenome | isolation source: 120 cm saprolite under Douglas fir tree site 2 hole 1 replicate 2 | place: USA:California | collected 2015-04-18 | reverse complement strand
CCGTCAGGGAGGATCTCCAGCACACCTTCGGCGAAGATGTGTCCTTCTTTTTCACTTTGCGCCTGCAGGATCTTGAAGATGAGATCCTGCTTGCGGAGTCCGCTGGCGCCGGGCAGCTCCAAGGATCGGGCGATCTTGGTCAGCTCGGTAATATTTTTTTCTTTGAGTTCAGCAATGGTCATATTTACCTACGTGGATTTTCTTCTTCGGGAGGGATTGTCTTTTTCTCTCGCGGGGGATGGATTGCTTTGCCGCCGTGCGGGCACACGGCGGAGCCGCTTAAGCAGCTCGCCGTTGTGCTTCGGCAAAGTTCTCGGGTTCGCTTAGGATGTCATGACGTTCCGCATCGGCGATCTTGTCAAATACCTGATTCATGGTTTCCTGAATGCGGGTGTTCGGCTTATGAAACTTGCGCGTCGCCTTCGAGGCCAGCTGGCAAAGCATATACCGGTTCCGCAAAGTATGTAGAGCGTCAAATACACGATCAGAGCGCATTTTCGTTCGTTCTCCTTCAACTAGGGATAATCTGGACCACAATTCCATCGTCCACTGGGTCATGGTCGATTGCGAGCTAGCCAAGTTTTAATTCGGGCCAGGTGCAAAGGGATTTGCCAGAATACCCAAGATAGATGCGCCGCCCTACCCGAAAGTTGCTCAATTCTTTAAGGAGAAGCCACAACGCGGGCGGAGGCTCCCAAGGACCGGCAGAAACTGCTTTAATGTCCTGAGAACTGGCTAAGTATAACAAACCGCTGGGGAAGGTCAAGAAGAATCTGCAATAGAATTTGCGGCCGGCGGTTTACCTTCCCGGCACCTGCTCCAGAGCCTATTAGAGCCTATTTAAGAGCGGCCAGCCGCTTCGACAGGCGGGACTTGTAGCGCGAAGCCGTGTTTTCGTGCAAAACGCCCTTCTGGATTGCCTTGTCGAGCGCCGAGACGGTCTGCCGGTAGGTCTCTCCGGCGGCGGTTTTGTCGCCTTTTTCCAGGCTCTCGCGCAGGCTCCGCAAAGCGGTACGCAGCTGCGAAGAATTGGCCCGGTTGCGGGCGGTTCGCTTCTCTGTCTGTCGGGCGCGTTTTAGCGCCGAAAAATGATTTGCCATGCGGCTTGATTACCTTTGTGTGTCCTGGATTGCGCCAGGAAGATATTCCGGTGGGAGCCGAAGCTGTATTCTACGGGAGCAAGTCGCGCCGGGTCAAATAGATATGAATTCGTTTGAAAGGCCGATCCAGAATCCGCTTACGATTCCGCCCCAGAGTCCGCTCGAACGCCTGAAGGTTCTGATCAACTCCTCCACCCCGATCGTCGTAATGGAGACGGTGGAGGAAATGTGCGCGATGTCGCTCGTGCGCACCGCCTGCTCGCAGCTCAGCTTACCGGTCTTCGAATGGACTATCGCCGACGGGCTCGTCCGATGCGGCAATGACATCGCTGTCGGTGCTCCGGCGGTGTCAGCCTTTGGCGTCGGTGCCGGCGTGGCCCCGAAGACGGCCGCGGGTATCGCAACGACCCACAACCCAGCCATGTACAACACCGCCGATCCCGTGCAGGCGCTGGCGAACCTGGAGACCATGACCATCGAGGCCGTGTTCGTACTAAAGGATTTTCACCGGCACATGGATAGTCCGGTGGTGGTCCGCCGCCTGCGCGACGTAGGCCAGAAATTCTCCACGAATAGAAGGACGCTGGTGCTAACCGCTCCGGCGATCGAGATGCCGCCCGAACTGGTAAGCTTGGTGGAATTTCTCGATCTGCCCCTCCCTGATCGCGGCCGGCTGCGCGAGATTATCCGTGAAACCTATACACGAATGGCCGGTACCCATACCCTGAAACTCCAACTGGATTCGAACGGCGTGGACGCCGTGGCAGGCAATCTCCGCGGGTTGACGGAAGAAGCCGCCGAACGCGCAATCTCGCAGACCGTGGTAGGACGCCTCGCGCTTTCGCCCGAGTGCATCACGGATGTGCTGGACGCCAAGAAGGCTTTGCTGAAGCGCTCGGAAATGCTCGAGTTCGTGGACTCGACCGACAATATGGCAAACGTCGGCGGCCTGGAGAACCTGAAACACTGGCTCGGACAACGACGAAATTCCTGGGACGACCAAGCCCGTCAGTTCGGTCTCGATCCGCCCAAAGGCGTAATCATTCTCGGCGTGCAAGGATGCGGCAAGAGTCTCTGCGCCCGCGCCGTAGCCGGAGAATGGAAGCTGCCGCTGGTGAGGTTCGATACTGCCGCCGTCTACGACAAATTCATAGGCGAGACGGAAAAGCGGATTCAGAGAGTCTTCAAGGTTGCCGAGGGCCTCGCCCCTTGCGTGCTGTGGATCGATGAGTTGGAAAAAGTTTTCGCCGGAAGCGGCCCCGATTCCGCATCGGCAGACGCGGGTGTCTCGTCGCGACTGCTGGCGTCGTTTCTTTCCTGGATGCAGGAGCGCAAGTCAGCCGTCTTCGTAGCCGCCACCTGCAACAACGTCACCGTGCTGCCGCCGGAGTTAATCCGCAAAGGCCGCTTCGATGAACTCTTCTTCGTAGACCTCCCCAGTGTGGACGAACGGAAACAGGTATTTTCCATCCAGCTGACAAAACGTAAACGCAATGCCGCCGACTACGATCTGGATCGAGTTGCAGAAGCTGCCAAAGGTTTTTCCGGCGCAGAAATCGAATCGGCCGTGCAAACCGGCCTCTACGCCGCGTTTGCTCGCAAGCAGGAACTGAGCAACGAAGATCTGCTCACCGCGCTCTCGTCCACTGTGCCGCTCTCAGTCATCCGCGCCGAGGAAATTGCCGATTTGCGCGCATGGGCAAAGCACCGTGCCGTCTGGGCATCGGCTGCGGAGACGAAAGGGGAAGGGGCAAAAGTTTAGTGCCTGCAGAGGGAGGTCATCCCCATTGACTCCGCCGCCCGCCCGCGCTACGCTGATCTCAAATGGTTGTTAACCGCCCCGTCGTCGGGGTGCGCAATCCGGTTCGCTTCACTTCCACATCCAGCCCTTTGCGTGTTAAAAACGCCGGCACGGGTTTGCCCCAGTCCGGCGGTAAACCACATCCCCGCAACCCACATCTCATCCTTACGATGACGAGCGAGACGGCGACGAGTGAGCCCGGTCCCAAGCTGCTGGAGGCGGCGCCACAATTCTGAATGAAAAAAAATATTGAACTCACACGCGACATCGAGACCCTGTTCGGCACCCGCGATGAAAATCTCCATGTGCTCGAAGACGGCCTGAATATCAACATCGATCTCCGCTCGGACCGCATTGAACTGGAAGGCGCGCCGCGCGACGTGGCCCGCGCTGAACAATTATTCGCCGACTACGAACATCTGCGAAAATCCGGCCACCAGTTCGTGAACGGCGACCTGAGCAGCATGTTGCGTGTGGTTGTTGGCGATCCGAACGTGACGCTCCGTGGACTGGCCGAGGCCGGACGCCAGCGTTCTTTTGGACGCCGCACCGTCCAGCCGAAAAGTCCCAATCAGCGCCGCTATCTCGAAGCCATCGAGAAGCATGACATGGTATTTGGCGTCGGCCCCGCCGGCACCGGCAAGACCTACCTCGCCGTGGCTATGGCGATCTCGGCGCTGCTGAACAAGCAGGTGAATCGCATCATCCTGGCGCGGCCCGCAGTCGAGGCCGGCGAGCGTCTAGGTTTTCTGCCCGGCACGTTGCAGGAAAAGATCGATCCCTACCTGCGACCCTTGTACGACGCACTCTTTGACATGCTCGAGCCCGAGCGCGTCGAACGTTATCTCGAAAAAAATGTCATCGAGATCGCGCCCATCGCCTTCATGCGCGGGCGGACGCTGAACGATTCATTCGTGATCCTGGACGAGGCGCAGAACACAACGTCCGAGCAGATGAAGATGTTCGTCACCCGCCTGGGATTCAATTCCAAGGCGGTGATCACCGGCGACGTCACGCAAATCGACTTGCCGACCGCGCGCCGCAGCGGTCTGATCGAAGCGGTCGATATTCTGCAAGGAGTAAACGGCCTCGCCTTCGTGCACTTCGACGAAAGCGACGTTGTGCGTCATCATCTGGTACAGAGGATCATCCGCGCCTACGACGAGTACAAAACTCGGCTGGCGGAGCAACAGTTATCGCTGCTGGAACCGAAGCCCAGCGCGCCGCCGGCTTTGCCGGTGCCGCCCGAAGAGCCGCGCTTGCGCAACTAGAAAGACTCGTGTGGCGCGGACGCCCTCGTCCGCGGCCTTTGACTTTGCTCTGACTTTTCGCGGAGGAGGGCGTCCGCGCCAACAAGGAGGAGCCTGGCCGCTACCCTCCTTTTCACTCTGGCTGTCCAGATTCGTATCGGGGTATCGTGTTGGCGATGCGAGATTCGTATCAGGGTATCGCTTCAGCGATACCACAAGCTCTCTCAATCAGAGGCCCCCTAGGGGCGGGGTAGACACGTTGGTCATCCTTCAAAAGCGCGTCGCCGGTCTAAACCAGTTAACGCTAGGCCGTTTCGTCGCACGTGCCCGCCGCGGCGCGGGACTGAAGGGCATCGTCAATATCCTGATAACGACAAGCGCCGAGATGAAGTCCCTGAACCGCCGCTTCCGCGGAAAAGACAAGCCCACCGACGTGCTTTCGTTTCCCGCTGACCCCAAGGTCCAAAAACAGTTAGCCGGCGAGATCGCCATCTCGGCGGAGATCGCAACAAAAAATGCGCGCTCTCTCGGACACTCGCCGGCCGAGGAAGTTAAGATCCTGGTGTTGCACGGCATCTTACATCTGCGGGGCTACGATCATGAGTGCGACAATGGACAAATGGCTCGCCGCGAAAAACAGTTGCGCGCGAAACTCGACCTTCCGCTGGGACTGATTGAGCGAGCGACTTCCGTCGCTCAGCGGAAACCGACGACTTCGCGCACCAAAAGGAACCAACCGCAATGATCGGTGCCAGCATTGCTCTCGCGTTCCTGCTCGGCCTGCTGACGCTGGTCTCCTACGTGGACCGTCTTTACCAGGAGATTGGCAAATTCCTCTCGCGCGATTTCCAGGACAACATCGACGCCTTCGAACAGCTCGTCGAGCCGCGGCTCGGAGTGACACGCTCTCGGGCCTCGCTCTCCATGGCCATTCTGACGCAACTGGTCACCGCCGCCATCGCCATGATCGTCGGCTTCACCGTGTTTCGCGACCGCGCCTGGAGCGTGTATGAAGTCCTCGAAGCCACGCTCAGCCTGGTGCTGATTATCATCATTTTTAACCGCCTGCTGCCCTTCGTCTTTTTCTCGCGCACCAGTGGACGCTGGCTGGCGGACTTGGCGCTGCCCCTGCGCGTACTGATCTACTTGGTTCTGCCGGTGACGCTTGTCCTCGGATTCTGCCAGTCTGTTGCCGCGCTCACCCGCGAGCATGCTGACGCGACCCCGGAAACTTCCACCGAAGCCGTCGACGCGCTGATTGAAGCGGGGCAGGAAGAAGGCATCATTCAGGAAGGCGATCGCGACCTGATCCAGTCGGTGGTCGAGTTCAGCGGCAAGACGGTTCGCGAGGCGATGAAGCCGCGGCCGGAGATTGTGGCCGTTCCGTCCGACTACACCGTCGAGAAGATAGTCGAGTTACTCAGAGTCAAGCCGTTCTCGCGCATCCCCGTGTACGAAGGTTCGATTCATAACATCAAAGGCATCCTCCACACCCAGGACGTGCTGCAAGTGCCCGACTCCGAGGCGCACACGCGGACGGTAGCGAGCCTCATGCGAAAAGATGTTTACTTCGTCCCGGAAAGCAAGTTAGTAAGTGACTTACTGCGCGAGATGCAGCGCAGTAACATCCGGATGGCGATTGTCGTGGATGAATACGGCGGCGTCGCGGGCCTCGTAACCATCGAAGACCTGGTCGAAGAAATCGTAGGAGAAATCGGCGACGAGCACGAGAAAGCGCAGGTCGTGCAGGAAAACGACCACTCCTACATCGTCCCCGGCAACATGGATGTCGACCGCCTCGATGAACTCTTTGGCATGCGCCCCGAAGGCCACGAGTCGTCCACCATCGCCGGTTTGGTTAGCGAACTCGCGGGAAGAATCCCAAAGAAGGGCGAAGTCATCGAAGACGAAGGGCTGAAGTTTGAAGTCCTCGACTCAACCGATCGCCGGGTAGAGCGCGTAAGGATCACAACCGCCGAGCCGAAGCAGATGAAGTTGATCTAGAGGGAACAAGAGGGTGCCCCGTCCAAGCTCCGCTTGGGCGGGTTCTCGTCCGTCGACAACTGAGAGCTCGGTACTATTGAAGATTATGAGAGTCGCAAAGCGAGTTCGACTGACCGACCGGCAGTTCGCCCTGATTTCGCGTGCCCTCGCCGACCCGCGCCGCTACAGGATATTTAAACAGATCGCCGCTCGTAACTGCACGGCCTGCACCGAGGTCCGCGCAAAACAACCCATCAGCGCCGCCACCATTTCCCACCACATGAAAGAGCTGGAGACAGCGGGACTTATCGAGATCACGCGCCGGGGCAAGTTCGCCAACCTCACATTGCAGCGCGACATCTTGCAGGCTTACATGGACCACCTCGCCAAAATTTAGGTTGCCGGTCTGAATCCTCGCTGTGACAAATGTCATCAATTAGATAGTTATCGAATTGTCGAATCGACGGCAATCGAACGGAGGAAGTCATGGGGAAGCTTGCCAATAAAGTAGCAGTCGTGACCGGTTCATCGAAGGGTATCGGGGCAGGTATCGCGAAGGGTTTGGCCGCAGAAGGCGCGGCCGTCGTCGTCAACTACGCCTCCAGCAAGGAAGGTGCGGAGCGCGTGGTGTCGGAGATCAAGGCCCAAGGCGGAAAGGCCGTCGCAATCCAGGGAGATGTCTCGAAAGCGAAGGATGTACAGCGCCTTTTCGCGGACACTAAGAAAGCGTTTGGACGCCTTGACGTGCTCGTGAACAATGCGGGTGTCTACGAGTTTGCTCCCCTCGAGCAGGTTACCGAGGAACAGTTTCACCGCATGTTCGACACGAATGTTCTGGGGCTCATTCTGGCCACGCAGGAAGCAGCAAAGCACTTCGGTGCCGATGGCGGCAGTGTGATCAACATCGGTTCGGTCGCGAGCTCGCTGACGGCGCCAACTACGGCCGTCTACACGGCCACCAAGGGCGCGGTGGATGCCGTGACGCGGACGCTGGCCAAGGAACTAGGGCCGAGGAAAATCCGAGTGAACTCCATCAATCCTGGAGTTGTAGAAACCGAGGGCGCCCACGCGGCAGGCGTCATCGGAAGCGACTTCCAAAAAGGCTTTGAGGCGCAGACGCCCCTGGGCCGCATCGCGCAGCCGTCCGATATCGCGCCGGTCGCAGTTTTTCTCGCATCAGAGGATTCTGCCTGGGTGACGGGCGAGACGTTGCTGGCGTCCGGGGGCTTGCGGTAAAGCTCGGCAGGTTTGGTAATCGACCGCTCTGTTAAGAAGATGGGTACCCCAGGCCTCGCGCGCGTTTCGAGACCTGGGTGCCAGCCAATCCTCAGATTTTTACCTCAGTAATGACGATGTCCTTTTCAGAGATGGCAGCCAGTCGGTTGGCTAGACCGGCATACTTACCACCGGGCGACACCTGGAGGACACACGTGCAGCCAACCGCTTTGTAAGTAAAGCTACCATCGCCCTCGACGGTGTCCAGCATATAACAGTGCCCATTTTCCAAATCCGGGTGGTGAGGGCAGTGCTCCCACAAAATCAAAGGTTCCAGCGGAAGAGCACGCCGATTCTTTGGGTCGAGAATGTATGTTTCGTTGTCGCTGAACGATGCTTCCCCGGAGTAGTCGGACGCCCCTACGAATGGCGGCCGACCATGTGCGTGCCGAAATCTCCCTTCATATTTTGTGCCGAACCGCTGTTTCTTCACGTCATGGAACATTCCGAACGTATTGTCCCCGAATGCCAGATGAGTGACATTCGCTAGAATCTGGACCGCCCGCAGCGGATTTGCACTCTGCTCACTGGCCTTGCCGTGCTTGTGTTGCGCTATCACGTCGACTGCAGCGTTGATCTCCTTATTGAGTTCAGAATCCAAGAGCTGACGATACGGAGCGCTGAAAACGGCCCTGCCGCCAAGTTGCTCCATCGGAGAAGCGGAACTGATTCACCGGCCGGCAGCCCACCTCTCGGCGGGTAAGTATAGCGCGCATTGCCCCTTAGTGTTGGCAGAGAGGAGAAAAACGGGGATTCATGCCCGAAAACTCCAATGCAGACGACTAAGTCAGAGCAGATTCGCTAGAATGGCTGCTCCGACACTCAAGGTAAACATGACCACCCCAGCTTTCCTTTCGCAACGAAGGCTCTTCACCCGTCTTTCAATCGCTGCCGGTAACACACTCCAGATCGCCGGGCTCGCAACTGCCTGCGCCGCCCTAGCCCTGGCGAAATCAACCCCCTCGAAGTCCGCCGCCATCGTAGCCATGATCGCAGCCTGGACTCTCCTCTACTTCTTCTGCCACGGAATCGCGCACTGGGCGGTCGGAAGAATTCTCGGCATTCGCTTCGCCTTCTACACCATCGGAGGAACCGGCAATCCTGAAGGCTATCCCGCTGGCATGCGTTGGGTGTTCGAGCATCTCCCCTTCTTTGGTGTGCAAACGGAGAAGGCCTCGATGCAGAAAGCCAGCCCGATGGCCAAGGCAATCATGTGGTCTGCGGGAGTGACGTCCTCCGCAGTAGTTCCGACGCTGGGCGTGCTCTGCGCATGGAGGGCGAGCGTTCCCGGCAGCAAGTTGTTTCTGATCTTTGCCGTGTTCTGGGCAATCGGGACGCTGGCCAGCAACTGGAGGAGCCGCACCGGCGACTATTCGAAAGCGCGCCGCGCCCTCCTTTCTTCATAAACTCCCGCAAACATTCCCGCCTTTTTCATCACAACCATCCGTGACCGAAATAAATTGACTTAAGGCCCGCCGTGCGCGAAAATAGAAATCTGATTGGGGCAGTTTCGAAGTCCGTCCACCAAGACGGCCCTCGAAACTGCCCCAAAGCCGTTTCAGCGCTCTTTTAGGAGCTAAGTCCTTATTCCGGAATACTTTGATATAAGTCCTTTCGATTCAAAGACCGAAGCAGAAAATTCCCGCCAAGACCATGATTTCATTAGACCAGGGGGGAGGGGGGTAGGGGTACCAGATAGTAAACATCGTCGAGAGGGGGTCGCCAACCCTCAACTGGATAGATAGCCATCAAGGGCCCCGAGCGGCAGTTTTCCAGAAGCTAGTAGCCTAATCCCATGTCCTTTCACTCCGGATTCGTTTGCATTCTCGGCCGCCCCAACGCGGGCAAGAGCACGCTGCTGAATGCGCTGGTCGGCGAGAAACTGGCCATCATTTCTCCGAAGCCCCAGACCACGCGCAACCGCATCCTCGGAATCATCAACGTCCCGAAGCAAAAAGGACGCGAGGCCGGGCAAATCGTGCTCATCGACACGCCTGGAGTTCACCAGTCCGGCTCGTCGCTCGGGCGCAAGATGATGTCCGAGGTACGCGAGGCGCTCGAAGGCTGCGAACTGATTCTGATGATTGTCGATGCCAAGAAGAAGTGGGACCGTGAAGACGCCTTCGTCCTCGACCTCGCGAAAAAGGCGGGCACCCCGGTCTTTCTGTTGCTCAACAAAATTGATCTGCTCGCGGATAAAAGTAAACTGCTTCCGCTGATTGCGCAGTTCCAAACGCTGCACGATTTCAAGGAGATCGTCCCTATCTCCGCGCTCAAGAAGAAAGGCCTCGACGAATTGCTGTCATGCGTTCTGAAGGCTCTGCCCAACGGCCCGCGCTATTTTCCCGAAGATCAGATTACCGATCAGCCGGTGCGATTCATGGCAGCGGAATTAATCCGCGAGCATGTTCTCATGCAGACGCATGAAGAGGTGCCGCACGCGGTCTCCGTTCTCATCGAGCAGTTTGAAGAGAGTCCGAGGCTGACACGGATTGCCGCCGTGATTTTTTGCGAGCGCGACGGACAAAAGGCTATCCTTCTCGGCAAAGGCGGCCAGATGCTCAAAAAGATTGGAACCGACGCCCGCCTCGATATCGAGAAGATGGTAGGGACCAAAGTTTTTCTCGAGCTCTTCGTAAAGGTCAAGGCGGGCTGGCGCGATTCACGAAACTTTGTGGAAGAACTGGATTGGAGGCGTCAACTACAGCAGATCGGAGGGATGCCGGATCCGGAGCCGTAGAGTCCCCGTAGAGACGCGGCTTGCCGCGTCTTGCGCCGCCGAGCGAGACGGGGCGAGCCCCGTCTCTACAGGAGTTTCTTGCAGACTGGCATAGGTTTTGGGTCATTAGGGCGCTGGAGACCTTTGGTAATCCTCCGACGTAATGGGCCAAACGTTTGCCTGCGATCCAGATAAAGTTTGCATCTCGGGCCCTAAATCCCTAGAATCTGTCAGCGCCTCCGTGCATCTTAATTAGAAAGGCCGGTACCAAAGCCTACAGCCGCTTATGGAAGATACTTCCTCAACCTCAGGGGCGCCACCGCAATCGTGTAACTTCGATGCGGATAAGCTCGACCTCAAGCTTAGCGTGACGCTTTCCGCCGATCGCGATGCGGTGGACCCGGTCGTCCGAAGCGTGATGGAAGCGGTGCGGGAAATGAAATGCGCTCCGGGACACGAGGACGACATTGAACTCGCGTTGACCGAGGCCCTGGCCAATGCCGTCGTGCACGGAGCGAAAAACGATCCATCAAAAATTATCGAATGCGACGTGGCCTGCGACGAGAAGCAGGGAATCCTGATCATAGTGCGCGATCCCGGCACCGGTTTTGATCCCACCAAGATTGCCAATCCCTGCCACGGCGAGAACATCTACGCGAGTCATGGCCGCGGCATATACCTCATCAATCAGTTGATGGATGAAGTCCAGTTTCATAAGAACGGGACAGAGATTCACATGCTGAAAAGATAGCTGATAGCCGTCAGCCATCAGCCCTCAGAAAAACCAACGAATTCAATTTCTGGCCCAACTTGTGTTGAGATTGCGAGCGGCGCAGTTTTGAACTTTCTGACGGCTGAGGGCTGACGGCTGACTGCTTCACTCTTTTGCCGCAATTCCCAGACTCTTCATCTTGCGATACAGGTGACTGCGCTCGAGACCGAGCACTTCCGCGGTGCGGCTGACGTTGCCATGATTCTCGTCCAGCTTTTTTAGAATGTAGTCGCGCTCATATGCCGCGCGCGCCTGGTGCAGCGTGGAGCCCTCGCTGCCCGCTATGCGGCGGCTTCCGTCGCGGTGCACCAAAGGCGGAAGATGCTTGCGTTCAAATCGCGAGGTAGTGGGATTCATGATCACGATGCGCTCGATCACATTGCGCAGTTCGCGGACATTCCCCGGCCAGGCGTAGCGCATCAGGGCGTCGATGGCATCGTCGGTGATCTCTCGTGGACGCCGGCCGTAGGCCGAGGCAAATTCTTTCAGAAAGTATCGCGCAAATAACGGGATGTCTTCCTTGCGTTCACGCAGCGGCGGCACCACAAAGGGAATCACGTTCAGCCGGTAAAAAAGATCCTCGCGGAAGTTCCCCTTGGCGATTTCTTCCTCCAGGTCTTTGTTGGTCGAAGCAATCACGCGCACGTCCACGGTGACTGGGTTGTCGCTTCCCACTGGAATGAATCGCTGTTGTTCCAGGGTACGCAAGACTTTCGACTGCGTCTTCAGACTCATGTCGCCGACTTCATCCAGAAACAAGGTTCCGCGATCGGCCTTCTGAAACTTGCCTTCCTTGTCCGCTGTCGCTCCAGGAAATGATGATTTGCGATGCCCGAACAGTTCGCTGTCGATCAGGTCTTCGGGAATCGCGGCGCAGTTCATCTCGACAAACATTTCATCTTTGCGCGGGCTCTGCATGTGGATGGCATGCGCGACCAGTTCCTTGCCTGTGCCCGATTCGCCGTAGATCAGCACGCGTCCGTTGGTCGGCGCCATCAGCGCAATCTGCTGGCGCAGCGCCTTCATGGGAACACTGTCGCCCACGATCACGCTCTTCGACTGCAGTTGCTTCCGCAAGTCGCGATTCTCATGGCGCAAGCGCCGTGCTTCGATCGCGTTTTTTACCAGGATGAGCGTTTTCTCCAGCGAGAGAGGCTTTTCCGCAAAATCGTAGGCACCCAGCTTGGTGGCACGCACGGCAGTCTCGATAGTCCCGTGGCCCGAGATCATGATGACCTCTGGTGGATCCTGAAGCTCGCGGATCCTCTCCAGCACTTCCAGCCCGTCGATCCCGGTCAACCACACATCCAGCAGAATGAGGTCGAAGGTGCTCTTGCGCAGCAACTCGAGACAATCTTCGCCGCTCGGGCTGACGCTGGTCTTGTACCCCTCGTCTTCGAGAACGCCGCGTAAGGATTCGCGGATGCCGGATTCATCGTCGACGATCAGGATGTGTGCCATGCTTTAGCTTAACAACGCTTGCCCGGTGGAGAGCCGGGCGTCCTCGCCCGGCCACCACAGTGCTGACGGGCGAGACGCCCGTCGCTCCACCGTATAACTTGTCACGCAGTCGCAGTACTAGCTTGCCGCCGGAGCGCTGATAGTCTCAACCGCTACAGGCAGCTCGACAACGAAGCGGCTGCCGACCGGCTTGTTTTCCTCGACGCGGATCGAACCGTGATGGTCTTCCACAATTCTGCTCACAATGGCCAGACCCAGCCCGGTGCCGCGTTGCTTGGTCGAGAAGTACGGCAGGAACAGCCGTTCCTTAACGTCGCGCGAAACTCCCTGCCCGGTGTCGGAGACAACGAGTTCGACGGCATCGCGGCTGGCCACCAGCGAGGTTGAAATCGTGATCTCTTTCAGGATCGCGTCCTGCATAGCCTCCGCAGCGTTATCCACCAGGTTCGCGACCGCTCGCTTGATCGCTTCCGGGTCGGCCATCACGGCCGGGAGATCGTGCGCCAGTTCCGTACGCACGCGAATGCCCTCCAGTCGCCCATTGAACATGATGAGCGCACCTTCCACCAGATTATTCAAGCTAGCTGGTTGCGGGCGGGAGGCCGGAAAACGTGCTAGCACCGAAAATTCGTCAACCAGCGTGCGCACGGTTTCGACGGCATTCCGGATGGTTTCCGCGCAAGTGCGGATCACTTCCAGTGAGGCTGCATCGGGCGCGGTGCCCCGCTTCAAATGCCGATGAATGCGCTCGGCGGAAAGCGCGATCGGGGTCAGCGGGTTCTTGATCTCGTGCGCCACACGCCGCGCCACCTCGCGCCAGGCTGCCTGTTTCTGCGCTCGCAGCAGGTCCGACAGGTCTTCGAACACCAGCACGTATCCCAGTCCCTCGGCGGCGTGGCTGAGCGCGGACACGGTTACGGCGACATTCAACTGAGCTCGGGGCAGGGCGAGTTCCATGTTGGCCGCCGTGATGCCCATACGATCGGCACGGCGGAGCAGAGGTTCCAGGTCCGCGAGCACGTCGGCGGGGATCACGTCCCGCAACGGCAGGTTCACCAGCGTCGCTGGGCTTACGTACTCGCTCCGCTCGAGGTAAAACATGCGGGAGAAAGCGGCGTTCGCCAGCGTCACACGGCGCGTCGCGTCAATCGAAATCACTCCGGTCGGAATACTTTCCAGGACCGTTTCGATGTACCGGCGTCTTCTTTCCAGCGCATCGTTCGCGTTGCCCACGTCGCGACTGGAGGCTTCGATCTGGTGCCGGCTGGATTCGAGCTGCTCCGCCATGCTGTTGAAAGACTGCACCAGTTCTGCCAGTTCGTCAGTGGCGCGGATATCGACGCGGTAGTCCAGTTGCCCTTTAGAGATGGCCTCCGTGCCCGCCGCCAGCGCCGCCACTGGACGGTTGACCAACTTGGAAAGCAGGAGCGCGAGCCAGGTCGAAGCGAAGAGCACCACCACGGTCAGCAGCAGCAGAAATCCGATGTAAGTCCGCCGAAACAGCTTTCTTTTCGCGGCCAGCTCGATGTAGCGCTTCTGGCTTTCCTGAATCTGTCTGGCCGTTTGGGCGAATTTTGGCGGCAGAGGCATGGCGACCAGCACGGCGCCGTGTTGCACGGGTGCCGCCGCGACAATGTAGTCCGTCTGGCGCCATTGGAAATGGGGGTGCTCTCCGCGCAGGGCCGGCTGCACCGGAAAGACTGCCTTCATGTCGGTCCAGGGCGCCGGGGTGTTCAGACTGGCTTCCACATTGCCGCCCGCCAGGGCCAGAACGAATCCGCCCTGCAGCGTCGGCCTGTGTTCCCGAAGTGCCGCACTGGCAGTGGAGAAATCCTTGCTGGCAAAGGCTGTTTGAAATTCTTCCGACTGTGCGATGGATTGGGCTTCCGAGGCTGCATTCTGGCCCGCGTATTCATAGAGCAGAGTCGACATCGCCTCGGTATCCGCGCGCACTTCTTCGACCGGCTGCGAGAACCACTTGTCGATGGAGCGGTTCATCAGCCCATAGGAAAACCAGAACATCGCAATCACGGGCAAGAACGACAGCAGCAGGCTGACCACCACGAGGCGCGTGCGGAACTTTGAACCGGCTACGCCTTGCCGCCGTTCGGCATAGAGTTTCAGCAGGTTGCGTCCGAGGACGACGGTCAGCGCCACAAACGCGAAGAAAATCAGGCCGCTCAATCCGGCAAAAAACAGAAGTTCCTGATTGCTGTCGGGGCTGATGAACTTCAGATTGAACGAGGCCTGTAGCACGAGGACCGCGAGCAGCAGAAAAGCGCCGATCGCCAGCGTGATTACGAACGTCCGGCGGCCGGAGGTTTTGGTTTCCTCGCGAATTGGGTCCGGTGGGGTCAAGGATTGATGACATTATAGGGCGTCGTTGGTCGTTAGTCGTTCGCGGTTCGTTGTAAGTGGAGAGCCGGGCGTCCCGCCCGGCCACCACATCCGATCCAGGAATATTTGTCCGTGAAGCCCCATGACTGGATCGCCGTGCACCCCGGATGAGACAGACAGGCGGTGGCAACCTCGCGATAGATGTCCGCTTGCAGTTGCAGATCCTCGGGGCGAGGATTGCCGCTCGGATCGACCGGTAGGGCGACGTCCATTTCGGTGATGTGGACCTGCACCCCCAGAGCCGTGAAGCGCTTGATATTGGCAGAAATGGATGCAACATCGGCGCGCAGGTTCTCGATGTGCATCTGAAATCCCACGCCGTCGATGGGGACGCCGCGCCGCCGGAAATCGCGGACCATGGCGTAGATCGCATCCGACTTGGGGTTTACGACCTCCGCGCCGGCCTCGTTGTAAAACAGCAAGGCTTGCGGGTCAGCTTCATGCGCCCAGCGGAAGCAACGCTCAATATACAAACTGCCGTTTCCCGCCAGGCCGATTCCGGGCTGGTCTCGCCAGATCGTGCTGCGCAATTTCCCCGGCTGCAATTCGTCGAAAGCCTCATTGACGACATCCCACGCGAATATCTTGCCCCGGTAAATTTTGGATTCTGCTGGTGCCAGACCAGCGTGTGCCCGCGAACCTTCATGCTGTGCCGGGTCGCGAAATCGGTAATCTGATCGCCTTGAGAGAAATCGAAAGAGTGCAGTTCCGGATGCACCGTCTCCCACTTGAGGACATCCTCCGGCTCCAGCATGTTGAACTCGCGGGCGAGCGTGGACGCGTATGCCGTCTCGGAAAGTTGAGCTGGCCTCACCGCGGTGCCGATGAGCATTCCAGAACTCTGTGCGGCCTCACGCAACGACTGGTCTCGGACCCCGGCGCTAAATCCCAGGCGAAGGCCTGTCGCCGCCAAAACAAGAGCCAGCGCTCGCCATTTCATGCTGTCAATCCCTCCGAACTCCCGTCGATTCACTTTGCCTCAGGAAGGAATTTCTGCAAAGGACATTGCTCACACCGCGGTTGTGACTTTAGGCAATAGGTCTTGCCAACTCCGACGATCAGACCGTGCATTTCATTGAAAACCTGGACCAGCGCGGTGCGCTCGGCTGTGCTCACACGCGATGGACGATGAGACGAGCCGCGCGGTCCCACCACAGTCTTGGCTGCCCCAGTCTGGATTCCCGCCGCAGCGGGTGCCCCGTCCAGGCTCCGCTTGGGCGGGATTTTTTCGCCCAGCGCCTTCTCGAACAGCTCTCGGATATGGTCATAACTTACAGCGCGGGCAACAATCTGGTGCCGTTCCAGAATGCGCCTCGTGTAAGCGTCCACCACGAAGACCGGGTGACTGCCGGCATACAACAGAATCGAGTCGGCGGTTTCCGGCCCCACACCATTGAGCGCGAGCAGTTCGTCACGGAGCTTGGCGGTTGGCTGCGCGAACATCCGCTCGAACGATCCGTTGTAACGCTCATCAAGAAAGCTGACAAGCGTTTTCAGCCGCTGCGCCTTCTGCCGGAAGTAACCCGCCGGGCGGATCAATTGTTCAAGCTTGTGGTGAGGCGTTCGCCGGATTCCGCTGACGGTTAGCAGCCGCTCTTTCCGCAGGTTGCCGAGCGCCTTTTCAACGTTTGTCCATGAAGTGTTCTGCGTCAAATATGCTCCGACGATCATCTCAAAGCGCGATTGCGCCGGCCACCAGTGCTGGCGTCCCCAGGCGGAAAACAACGCGTGATAGTACGCGCGGATCGCGTCGTGTTTGGCTTCGCTCATGGCACGCGCAGGTTGGAGTATGGAGTCACCATTGTAGGGCGTCGACGGTCGTTGGTCGTTAGTCGTTCGCGGTTCGTCGTATCCGCCGGAAAGCGGGTGCTTGCACGCCAGTGATTTTTCACGCCAGTGACTAACGACTGGCGACTAACGACCAACGCCCGTCGCGACCGTTCGCATCCCTCAGACACCGCTATTCGCGCACCGAAGAACATGGTCTGCCGCGCGGTGATCTTTCCAATACGGGGAATTTCTGCCAGAAATGCCGCCGATAGCGGCTTAAACCGCACCTCCCGCGAAGTACAAGTACCTAAGTCACTTTTCCGGAACACCCATTGGGTTGACAATTTGTGTCAGTGCGAAAGCTTCCTTGCTGATCTCCCTCAAATCAGCGGCTTCGTACTAACCCCGTAGTTCGCGGGAATACAGGAGAGATATGTCTCAGCGGCTGGGTGACCTGCTCGTCAAAGAAAAGGTCATCACCCCAGAGCAGTTGGAACAGGCGACCAAGCTCCAGAAGGATTCTCACACCCGGCTCGCCTCGGCGCTGGTGAAGTTGGGTTTCCTCTCGGATGAGGACGTCACCAACTTTCTCTCGCGCCAGTACGGCGTGCCCGCCATCAATCTTTCTTATTTTGAAATCGACCCTGCCGTCGTCAAGCTGATTCCTTACGAAACCGCGAAACGTTATCAGATTCTGCCGCTCAGCCGCGTCGGCGCTTCGCTCACCATCGCCATGGTGGATCCCACCAACGTCTTTGCGATGGACGATATCAAGTTCATGACCGGCTTCAACATCGAACCGGTCGTTGCCTCGGAAAGCTCCATCATCGATGGAATAGACAAGGCCTACGGCACTTCCAAAGAGGAAGAGCTCGAGCAGGTGATGCAGTCGATGAACGACATGGGCGACGCCGCCGATGTCGAGGTGCAGGGCGAAGAGCAGGAACTCGAACTCAAGGAACTGGAGAAAGCGGCCGACGAGGCTCCGATCGTCAAGCTCGTGAACCTGGTGCTCACCGATGCCGTGAAGCGCGGTGCCAGCGACATTCACATGGAGCCCTACGAAAAAGAATTCCGGGTCCGCTTCCGCATCGACGGCATTCTTCAATTGATTATGAATCCGCCACTGAAACTGAAGGACGCGATCACTTCGCGCCTGAAGATCATGGCGAAGCTCGACATCAGCGAGAAGCGGCTGCCGCAGGACGGCCGCATCATGCTGAAGATGCAGATCGGCGGCAAGAAAAAGCAGCTCGATTTCCGCGTCTCCACTCTGCCCACGCTCTGGGGCGAGAAGATTGTGCTCCGGCTGCTCGACAAGGAAAATCTGCGCCTCGACATGACTAAGCTCGGCTTCGAGGCCGAGTCCCTCGTCAAATTCGAGAAGGCCATTCTGAAGCCTTACGGCATGGTTTTGGTCACGGGGCCGACAGGATCCGGCAAGACCAACACGCTCTACTCTTCCATCTCGCGACTGAACCAGCCCGATACCAACATCATGACCGCCGAAGATCCGGTTGAGTTCCAGTTGGGCGGCGTGAACCAGGTGCAGATGAAGGAGCAGATCGGCCTGAATTTTGCGGCTGCCCTGCGCGCTTTTCTACGCCAGGACCCCAACATCATTCTGGTCGGCGAAATCCGCGATTTTGAAACCGCGGAAATCGCAATCAAGGCCGCACTCACCGGCCACCTCGTTTTATCCACACTGCACACTAATGGCGCGCCGGAAACTATCACGCGACTCATGAACATGGGCATCGAGCCCTTCCTGGTGGCGACATCGGTTCATCTGATCTGTGCCCAGCGCTTGATCCGGCGGATCTGCAAGGACTGTGCCGAGCCAGTCGATGTGCCTCCGCAGGCCCTGATCGACGAAGGCTTCACGCCCGAAGAGGCCAAGACGGTGCAGATCATGAAGGGCAAGGGCTGCGCCACCTGCAACAAGACCGGCTACAAGGGGCGCACCGGATTGTACGAAGTGATGGAAGTGGATGACGAGATCCGGGAACTGGTTCTGATCGGCGCCTCGGCGCTCGAACTCAAGAAGAAAGCGATTGAACGCGGCATGATCACCCTGCGACGCAGCGGACTGATTAAGGTCGCGCAGGGCTGGACCACGCTCGAAGAAGTGGCTCGCGAAACGATCCACTAGAACGGAAGAAGGAAAGAAAGAAAACTATGGCTCTCTCATTAAGCGATCTGCTCCGCCGCATGCTGGAGATGAATGGAAGCGACCTCCACATCACCACCAACTCGCCGCCGCAAATCCGCGTGCACGGACATCTGGTGCCCCTCGACCTGCCCCAGTTGACGCCGGCCGAGACCAAGCAACTGGCCTACAGCGTGATGACCGATTCGCAGAAGCACCGTTTCGAAGAAACCCTCGAATTGGATTTCTCGTTCGGCTTGAAGGGGCTGGCTCGCTTCCGCGCCAACGTTTTCAACCAGCGCGGCGCTTCGGCTTGCGTCTTCCGGCTGATTCCGTTTGAGATCAAATCGTTCAACCAGTTGGGACTGCCTCCGGTCGTCAGCAAGATGTGCGACAAACCGCGCGGGCTGGTGCTGGTGACGGGGCCGACCGGTTCGGGCAAATCCACTACGCTGGCCGCCATGATCGACAAGATCAATACCGAGCGCCACGAACACATCCTCACCATCGAGGACCCGATCGAATTCGTGCACATGAACAAGAACTGCGTGGTCAACCAGCGCGAAGTGCACTCGGACACTAAAAGCTTTACCGACGCCCTGCGCGCTGCTCTTCGTGAAGACCCGGACGTGGTGCTGATCGGCGAAATGCGCGACCTCGAAACCATCGAGTCCGCGCTGCGTATTGCGGAAACCGGCCACCTCACCTTCGGTACCTTGCATACGAACTCTGCCTCCTCCACCATCAACCGCGTGATCGACGTGTTTCCGGCGCACCAGCAATCACAGATCCGTGCCCAGCTTTCGCTGGTGCTCGAAGGCATTATGTGTCAAAGCCTGTTGCCAAAAATCGACGGCAAAGGACGCGCCATGTGCATGGAAATCCTGGTGCCCAATGCGGCGGTACGCAACCTGATCCGCGAAGACAAGATTCACCAGATCTACTCCTCCATGCAGTCCGGCCAGGAGAAGTACGGCATGCAGACGTTCAACCAGGCGCTCGCCAGCGCTTATTTCCAAAAGCAAATCACACTGGAAATGGCCATGACGCGCTCCAGCAATCAGGACGAACTGCAAGAAATGATTTCGCGCGGCGCCACTTTTGTTAACCGTGGAGGTGTGACGACTCCGCTGGCCAAGGGCGCTGTGCCGGCAAAGCGATGAGATCAGGTGTCAGGTGTCAGGTTTTAGGTCTTAGGTTGCAGATGTCAGAAGTCAGATGAGGCGTCAGATCTTGCGGTCCCCGAGGTGTCAGGTTTTCCTGAGACCTAAGACCTGAGACCCGACACCTAGTTCATTAGGAGAAAACAATCATGCCGGTTTTTACGTTTTCAGGAAAGACCGCCTCGGGCGAGAAAGTTCAGGGCGAGCGCGTAGCCTCCACCAAGGACGGCCTAGCCTCACAACTCCGTAAGGAGCGGATCACGCCGGGCTCAATCCGGGAGAAGGGCAAGGAATTCTCCCTGCCCACGTTTGGCAGCGGAAAGGTGAAGGTCAAGGAGGTTGCGGTGTTCTTCCGCCAGTTCTCCGTCATGATTGACGCCGGCTTGCCGCTGGTGCAGTGTCTGGAGATTCTCGGTGCCAACCAGGAGAATCCCGCCTTTCAAAAAACGCTGCTCGGTGTCCGGACCACCGTCGAAGGCGGCTCCACGCTGGCCAATGCCATGCGCGGTTTTCCGCTCATCTTCGACGACCTTACTACCAACATGATCGAGGCGGGAGAGACGGGCGGTATTCTTGACATCATCCTCCAGCGTCTGGCGATTTACGTGGAAAAGGCGGTCAAGCTGCGCGCCGCCGTCAAGTCGGCGCTGATCTACCCGGTCGCCGTCGTCTCCCTCGCCATGGTGATCGTGGCTGCGCTGCTCAAGTGGGTGGTGCCGATCTTCGCGAACCTCTTTGTCGGACTGGGAGTCTCGCTCCCGCTGCCGACCCGCATTGTCATCGGACTTAGTGCCTTCGTGGGGCATTTCTGGTGGTTCTTTATCGCGGGTGGCGTCGGCGTCTTCTTCGGCGTCAAGCAGATTCGCAAGCATCCGCGTGGCCGCTACTACTTCGACGCCATGCTGCTCAAGCTGCCCATCATCGGCATGCTGCTGCGCAAGATCGCGGTCGCGCGTTTCACCCGAACCCTGGGCACGCTCATTACCTCCGGCGTTCCCATTCTCGAAGGCTTGGCCATCACCGCCCGCACCTCGGGCAACGCCGTGCTCGAGGAAGCGCTGATGAAGGTGCGGAAGGCGATCGAAGAAGGCCGCACCATCGTCGATCCCCTGCGCGAATGCGGCGTCTTCCCCAACATGGTGACCCAGATGATCGGGGTTGGCGAAGCCACCGGCGCCATGGACTCCATGCTGCAGAAGATTGCGGACTTCTACGAAGATGAAGTCGATTCCGCCACCAAAGACATGCTGGCCATGCTGGAGCCAGTCATCATCGGCCTCCTCGGCGTCAGCATCGGCGGCATCGTTATTTCTCTTTACATGCCGTTGTTCACGATGATCGGAAAACTGGCGGGATAGAAAAAACCGCCGTCAGCCTTCAGCAGTCAGCTACCCCGAATATCGGAGATTAGCGCCGAATGACTGATGGCTGACGACTGACGACTGACTTTCATGTATTCCATCTCTGATGAGCGGAATTGGCTGACCTGGCTGGTGAAGGTTCGCATCCTGATCCTGATGGTCCTGCTCGCCATCGAACTCGCCGTCATCCGCCTCACTCCCAGCCCGCTGCCCATCCTGCCCTTTCTTACCGGGATGGTGCTGTGGTTCGTGCTCTCGCTGTTTTTCCTTTTTCTGGTTTCGGTCTGGCGTGAACACCGCCTTCAGGCCATTCTCCAGGTGCTCTCCGATCTGGCCATGGTCACGCTGGTCGTCCATCTAACCGGGGGCATCGACAGCTCGCTGAATTTCCTTTATCCCCTGGTCATCGTCGTCGCTTGCATGCTGTTGCCGCGGGGCTGGGGATATCTCAGCGCCGCCCTCGCTTTCATCCTGTTCGGAACCATCCTCGAACTCGATTATTACCTGGTCATTCCTTCATATTCCAACTCGCATCCCAAGCTGAAGGCGCTGCAGGTAGTGATTTTCGTCAACCTGTTTGCCTACTTCGCCATCGCCTACCTGGCTGGCTTGCTGATGAGCAAGCTGCGCCAGGTGGATGTGCAATTGAAGGATGCCAGCGGCGCGCTCGAAAATCTGCAGGCGCTCCACGAAAATATCGTGCAGTCGATGAGCGGCGGCGTCATCACGACCGGCATCGACGGACACATTACGCTGGTTAATCGAGCGGCTCAGCACCTGCTCGAAATCTCCGAGGCCGAGTTGCGCGGACGCTCCGTGGGCGACCTCTTTCAGGATCCGTTGCCTCACTTCGGCGTGGCCCGCGCCGATGCCGAAGTCCGCTACCTGGCCGTCAACGGCTTCCGCAAGACTTTTCGGGTTATGGTTTCCGCACTCAACCTGAGCGCGCGCGGTGACCTGGGTTTTGTCTATTCCTTTGATGACCTCACCGAGATCCGACGCCTGGAACGCGAGGTGCGCATGCAGGATCGCCTGGCTGCGGTGGGCCGCCTGGCCGCTGCCATCGCTCACGAAATCCGCAATCCCCTGACCTCCATTGCCGGCTCGGTCAGCATGCTGTCGGATGCGCCCTCACTGAACCCCGAAGAGCGGGCCCTTTTGCAGATTGTGATCCGCGAGTCCGATCGCCTCAACAACATCATCACCGATTTTCTGGCCTACTCACGGGGCAAGCAGTATCGCTTCGAGCGCGTGAATCTGATTCCGTTGCTCGAGGACACTCTCACCTTGCTTGAACACCGCCTCACCGCCGAGAACACGGGCATCAAACTCGAACGCAGCTTCCCGAAGTCCGAAGCCTGGGTGCTGGCCGATGGCGACAAGCTCAAGCAGGTGTTCTGGAACTTCTGTGAAAACGCTGTGCGCGCAATCAAGATGACGAATCAAGGCGGAACGCTGACCGTGGCCCTGACCGAGCGCGGCCTGGACTGGGAGATGAGCTTTGCCGACACCGGTCCTGGGATAAACCCGCAGCAGACGGAAAAAATCTTCGAACCCTTCCAGTCGAACTTTGAAGGCGGAACCGGGCTGGGTCTGGCCATCGTGTACCAGATCGTCCAGGCGCATGAGGGCAAGGTGTGGGCGCGTTCGGCAGTTGGCAAGGGCACGAGTTTCGTGGTGCGGCTGCGGCGCATGGAGCATGCGCATGACCGCGACCAGGGCGCCGCTGGCACAACTTCCTCCGCATCGGCATCTGCCGGAGCTGCGCTGGCAGCCGCAGGGGGAGGAACCCGTGGGTAACATTCTCGTCTGCGACGACGAGCGCTCGATCTGCGAACTGCTCGACATTGCCCTGCGCCGCGATGGCCACAAGGTGGAAACCGTTACCGGTGGCGAGTTGGCCAAGCGCAAAATCGACAGCGCGCTGTTCGACGTGATTGTTACCGACATCAAGATGCCGGGCGTTGATGGGGTCGAGGTCCTGCGCCACGCCCACCAGATCTCGCCCGAATCCGCGGTCATTTTGATGACTGCGGTCGATGACTACGAAGCTGCGGTGCAGGCGGTCAAGGCGGGCGGCGCGACCGATTACATCCGCAAGAGTCCGGGGCTGGTGGACGAGGTGAAACTCGCCATTGCCCGCTCGCTCACGAAAGTTTCGCTCAGCCGCCAGAACTTTGCCCTGCGCCGCGACGCGGGCACGCGCAACTCGCTCGACAACATCGTCGGCGTAAGTCCAGCGCTCGAAAAACTGAAGCAGACCATCCGCACCGTCGCCACCACCAGCAGCACGATTCTGGTCTACGGCGAAAGCGGAACCGGTAAAGAACTCGTTGCCCGAGCCGTGCATACCTGCTCGCCGCGAGCCGCCGAGGCTTTTGTCTCAGTCAACTGCGGCGCGTTTCCGGAGACGCTGCTCGAAAGCGAACTCTTCGGTTACGTCAAAGGCGCCTTCACGGGCGCGAACCAGAACCGGCGCGGACTATTCGAAGTCGCCGACCAGGGTACCATCTTTCTCGACGAAATCAGCGAGATGACCATGCCCATGCAGGTCAAACTGCTGCGCGTGCTCCAGGAACGCACCGTCCGTCCGGTGGGCGGCACCAGCGAAATTCCAGTGGATGTGCGGGTCATTGCTGCAACCAACCGCGATCTCGACCGGCAGGTTACAGAAGGCACCTTTCGCGAGGACCTCTACTATCGCCTGAATGTCATTCCCATTCGCGTGCCGGGCTTGCGTGAGCGCCGCGAGGATGTTCCGCTGCTGGCGAATCACTTCCTGAAAAAATATTCGCCTGGAGCGGGGAAGAGCATTCACGGCGTCGAAGCGGCGTCGCTCGAAACTCTGACTGGCTACGACTGGCCGGGCAACGTTCGGCAACTAGAGAACACCATCGAACGCGCGGTGGCGCTCGAAACCACAAGCGAGTTGCGCGTCGAATTGCCGGCCGAGCGTCCGAAGGCTCGCGCCGTGGCTGCCGGCGCCGAAACCGCGATACCCATGACCATTGCCGCGGGCTCGGTTCTGCCCGAGGGCGTGAACATGGAAAACTATGTCGCGCAGATCGAGCGCTCGCTCCTCCAGTCCGCGCTCGGACAAACCCACGGTGTGCAGGTCAGGGCCGCCGACGTGCTTGGCATTTCCTACCGGTCGTTTCGTCACCTGATGAAGAAGTACGAACTGTAGGAAGCAGCAGTCAGCTGTCAGCTCTCAGCTGTCAGTTTTCGGCCACCCCCCTCATGTTGTCATCTTGAACGAGACCTCTGCACCTTTTCACTTAGCAAAGACACCTCGGGGAGTTCTCCCCATAAGCGCTAACTTATTTCTTCCGCTTTGCCCGTGACACGACCAGAGTCCGGACCACCCCCTCCTCAGTCGTGAGTGCTATCCCTGTTAATGTCAGGAGCGCATTGTTAAGGCCCGCGATAGCGCAATGCTGGCGACATAGCAGGCCAAAGAAATGCTGATGCCTGTGAGAGGCGCACTGAAAAAATAGACCTTGCAGAGCACAACAAAACCACCAAGCATTGCCAGCCGACAACGAGCAGGAACGGTGACTGAAAGAGGAGTTGGCCCTGAGCCAATGCGAGAAAACCGAAAACCAAGCCGAACAAAATTAGTCCCATGCTGTGGCTGGCATTGAAGCCTACCCAACACCGCCACATTGTTGTTTCTTTCGTAATGACAGGTGCAATCTGGCTCATGCTGATTTGCAGTGCGGGGTCACGCGGCGTGAGCATTGGCCCCCAGAACGTATAGACGAGGTGGACGACTCCGAGCGCAAAGATAATGCTCGCACTAAGAACCATGAGAATTTTTGCGGCCAAGATGCTCTCCCTATTTTGTGGGCCTAACGCTCGTGACGCTCCACATTCTATGCCGCATCGTTCTTTTGACGAAATACGAAACCCGGCACGCGCCCTGAAGGCTCTGCGTTCATCGTTTTGACGGATAGTTGGCGATAAATCGCGATATCACGTGCGCCGTGAAAAGGCGCTGGTCGACTGCGGGTGAAAGTCCCGCCCGGGAACTGGGTTCGCTCCACCCGGAAGCAATCGGAGCGGCGGTGGAGGAAACGAAGCCGTCGGAGCCTCCGGTGTAGAGGGTCGCTTA
>WNFA01000998.1_pt1 | contig 25321 bp, 16 predicted proteins | sample 5400481 | NCBI WGS metagenome assembly WNFA01 (sample SAMN13153340, study PRJNA577476) | soil metagenome | isolation source: 120 cm saprolite under Douglas fir tree site 2 hole 1 replicate 2 | place: USA:California | collected 2015-04-18 | reverse complement strand
ACAATCCGCTTGACAACCCTGTTCCATCGGGTGTCTCATTTTCCGCAGCACCGGGGATAAATCGATTTACTCAATTCGTTTTTCCAATATCGCTTCGAGGTGAACAACCATGCGCCGCAGCTTGTTGCTCTCTCTTCTTCTCTCACTTTGCGCCCTTTCTGCGTATGCACAGTTTAAGGCCAGCATCCAGGGCACCATCATGGATTCCAAAGGTGGCGCCGTCGCCGGCGCCAAAGTGACCGTGACCAACCAGGGGACGGGCGTCACCAGGGACACCGTCGCCTCGGACGAAGGCTTCTACCGTGTAACAGAGCTTCCGCCCGGGAACTACACAGTCACAGTCGAGGCGGCCGGCTTCAAGAAGTCCGTCTCCAACAGCATCGTCGTCCAAGCCGAACAACCTCGCGGCTTTGATGTCACTCTCCAAATCGGTGCAAGCTCCGAATCTGTCACCGTCACTGCTACCTCTGAGGCTCTCTCGACCGAAAATGCCAACCTCGGCACTTCCATCTCTTCCCAGGAGCTTCAGCGGCTTCCCCAAGTGGAACGCGATCCTTACTCCCTTCTTCGCTTGACACCCGGCATCTTCGGTGACGGCGCGCGCCAGGGCAATGGCAACTCCTCAAACTTGCCCAATGATTCCGGCAAAGGAGGGTCGAACTCAGCAATCTTCCAAATCGAAAACACCGTTCAGGTATCTGCGAACGGCCAGCGTGCCGCCTCAAATAATTTCACCATCGACGGCGTCAGCGTCAACAGCCTCGGATTCGGGGGGACCGCGGTTATCACCCCCAACCAGGAATCCATTCAGGAGATCACCGTTCTATCCAGCTCCTATTCCGCGGAGGACGGCCGCGGAACCGGAGCTCAGGTCAAAGTCGTTTCCAAGAGCGGCACGAATCAATTTCACGGCACTGGCTTTTTCCAATACCAGGATCCCAACTGGAACGCCTTCAACAAATTTCACGGCGCACAATTGGAGCTGCCCTCGCGCGTAAACACTAAGTTCCGGCAGTTCGGCGGGAGCCTGGGCGGACCAGTTTGGAAGGACAAGCTGTTTTTCTTCTTCTCTTATGAAGGCCTTCGCAGCAACAATCAGGACATTTCCACGGGTACTTGGGTCGAGACCCCTCAGTTCCGCCAGCTGGTGATTGGTGCGCGGCCAGGAAGCGTAACCGCTAAAGTCCTGGCTTCTCCAGGAATCACGCCCAGAATCGCCAATGTTCTCACATCAACCTGTGCTGGTGCTGGTATCACCGATCCCACCCAGTGTCAGGCCGTCACCGGCGGGCTCGACGTCGGTTCTCCAACCGGCGCCACCGGTCAATACGTTCCGCTCGACGGCGCCCATTTTGCCGGCGGCGGACTCGACGGCATCCCGGATATCCAGTTTGTTCAACTTGCTCTCCCGAGCTCGACCAACGGGAATCAGTACAACTGGCGCGTGGACTACAATCGAGGGAAAGATCAATTTGCGTTCAGTACCTATCTGACCAGGGCGAATAGTTCCAGCAGCGACGCGGGAGGCCGCAGTCGGCCACAAGGCGACATTGCGCAGAAACCGCAGAATCAGTCCGAAGCGCTGGCCTGGATTCGCGTTCTCTCCCCGACCCTCGTCAACGAGGCGCGCTTCAATTTCACCCGCTTTGCCTTCAACCAGGTCACTGCCAATAGCAATGTCAATTTCGGCATTCCCCGCATCGAAATCGAAGGTTACAGCTTTGATCGCATCCGCTTCGGCGCGGACCGCTCCGAAACCACCCCCGCCGTTCTAACGCAGAACACTTACAACTTCCGCGACAGTGTCAGCAAGGTAATCCGCACCCACGCCCTGAAAGCAGGCTTTGACCTGAGCGCGGAGCAGGACAACAATAACCTCCTCGGCGGTGCGCGCCCGCTCTACAGTAACGTGCGCCTCTGGAACTTCGCCAACAGCACGCCCATCTTCGAGGCCATTAACGCCGACCCACGCAACGGCGGTCCCGCCAACGGCCAGCGCTACCTCCACTCCAAGGCCACCGCCTTTTTCGTTCAAGACGATTGGAAAGTGAAGTCAAATCTCACCATGAATTTGGGTCTGCGCTACGAATATTACCCGCCCCTCAGCGACGCCAAGGGCCAGCTTTCGAACATCACCATTCCGTCCGGCGTTCTCGTCAATGCCAAGGTCGGATTTGCCGACTCGCTGATCCAGCCCGATCGCAACAATTTCGGCCCCCGCCTGGGCTTTGCATGGAGCCCATCTCGATTCCGCGACAGCACCGTCGTTCGCGGCGGCTTCGGCGTCGCCTACAATCGCACCGACAACGTCCTCTTCTCCAACGCGCGCGGCAATCCCCCGGCATTTTCCCGCTTTAACATTTGCTGCGGCACTTCGACTCAGGACTTCAGCACGCCCTTCGACGGTGGTGTCATTACCTATGTGCTCGGGAGCAGCAATTCCGCAACCAGCTATCCCGTGAATCCAGCTCTCGGTTTCGGAATCGATCCCAAGAATGGCGGAGTCTGCGCCAACACCGCTTGCACCGGAGATCAGGCCGTCGAGATTTATGGCGGCACTCCCAACTTCCGCAACGCCTACGTCTACTTGTATTCCCTTGACGTCGAGCGCCGTCTGCCGTGGCGTCTCATCGCCACCGCCGGCTATCAGGGCAGCGCAGGGCACAAACTCACGCGCCTTGTTAACCAAAATTTCCTCCAAGCGCCCAATCCAGCTTTCTTTGCCGTCTTCATTCCGACCAGCGACGTCAATTCTAATTACAACTCTTTGAACATGCGCTTGCGCCGCCAGTTTGATCGGGGCTTCCTGTTTGACTTCTACTATCGATACAGCAAGAGCATCGACCAGCTTTCCAACGAAGGTCCCGGCGCGCAGACCAACCAGACCGATCCGGCGCGTCCGCAGAACGAGCACGGACCATCGGATTTCGACGCCAAGCACTCCTTCACGGCAAGCGCACTGTGGGATCTCCCCATCTACCGCACGCGCACCGATTGGATCGGCAAAGTCGTCGGCGGTTGGCAAATCAACGCCATCATGAGCGCCCACACGGGCTTTCCGTGGACGCCAGTCACAGGCCAAATCAGATCCGTGGCCATTACCAGCGCCGACACCATCGGTACCACTCGGCCGTCGGCCTTGCTGGTACAACCCCCGCGGGACACTTCCAACAGCGCCTTCCTCACACCCAATTTTAATTTCCCAGGCATCGTCCGCAACGGCAACTGTACTCCAGCCAACGGCCCTCTCCAGGGTTCGCCGTATTTCAACATTTGCACTAAGGGTCCTCCGGGCATCGGCCGCAACTCCTTCCGCGGACCCCACTACTTCGGCCTCGATTTCAGCCTGGCGAAGCAATTCGGTCTGCCCAGCCTGAAGTTCCTCGGCGAAGGCGCGAAACTCGAGTTGCGCGGCAACTTCTTCAACGCCTTCAACAAGCTCAACCTTCAACCGATTGTTTTCGGCACGAACCAGGCCACAATCGAAGATACTAAGTTCGGCCAGTCTCCCGGTGGCCTGGCTGGCCGCGTCATCGAATTCCAGGCGCGCTTCAGCTTCTGAGTCTCAACTCTCCCCAGGGGCGCCCGCCGTGGCGGGCGCCCCTGCATCTCTCACCGATCTTCAGGAGCCGCCGAATGGCCCATCTGACCTCCGGGAAAAATTCTACGCGTGTCGCGCTCCTCTTCTTTGGAGCCGTCGCTGTTCTGGTCGGTGGCCTCTTTCGCGCACAGACCGCCGCGCATTCACAAACACTTGCCGAAGCCGTCGAGATTGACGCCAACGCTCCGTCACACCCCTTCCCCCACTTTTGGGAGAAAATGTTCGGCTCCGAACGCGGCACCGTCACTCTTCGCGAAAGCTACCGCAACGACCTCCGCGAAACGCGCCGCATCACCGGCTTCGAATACGTCCGCTTTCACGCCATCTTCCACGACGAGACCGGCTTCTACGACGAGGACAAAGACGGTAAGGCCATTTACAACTTTTCCTACATCGATCAGATTTACGACGGCCTGCTCCAAAACCACGTCCGCCCCTTCATCGAGCTCAGCTTCATGCCCAAAAAGCTTGCCTCTGATCCGAGCGCTCTCCACCCCTTCTGGTACAAGCAAAACGTCTCTCCGCCCAAGAACTGGGACAAGTGGGAGCAGCTCATTGAAAACTTCGCTCGCCATCTAGTCGCGCGCTACGGCGAAGACGAAGTCGCGCAGTGGTATTTCGAAGTCTGGAACGAGCCCAACATCGACTTCTGGGCCGGCAATCCGAAGGAAGCCACTTACTACGAGCTCTACGATCGCGCCGCGCGCGCCATCAAGCGCGTCAGCCCCGGCCTCCGCATCGGCGGCCCCGCCACCGCACAAGCTGCCTGGGTCGACCGCTTCCTTGCCCACTGCAAGGAAAAGAACGTTCCCGTGGACTTCGCTTCAACCCACGTCTACGGCAACGACCGCGCCGAAGACGTCTTCGGCACGCACGAGCAAATCCCCCGCACACAGATGGTCTGCCGCGCCGTCAAAAAAGTTCACGACCAAATCGCCGCGTCCCCATATCCGCACACGCCCCTCATCTGGAGCGAATACAACGCCAGCTACATGAACGAGCCTGCCGTCACCGACACCGCCTTCATGGGCCCCTGGCTCGCCAACACCCTCCGCCAGTGCGACGGCCTCACCGAAATGATGAGTTATTGGACCTTCTCCGACGTCTTCGAAGAGCAGGGCGTCGTCAAAACGCCTTTCTACGGCGGCTTCGGCCTCTTCGCCGAGCGCAGCATCCCCAAGCCCGCCTTCAACGATTTCGCTCTCCTCCATGAGCTCGGCGAAACGCGTCTGGATGTAAGCTCCGACTCCGCGCTCGTCACCCGCCGCAAAGACGGCTCGCTCGCCATTGCCGTCTGGAATCTTTTTCTCCCCGAAGAATCGGGCTCACCAAAAACCATCACTCTGCGCTTGAAAGGCTTCACCGGCGCGCCTTCTGCCCGCGTCACCATCGTCGACAAAGATCACGGCTCGCCGCTCCCGGCCTGGGAGAAAATGGGCCGCCCCGCCTTTCCGACCCTCGCCCAAATCGAAGCTCTCCGCAAAGCAGCCGTCCTCCCCGCCGCGCAATCCCTAAAACTCACCAACGGCTCCGTCACTCTCACCTTGCTGCCGCACGCCCTCGCCCTACTCGAACTCAGCAAGTAATTTGAAGAAGAGCCATGCTTCTCAGTGCTCGCGGAACGGCGCCTCGAAATCGGCTCGTTTGTGAAGGGTAGCGATACGGAAAGAGTGTGTCACCCGCCGGCAGGCCGAACCCTGGCTAGCTTTTTCTAAGAAGCACGGACTGCCGCTCGCCGGTCGAGGGCGACGGAGAGATGCTGATCGAGCGCCACGGCGACGTAGCGCGAGCAGGTCTCCATCTCAGCGGAGGCCCAGGCGGAGAGTGCGGGTTGAATCGACTGCAATGCCTTCTGCAGCTTCGCCACAACATGGTAGTAGCCTGTTATCTCACGCAGCCATGGCGTGCTTTGCTTGAGGCCCGGCGACAGTTGGTCGCAAAGCCCCAGCAGCGTGTTGAAATCGCTCGCGCCGATGGATTCCGCGTCTATCCCGGTGGCTGCGCGCAACGATCCAGAAAGCGGTTGATTGGCGGTTGTCAGCCAAATCATTCGCCACTGATAGATGGCGAACCGCAAGAGCGCCATCACCGAAATCGCGAGAATAAGGACCGAAGTCATTTCTGATGTCTCCCGAAAAGTCTGCCAGCATGACGAGAAGCCTCCTATAGAACCGCCGTACTAAAGTACAGGTACTGGCCGCACGACCATCTGGAGCCCGCCTGCCATTAGCAGCGCAATGAGCCGTGCCGGCCCTCTGCGCAACTCCTTTACTTTCTGGGAATAAGCTCGTCAGTAACCACTCTGGCGCAACCCGGGGCCAACAACCTTGACCCGTAGGTTCGTCCATTCTAGGGTGGGGAGACCCCTAATTGAGCAAATTGCTGCATCCCATGAGCGACACCCAGAAGCGCCCAAACCCGCCCCCCGCAAAGGCGCCCGATCGAGACATCCTGGACAACCTTCGCAGAATTGAAAAACGAGATTGGTCGGTCTGGGCAAGCACCATCTTAGTGATGTTCCTCCTGACCGGGGCCATCATTTCACTCGCTCTGCCCTCCCTCATCGAAGGAGCCACAACTTTCCTGAGGATCAAGCTCACCGAAGCGATCTTAGGCCTGGTCGCTCTCGTCGTCCTCTTCAACATCTACACCGTCTATCAGCAAGTGCTCATCAAGCGGCTCCGGCGTCAGCTTGCGGAAAAGCAGGACCATTCCCTGGTACTGCGCGATCTGGCCATGGTCGACGCGCTGACCGGTTTGTACAACCGGCGATTTGCCGAACAGCGCCTTGCGGCGGAGGTGGCCCGCTCCGCCCGCAAGGGGCATCCCCTGACCGTGGTGCTGTTGGACTTGAACGATTTCAAGCACATCAACGATACCTTTGGTCACCCGGCCGGTGATCTGGTGCTGCAGGAATTTGCCTCTAGCCTCAATAACGCCATTCGTGGCGGGGACCTCGCGGTCCGCATGGGCGGCGATGAATTCCTCCTCATTCTTCCGGAATGTAATCTTGTGCAATTGCAGCTTGTCCTTGGCCGCCTTGGTCTTCTCGAAGTGGTGTGGCAGGGCCAGAAAATCCCGGTTACGTGTTCCGCAGGCTGGAGGGCCTATGTATCCGGGGACCTCCCCGAGGGCATGCTCGCCGCCGCCGATCAAGCTCTGTACGCCAACAAACGCGCTGGGAAGAAATCTCCTCTTCCCGGATCCGTAACCGCCTGATTCGTGCTCCGTCGGGGAGCATGTGTGGAAACTAGGGAGGAGCTACTGAAGAGGGAGAATCTTCCAATAGGCCGGCTCTACCCTGTGATTATTTCGTGACACACGCCTCCATCTTTCCTTTTTCGCCGAGCGGCTCAAACTCGTCACTCGCCACCCGCGCTTCTCGAAAACCATACTGCTTGACATTTACCGGAAAGCAGTATACCATCATGCGGTGATCCGGTCTTTTCGCTGCGCCGAGACCGAGCGCCTCTTCCACCGGGAAGCCGTACGCCGCTTCAAGGCCATTGAGCGCCAGGCTCTTCGAAAACTGGACATGCTCGACGCGGCGCCCGATCTCCGAACGCTCTCGACGTTGCCGGGAAACAGATTGGAGCGCTTGAAAGGTGATCGCCAGGGCCAGTACAGCATGCGCATCAATGACCAGTGGCGTATTTGCTTTGCGTGGCGGGATGGCCACGCCTATGAAGTCGAGATTGTGGATTACCACTAGAAGGCCATCATGGCAAAGAGACTGAAGCCGGTGCATCCGGGAGAGATTCTCCGCGAGGAGTTCATGGCCCCTCTCGGACTGAGCATGAACAAGATGGCCATGGCCTTGCGCGTCCCAGTGACACGCATTGCCGACATCGTCAACGAGCGCCGCGGCATTACCGCCGACACGGCGCTTCGCTTTGCCCGTTATTTCAACAACTCCCCTGTTTTCTGGATGAATCTCCAGACCCGCTACGACCTGGAAGTCGCAGAAGACGAAATCGCCGCCAGAGTTACGAAGGACGTACAGCCGCTGGAAACCGTCACCCCGCGTCATTCCTAGAAAGTATGTCCCGTCCGCGGGTCGCGGCTTTTCCCTACCTCCTTGCTTCCTTTTCTCTTCCAACCTCCAATATCTGATGCGCCCTGTAGGCCTCATAAGGTGTGCCCGATTGCATAGTCACCCGCGCTCCCTCACTGGCTTTCCCATCGCATCATTGCAGTTTTCGTTCTAACTTCCAACTTGCAACCATCGTCATTGATATTCCTTCGGCCGTGGCCTACCACGCCGACGTAATTAACGCGGGAGTGCTGAGGTATGAAGGGAGCCAAGGGCCGAACAATGAATGGATGCCAGCGGGCGGCCAGCGGGTGTGAAAAGCTATGCTACACTGTCGTTTTTCGCGCACGTCCTACCCGCGGAGGACTGCGACCAAAGTAGGGATATGCCCGTATGCTTTCGACGTGCTTGCGCGTAGCGTGTCTCGTCCTGTTCGTCCCCGCCGTGGCGATTGCGCAAACGGCGGTCGAAGGCACGGTGCATGACACTGGCGGCCGCCCGGTAGCCAATGCGTCCATCTCTTTGCGGCATCAGGACGGAGCGATTGTTCTGACCACGGTTTCGGACGGCAGCGGGAAGTTTCGCTTTCCGGCCGTCGAAGCAGGCGCTTACTCATTGATGGTGGAGGCTGCGGGCTACTTCAATCCCAGGTACGATTTCGTGCTGCGTCCACGGCAACCGGTTTCGCTGAGCATCGAGCTGCAAAGAAAGGAAACGCTGCGGCAAAGCGTCGAGGTGCCGGCCAATTACCTGACCATAGATCCCGAGAAAACCGGGAGCTCTTACACGTTTACTCGCCAGGATCTGCAGAAGCTGCCCGAGCCGATGATGGAGAGCACGAACGACCTGGTCAATAACCTGATGCCGGGCGCGAGCGACAGCCACGACAATTTTCTGGCCGTGCGCGGAACGGAGTTTTCGCTCCACGAGTTCATCAACGGGGTTTCGTTCCTGGACAATACGCAGCCGCAGTTTTCCGCGGGCGTCAGCCCGCAGATTTTCGAGACCGTGGACTTGATGACCGGCGGATTTGCGCCGGAATATGGCAACCGCTTCGGCGGGGTGTTGGACATCACCACGCGATCCGGCGCCGAGCTGACGGGGCACGGAGACGTCAATTTTCGCGGCGCCAGCGTGGATAATTACGACCTCAACGCGGACTACGGAGGGCAGGCAGGCAAGCTCGCGTATTACTTTTTCGTGGATGGATTCACCTCCGGGCGCTACCTCGAGCCGCCCGAGCCGAAGGAACTCTTTGATTTTGGCAAAGGGTCGCGCGCGACGGCGCAGTTTGACTGGCATGCCGGGGACAAGGACGCCTTCAAGCTCCTTTTGATGGGTTCCGGGACCAATTTTCAGCAGCCCAATATCATCGTGGATCAGGAAACCGGGCGGGATGCCCAGCGGCACCTTCGCCAGTACACGGCGATTCTCGGCTGGCTGCATACTTTCTCTCCACAAACGCAGCTGCAAACTTCTGTTTACGAGCGCACGGGATCTGACAAAGTCTTGCCCACGACCGACCCGGACACGCCTCTTTCGTCGGCATCGCGCGCTTCATTCACGCTGGGCGTTAAAAGCGACCTCTCGCACTCTTGGCGCGGGCATTTCTTTAAGGCAGGAGTCGATCTCGTCCGGCTGCGCGAAGGCGAGAGCTTTTTCTTCGATAGCCGCGGAGACCCGGATGTGTTCCCCGCGTTCCGCGGGTGGGGCAAGGGCGGGCAGGCCAGCTTCTACGTCCAGGACCATTTTTCGCCGGTTCGGAACCTGACCGTCGATCTCGGCCTGCGGTACGACCACTTCGACCTGGTGGACGCTGACCAGCAAGCCAGCCCGCGTGTGGGTTTTGCCTACCACATCAACAAGACCAAGTCCGTGATTCACGGGGCCTACAATCGGTTGTTTTCGCCGCCGCCCATCGAGTATTCGCTGCTGGCCAGCTTTATCGGGAACAACGCCGCGGTTCCAGCCCAACGAGTGGGCAACGTGCGCCCGTACACGCAGCACTATTACGAGCTGGGATGGTCACAAGAAATCGCGCCCCGCGTAAGCCTGGAGTTGAACGCGTACCTGCACACCGGGAAAAACAGTTTCGAGAACCACGAGATCTCCATCTCGCGGATTTTTGTGCCCATCAATTTCGCAAGCGCGCGCTCGAAGGGCCTCGAGTTTGTCGTGAACATGCGCCAACTGGAGCGTCTCGGCATTTCCGGGCGGCTTCAATACGCGCTGGCAAAAACCTATTTCTATGGGCCGATTACCGGAGGCTTCGCGGGCGATGAGCCGCTGGTGGCCGGTGAACGGATCATTCCTGCTTTTGACCAGACGCACACAGGCACGGCGCAGGTTTTCTACCACAACAATTGGCGAAATTTCTGGGCGGGAAGCGCGCTGCGTTACGGCAGCGGCACAATCGTCGAAAACGGGCCGCGGCTACCCCAGCACTTTACCGCCGACCTGGCCACTGGACTGATGCTCTGGAAAGCCGAGCCACGGTCCCTGGATCTGGAATTCAACATTACCAACGTGAGCAACAGCATCTACCAAATCGCCAAAGAGAGCGAAGAGATCCCCATCCAGTACGCGCCCTCGCGCACAGTCGGAGGGGGCTTAAAGTTTCACTTCTAACAGACACTCAGACAGCTTAAAAATTCGGCCAACACCCGCTTTGAGATTGAGACGCTTATTATTTCGCTGGCGTTTCGGCGGGCCGAGAAAAAAACCGGCGAGCGGCTCGAGGCGCGCTTGTTCAACGAAGATGTGCGTCGAACCAGGCGAGAGTGCGCTCAATGAGGTCGCGCTGGTGCCTGGGATTCGCGAACATGTGGCCTTCGTGTTCGTAGACGATGAACTTCGTTTCGACACCGAGAGTTTTCAGCGCGTGCCAGAATTCGTAGGACTGCGGAGTGGGGCATTCGCCGTCGCTGTCGCCGACGAGAATGAGTGTGGGCGTCTTGGCTTTCTTGATGAAGGTGATGGGCGAGCTTTTGGCGTATACGTCCGGATCATCGTAGACGGACTTGCCGAAAAAGGGAATCATCCACTGGTCGATCTGGTTCTCGCCGTAGTAGCTCAAATAATTGGCGATTCCAGCGCCGGCCACGGCCGCCTTGAAACGGTTGGTTTGGGTGACGGCCCACATGGTCATGTAGCCGCCGTAGCTCCAGCCGGAGACGCCCAGGCGGTTTGGATCAATGGGCGCGACGCGCAGCGCTTCGTCAACGCCGGCCATGATGTCGCGAAAATCTCCGTAGCCAAAATCCTTAACGTTGGCGCGCGTGAACGCTTCGCCCTGGCCATAGCTTCCGCGCGGATTAGGACGCAAAAGAAAATATCCTGCGTCAGAGAGCGGCATGGGGTAATCATGCGGACCCGGCCACGCCGATTCCACGGCCGAGCTCGGACCGCCGTGAATCTGAACAACGAGCGGATATTTCTTCGAGGGATCGAAAACGCGCGGATAGACGAGCCAGCCCTGCACGTCGTAAGCGTCGCTTTTCCAGTGGATGGTCTTGGCTTCTCCCCAGGCGGGCTTCAGATTCTTGTTGCGCTGCGTAATCTGCTTCCAATTGCCGATGGGCCCGGCCCAAACTTCCGGCGGCGCGCTGAACGAACTGCGGACGATCGCGGAGGTCTTGCCGTCAAAAGCCAACGAAAGATTTGGCCCCCACAAACCCGCGGTCAATCGCTCGGAGCCTCGATAGAGCTGCTGGATTTTCCCGTTGGCGGTGTCGACGGCAGCCACGCCAGCGTCGCCGTCGATGAACTCGGCGAAGAAAATCTTGCCGCCGGGCGCCCAGTTGAGCCAGGAGGCGGAAGCCTTCATTCCAGGCGTGAGGTTTCGGGGTTTTCCTCCGGCTGCTGGCATGGAAAAAACGTCGCCACCGACGGAGTCCTCATCGCTCATTAGACCTTCAATGAACGCGACGTTCGAACCGTCGGGAGAGAAAATGGGGCGGGCGATCTGGAGAGCGGGCTTGTAGATGGATTTGAGCTGCGCGGCTGTGGAATCGAGCAGGTAGAGTTGCGCAATCCACCAATTATTGTCGCCGTTCCCGGGCGCGGCGGTGACGACAAAACTTTTCCCGTCGGGAGACCAGTCGTATTCGTAAACATAAGCGTCGGCAGGAGAAACCTGACGAAGAGTCCCGCCGGCCAGTTCGACGAGGGCGAGACGCTGTTCGAAAAATGCGTCCTTGATCTCACCGGTTTCAGGCGTCTCGGCGACGAGCGGGCCGGCCGCGCGGGTCGCGTTTTCCGTGAACAAGACAGCGATGGTTTGGCCGTCAGGCGACCAGGCGGGAGCGGAGAGGAAACCCTTTACTTGCGTCAGTTTCCGCGCCGGACCGCCGGTGGCATCGACGACATAGAGTTGAGACTGACCGGCCTTCTGTGCGTCGGAGAGAAAGGCGATTTTCTTGCCGTCGGGCGACCAGGTGACACTGCCTTCGACGTGAATGGAGTCGGCAACTCCTGCGCCGACTCGTTTTTGCTTGGATTGCCCGTCGATATCCTGAACGTAAATGACCGTGTCGCCAGTGGATGCGCCTTTTTTTGTGATGATCGATTCCACCCAGGCGACTTTTTTGCCGTCGGGAGAAATTGCAGTTTGTTGGAACTGATGTGTGGTGAAGAGGGTTTTGACGATTTCGTCGAGCGGTGCCGCGGCTTTTGGCTTCGCGGTGGCTGCGGGACGCGCTTCGGCTAGCTGCTTCGTGGCTGCTTTCTCCTGCGCGAGGCTGCTGTTCATCGCGAGAAGAAAAAGTAGTGAACGGGCTGCGGCAGCGGGCCAATGTCCGCGATTCATCATTTTCCATCCTCGAGGGGCGTAATTGTGGGCGCGAGTACCATAATCCGCCAGAGCATTGGCCGCAAGCCTTGCTTGGGAGAAGAGTTGTTGTTCGGTCACCGGCGGGCGAGTAGAATCCGCGCGAGCTGACCTATGGGGGTAGAAATGATCGATCGACGTGGATTCCTTTCTTCGATCGCGGGCGCTGCCAGTGTTGCGGGCGCGCTGCGTTATTCGAATGCGTGGCTGGCGAGGCTCGAGGAGGCGCCGGCGCAATTGCCGGACCGGGCGCTTTACGATTCGAATGAAGAGACCTACTGGACGGAACTGCGCAAGCAGTTCCTGATTCCAGCGGACGAGGTGTACCTCAACAACGGAACGGTGGGGTCATCGCCGGCGCCGGTGCTGCGCGCAATTTTCGACGCGTACAACGAGTCGGAGCAAATGGCGCAGACCGATCCCGAAGATTATCCGATCTGGGGCTATGCGGCGTGGAATCAGTTCCGCGATCCGCTGACGGACTTTGTCGGCTGCACGCGCGATGAGATCGCGCTGGTGCGGAACGCCACGGAAGCGAACAGCTACATCGCCAATGGTGTGGACCTGAAGGCTGGCGATGAAGTGTTGATCACCGATCAGGAGCATCCGGGAGGCGAACATCCCTGGAACCTGCGCGCGAAGCGCTACGGCATCGTGGTGAAGAAAATCACACTGCCGAAGCCGGTGCCGAACGCAGCGGATGTTCTGAATCGATTCAGTGACGCAATCACGCCGCGGACGCGGGTGATTTTCTTCAGTCACATTACGACGGTCACTGGCGTGGTTTTGCCGGCGCGGGAGTTGTGCGCGCTGGCGCGTTCGAAAGGCCTTCTTTCCGCCGTCGATGGCGCGCATGTGATAGGCATGATGCGGCTGAATGTACATGAAATCGGATGCGACATGTATTCGTCGAGCCCGCACAAGTGGCTGCAAGCGACAAAGGGCACGGGGTTCCTCTATGTACGCGATGAAGTGATCGACCGCGTATGGAACACGCTTGCGACGGAAGGCTGGAATGATACCAAGATTCGCGCAGAGCGTTTCCAGCGGATCGGCAGCTCGAATGTGCCGGCGCTGCACGGGCTGCGCGCGGCGATTCAGCTTGCCAATCAAATCGGACTGGAGCGCATCGAACGACGGCACCGGCAGATGGCGGACTACATCTTGAAAGAGATGATGCAGCGGGGTGGCCAGTCGTGGACGTCGCCGGATCCGGCGCTACGCTGCGGAATCGCGACTGTGAACGCCGCGCCGGTGACGATGCCCGATCTGGAAATCTGGATGTGGAAGACGAAAAAGATTCGGATTCGCGGCGGCGCGCCTTCGAAGATCCGACTCTCGACGCCGTATTACTTGCTGCGGAAGGATGTGGACCGCTACCTGGCCGCGTTTGACGAATACAAACACGTCAAGAATCTCGCATAACGCTCCGGAGCGGAACGAAGGCCGTACGATCGGGTCTAAGCGCTAGTGGCGCAGATTCCTGTCTGTCATTCTTACGGCCAAGTGACCCAAGCAGCGACAACTTCCCAGAACGGGACTTCTGGACAGTGAAGAGAAACTAGGCTCTTCCGGTTCGTGCGTTGGTAGGTTGATCAGGGATGAGGTCCATTAGTTGGCGGGAAACCTGTCATGAACAGTTCTCGGGATACCAACGAGGGATGAGCAGTATTTATTTGCTCAGTGGAACTAACTGTTGACTGAGGCCGTCAGGCTTCCTGCACGGCTGCTTGACTCACGGTTGTCGGCTGACCATTGCAACCCAAAGCACACAGCATCACGAGGACCGAAAAAACCATACCGCACTTACGCATCTGGAAACTCCAAGCCGATGTCATACCAACTAATATGTGCGTTCAGGAGCGCATCATACGTTGGAGGAACGATGGATGTCTATAAATCAGGGTACCTCCAGGGTCGGCCACAATTGTTGATTGCGGTCCGCAAACGGCGTTCTGGGAAGTTGGCAGGACAATGGGACGCGCACGTCGCTCGACTGAATGTGGTTGTTGCAAGGTGCGCGCTACCACCGAGTGAGACTGCCCTGACGACACGAGCTGACAAATTGCTTGTGGCTAGGGGCTGAAAGAAAAGCGGCAGGGCGTTCGAAAGAACGCCCTGCCGGAAGGAACGAAGACGGTTTACAGCTGCGGATGTTCAGGAAAGTCCGGCTGCTGCGGAACCGGCCGATTCTGCGGCGGGGTTGGCGCAGAATCCGGGGTCTTTGCGGAGACGGGCGTGACGCTGGCCGGAGCCGTCGAACTGATCGTGGAGAGTTCGGAGGCCTTGTACCTGGGCGCGCTGACGTAGCCGTGGACGAGGTTCTTGTCGACCTTGTTCACCACGATTTGCACGGGCTGCGACTCGTTTTCGGTGTGAATCCAGATGGGCTCGTAGAGATTCACTCTTTTCTTGCTGAGATGATTGTCGTCCACGATCATGTCGAGGTCAAAGTTCTTGTGCTTGGTGTCCGCCTTGCGCAGCGAGAGAGTGAGCGGGCCGAAGCGCTGGAACTGCTTTGACTTGGTGAGGTCAAATTCGAAATAGCTGCGCTCGCCGCGCTTGGCGAGAGCCACCAGCTCCTCATGGGTCCTGGCGATGGAGCCGTTGAGATCGTCGCGGGTGGAACTGAGGCTGCCCTCGAGGTCCGAGCGATTCTTGGCGACGAGGTCCTGCGTGTCCTTCAATTGTTTTTGCTGCTCGGCGAGCTGCGACTGAAGCTGCTTATAGCGCTTGTCTGCCGGTGAAGCGGCGCGTTTGGCGGCAGCATTCTTGGCAGCGGGTTTGGCTGCGGCCTGTTGTGCTGCAGCTTGAGCCGCCGCTTGCGCCGTGGTCATTTCCTGCAGTTTTGCATTGAGTGTGCCGACTTGTGCCTGCAGGTCAGTCATTGCGGCGTTCGCAGAGGCCTCTTGCGCCGTCAGATGGCCGGCGAGGATTTGCTGCCGATAGCCGTAGCTGAAGGCGATGGCGGCGACGCCGAGCAGTACCACGACGGCAACCACAAGCAAGCGGTTTGTTCCAGTAACCGGGGATGTTTCTGCATGTCCACTATCGTGCGGTTCTTGATACTCCTCCATAAACGACCTCCTGAATTTCTTGCCCTTGCGAGGCACGGTTCCCATGAAAGATTCGTCAATCCGGTGCGATTCCGGATTGGGGGATTGGGCGCCCTAAATTTGATGCGCCGTTGCCAAGACAAGTCTCTTCGCTTGGTAACTGAGCAAGCCGGGTGCCGGGGTGCTCCCAAGCGGGGCGTGATGTAAAGCGTGGCTTTACAGTGAGTAAGAGGCTGTATTTCGCAGTCGAAGCTGGCGAGCACAGTACTAGAACTGGAAAATTCTCCCTGAGTCCAGGGCAATGTTTCTCAGCTAGCGCCGTTCCAACTCGCTGGAGCGAATCCTCTTGGAACGACCGCCTCCACGCTTTCAAGCGAGGTCTTGATTCTCCGTTCGGCCCAAATAGTTGGAACGGCACTAGTCGTAGACACAAAAGAATTTGTGCTGGTCGGTGTCCTGGCGCTCTTGCAGCAGTGGAATGCTCTGGCGCGCATAATCACCGAGCCTGGTTTGGGGCGTCATTTGGACGACCCGTTCGTATAGGGCGATGGCTTTGACGCGGGCGTCATCAGCACCTTGGCGGTACGGCTTAGGGTCGATGTAGTCGTCTTGCCCGTCCGCGACGCGGCTCAAGGACCACCAAGCTTCATAAGCCTGGGCCACGAGAAAAGTCACCTGTGGGCGGTAAGTACTGGCGGGATGCTGAGCGAGAAAGGATTCACCCTGGCGGATGACTTCCCGGAATTGATCTGCGCCTTTCATGCACGTACCGCTGGTGTCCCATCCGTACTCGAGGAGAATAACAAATGCACGCTCTCCCCAATCTGTGGAGGGGTAGTCGAGCCAAAGGCGCCAAAGAAGATCGTGAGGGTAGATGAAAACTCCGCCGAGGCCTGCGCCTTGCAAAGTGAGGTGATATCGAGCGAGGTCAGTGCGGAGCTGATGGCAGTCCGCCTTATTCTCCATGGCGCACCATATTTCCTGGGCCACGAAGTCTGCGGCAAGAAATATCGCAGGGCGCTGCGCGGGCGACGATTTTTCTGCGTTGTCGAGAAGTTGGAAAAGGACTCGGCGATAGGCAGGATCATTGCTCTTCGATGTCTGAACTCCTAGAACTGATTGGAGCTCGGGGTAGGCGGGAGCCAAATCGTGGAGAAGTGCCGTGTCGAGATCTTGGCGGAAGTCCGCCATTGGATCCAGTGTGGTGTGAAAAAGCGGATCTTCGGGCGACGTTTGGCGTGGAGCTGGCTGGTCAGCTTGCGTGTTTGACCTGGGCAGGTTTGAAGCCTGGGGAGTGAGCTGGAGGCGAGCCTCAACCGGGGCACGTTGTAGCTTTACTTCGAGCGGTGGCGGGACGGCTCGGAGGCGAAAATAGTAGAAGCCCCCGCAAGCCAAGAGCGCGACCAATAAGAAACCCCTCACGATGAGCGGAGTTCGTGTTCTCCAAGGGCCGGTTGCTGGGGGCTGGTCCATACCGCACACATCCTGAGAAAAATCCGGCAGCTAACACCTGCTTGCATTCCATTATCCAGTTTCTCCCTGGGATAGGAGGAGATTTGGGAGCACAGAGGCGCTAAAGGGGCATCGGCCATGCCGGCACACGAGCGGGTTGCCCGGCGCGTTGAAGTGCGCCGAAGGGCTGTGCTAGCATCCGCGGGGTAGAGGGAGCGGACTAGGGGTAAATCGCTTGTCCGGTGTCCCACACCGCAGAAAATGGGCATCAGGGCCGCCCTCTCCTCATTCACCGGGGCACGAGGGCACCACAGCATCGCCAAGCGCAGGCCCGCGCCTGAATCATTCAGGACGGACCCTGCTCCACGGAGGTTCAAGCACATGAAAAGCTATCTCACCAAGGACATCAGAAACGTTGGCATTGTAGGCCACGGCGGCACCGGAAAGACGCAACTGGTGTCGTCGTTGCTGCACACCGCGGGGATGACGCCGCGGTGGGGAAAAGTTGCGGAAGGCAGCACCACTACGGACTGGGATGATGAAGAGATTGCGCGAAAAATTTCGATTCAGACGGGCCTGGCGCATGCGGAATGGCCCACGAGCAATGCCGAAAAAGTCAAAGTCAATCTGATTGATCTGCCCGGATACTCCACGTTTATCACGGAAGCGAAGGCTTCGCTGATCGCGGCGGATGCGGCGCTGATCACCGTGGACGCGCACGTCGGCGCGCAGGTGACCACGGAAAAGGTTTGGGATTACTGTACGGAGTACGACATTCCGCGCGCGTTTGTGCTGACGTGGATGGACCGCGAGCTTTCAAGCTTCGAGCGCTCGATGGAATCGCTGGAGCAAGTTTTTGGGCGCAACGTCGTGGCGTTGCAACTCCCCATCGGCACGGAAAAAGGATTCCGCGGGGTGATCGATCTGGTGGGCATGAAGGCGCATATCTACAAACCGGATGGCGACGGCAAACCTTCGATCGAGGAAATTCCTGGGGCGCTCGCGGACGAGGCCAAAGAAGCGCACGAAAAACTGGTGGAGATGGTCGCGGAAGGCGACGACGAGCTGATGGAAGAGTTTTTCCGGGAGGGGACGATTCCGATTGCCGATTTGATCCCGGGGGTCCGAAAGGCCATCGTTGCGGAGAAGATATTCCCAGTCTTGATGGTCTCGGCGCTGCGGAACGTGGGGACCGCGAGCCTGCTGACGTTTCTTGCCGACGCGTTCCCGCATCCGGACGAGCATGCGCAGGTGGGCTACAAGGAGCCGGATGCCAAGGGCGACCGCGTGGAACGGAAATACGACGACGGACAGTCGCTTTCGCTTTTCGTTTTCAAGACGCTCGCGGATCCGTTTGCGGGACGCATCAACTATTTCAAAGTGAAAAGCGGCGTTTTGAAGAACGACGCGACGCTGACGAATTTCAACCGCAATATTTCGGAGCGCTTCCAGCACACGCAAGTGGTGCAGGGCAAACAGTTGACAGAGATCGCGGAACTGCACGCGGGAGATATCGGCGCGATTGCCAAGCTGAAGGAGACGACCACCGGGGACACGCTCGGGGACAAAACCGCGCCGATATATTACAAACCGGCACAGTTGCCCGAACCTTCGATCACGTTTGCGATTGAGCCGAAAACTCGCGCCGACGAAGACAAGATCGGCGTTTCAATCCACAAGATCATGGAAGAGGACGCGGCGCTGCGGTTCCTGCGTGATCCGCAAACCAAGGAGTTTCTGCTGGCGGGGTCAGGGCAACAGCACATCGAGGTAGTGGTGGCCAAGCTGCACAAGCGCTACAACGTGAACCTTACGCTCAAGCCGCCGAAAGTACCGTACCGCGAAACCATCCGTGGCAAAGCCGACGCCGAAGGCAAGCATAAGAAACAGTCCGGCGGACACGGGCAGTTCGGCGTGTGCCGCATCAAAATGGAGCCAATCGAGCGCGGAAAAGGCGTGGAATTTGTGGATGACGTTTTTGGCGGCGCGATTCCGCGAAACTGGATTCCTTCGGTGGAGAAGGGAATTCGCGACGCCGCAGCACGCGGCTACTTAGCGGGATTTCCCGTGGTGGATTTCCGCGCCGTGCTCTACGACGGCAAATATCATGATGTGGATTCGTCGGACATGGCGTTCAAGATTGCGGGGTCGCTGGCTTTCAAGGAAGCGATGAAAATGGCCAAGCCCGCTCTGCTGGAGCCGGTCATGCACGTCGAGGTCTACGCCCCGGACCAATACTCGGGCGATTTGATGGGAGACCTGAGTTCGCGGCGCGGACGCATCGCCGGGAGCGAAGCGCGCGGGCACAACGTCATCATCAAGGCGCAGGTGCCGCTGGCGGAAATGCTAAGCTACGCGACGGACCTGACTTCGAAGACGCAAGGACGCGCGAGCTACTCGATGGAGTTTTCGCACTACGATTACGTGCCGAACGAACTCGCGGAAAAAGTAATCGCCGCACACAAGCCGGCGCACGGTGAACAGGCTGAGGAAGAAGCGTAGCGGTCAAGACAAAACTTCCCGCCCTCTGAAGAGGGCAGCTACAACTCGATGGTAATGAAAGCCTTTGTAGCCGCGGTCTTTAGACCGCGGGCTTTCCATTTGATCTTGACTTCGCATATTCCGCTCTCCCGGATCAGCATGTGCCAAGCGGACCGAAAAGGCCCGCCCTCTGGAGAGGGCGGCTGCAACTTCTCTCAGGAGAACCTGGGCAGAAACATTCCCGTTTGGCTGGCGTGAGCTTTGAACCGGTCACCAAACTCCTGCAGCAGAAACTGTTCTTCGCGCCGGGCCTTTCGATAAAACGATGCCAGCGTAATTAGGAACGAAAAAACGCCTCGAAGCTCGCCCACAGCCAAGGCCGTTCCAGCCATCGCCAGGAGGATCCCGGTATAAATCGGATGCCGAACGAAGCGGTATGGCCCGTTGCGGATCAACTCGTGATCTGCTTTCAGAGTGACGGAGCTGCTCCAGTTTTCTCCAAGGTGCCAGCGCGCCCAGATGGCGAAGGCCACTCCGGCTGCCGTCAGCGAGACGCCAGTCCATCCGACTGCTTGCGTATCGCTCACAAATCTTTCGTTTAGCCAACCAAAATGCACGCGTGTCGAGAACAACAGGAAATATGCAGCGATCAGCGGCAGCATGTGCTGCAGCCGCTCCTGCCAGGACTCGCGCTTTTTGACGGCCTTGAGCTTGCGGGCGGAGACGAGCCAGTAGAGCCACAGTACGACCCACAAGTATTTCGCGATGAGGATCGGCAGCGGTTCGTTCAACGGAAACCCCCGAGAGAGAATTGAATTAGCTTCGAGCAGCCTAAATTGAGATTGTACTAACAAAAAGGAAATTCCAGAGGCCGGGATCGACTGAGGCATTTTCCACACCCGTCCGAGGATGGAAGAAATTGCTACCGGCAGCAACGCCAAATTGGTGCTTTGCGGGGGCGTTGAGGACGCCCAAAATGGTGTCCCATGAAAAACAAACCACTCCCCAAACGGGCGTCAGCACTCGGTCCGCAAACTGCGGCCATCCATTCCGGGGAGCCGAAGCGGCACGGCGTCAACACGGGGGTGGGCACGGATATATGCCGCACGTCCACTTTCACGTTTTCCTCGACCGAAGAGATGAAGCGCTGGGCCGAGGGCAAGAGCAAAGCGTACATCTACACGCGGTACGGCAACCCGACACTGAGCGTAGTGGAAGAGAAAATTGCCGCGCTCGAAGGCGCAGAGGCCGCTGTCGTGACGGCGTCGGGCATGGCGGCGATTTCGTCGGCGCTGCTCGGCGTGCTGAAGTGCGGCGATGAACTGATCTCAACGGCGCAGCTCTATGGGGGGAGCTACCGGCTGATGCGCGACCTATTCCCCGACATGGGAATCAGAGTGCATCACGTGGAGACGGACCTGGCGGGAATGGAGGAGCTGGTTACGCCGCGAACGAAGTGTCTGTATGTCGAGACGCCAACAAACCCGACGCTGCGTTTGGTCGATCTGCAGAGGGCGGCGACGTTCGCCAAGAAACATAACCTCGTTTCGATCATCGACAACACGTTCGCGACACCGGTGCTGCAAAACCCCATTGCCCTGGGCTACGACATGGTGGTGCACAGCGCGACGAAGGCGCTGGCAGGGCATTCGGACCTCATCGCCGGAGTCGCGGTGGGGAGCAAGCGCTGGATGGAACGCGTGCGTCACATGGTGATCTACCTCGGCGGCTCGATGGATCCTGAAGTGGCGTTTCTGCTCAATCGCGGAATTAAGACGCTGGGATTGCGCGTCAAGCGGCAATGCGAGAACGCCATGGCGGTGGCGAAGTTTCTCGAAAAACATCCGAAGGTGGCCGCCGTGCATTATCCCGGGCTTACGTCGCACCCCGATCACAGCCTTGCGAAAAGACAGATGCGCGGGTTCGGCTCGATGCTGGCGTTTGATCTGAAAGGCGGGCTTTCGGCCGCAAGGCGGTTCTGCGATCGCGTGAAGCTTTTCTTGCTGGCGGCGAGCCTCGGCGGAGTAGAGTCGCTGGTGATTTTACCCATCTACAGTTCGCATTACCGAATGAGCAACGAAGAACTGCGGCGCGTTGGCGTGACTCCAGGCACGGTGCGCGTGTCCATCGGGCTTGAAGATCCGGAAGATCTTATTGCTGATTTGAAGCAGGCGCTCGCGTGATGGCGCGGAAGAAGACTCTTCCCGAACGCTAAACCGTCTCCGTCGCCACTGGGACGGTCCACTCTTCGTTTTCCGGAAGCAGCCCTTTGACAATTTCTTCGAGCTCGTGCGCGCTGGACACGTGCTCGGGGCAGTTGTGAGCGGTAATTTCAAAAGAAGCGCCGTGCTTGGCCCTGACGTCCTGCAGCTCTTCCTGAAGACGAAAGGCGATGCGCTTGGCATTGAGGGTGTCGGTACCCGGCAGAACGACACCAAAGAGATCGGCGGAGAGGCGATAGATCGAATCGTTGGGGCGCAGTTTGCGGGAGATGGCCTTGGCGGCATCGCCCCAGGCATCGGTGCCGTCCTGCGTGTTCGAGGAGTTTTTCTCTGTTTTCGCTTTGATGAGCAGTAGGGAGAGCGTGTTGTTCATGGTCATGGCTCGTCGGAACTCCATCGTGAGACGGTCCCAGAAGTGATTGATGTCCGGCATGGATTTCAGCACGTCAACACTGGACTGGTGTTTCAACTCCAGATTGCGCTCCAACTCTGCGAGTAGATGCTGCTTCAGTTGGCGCACCATGCGCTGGCGGTCCAACAGATAACCCACAAACAGCAGGGTTAGCACGCAAAAGCCGAAAAAGGCCACGCGCAGCGTCCATTTGTTCCCGACAGGGTGGACAAACACCAGGGGATACATGAAGGAAGCAAGTCCTCCCGCGAGGACAAGAACGAAGACGGCAGCCAAAACGGTCAGGTGCAGCTCGCGCCGCTCCAGTTGGTCCAATTCCTTGCGATTCAGAGTTGCCATCGAACTCTCCACTGGCTCTGCCCCTCGCCGGAACCGGTTGCTCAAAGGGCGCCTTCCGGAACACTTGAGAATCCATGGTGACAACCGCGCCAGCGGAGGGCAATAGCCAAGGCGTACCGTGTGGCGCAATTGCTACTGTCCTTTTGGATTAAGGGCAGTAGTGGTTGGGCCTCGGCCGGGCGAATTAAAATACTCGCATTACCGCGAAAAAGAAAAAAGCGGCAGGAGAAGCCGCCGCCTTCCAAGAAGACCACACATTTACCAAGCGCAGAGTGTACCAATAATGGCTGACTAAGTCAAGTAAAATTTGGTTGGTATCGTCAGTTTCCGATTAGCCGACTTCCATGATAGGTCTTTGTCAAGAGGGCAAAAGCTCTCCCGACGCGCTGCGGAGGAGCGCGGGTGTAAATTCTTTCTGATTCTTCGCCGCGAGTGTTGGCCTCTCAGCCGTGGTTCCTATTTCCTATAGAACCAGACTTATCGGGCACTAACAGCGCTTGCTTCCAAATTTGTTGTAATTCGCTCTTCGAAGAACCCGTTACACGGCCGTTGATCCGAGCCATAGACGGACGTGCAACAATCAGCGCAAGGAGCAGCGGTTGTTTGTTTTAGGTTACGAGCCTACAATTGGCGACCATATGAACAGACCTTCGCAGTGGGTTTTGCTTGGTTTTTTGCTTGGGCCGCTCCTTGGATTCGCACAAGATCCCAGGTCTATCGTCGAGATTCTCGAAGCGGAGACTGCTGAACACCGTATTGGCGACCGCGGTCCGATCTATACGAACCTCGGCCACGAACATTTCGCCGCTGCATGCGAAGTCGTCGTCGGGACTGACGGGAAGGCAGTGAGCGCACAAATGTCTGGCGGATTTATTTCCGATCTGACACCCCTGTGCAAGACATGGCGGTACAAGCCATTTGAGCGAAACGGCCAGGCGGTAGCAGCCAAAGTGCGAGAATCCCTCGCCATTCTGCCAATTGGCGAGCGTCCCGAGGCACACGTCCCTTTTCCTGAAATTCATGATTGGGATTCCTTGCGAATCACGCTTAGCCGCAGCGGCTGCTACGGCACGTGTTCCACCTATGAGATCGAAATCCATGGTGACGGAACGGTATTGTATGACGGCCAAGCTTACGTCGGGACCGCGGGGAAACGAAAGGTGCAGATCTCACAGGCGTCCTTGGTGAAGCTCGTGGATACCTTCCGTAAAGCGGACTATTTCTCTCTTTCCGCCGGCTATGTGTCTGGGGTAACCGATAATCCGACGTACGTGTCATCTATCTCGTTTGACGGACTGTCTAAATCTGTCTTGGATTATGTGGGCCGAGATGCGGGGATGCCACCGGGTGTCTCCGACGTGGAGGCTACGATTGATCGGTTATCGGGAGCCTCCAAGTGGATCGGACGCAAGTAAGAGAGATCGGCTGTTCCGTCTAATCCATCTCTGTGTGCCTTATAAAAAACTCGGTTTGTGGAGAACGAATGTCCGGAGTAACGAGGTACCACCTTTAATCGGCACTTGTGACCGTTCGTTCTCGGGGTGGATTTAGACATTTCACGTCCAATCAGACCAACGGAATTGCGCCTAAGTCTGATTAACGCGGTAATCGGACATCTCTAACAATGTCGGCTCTGTCAAATCCTTTTTTGAGCGCACTTCTCCGTTCACTCTGGAGAGTGGTCTTGTTCGCTTTCGTTGACCTCTGCATCGACGACCACGGCTCGCTCGTAATCTTTCGATCGGCTTCAGTCCGACCCAGACATCTCTTCGATCAATACTTCGACCATGATTACTTCTGCAAACTCCCTTTACAGGGAGCGGGATGCCCAACCAAGTGGACGGTGTTCTACTTCACACCATGTCCGATACCGAGCTGTCCCGCGTACGAACCGAACTCCAACGACGGCGAATACTCACAGCAGTTTCGCCACATCCAGTACAAGCGAACCCCCATACGGCGCCCCAGCGCAACCTTGGCAATGCTTCTGTGCCGACGCACCGCTAGGTGAACGTAGCGACGTCTCCAATCCGGGTTTATGCGTGCCGCGGCCTGCGCTGCCTCCACTAGCAAGAAGCGCAGTAGGGAGTTGCCTTGCTTGCTGATGTGCCCCAGCCGTTGCTTGCCAGCGCTGGAGTCCTCACTCGGAATCATCCCCACGTATGTGCCGATCTGTTTGCCGCAGTGGAATCGCTCCGGAGTCCCGATGATCAACACATATGCGAGGGCTGTCAGTGAGCCCACGCCGGGATGGGTCATCAGTCGTAATACGTCGGGTCGCTTCCTGGCTTCTTGCTCGGCAGCTTTGGTTAATTCCTCGATGATCGGGTCTAAGCGATCCAGTAGCTCCAACAACTCTTTCCGGCGCCGACTCGCCCAGGGTGCTAGCGAAAGCTTCTCCAACTCTGCTCGCCCCTGCTTACTCCACAGCTTGGTCTTCCAACGCCGGCCTTCATTCATAGCCAACGCTTGCAGCTGATTCATGATCCGCGTGCGCATCTGCACCAGCCGATGGCGATGCCAGAGCAGTTGCCGAAGATCTCGATTCTCCGGACTCGGTACCCAGATCCGAGGAAAGTTGTCTTCCCGCAACAGCCGGAGCAGCAACAGGGCATCCCTGCGGTCGGTCTTTTGCTTCTTGACTCGCTTGGTTTTGATCTCTGCGGGATCTCCGATCCATATCTCAAAACCCAACTCTGCCAGCAGCCGCTCGAACCAGCGTGAATATCCGGTAGCCTCCATTCCTATACGCACGCGGATTCCTCTCTGCTGCAGGTCCCGATAGAATCGTTCTGCTTCCCCCTCGCTGTGGTTCAACTGCCGTTCCCCACACTCGCCAGTATCCTCCATGAAAAATGCAATTTGCTGAAAGCTCGGGTGGTAATCTACGCCTATCA
>WNFA01000805.1_pt1 | contig 25325 bp, 24 predicted proteins | sample 5400481 | NCBI WGS metagenome assembly WNFA01 (sample SAMN13153340, study PRJNA577476) | soil metagenome | isolation source: 120 cm saprolite under Douglas fir tree site 2 hole 1 replicate 2 | place: USA:California | collected 2015-04-18 | reverse complement strand
TGCCGCCCCGACCCTTGAGCGGCATCTCAGCAACACGATCTTGAGTGGACTCTAACAATGCAACCTGTTGCAGGGCAAGTGAAAATTTCGTTTCTTTCCCATCGATGTTTTAGAACGACGGTACAGGTGAGGTCCTGTTCGAACGGACAGCGCAAACCGTCCTTCCGGTTGCCGATGTACTATCCCAGCGGTGACAGATTCCCGGGCCCAGAGGCGATGGGACACAATGCAATATGTGATAGCTACTGACCCCACCCGCGAAACCGCGCTGCCAGGCCGCTGGTCTGGCCTGCAAGCGCAAACGAACTGACCGTGGTAGTGGTAAGCGACGCGACCGCGCGCGAGCGAAACCCTCGCGTTCGTTACCCATGAGCTTCGCACTCCTCTCGTCTCGATCCAGGATTTTGCCGAGAACTTACTTCGCTATTCGAAGGAAGCGCGCGCGACGAAGTGGCGGGCAACGATCTTTCAGGAGTCTGCCCGAAAGCTGCTACATCAGAATCAGGCGGTACACTGCGCGCGTTCCTTCGAGTAAAAACCGAAGGGTTGGTGTTATTCAACGGTTAGCAATCGCGGATGCATTTCGCTGTTTCTTCGCTGAGGGGGAAATTGGGGGGACTCTATGCATGCGGAGCCACATTTCGGTACAACGTGCCACTACCAAATATTTTTCTAACTCGTTTGTTTTCAAAAACAAGATTGAAAAGGAAGGACTTCCAAGAGATAGCCCCGCTGGCTTGGGCGCAGGAGTGCCAACAGTGGGGCAGACTCTTCGGTTCACTACCGAAGCATGCGGAGTCGACTAAGCCCATTCTAAGTCTTAGCAGTGTCCGCGCACACGACTCTTGTCCCCGGAACTTCGCTAAGATCATCTCGCGTTCTTGCGGCGATTTTTTTAACGGGCGTGTGGGTCAGCTGTTGTCGAATTCCTGCGGTCAACGGGAGACATGAATACAGTCCGTTACATTTGAACCTGAGAAAGTCACAACGAACGCTTGCAGAACACCTGAATTGTAAGTACTCCCAGGATTAAAAACATACGTACGTCCAATTTTTGCGAACCCTGTACCCTCATGAACGTGTCCGGAAAAATCCGCCAGAGGCTGGATGTTCTCTATCAAAGTTTTACCGCCACGCTACCCACATTAGTACCTTCGCCGGGTTCTCACGATCGAGACATTCGTCAAGGTGCCCGCAATCTTTGGGAGGGATGTGTACATTGAGGATGAGTTTGTCGGCAGTTGTCGCTTCACCGTAAGCGGCGTCAGTTGATTCACGCATTCACCTTTATTCGGCACCTGGAACGCATTCTCGAGTTCGGAATCTTAAGGGGTACTTAGGCGGAGGTTTCGCTATGTCCCGAGCCTTCTTTTCTGATGGTTAAAACCTAACGCTTCAAGTCGTTATGCAGATCCGCCTCAGAAACACAGCAGGCAGTATGTAAACTGCGACTGCTCAGCTCCTTGTGGTTCGGCCTCCAGTGAAGCTCCTACTAGCAAATTGACGTTCGGGACAATTTTTGCCCTTTTGTACGGAATCGATGGGAAGAAGCGAATGGAAAAACCAGACCGGCGTGTTCGGCGCACGCGTGAATCCCTGCACAGGGCGCTGATTTCTCTCGCGCTGGAGAAGCACTACGACTCGATCACGGTCCAGGAAGTTCTCGATCGAGCGGACGTTGGCCGCTCGACCTTTTATATGCATTTTCAAAATATGGATGAACTGCTCATTTCAGGCACTCAGGAACTTCGTAGAGCGCTCCACGCAGCGCTGGAGAACCACAGAAAATCGGCAAAGCGTCACGAGAACGTGATCGCGTTCAGCCATGCCATGTTCGATCATGCATATGGATACCGCAATGTTTACTTCGCTCTCTTGAATACGGGGGCATGGCCGATTGTTCGGCAGCAATTACAGGATGTCCTGGAGGAGTTGATACGACGAGAATGTAAGGCCGAAATTGCAAAGCTGAAGGCTGCGAACTCGGATGTTCCCGTTGACTTGTTTGTTCACTATCTCACTTCGGCCTTCTTCGCTGTTCTGATCTGGTGGATGGACCGCCGTAGCCGGTTGACACCGTCACAAATCGACGAGGTATTTCGCGCTTTGGTGCTCCCAACGGTACACGGTGTTCTCGGATAGGTGGTAATCATGCGGAAACTCGAAAGCAGCGTCGCCACAACTTGAACTGGGCCTGAGAAACCCGCAAGGCGCTTCTGTCGCATGCGCAGAATCCTGCGGGTGGGATGTCTTCTCTTCGTATTCGAAACTTGTTGCAGTACACTTCTCTTATGCGTTCTCGCGCTTCTCGAATTGCTGCTACGCTCGCGCTGCTGATCTGCCTTGTTTGCCCGCTCGTTGAAACGTTTGACAACTGGGATCACACCATTCAAACCGGGAACGATACCGAATACCCTTTGGTTGTTCTTGCATTGTGTGTGGGAGTGGCGTATTCGTTTGCGCGCTTTATCTTCAAATCGTCCGCGCTGCTTGGTTTTGTTGCAAAGAGTGTATTCGCTTCCTGCGCCCAGAAATCTTTCTTTTCGGCGCCATGCAGTTTCACTTTACTGCTTTGTGATGCGACGAGTCCCCCTCCCCTCCCCCTGCGTATCTAGAATTCTTCGATAGCTGATCCAGAAACGCGCGCAGGAACAGGTCCGCCTGTGTGACCTGCGTTGGGCCATCCTTGCAATGGAACCAATACATATTTCCTTGTTCTTCCACCATTTATTGGACTGGGTGACTCAAGATGATTCTGGCTTGCCGTTATGTTGCTATTGGGATCGCCGTATCGTTTGCCTTGTTGTTTTGCACGGCTGACGCTGCCGCTCAAGCGTCGCGAGTGGGCGCAACTGTTGAGGGCATTGTGCGCGACACCAGCGGCGCTGTCATTCCCAACTCGAAGGTTACGCTGCACAACCCTTTGACCAATCAATTTCGTACTGTAACAAGCGATGAGCAGGGTTTCTTTCGAGGAGAGCAGCTTGCTGTCGGCACATATGAAGTGCGAGTGGAACAGACAGGCTTTGCACCTTACAGTCAAACAGGCGTTGGAGCGAGTCTCGGACAAACCGTCCATCTCGACATCGTGCTCGCTCCGGCATCGGCGTCTGAACAAGTGACCGTCAACGCCCAACCCTCGCCACTTGATCCTTCACAGTCGTCAGTCGTTTCCTCTGTAGATCAAGAGAGGATAGAAGAACTGCCGGTGCGGAGCCGAAATTACCTGGATTTCGTTCTACTTGCACCAGGCGTTTCGAGTTCACCGATTACCTCCGGCGCGAGCGGTTCGACGCCACTTACCGGCAGTGGCTTCACTTTCGGTGGACTGAGACCGCGGAGCAACAATCTCTCCATCGATGGGCTGGACAACAACGACGAGTACACAGGTTCGAGTCGTACCGAGCTTTCGCCGGAAATCGTGCAGGAATTTCAAGTGGTCAACAATGGCCTTGCAGCAGAGTCGGGCGGAGCCTCGGGAGGTTCAATCAATGTCATCACTCGTTCCGGGACAAACATGGTTCACGGCGACGCGTTTCTGTTTGCCCAGGACGGCGCACTCAACGCGCGCGACCCGTTCGAAACCGAGTCCGGCAAGCCGTCATTTCGGCGGTTCCGTGCCGGCTTTGCTCTCGGCGGACCGGTCATCAAGGACAAAACGTTTTACTATGCCGCCCTCGAACAAGAACACAACCGAGGGCAAATCGGTTCGGATATTGACCCTACCGCGGTATCAACGATAAATGCCTTCCTCGCGACCGGAGCATTTCCAGGACTCGCAACGCGCCAGATCACGACAGCTTTCTCTCCGATTGCGCGCGCGGAAACGGAAGCTGCAGGCAAGCTCGATCACCAGGTCACGAAAAATACTGCTCTGATGCTGCGATACACCTTTACAAACAACAAGGAATCAGGCGATGCATTCAACACAAGCGGCCTCATAGACGCAAGCGCGCGAGGCAGCAGCTTCACGAGCGACAACGCTCTTTCGGGATCACTCACAACGGTCTTAAGTTCGGAAGCCGTTAGCGACTTGCGCTTTCAGGGGGCCACGCGCCATGCGGTCTTGCACACGAATGAGCCTTTGGGGCCGGAGATTGACATCGCTGGACTGGTCACCTTCGGGCGTCCCTATGCGGGAAACAGCGAGCGCCGCGAAAACCATTATCAAGCGAGCTACACGTATTCTCGCACGCAAGGACAACATCTTTGGAAGGTCGGCGGAACTGTAAATCGCATCAGACTGCGAGCCGACGTACCGGACGGATTCGATGGCGTATATCTCTTTGGCTCTCTCGTAGATTTCCTCGCGGGAAATCCTAATCAGTTTCGGCAGGCGTTCGGGAAGTCGACCGTGGATTTCCCGGTGACGAGTGTCGGCGGATTCGTGCAGGATCATTGGTCCCTCGCGCGCCAACTGACAGTTGATCTGGGTGTGCGTTACGATTTTGAGCACCTGCCTGCCGGGATCAATCAAGACACGAATAACGTCAGCCCGCGGATTGGTGTCGCTTGGAGTCCGTCCCCTAAATGGGTTTTTCGTGCGGGGTACGGAGTTTTCTTCGACCGCTGCGTTCTCGCCAACTTGACGCGAGCGATCGAGAAAAACGGTTCACAGGCGTTCGAGCAGGTAGCCGACGGAAACGCAGCAGCCGGCCTTTTCGCGGTAGCACAAGGCGGGCCACTTGTTGGGCCTGTATCTGGGATTGCCCCATCTATCTTCCGACCTGATCCGCGCATGGCGACTCCCTACAGTCAACAAGCCAGCGCCGGTGCGGAATACCTGCTTGCGAAAAATCTTACGCTGCGCGCTGACTATTTGTTTGTTCATGGAGTTAAGCTGCCTCGAACGCTTAACGTCAATTTGTTACCTCCGGTTGTCCTCACGGTTGCGAACGCGCCTAGCCTTGGTGTTCCAAATCCAACACCACAGCAGACCGGACGAGAAGTCTTTTCACCTGGGCGGCTCAACACTCAGTTTAGCGACATTTATGTACTCCAGAATTCTGCGAGTTCGACCTATAACGGCATTTCATTCACTCTTAATCGGCGGATGAGCGATGAGCTGGCGTTCTCGGCGAGCTACACACTTTCGAAGACATTCGACGATGCTTCAGATTTCGACGATCAACCCCAAAATCCTTTCGATCTTCGCACGGAGAACGCAGTATCCCGCCAGCATCAGCAGCAACGCTTTGTTTTCAACGCGCTGTGGGAGTTACCTATCGGTGACGAAGAAGAGAAGGGCGGGAAGTCAGAAGAAAACACGGGATGGCTAACGCAAGCTTTTAGTCATATTGAAGTCGCACCGATTCTGACACTGGAGAGTGGCCGGCCAGTGAACCCGTTAACGGGTCTTGACTCGAATCAGAGTCACGCCTTTCCCCTCTCGGCAAGACCGCTCGGCCTCGGCAGAAATTCTCTGAGCACACCTGCACTGGCCACGATGGACTTCCGCGTCCTGAAGTACTTCCCGTTCGGCGGGGCGAAGCGCCTCGACGTCGTAGCGGAATTCTTCAACTTATTCAACAGCGCGAACGCTTCCCAGATCAATCCGGTCTTCGGCTCAGACGTGACGCCGATATCAGGATTTAGGCAACCGATAGCCGAAACCGGTGCCCGCCAGATCCAGTTCAGCGTGGATTTCGAATTTTGAGAAATACCCGGCAACAGGATTGCGGTTAAGAACGCATACGACTTTGAAAGGAAATCCAAAAGTAATGTCGACTCGAATCAGAAACACATTTCTCCATTTTTCACCGTCGCTGTTAATCTGCATGGCCTTGATTTGTGGTTTGGCACCCGCCTCTGCTCAGACGACGGAATCATCCGGTGAACAAGTACAGGTGGCGCAACCGATTTCCGGTTCGTCGCCGTCATCATCGGATCAGGTCTCGGAAGATCCGCAGCAGCCATCCACGCAACCCGTAATCTGCGGCATGACGCATCTCGGGCAGTGCCTCAAAGATATCGGCCACGATCAGGCCGGGATCTGGACTAGCCCATTGCGCATCCAGCCGAGAGACGCGTTCTGGCTGGTGCCGTTTGCCGCAGGGACGGGGGTTGCGCTTCACTACGACGCGAAGGCACAGCAGAATCTTGGTATCGACAAGAGCCGGATTGATGCGAGCAATATAATCTCTGGGTTTGGTTCGCCCTACGCCACTCTCGGAGGCGCTGCGGGGCTCTACTTTCTCGGTTTGGGGACTCACAATGAGCATCTTGCCGAAACAGGGCGTGTCGGAGCGGAAGCGGTCGTCGATTCCTTACTCGTAGTAGAAGCTCTGAAGCTCGCTACGAACCGCGAACGTCCCAACGAAGGAAACGGCCAGGGGGGATTCTGGCCTCATGGAACTCGTTCATACGAGCTTGACGGTTCATTTCCTTCTGGGCACGCAGCGGAGAGTTTTGCGCTGGCGCGAGTGATTGCATCTGAGTATCCAAGCAAGCCCGTCCGGATAGCTGCTTACGCCTTTGCCTTTGCAATTAGCGCGAGCCGCGTGACCGCACGCCAGCATTTTCCTTCAGACGTTCTTGTCGGAGGTACCTTCGGGTACCTGATTGGTGGTTACGTGGTCCGACATCATGCGGCTGGAAATGAGGAATCAACGCTTTTCATTGCTCCCATCATGGAACAGTCCACCCGCACGTTCGGTTTGCGAGTGGATATCGTGCCCAACGAACAGGATTTGACGAAGATTGGTAAGTTGGTTGGCCGACTGCATGGGGCGAAGTAAATTGCCGCGCTTTCGGAGTAGGCATCGTGGTCAAAGAGAACGAATCATCGGCAGGACGGCTCATCTTGAATTAGACCGAATCCGTGCGGCACAGAAAGAGGATCTATGAGAATTTTACTTTACAACCCCGACAACGGTGTGACTCGCAATTTCATGCCGCATCTTTGGATGTTTCTGCTGCAAGCACTAACTCCGCCAGGCCACGAGGTGGTGCTGATTGACGGAAACGCGCAGCCCATGGATGAAGAGGGTATCGCGCGTTACGTGCGCGAACAAAATATCGGACTAGTCGGCATTGGTGCGATGACCAGGATGATCGCCAAGGCGTATCGTATGGCGGACGCGGTGCGCGCCGTGGGCGTAAAGGTCGTGATGGGCGGCCCTCACGTTACTGAATTGGCCGATGAGGCGCTCGGGCGCGACGGCGGCTCGCGCCATGCGGATGCGGTTGCTCTTGGCGAAGCGGATGAGACATGGCCCAGAATCGTGGAAGATGCGGTGCGCGGCACGCTCAAGGATGTCTACGCGCCAGTGGACGACTTTGGCCAAGAGCGAAAACCATCGCTGCAGCCCTATCCGGAAATTCCCTGGGACAACATCAAGCTCGAGCAATTCAATTTGCTACCGGGCCTATTACATCCGCTGCTCAAGCGCGTGGGCGCCGGTTGGGGAACCTTTCGACTAATTCCTGTAGAGTCCGGACGCGGTTGTCCTTACGGATGCGAGTTTTGCACCGTGACCGGATTTTTTGGCGACTCCATCCGCTTTCGTAGCAATGAAAGCGTGGTGAACGAACTCCTGCTGCTGAAAGCTCGCGCGAGAGAGGAGGGTGGCCAGATTGCGGTATTTTTCATCGACGACAATTTTGCGATCAACGTCAGGCGCACAAAATCATTGTTGCGAGACATCATCGCGGCAAACGCGCAAGTGCATTGGGTCGCACAGATCAGCGCCAATCTGCTGCGCGATGAGGAACTCGTTGATCTGATCGCCGCTGCGGGAGGCAAGTGGATCTTCATCGGAATGGAATCCATCGATCCGGCCAACCTTGCGGATGTAAAAAAAGGCTTCAACAAGCCCGGTGAATACGCGGTGGTGCTCGATCGGCTCGCCCGGCGCAACGTTTTTGCCATCACCTCTTTTATCTTTGGCATGGACAACGACACGCCCGGCGTCGCCGAGCGAACTCTGAAGGAAATTCGCACTTGGCCTCCGGGGCTGCCGATCTTTGGTTTGATGACTCCGCTGCCGGCGACGCCGCTTTACAAGAGGCTGGAAGCCGCGGGGCGGCTCACCCGCCCGAAGCACTGGCAGGAGTTCATTCCCTTTGCAATGGCCCATACGCCGCTGAAGATGAGCATCGACGAAGCTCACAGTGAGGTACGCATTGCGTGGGCCAGCTCCTACAGTCCGGCGGCCATCGAAAAGGCGGTGGATTCGCTCAGCCACAAGCCGCTCGGTTATCGCGTCAACATCTTTATCGCTCGCCTCTGTTTCCGGGGAATTTATTTCCCGCAAATGGGCCGCTTCGCCTGGGTGAAAGTGATTGCGCAGAATCGGCGGACCATCTTCAACCTCGCGAAGGAGGGATTCAGCGCCTGGCGCGGCGCGCCATTGAGGAGTGTTTCTAGCGAGAGAGGGACTCAGCACCAATCTTCAAACGAAGAACGATAGGGATGACGTGAGGAGGGTGTGTCAGAATATCATCACAATTGCCGGGGATATGCGGGGCGAATGGTTGGACAGAGAAAATTACGAGTACGGAGCGGTATAACTCGTACCGTCGGTTGTTTTGCAATCCTCATTCTCTTTGCGGCCACGTTATCCACCACTGCGGATGTGTATCCGGGGGCAAATTCTTCTTCGCCTGCCCAACAGTCAAGCCGAAACAAGTCGATGCGCAAGAACTTGCCAAACTTTGGCGAGGCGACTACGACCCTATACCGCGGCGGTCAGCCCTCCAAAGAGGGATTTCGCACCCTGGCAAAGATGGGGATCAACATCGTGGTAGACCTGCGTGGGTCGCGCGATAGTGAGCGCAAGATCGTAACACATCTCGGGATGCAGTACGTGGCAATGCCCTGGCAGTGCTCCTTTCCAAAAGATAAAACGTTCGCGCAATTCCTTACACTGCTTCGACAGAATCCAGGTAAGAAGGTTTTCGTCCACTGTCGTGTGGGTGACGACCGTACAGGAATGATGATTGCATCCTACCGTATGGCCCGAGAGAGTTGGTCTGCGGAGAAAGCCGAAAAGGAAATGGAGAAGTTTGGTTTTTCCTTCACCCACAGACGTCTGATTTGCCCCGGCCTGTCTTCCTATGAAGAGAAATTTCCCCAGCGCTTTAAGACCAGCCCCGCATTCCGGGACCTGCGGTAGGAGACTAAGTTTAGGTTACTGGCACCACAATAGACGTACATCGATGAGCTCGACCAGTCATGTGACGCCAGCGAGACTCTTCTGTGCATACACCTTTGTAATGCTCGCCTTCCCGATGCGGAAACACGATTTCTAGTGTCTTGCCGTCCGTTTGAGCGAACCGCTGCAAATGATCGGCCTGGCTCCACGATCTCGGACGGGGCATGTCGAAGACGAAACGCACATCTATCTTGCCAGGAGAGGGGCGGCTGCCTTATGGCTTTGCGGAAAGATAACAGTTGAAATCGAGAATTCCGGCTTAGGGGAGCAGATTCACAGTTGCGGGGTGGAGTTCCCATAATGTCGTAACCTGCCCAGATCCACGATTATGCTCAAAATCTTCGAATGCCATTCCCAGGACCTCTGCTGGCAGAGCTTGTGGCAGTTCCCCACCATGCTCTACGTCAAGGCGAAACCCATGTCGTGCTAGCTGCGATTGAATATTTGTTCGCGCGCTGCAAAACTCACTGTCAACAGGAGTCTCCACAATCACTCTGGGAGCGTTTTTATCTGCTGTTTGAGAAATCTCAAGGTCGACGTCACAGTCTTCGCCGTTAACGTGTACGTTCTGTAGAAATGACTGCGCAACATGGAACACCTGCAGTTCGCGCCCGGTTCGGGGTGCGTCCGGAAGAACAATGTCGTCCTGCGGCCAGCCGAGAATGATGTCCACCGTAGTCTCTACTGGGGTCATAGTCGGAATTGGCACATGTTTTTCGTCGTGGCGGAAATCGGCAATGTCCGGCTCAAGAGGTGTGCATTTGCACAGATCCTGCGGCTGAACTTCGCCAAAATTGATACTCCCGCAAGACACTGCAAAGGCGGCGAATAAAGCCACGCCACCCACAAGGGAAACGCGTATGAGCCGCTTTACCTGCAATGCCTTCCGCGTGTTTTCCTGGATTTGATCGTCAAAGTGATAACGTGGCAAAGGCTCTCACCCGGTTCGCGCATCCTTAGCAATTTAGATGCTGGTTTGAGGTGAAGAGTGTTCCGATTTCCAGAGTCACGGGCGGTGCGCCGAATGCCGGGTCGCGGACGCTCTGGGAGGCTGACAATCAAACTCCCGATCTTTTTGGCTTTCGTCCGTCTGTGTCGAGCTTTCCTCGACCTCATGCACGATGAGCTGACCCACTTTGGCCCACACGTCTGGATCGAACTCCAATTTTGCATGACTGCCTTCTAGAATCCGTGCCAGCCAAAAGAGCGCTGAGTCATCGACCTTTTTATTTCTGTAGTCGTACTTATAGTTCCCGAGGATGGTGGTGTTCTGAGAGTCTTCGGCAACAATTTCCGAGCGTCCACGAATAAATGGCCCGTCATGTTGATAAAAGTTTATTGCACAAGCCACGTTCGAAGGAATTATGCGGTCCTTTCTTCCCACGCTATCAACCTGGATGGTCAGGAGAACAGGCACACCGATTTCCTTCAATTCACTGGCCAGCTTCACTACGGAACCCCCACCTAAGCTGTGGCCGTAGAGAATGACACGAGCGGAAGCACGCTCCTCTTCGTCTAATTTCCCGTCGCGATTGCGATCAAGAGCGTTTTGGATCAGGTGTAGCGCGAGTGTCTCGCGTCTATTCTCGACGGTTTCGACATAGACATTTGGAAGATCCAGCGAGCGCAGTTTTAGCGCCAGCTTTCTCACCGTATGCTTGTCAGCGTCCCAGGCCTCGACTCCACCCATAAAACCAATCACCAAATAAGAGTTGGCCGGCGCTGGCGTCTGCGTGACGAAAGATCGGTAAACCTGAGGATGAATGATTGCGCAGCCTCCTGTAAGAAGGACCGCCGAAAGGAACAACGTTAAAGAAGAGATTAGGCACACCGTTTTTAGACGCATCCCGTGCTCTTCCCGTGATGGTGACAAGCAGGCGGCATCTGGACGAGTTTTTCCGAGTGAGCTAACGCAGCGCGCCTCCCTTCGCATCATCCAACACTTTTTTCCTATATTCTTTCCATGTCAGCCAAACAACGAAAACATCGAACAGCGTAAGGAAAATCAGACCTAGCGAATGCGTATAACTTATTCGGTAGAGCTGATAGGCAATGAACGGAGTCAGAAGCACGATCATCGACGGATACGCCCATAGTTTATTGCAGAGAAGGGCGACAACCAATGCGACTTTCGTCACGCCATGAGAAAGCAGGTAAAAGGCGGCGAGGGTCTTTCCTCCATGGGCTAGGCCGTGGGACGCGCTGAGTAAGTGAGTGGCGATAAAGTCGCGAGGATCTTCGGACAGTTCGTGTTCAGTGAGCGCCGCAACCACGTAATTAACTGCCCGAGGACTGATCCAAAGAACGATCAGACCACCGATCATTTCAAGGACTCCATCGATTCCCTTCAAAGTGATGCTGATTCTAAAAGTTTGGTCGAGGAGAGATCGTCTTTTCATCGAAATCATAACTTGCTCAACGGAGGCGTACGTGAAAGCTAATTTCTGTTCTCAAGCAGACGTGCCATCACTTGTGGGTCGGCGGTCGGTAGCTTGCAAATGTAGTTTTCGCAAACGTATGCCGTGGCGCGATCTTTCATACGATGGGCTCCCGCTACAAACGGCAACCATCGAGCAACCTGCCGCTGTCCGGTTCCGCCATCGGCAAGAAGAAGAATTTTGTTTGGGAGGAACCTGGTGTTGACCTCTCGCAACAATGCACGAGTGTCCTGAGACGTTGGGTCACCGGCAATGAGGATTTGTTTCGTCTGCGCGAGTCGAAAATCGAGAGCGGAGACTAGAGCTGGTACTGCTTCCGGGTCTGACTGGAGGCGAGCAGCGAACGCAGATAACGTTTTTTGGGCCTTATCGCGCCACTCGGCCCGATCTGTGAATTGGGCGAGGCGAAGAAGATTCATGGCGGCCGTCGAATTGGGCGAAGGTTCGGCGCCGTCGTAGGCTTCACGGGTGCGGCTGAGAAGCGAAGGATCCGAAGAGCCCGTGTCAAAATAACCGCCCGCCTCTTCATCGCCGAATAACTGGTTCTGTTTTTCTTGCAGTGAAACGGCCCATTGCAGCCAGTGAACATCGAAGCCAGCCTGGTACAGGTCCAAAAGACCACTGATGATATCGGTGTAGTCGTCTAGAAATCCGTCTACGCTAGGACCGCCAGCGCGATAACTGCGCCAAAGCTTGCCGGTCTTTGAACTATAGAGATGGGTTTCGAGGAACTTTGCCGTGGCTTGCGCGCGCTCCAGATAACGCGGTTCATCGAGCGCCTGGCTGGCGCGAGAGAGAGCCGAGATCATCATTCCGTTCCACGCCGTGACAATTTTGTCGTCGAGAGGGGGCCGCGGGCGGCGAGAACGTGCTTCGAACAAGGCTTTTCGTCCTGCAGTCAGCTTCTCTGCCGTTTGTTCAACACTCAGACTAAATTTCTTCGCGGTTTCCTCCGTTGAGTGAGCTTCGTACAAGACGTTCTTGCCTTTCATTTCTCCACGGACGTCTTGCGGTGCGGGGACGTTGCCACTGGATTCGGCTCCATAGGCGTATTCAAAGACGGCTGCGTCCTGCCTGCTCAGGACGTTTTCGATCTCTTTGGTCGTCCACACGTAGAACGCACCCTCACTGGTGTCCGACGCTCCAGAAGCGATTGGGCTGTCGGCATCCTCGGCGGAGGCGAAACCGCCGCGAGGCTGCTGCATCTCCCGGAGCACAAAATCGAGAATGTTTCGTGTGGTGTCGGCGTAGAAGCGGTCGCGCGTGATTTGGTAGGCTTCTGTGTAAACGATGGCAAGTTGTGCTTGGTCGTACAGCATCTTCTCGAAATGAGGTACGAGCCAAGTCGCACCTGTCGAATAGCGGTGAAAGCCGCCGCCGAGTTGATCGTGGATGCCGCCGCGCTCCATCCCGCGGAGGGACTTAAGCGTCATTTCGAGCCCGTCCCGCTGACCGGTACGAGCGTAATAGCGAAGCAAGAAGCACAGCACGACTGGCCTCGGAAATTTTGGTGCTCCACCGAAACCGCTGTTCGTGGAGTCGAAGGTCAAGGCAATCTGTTTATAGGCTTGATCGAGAATTGTGGGTTGTAAATCGCCCGAGCTTTGAGGCTGTTTGCTGACAATCTCAGTGAGCTGCTGAGCGGCGCGCCCCGCGGTCTGAGTGATTGAATCGTGTTGTTTGCTCCATGCGTCGGCCACCCTTTGTAAGAGCGATTTGAGTTGGTCCGGGGGAAAATAGGTGCCGCCGAAAAAAGGCTTGCGGTCGGGGGTGAGTAGCACGTTGAGCGGCCAGCCTGCGCTCCCAGTAGTGGCTTCGACGTACGCGATGTACAGGCGGTCGATATCTAGTCGTTCTTCGCGGTCGACTTTGACGGAAACAAAAAACTGATTCAGGATGGCAGCAACGCTCGGATCGGAATACGATTCTTTCTCCATGACGTGGCACCAATGGCAGGTAAAGTAACCAATGGAGAGAAAGATTGGTTTGTTTTCCTTGCGGGCTTTTTCGAAGGCCTCATCGCCCCACGCATACCAATCCACTGGATTGTGAGCGTGCAAGAGAAGGTAGGGACTCTTCGCATGAATGAGCCGGTTGGTGTAGGCGTATTGTCGCGTTCCCGCGCGAGGCTCAGGCGACTGCGAATTCTGGGATTGTGCGGAGACCTTGGCGATGTCAGAAGCCTGTCCGGCACCTTTCATCGCAGACGCGAGGACGAGGAGCGCTACGCAGCCAGGAAGCAGCTTCGATGGTTCATGCCGTTTGTGCAATCTCGAGCCCCCTCTCAACGATCATTTTCAAAGTCCAAAGCGACAGCCCGCTACTTGTAGAAACTCCTCAGAGCAATTCATACCCGCTCACTTCAAGCGAGCCGGCCTGCCGAAAGATGCGGCCACGGATTTTCACTCGTCGCCCTAACAGCTTCGAATTGTGAATGAGTTCCTGAGAGACGTTCCCTTCGAGGATACCCCAGAGCCGCCCGTCGCTCGTTTGAAGCCAACCGTGATGTCCAGTTAGTGGACACATGGCATGGTAACCGTATTGTTTTTCCAGTTGGCAGTCCCGGCAAATCAGCTTTCCTTCCAAGACGACTTGACGGGTGTCGTCGAGCTTTAAGGATAAGAAGTCCAGCGCGGTGGCTGCCGCACCGCGAACGCTCGGAACGAAAAGCGTCAATACTCCCGCGAGAACCAACGTAGCCGCAATTGCCTGGATAGCCGCGGCCCGATGCCACCTAGGTGAAACCGAGCTGCGGACACGCTCTACGAGTTCTATGGGCGCTTCTGGTTTTCCGGCTGCGGTCCTGACTGCTTCGCGGAGTCTGGTCAAGTGTTCAACAGCTCGACGGCAAACGTTGCACTCGGCGATATGTGCTTCAGCCTGTGCGGTGGCATCCGCAGATAGTTCGCGATCCACGTAAGCATCCAGCACTTCTCTTAGCTTTTTGCAGTCCATCATAGTTTTCTCCGCGAGGTCTGCTCCGGTATCGGAGCAGTCTTTCTAGCAATTCCTTGGTCGCGCTGGGCCTGGGTCAACCGAACCAGCATTCGGCGGGCGCGATTCAAACGCGACATCACTGTCCCGATGGGACATTCCATGATTCGTGCTATCTCCTGATAACTGAACTCTTCAACATCGGCGAGGAGGACCGCCATCCGGTAGTCGACCGGCAAGTCGGATAACGCGCGCTTCACGCCCGCCGACAATTCATCTTTGAGGAACTCCTCTTCCCAGTCGTAATAAGGCTCGATCGTTTCGGCCTCAGACTCGGTCAGAGGAAGCTCCAAGCGGCTCTTTCGCCAGCGGGAAATCCAGGCATTTCTCAAAATGCGAAAGAGCCACGCCCTGCAATTGGTCGCCGAATCGAATGTCTCAAAGTATTTCCAGGCCCGCAGGAACGTCTCCTGCACGATGTCATCGGCTCCGTCCGGCCCGGCCAATTGGCGCGCCATTCGATAAAGGGCTCCGAGGTGAGGCAGCGCCTCCATCTCAAAGCGCTTGGACCGAGTTATCCAGCTTAGGGGCAAGTATGGGCCCTCTTATGATTCAACTCATCCAAACCGCTAATTTATTCCTTTTGAGCTAGGGAATAAAACGCGCCTCGTCCGGCGTTTTAATAACCAGAGGGCTCAGAATCACGTCTAGCTTGGGTTTCTTGGCTCCGGTTTGCTCTCTCTTGCTGGGGCTGGGTGCCACCCCTCTGAGCCCTTCAGACGTTTCAAGTCTGGATTCCGCTAAAGGAGATGGAGGAAACGATGAAGACACGAGTCGTGGCTCTGTTTGTATTGCTGTTCGTTCTAGGTCTCGTTGCCTATGCCGGTCAGTACGCCGGTCAGACGGCCAAGGCCACAACCCTGAAAGGCTGGGTGAGTGATTCGGAGTGTGCCGCTCACGGTGACAAGAAGTGCTCCAACAAACAGCACGTCGCCAACGGGTCGAAACTGGTAATCGTGACAGACGGAGACAACAAGATCTGGACGGTTTCGAATCCTTCGACCGTGGCCGACCACCAAGGACACTATATCCAAGTGAAGGGCACAACCGATCCAGAGAAGTCCTCAATCACAGTCCAGGAAGTGAAGATGTTGAAAGAAGGCAGCTAAGACAAACCGGTTACGGACCGCTATGGGTGCAGGGGACGCGCTAGTGCTCGTCCCTTGCTTCCGACTCGCGGCTCCACAATGATTTTTGCGCAGAGTGCTGCGCTTGGTAGACGAGATGGCCAAGAATCTTTTCTCGGCCCAACACGGTCAAATGGATGTCGCAGTCCTTCGGGAAGGTTTGCTCATATTCATGGAGGTTGAATGATTGAGGTTTCGATGTTGGGAGCGCTTCTAGCTGGGCTGGTCTCGTTTCTCTCGCCGTGTGTTTTACCGCTCGTGCCCGACTACGTCTCGATGCTTTCGGGAATCGGAATGGAACAGTTGCGCCGGGGACAGCAACCTCGGGTAGGTCTATTCGGATCGTCCTTGGCCTTCGTCGCGGGTTTTTCCACGGTGTTCATCACCTTTGGAGCATCGGCGAGTGCCGTCGGACAGTTCCTTAGACAGAATCGCGCGTTGCTGGCTCCGGTTGCGGGTGCTTTGATCCTTTTGTTTGGGCTTCATCTCATCGGCTGGCTGGCGAAGCTGAGTTTTCGCGCGGGTGTGGGAATCGGAATTGTGCTCGCCGCGCTCGGATTCTTTGCCGCGTTGCGGAGCGGTCCTCTCTTCGCCGGTTTCCGCGCCGTTCACTTCTTCTCCCTGTCGATTGTTGGTTTTCTCGGGCCGGCGATGGCGCGTTGGCTGAATCGCGACGTGCATCTCCGCAGCAAAAGCACCCAGCCCGGCGTGTGGAGCGGCTTTCTACTTGGCTTTGCGTTTGCATTTGGGTGGACGCCGTGCATCGGTCCGATTTTGGCGACGGTCCTCGCTCTCGCTGCCGCGAGCGGCACCGTGGCCCGTGGGGTTCTGCTGCTTGCTGCCTATTCGGCTGGGCTCGCTATCCCATTTCTGTTGACGGCTCTCGGCATCGGCCAGTTCCTGAGCTTCTATAAGCGCTTCCGCAGTTATCTGCATGCAGTCGAGGTCTTTAGTGGCGCGCTCCTTTTGTTTGTCGGGGGGCTGATTTTTGTGAACAGGCTGACCTGGCTTTCGGGAAAACTGTGGTTTCTGAATCGATTCTCGCTCTAGCGCAGTCAGATACGGAGTGGTGAGGAGTCTTACGTGAAACGGATTGGATTGATCCTTGCGATGCTGATTGGGATTGTAGCTTTCACTTTGCTGGCGAATCGGGCCACGCGCATTCCTGTGACGCGTGCCGTGAACACAAATCAAGAGAACAGACCGACGGTCTCCCCAGACTTTACTTTGAAGGACCTGGAAGACCACGACGTTTCCCTGAGCCAGTTCAAAGGCAAGGTTGTCTTGGTGAACTTCTGGGCCACGTGGTGCGGGCCGTGCAGAATCGAAATCCCGTGGCTCGTAGAACTGCAGAACAAATACGCTGCGCGCGGGTTTACCGTGTTGGGCGTGGCCATGGATGAGGAAGGCAAAAGCGCCGTTGCACCATTCGTTCAAAAAGAGCGATTTAAGGTTGGCGGGACGTCTCAATCCATGAACTATCCAATCGTACTTGGGAACGATGCAACTGCTGACAAATTTGGAGGATTGGTTGGATTCCCGACCTCTGTGCTGATCTCAAAGGAGGGGCGAGTGGTTAAGCGTGTCGACGGGCTAGTGAGCTACGACGAAATCGACAAGACCATCCAATCGCAGCTTGAAGCAAACGAAAGTCCCGCAAACTGAATGATATTCAAAGCGTGCCGGGGATCTGACCTCATCTGGAACACCCTGGTTCGGTCGCTCGTCTTTCTGCATTGTCAACACATGGGACAGGTGCTGCGGAGCAAAAGATTCAACGAATGCTTAGAATTCTAGCCCCTGGGCGGTGACCGGGTCTTAGCCCTTTTTGTCCCGACAGCCGTCCTATTTCAGCGACCGACCGAAGTGCGGGGGGATTGCCGTGACTCCAGGTTTGCGGACACAAAAAAGCGCTTGACTCTGGACTAGACTCCAGAGTGTAGCTTATTGGAGAGGAGCCAAAGTCATGCAGATCGGCAAGGTTGGGAAGAGGGTCGGTCTCAGCGTTGATGCGATTCGCTTCTACGAGCGCAACGCACTGCTCCCGCGACCACCCAGGACGCAGGGCGGTTTCAGGCAATACAGCGAAAACGATGTGGAGACACTGAGTTTCATTGGACGCGTGCAGAACCTGGGGTTCACGCTAAGAGAAGTTCGCGACCTCTTGGAGTTGCGACGGAGCCGCTTGCAACCTTGTGCTCCTGTGCGCCGGCGTCTGGAAGAAAAACTGGCCGATGTCCAGCAGAAGGTTTCCGATCTCGAGAAATTGGAGCATGAGTTGCGTTTAGCTCTGCGGAGTTGCAATAAGGAGATGCGCAAGCGGTCCGCTCACTGCCCAATTCTGAGAGAAAAGAGCAACAGCGGACCGGGGGGTGTAAGTGAGAGTTGAAACTGACAAGGGCGCACCCAACCGGACTAGCTCAGGCGCACTGCTTGCCGGAGGTTTGGCCGCTATCCTGGCTTCAACATGCTGCCTAGGACCTCTGGTTCTGGTTGCACTCGGTTTGAGCGGCGCGTGGATCGGAAATCTCACGCTGCTCGAACCTTATCGGCCGTTTTTCATCGTTGGCGCTCTCGTGGCTCTGTTCTTTGCAGGACGGCGGATTTTTCGGCCAGCGCAGACCTGCCAGCCAGGTGAACTGTGCGCAGTGCCAGGGACTCGCCGCCTTTACAAAATCGTATTTGGAATTGTTTCAGCGCTCGTTCTCGTCGCGCTGGTATTTCCGTACGTGGCCACGTTTTTCTACTAAGTCTCGACCCGAGGAGGAGTTGTTATGAAGAACATCAAATCCCTGCTGGCTGGCGCTATTGTTGCGCTCATATTCGCCGCTCCAGCTTGGGCGTCACCCAAAACCGTAACCTTGAATGTCTCCGGCATGACTTGTGCAGCGTGTCCCATAACGGTGAAGAAAGCGCTCGAAAAGGTTGGGGGCGTTTCAAAGGTGGAGGTGCGATTCGAAAAGAAACAGGTTCTGGTGACTTTCGACGATGCAAAAACCGACACGGATGCGCTCGTGAAAGCCACAACAGATGCGGGCTATCCGTCGCAACCCGAGAAGGTCGCAAAGTAAGCAATCTGTGGGATACCTGCAACAACGCGGGATGAGGCGAGGAGACATGTATGTCTGACTGTTGTTCTGTAGAAGCGAAAACTAATACCGCGCCATTGGTGATGGTTTGTCCAGTGAACGGCGCGCGCTCGAAACAAGTGGACGTGCTCACAGTCAAGAGTCTCGTACGTCGGTTACCGCTGGGCATGCTCAACACGCAATACTATTTCTGCGATTCGTCGGAGTGTGATGTGGTCTATTTCCCGCTCGACGCACAAGCTTCACTTTTCCGTCGCGGCGACTTAATGGTGCGAGTCGGCGCTAAAGAGACAGAGGAACCCATTCCGGCTTGCTACTGCTTTGGGTTCACACGAAGTGACATCGAGAACGAGGTCGCCGAAGCAGGTAGTTCTACTATTGCAGAACAAATTAGGGCGGAAGTGAAGGCAGGCAATTGCGCCTGCGAAATAAGGAATCCTTCTGGCAAATGCTGCCTGGGTGACGTCACACGGGCCGCCGAAGGCACACTGCGTCAGAAAGGGGAGTCCAAGTTATGACAAAGCACAAGGGGACTTTTTGCAGCTCACCAGCAGCGATGTGCTATTGGCTCGCTGCGTCTCTCATAGCGTGGGGAGTACTCAGCCTCATCGAAATCTATTGGCGTCCTCTCCATGCGTTGTCCGCCGCCACGACCCTTTTCGCAATGGCAATCGGCTGCGTTGCAAACTGGCTGAGGAATCGCACTCTTCACTGTGCTATCACTGGGCCACTATTCTTGATCGCTGCCGTCGTGTTCCTGCTGTCAGACGTGAGTATGACTCACGTCCACAGCCTTTTGGTTTGGCCATTCGTTCTCATCGGAGTCTGCATCGCGTTTCTTCTGGAATGGCGCTATGGGAGCGTTGTGCGTCGAAGCTCCTAAGGAGAGGGAACGAGCATCCGATGGATACGGAAACGATTAGGACGACCGGAAAACCCTCTTCGAAGGGGGCGTTCGCCACAGCGCTTTCAGCGGTCGGAAGTCTCCTGGCTGCTTTGACCTGCTGCCTGCCAGTGCTTCCCTTTGTACTGGCTGCTGGAACGGCAAGCAGCGCCGCGTTTCTTTCTTCCTACATCAGTGCTCTTCGGCCATACCTTTTGGGGGGTTCCGTCCTCTTCATTGCTCTTGGCTTTTATCAAAGCAGACGCGCTAGCCAATGCAATTGCAAACCGAGTGTTCTCAGCCAGGTGGTGCTGTGGCTGTCGGCCCTGATTGTCGCCATCTCGATTCTGCTTCCGCAGGCATTCGCAGATCTCGTAGAGAGGCTGCTATGAAGCGCAGGAGTGTTGGTTTAGGGCTCGCCGCACTCGCCATTTTTGCTGGCCTGTTTTACTTGTATGGCGGACACCAGACTCCGAGCGGCCAGGCGCCTCTTGCCGATCTAAATGCGGCGAACCTGAGTGAACTCAAGAATGAGTTCAACGGCAGCCAAGCAAACGTGCGCATGCTGGTGCTTCTTTCGCCGACATGACCGATCTGCGTGCGGGGGGCCTCCGCACTCGAAGCATTACTGGAATCACAGTCAGACTCGCATCTGCGCGTGTTCGTAATTTGGGAACCGGTGCTGACTACAGACTTGGCCGCTCCTTCGACCATCGCCCTCCGGCGGATAAATGACCCGCGGGTGAAGCAATACTGGGACCAAAACCGAGTTCTCTCCCATGCGATGGGAGAGCATGATCGTCCGAGCGTGGTCTGGGACTACATCGCGGTTTATAAGCCAGCACAGATCTGGACAAACGCGCCGCCTCAACCCGAATTCACGGGCCGCCCCGTGGTGCGCTTCATCGAGGGTACGCGGAAGGCATTAGAGGCTATCCACTCAGAGCAGAAAAGACTGAATTGATGGCTGTAACGCAGAGGGTGGAAAAGAGTGGAGCGGCCTCACCTAGGGCCTGCCGAAAACACAAAGATTGTTGGGAGATGCAAGGCGGGCGCAAGCAATCACTTCGGGGAGGAATTCGATGAGCAAAAAGATTGTCGTTTATAGTCAGCCGGGTTGAATGTTCTGCGCCAAGGTGAAGGAGTTTCTTTCACAGAACGACATTGCGTTCACGGATCGAAACGTTGCCGCCGATGAAGCAGCGTTGGCTGAACTGGAGAAGCTTGGTTACATGACAACCTCGGTCACTGTGGTTGACGGACAGGTCGTTGTGGGTTTTGACCGCGATAAGCTGCAGAAGCTTCTGAAAACTCCGTAAGCAGCTGTACCAAAACTGCGCCAAAACCCTCTCCTATTGTGATGCCGGGCTTACTTTGAGCGAAAAGCAGACGCCCCGATTTGTTGGAAATATCGATAGTTACAAATATTGGATGGAGTTGTTGGAGCCGGAGGCCGCGCTTAGAAGGCAGGCGTGTCCCTTCGGATTCTTCATTCGGCATTTTTTTTGAGTGGGCACCTCAAGCGGAGAATTTCGGAACGCTGTCGTAAAAATGTAGTACTAATTGTGATGAATCAAGACAAAAAGCGAACAAACAGTGAATAAAGAAGGAGAAAGTGATTCATCGGGTTTAGTCGCAACTTGCTGATTTCCTTCGATTAGTGCCAACTCCGGCAAGTTCTGATGAAGTTGATTGTTCGTCTGTTAACCGAAGGGTTGCTAGTTCGAATCTAGCCCGGGGAGCCAAACCTTCCTTTTTCAATCAGTTGATTTTTTCGAGCGGCGAAATTTTGGCCGATTAACATTCGGTTGCAGGCCGAAGAGTTGCTTTTCTGGGCCGATCATGACGCCTATTTATCCAATTTCAATTCAATGATCTACATAGATCTGGTCTTAACGCCCTAAGTCTCTTGTTGGGTGCAATGGGTGCAAGAACGAGGTGCGCCCAAGGATTCACTAGCTCTACTGACGTCAGTTCGAGCGCTATTCATCCCCGTGCAGATCATCGGGCACACGACGCACACAGCTCCAGTTGGAGGCTTCGTTGACGTCGCCACCCTTGAACACCGCCGCCTTGGGATACGGGCACAGCGGCATCGTGCGCGTAATGACGCCGCTAGTCGGGTCGTTGTTCTGGAAATGTGTGGCGAGGATCTCGTTGGGCGCCGCACCCTGCTCGACCCAATTGACTAGCGAAGTCAAAGGATCAAAGAAATTGGGGCCGGGGCCGCCGCTGCCGATGCAATGGTGCATCCCGGGCACCATGAACAGCCGGGCAAACTGCTCCGTGCGCTGAAGGCCGTCCTGCTCTTGGATTACGGCCTTGTAGTAATTAACGGTTTCCAGCGGGGAGACCGCGGGATCGCTCCAGCCGTGATACAAGATAAGCTTCCCGCCTCGACTCCTAAACGCAGAGAGGTCGGGGTTTGTACCTTCCGATCCATCCCGATTCAGGGCCTCTTGAGTCCGCGAGAGATCGCTGCTGTTTATGTTGAAACTGAGCGAGTTGTACCCTGGATCGCCGAAGACGAAAAACTTCAGGGCCTGGTCCTGAAAGAGAAACTGCCATGGAGCCAGTCCCGGATTGTTCCAGGGCTCGGCAGTTCCCGGCGCGTCTGGCGGCACAACGCCCGTAATCCATAAACTCCAGCCGTCGTCTCCTGCAGGATCGCTCCTGCTGAAACTTGAGTAGATCCTGCGGCCATCCGCAGTGGTTGCGCCGGCATAGATGGACCTTAGCGCCGCCGCTTCCCCCGGGGTCAAGCAATTCGAACTGTTTGCTACGGAGCAAAGCAGACTCGCGGGGTCGAACTTGCACTTTCGCGGGTCTTGGATCAGGCCATCAGCCACACCATCGGCAGCGTCACAACTGCTCATCACCGCCGCGTCGACGAGAGCCAGTTTGTCTGGCGGAATGTAGTTGTCGGCGCTGGCTGTCAAGTGTTCTTGGTTCCAGTTAAAACCGGGAATGACGGCGCCAAGAGCAGGATCACCGGCAACGATGCCGTCGAAATCGGCAGGGTATCGCTGTGCCTCTACCAGCCCCTCCCGGCCACCAGTCGAGCAGCCCGCGAAATACGAGCGGGGTCCCCGGCCATAGAACCTCTTCGTGATGGCCTTTCCTGCTGCTGCCGTGACGTGTACGCCCCGAAACAAGAAATCGTTCTGCTTGGCCTGATCGTTGAGCGCCCAACTGCCGTCGAGAAAGTTAGCCCCCTGATGTCCGGTGTCAGTAATGGCGGTCGCAAACCCTGCTTCTGTTAAGAGCGGAAAAGATGTGAAGTCTAGTAAAACGGACGGAAAGTCAAAGCTGCCGCCGAATCCGCCATTCCCGACAAAAAGGAAGCGCCCGTTCCACGCGGCAGGCAGGCCAAGTTCAAAGTTAACCTGATTGGGGCCTGGATTGGTGGTTGTCACGTAGCCACGCACGTCGCAGTATGAGACCGGGTCCGACTGTTCAATGGCCGATACGATTGTCGTATCCGGGGGCGCTATGCTTTGGATGGCCGGTTGGGTGCACGGCAAGGTCACTGCTGCGCTTCGCAAAGCCCCAAGACTCAGGGTGAGGGGCAGGATCGCTATCCAACTGAGAATTCCGGTTGTCCTCATTTTGCAGCTCATGGTTTTGTCCTCCTCGAACCTATCCTTGCTTAGGCCGATGTTGCCGAGACTCGCACGAGTCCGTAGTCAGTTCAATCCCGCGCACCTCTCCCATTCCGCTCTTCTTGATATCCAGCCAAACGACTGAATGGGGTGGCGTTAATTGAGTTTCATATCTCTGTTATCCGATCGTGTTAGACTGAGCGGAAACAAGGCAGGCCGCACGTGGAAAATGTTCGTCCAGCCGGGCACCAGACCGTTCAGTTCGGCGTCTTCGAAGTTGACCTGCGTGCTGGAGAGCTCCGTAAGCACGGGGCCAAGGTCCGACTCCAGGAACAACCCCTGCAGATCCTTCAGATGCTGTTGGAACATCCGGGCGACGTTATTACCCGGGAAGAGCTGCAGCGGCGCATCTGGCCTGCGGACATTTTTGTGGATTTCGATCACGGCCTGAACAACGCCGTCAAGCGCCTGCGGGAAGCGCTTGCCGACTCGGCTGAGACGCCCCGGTACATCGAGACCCTGCCCAGGAAAGGCTACCGGTTCATCGGGACTCTGACAGCCAGTCCACGACGCGTCGAGTCACTGGCGGTTCTGCCGCTAGAGAATCTTTCAGGCGACCTCGAGCAAGAATATTTTGCCGATGGGATGACCGAGGCACTGATTACAGCTCTGGCGAAGATTGGAGCGTTGCGTGTGGCTTCGCGCACCTCTGCCATGCAATACAAGGGAATCCGCAAACCTCTGCGCGAAATTGCCAGGGAGTTAGGAGTGGACGCAATCGTGGAAGGAACGGTGCAGCGTTCCGGCGAGCGGCTGCGCATTTCCGCGCAGCGCCTCCACGCGCCAACTGACACACATCTCTGGGCCGAAAGCTACGACCGCGACCTTCGCGATGTACTGGCCTTGCAATCAGAGGTGGCCCAAGCCATTGCAAGAGAGATTCGCATCAAACTGACCCCGGTCGATCAGGCACGTCTTGCCGAAGCACGTCCCGTCGTTCCAGAAGCCTACGAAGGCTATCTGAAAGGTCTATATCATTGGAACAAGCGGAATAGAGAAGACCTCAAGAAGGGAATCCATTGCTTCCAGCGGGCGATCGCGAAAGATCCAACCTATCCCGCTGCTCACTTGGGCTTGGCCGACTGCCTGTCTGTGCTGGGCTGGCTGGGCTTCGTCGTACCAGAAGAAGGCTGCGGTAGAGCAAAGGGTTTGCTGCTGAAAGCGCTTGAAATGGATCGCGGTTCAGGGGAAGCGCACGCCTCCCTAGGGTTCGCCACCATGCTTTATGACTATGATTTCGAGAGCGCCGAAAGGGCATTCGAACGGTCTATTGAACTGAACCCACGTTACGCGACGGCTCATCATTGGTTCGGCCTATATCTTGCACTGATGGGGCGCTTCGAAGAGGGTTACACGGAGCTCAAGCGCGCCGTTCGCCTGGACCCTCATTCGTTGATGATCCGAGTCACCCTAGGATTCGTCTACTGGTGCTGGCGCCGATACGATCAGGCGATCGAGCAGTTTGAGAGGACGCTCGAGATAGATTCCGATTTTATTACTGCGCACTGTAATATGGGGTTCACGTATGTGGAGCAGTTAAGATACGACCGCGCAATAGCCGCCGGACAAAAGGCGGTCGAGCTCTCACAGAGTGCTCCGACGTTTGTCGCTTTGCTGGGAGATGAGTATGCCGTAGCTGGCCATCTGCTCGAGGCCCGGAAAACCTTAGAGCAGTTGCAGGAGCTTTCGAAGCAGCAGTATGTGACGTCTTATGTTGTGGCCCGAATCTACGCAGCCCTGGGCGAAACAGACGAAGCTCTCCGTTGGCTGGAAACTGCCTACCAGGAGCGGGCTGCATGGATGGTAGCTCTGAAGATCGATCCCCGGTTTGATAACCTGCGCTCTGATCCGCGCTTTCAGGACCTGATGCGCCGCATGAATTTCCCGGCGTAGAGCGGGCTGACCGCCTTGGGTGCAGGATTGGGTGCAGCTAGAGAAGTAAGAATGGCTCCGAATTTCCTATAAGCGACACCAGAT